>Ga0123336_10001291_pt1 | contig 23356 bp, 20 predicted proteins | sample SSSSmetaG_FD_96466 | JGI IMG/M metagenome (GOLD analysis project Ga0123336, IMG submission 96466) | Glacier valley bacterial and archeal communities from Borup Fiord, Nunavut, Canada, to study Microbial Dark Matter (Phase II) - ​SSSS metaG | ecosystem: Environmental > Aquatic > Freshwater > Ice... | reverse complement strand
GAGTATGAAGAGATGGTTAAATATACCGACCAGATTTTTAAAGCCGACAGGGCGAAGGTGGTGTTTGTAAAGAAAGAAAATTACGAAGGCTATCAGCTGTCAGCCGTCAGCAATCAGGAGGGAAGCCCTAATTGCAATGTAAGATATAAAAAGTTAAGTGCGTTCCATCCTTTTTTCAAGGAGGAAAGTTTCAAAACGATGCGATGCACATTTTTGAACGGGGGTGGTTAAACGCTGTGACTAGTTATACTGGTTGTTGAAGGAAGCGTCGCACGCAAGTTCCGGCATAACTCATAATTCATAGCTCCTTTCAATTGCATTCACTCTTGATCTGTTTCTCCACTTCTTCTTTTATCTGTAAAAAAATACGCTGCTCCTGATCGGTATCTCTCTGGGGAGTTAAAACAATACATACATACTTACGGCATCGGTCAAGATAAGGCCATGCGCCTTCTGCGCCGGGGCAACTTACTACCATGCTTTTACCATTTTTATCAGCCTCCTGTATCCACACTCCAAAGCCGTAATGAAATCCCTGTGCTGTCTTCGGAGCACTTTTTACGGGTAGTCCGCTGAAGCTGATTTTTTCCATTTCTTCAACGGATTGTTTACTCAAAACCTGTTTGCCGTTAGCTATGCCGTCGTTGAGCAACATCGTCATAAACCTGATATAGTCCCCTGCGGTAGATATGGCTCCGGAAGAAGGATCTTCCGAGCCCTGGTCTTTTAGAAAACTGGTTTTTTTCATACCTGCCGGTTTAGTGATACGCTCCTGCATAAGTTTTGAAAAAGTTTTTTTCTTAGCAACAAGTTCTAGTACACGTCCTAGCGTATTATAAGCTACATCACCATAAAAAAATTCTTTTCCCGGCTGAGTGATGATGTCTTTATGAGAAGCATAATAATTTACTTCTTCCTCCAGCGAAGCAAATTTCTTTTTCTGCAGCAGCCTCACCACTTTCTTTTGCTCCGACTCGATGCCGGTGACCTCCGCCAGGCACTGCCGGATGGTGATATACCCTTTGCTATAAGAGGCATAGGCAGGAAGGTATTTGCCAACGGGATCATCGAGCGACAACTCTTTCTTATCAACAAATGTCATTACAAGCGCCGCGGTAAACCATTTGCTGCTTGTACCAACGGGCATGGCTGCTTCCATCTTAATATCTTCACCTACCTCATTTTTATAAATAATTTTTCCATCTTTAGCAACAAGCGTTACAAGCTTCCCACCCAACGACTTTTTATTCGCGGCAACGATCCTGTCAACTTCAGAAAAGTTATACTGGCCCAGCGCTGTCTGTAACAATAGCATAAAAGCCAATAGCAGACTGCAATTCAAGCAGGCTGACATCGGGTTTAGTGACATAATTTCCTGAATTTTGTTCTGGATACGTATTTGCTGCATTGTTAGAAATTTTGAATGGGGGTTGATCAGTCTTTAGCCTCTAAATTATGCATTTGTAACATCATTAAAGCAGTTACGGTAGGAATTGTAGAAACGCTCACAACACAGGAGCGTAATTAAAAGAACCCGGTATTTTCCTCCCTATACATGATTGGTTTACCGGTAAAATCTTTTAAAGAGGGTTGATTGAACCGATCATTCAGAATTGTTAACTTATAAAAATCATTCATCGAATTATGAATCTAAATAATTTCACTATCAAATCGCAGGAAGCTATTCAGCAGGCACAGCAGTTAGCTTTCAACAACCACAACCCTGTTATTGAAACGGAGCATTTGCTGAAGTCGTTGTTGAAAGAAGATGACAGTGCTATCGAATATCTTCTCAAAAAAAATAATATCAATATCAATTTTGTTGATTCTAAACTTGATGAAAGTATTAACAAACTCCCCAAAGTTCAGGGTGGAGAGCCGGCACAGACGATCAGCCGTGAATTGAATACGGTAGTTCTGAGAGCCACTGCTGATCTCAAAACTTTTAAAGATGAGTTTGTAAGTGTGGAGCACCTGGTGTTAGCGCTTTTACAGGGAAATGATAATACCGCCAAAATTTTAAAAGATGCGGGTTTAAATGAAAAGGGTTTGACAGCGGCCATTAAAGAATTGAAGAAAGGTTCTACGATATCTTCTCAAACCAGTGAAACGCAGTTCAATGCCTTAAATAAATATGGTAAAAATCTGAACGAACTCGCAAGGGCAGGCAAGTTAGATCCGGTGATCGGTCGTGATGAAGAGATAAGGCGAACGCTGCATATTCTTTCCCGCAGAAATAAAAACAACCCGATATTAGTAGGTGAACCCGGGGTTGGTAAAACAGCCATCGCTGAAGGACTGGCTCACCGCATCGTAAACGGCGACGTACCGGAAAATCTCAAGTCTAAAATTATCTACGCCCTTGATATGGGTCAGTTGATAGCAGGCGCCAAGTACAAAGGTGAGTTTGAAGAACGTTTGAAAAGCGTTATTAAAGAAGTAACCGGCAGCGATGGCGAAATAATTTTATTCATCGACGAGATACATACACTCGTTGGTGCCGGTGGTGGCGAAGGAGCAATGGATGCCGCGAACATTTTGAAACCGGCATTGGCACGCGGCGAATTAAGAGCTGTTGGCGCCACTACTTTAAGTGAATACCAGAAATTTTTTGAGAAAGACAAAGCACTGGAACGCCGTTTCCAAAAGGTATTGATCGGTGAACCGAATGTGGAAGACGCCATCTCGATATTGCGTGGTTTAAAAGACAGGTATGAAACCTATCACCACGTTCGCATAAAAGATGAAGCTATTATTGCGGCGGTTGAATTATCGCATCGTTATATTACCGATCGTTTCTTACCTGATAAAGCCATTGATCTTATTGATGAAAGTGCTGCCAAGCTTAGGTTGGAAATGAATAGTATGCCGGAAGAACTGGATGAACTGGACCGGAGAATCCGCCAGCTTGAAATTGAACGCGAAGCTATCAAGCGGGAAAGTGATGAATCTACCTTAAAGGAATTGTCTACTGAAATTGCCAATATCACAGTACAGCGAGATACCTTCAAAGCTAAATGGCAGCAGGAAAAAGAGATTGTAGAAAAGATCCAGAATGCCAAAGCGGAAATCGAAGAACTTAAACTTAATGCAGAAAAAGCAGAACGGGAAGGTAATTACGGACTGGTTGCTGAGATAAGGTATGGCAAAGTGAAAGAGCAGGAAAACGTAATAGATAAATACACCGGTGAACTGGATCAGATAAGTGAGAAACGTTTGTTGAAAGAAGAAGTGGATGCGGAAGATATTGCCGAGAATGTTGCCAAGATAACGGGCATACCTGTTAGTAAGATGATGCAGAGCGAAAAAGACAAACTGCTGAACCTTGAACAGGAATTGCATAAACGAATAGTGGGTCAGGACGAAGCCATTGAAGCGGTTGCCGATGCTATCAGGAGAAGTCGCGCAGGTTTGCAGGATCCTAAAAGACCGATAGGTTCCTTTATCTTCCTGGGTACTACAGGTGTTGGTAAAACAGAACTGGCCAAGGCCCTTGCGAATTATCTTTTTGATGATGACGGTATGATGACCAGGATAGATATGAGTGAGTACCAGGAGAAACATACCGTCAGCCGGCTTATCGGCGCACCTCCGGGATATGTTGGCTATGACGAAGGAGGACAGCTTACCGAAGCCGTTCGCCGTAAACCCTACAGCGTAGTGTTGCTTGATGAAATAGAAAAAGCACATCCCGATGTTTTCAATATTCTCTTACAGGTGCTGGACGATGGTCGCCTTACCGACAACAAAGGCCGGGTTGTAAATTTTAAGAACACTATTGTTATCATGACCAGCAATATCGGAAGCCATATCATACAGGCTAACTTTGAAGATGTGACAGAAAAGAATAAGGAAGAAGTGGTAGACAAAACCAAAGATGAAGTGTTGGAGTTGCTGAGACAGACAATAAGGCCTGAATTTTTAAACCGTATCGATGAGGTGATCATGTTCCAGCCATTGCTGAAAAAAGAGATAAAGGGTATCATCAAAATACAACTGGAAAATCTTAAAGACCTGGTGGCCAAAAATGGTATCCGCCTGGAGTTCAGCGATTATGCGATTGATTATTTAGCAGAGAACGGTTTTGATGCACAGCTTGGTGCAAGGCCTTTAAAGAGGTTGGTACAGAAAGAGATTGTTAACCAGCTTAGTAAGAAAATTCTTGCTGGTTCTATTGATAAATCACAACCTGTTTTAGTGGATGTCTTCGATGGACTGGTAGTGTTCCGCAACGAGGCACAGGAAGCTGTTAAATTATAACCGGTTGTGTTGATGCTTGTAACTGTTTAAACCAAATCAAATAAATAAATGCTTATGATGCCATCCCCATACTAAAGGATGGCATCATTAGTTTAAACTTTTTGTAAAATTGGATGAGTGAGTGTATAGAAAAAATGTATGTCAGTTAAATCAAAAAATAATAACGAGATTATTCTGTCTAAAAATATCTGGCTAGGGAGAGCAGATGCGCCGGTATCTATCGTTGAGTTTGGTGTCGGTGATACCAATTTGCCTTGCATAAGATTTAAGACTAACCGTTCCCAAACTCTTCCTGTTTTCAAATAAAATATCATGCATCTGCCAGAACTTTCCCTCACGGGCGGCAGCCACAGCAGCTTCAGCGGCCTTCAATGCATACTGGTGCACCTGTGATAAAGGAAATGCCTGAAGTTTCATTTGATCTTTCCCTCAAATAAAAGCAACAACTGTTTCATCACCTCGTTGGCTTTAGCACAGCCCTTGCTTTGATAATCAACGGTTCCTTGATAACCTTGTTAATTCACTTTATAGCTGGTAGGTGCGTGATGACCTGTTGGAAGGGTTGCAAAAAGGTGTTCGCGAAGTGCCTGCTTTTTTATTAATAACGAAAAATTTTCGGGCGAGCCGAACACAAAGAACTTTACGATGGCGATTAACAAGACCCTGAATAAAGTTTAAAAAAATCAAACAGTAATGCTAAATAGTTCGTAACTTTTTATGCATGATAGCCACCCGCAATGCTACTGAAAATGACCTGGCTGAAATTCTTATCATCTATAACGAAGTTATAACCAACACTACAGCTATCTATGATTACGAACCACACACCATGAACATGCGCGAAAAATGGTATGAAACAAAAAAGCAACAAGGCATTCCGGTATTTGTGGCAACAGAAAATGGAAAGGTGGTAGGATTTAGTTCCTATGGGCCTTTTAGAGCATGGCCAGCTTACAAATATTCGGTGGAAAATTCTGTTTATGTAGCTGCATCTCATCGTGGTAATGGCATCGGTAAACTATTAATACAACCAGTAATAGATTCGGCCACGGAGAAAGGCATGCATACTATCCTGGCTGGAATTGATGCCAGCAACGAGGCCAGTATTCACCTGCACCGGCAATTTGGTTTTAAAAAAGTCGCTTATCTGAAAGAGGTAGGATTCAAGTTCAACAAGTGGCTGGACCTAGTTTTTATGCAACTTGTTCTGCCGGGTAAAACTTAGTGTCGTGTCACCGTAAGCAAGCTGGTTTCCTATATCAGCAATGGATTAAGTAGTTTCTCTTAATTTGGTTTGAGCCGCCTCCAGTAATCTTTCTTCCATAAAATCGCAAGGTGATCTGCCGGTAGTAAGGTTATTGTATTCGTCAAATGATTGGATGAATAAATAAGTGTTTTTCAAAATCAGTGGCATGATAGCGGTGATCAACCCTGTCGTTAAGCAGATCATCCATGTGACTATCTACCAGCTTTAGAAAATCAGCAGTGATCTCCTCGTTTCTTGATTTGTTACTTGTCAATTGTATTGATTAATTGTTAATAGATTATTCATGTAGAATAAAAAAACTTATCTCATCAAATAAGTAGCAACAGCGATACAGATACAGCAAACAGCAAGGTTACCTGAACCATTATTAGATAATTATTATAAATCAATGACAACATAATTTTTAAATAAGCATGTACTTTTTCCTGATATTTGCAAAGCTGTCGCATTGCCTGGGGTTAGCATTACAAAAGTTGTTGACTCATTTATTTACTTATTACAAAACCATTAAATATTCTAAAAAATAAAATGTTGTGGTATATTCAACAGGGCGGAAGTTAACACATAACCTCCCACAAGGCCCGGTTTTAGCACTCTATTCAACAATTGCCGGCCCGGTATTATTAATGCCCTGGTGTTAATAAATTTATATCATTACGACTATTATCTATGGTAAAAATATTTTTTTCGCTGGCTGTTATATGTTGTACTATCTCTTCCGGCAGCGTATTTTCTCAAAACAAATCAGACTCATTGTTAGCTAAAGCAAGTCTGAATGATTGCATTCAGTATGCTTTAAAAAATCAGCCCCTGATCCGGCAGTCAAAGATTGATGAAGAAATTACGGAAACCACTATCAGGTCAAAGTTAGCTGACTGGTATCCGCAGATCAATCTGAACTATAATTTGCAACATAATATAATATTACCCACTTCTTTTTTCCCTGATGCCGCTACGGGTATAAAACGCCCGGTGAAGATAGGCGCCAAAAATATTTCAACTGTAGGCTTTACAGGTAGTCAGGCTATTTTCAACCAGGACCTTTTGCTGGCTAACAGAACAGTGAAAGACGTAAGGGCGCAGGTACAGCAAACTAATACCAGTAATAAAATAAATGTTGTGGTAGAAGTAAGTAAAGCTTATTACGATCTGCTGCTGACTCAAAAACAGGTGCAGGTGCTGGATGAAAATATTGTGAGAGCAGAAAGAAGCTTTAAAGATGCGTTTAATCAATATGAAGGTGGTATTGTGGATAAGATAGATTATAAAAGAGCGCAGATTAACCTGAACAACACGGTGGCGGAAAGAAAACGTACTATGGAACTGACTAATGCTAAATCGGCTGAACTAAAACGACTGATGGGCTATCCCGCCAGAGAAGACCTGGATATCATTTACGACAGTCTTCAAATGGAAAAAGAAATTTTCACAGATACTTTACAGCTTGTTCAATACAACAACCGGATTGAAAACCAGTTGTTGCAAACGCGGCTGAGCCTGCAACAGGCTACGCTGCGGTACTACCGATCCAGCTACCTTCCAAGTATTTTCGCCTCCGGGGCTTATACACCATCATTTCAAAGCGACAAGTTTGCCGGCTTATACAATGCAGTATATCCCACCTCTTTCATAGGCCTTCAGTTATCAGTTCCAATATTCCAGGGTAATAAAAGAAATTATAATATCCGCGGTGCCAGCTTGCAATTATCCCGTGTGAAATGGGACATTATCGCTACCAACAGCCAGATAGATGCTGAATATGAAGCTGCGCTGGCCTCTTATAAAGGAAGCCTTGCCGACTGGAAAGCACTGAAAGCAAACCTGGCGCTTGCAGACGACGTGTATAATACGCTAAGATTACAATACAACGCAGGTATTAAAACTTACCTCGATGTGGTAATAGCCGAAACCGATCTGCGCTCCGCCCAGCTAAATTATTTAAACGCTTTATACAACGTGCTTGCAGGCAAACTGGATATGCAAAAAGCACTCGGCATCATTCAATATTAATATTATGTCAAACAGGGGAGTTATCAGCTATCAGCCGCCAGCTATGAGCTGGTCATCGGTTATCAGTTATCAGGAAATTTATAAGTGCTGCATTTTCTTCCGATAGCTGATTGCTGATAGCTGATAGTTGATTGCTGATAGCTGATAGCAAAAGAAATGATTACGGTTAACATTATAATTAAAATCAATCTCTCTATATATGATCAACAGATATTGTTTTACAGGTATGGCGCTTATGAGTCTGCTATTAACTGTTTCCTGCGGAGATAAAAAAACTGCTCGGCAACCGCCTGCGCCACCCGCTGTACCTATCTCGGTTTATAAAGTAACCGAAGGCAGCGCTACTTATTATGATCAGTACCCCGGCACCATTACTGCTTTGAATGAAGTGGAGCTAAGACCACAGGTCGCAGGCTATATTACGGGTATTCATTTTAAAGACGGTCAGCATGTAACAAAAGGGATGAGGCTTTATACGATAGATCAGCAACAATACAAAGCGAACTATGCCCAGGCGGTCGCGAATTTAAATGTTTCTAAAGCCAACCTCGCCAAAGCGCAGCAGGATGCCGACCGCTATGGAGATCTTGCAAAAAAGGATGCCATCGCAAAACAAACCCTGGATCACTCGCTTGCCGATCTGGAAGCAACTAAAATGCAGGTTGCTGCATCAGAAGCAAATGTGGCAAACGTAAAATCTACCCTTGGCTTTTCTGAGATATCATCACCACTCACAGGTACCATCGGTATCTCCCAGGTTAAACTAGGAGCCTCAGTTGCACCCGGACAATCGGTATTGAATACCGTTTCCTCAGATGATCCCCTGGCTATTGATTTTGCAGTGGATGAAAAAGAGATCGGCCGGTTTGTACGGCTGCAGCAAAGTGGTGGTAAAAAAAGGGATACTACCTTTTCAATCATCCTTCCGGATCAAAGTTTATATGCTGCTCCCGGACAAATTTCTTTTATAGACAGAGCCGTTGATCCGCAAACAGGTACGGTTAAAGTGCGCAATGTTTTTCCTAATTCAAAAAAATTGCTGAAACCCGGCATGAGCTGTACCATCAGGGTAAAAAATAATAGTGATGAAAAAAAGATCCTGATACCTTATAAGGCAGTAGTGGAACAGATGGGTGAATATTTTGTATATGTTGTGCATGACAGTATTGTAGTACAATCGAAAGTTAAATTAGGGACACGTATCAATGAGAATATAATCGTTAATGAAGGGTTGAAGTCTGATGTACTCATTGCAACCGAGGGTATTCAAAAGCTGAAAGACAGCTCCAAAGTTAAGCTGCCGAAAGAACCGGCTGCTCCGGTATCGGGCAAATAAAAACATAACAGGAAAAAACATGATCGCAGATACTTTTATACGAAGACCTGTAACGGCTATCGTTGTTTCAATAGTGATTGTACTCATTGGTGCGCTGGCAATTTTGAACCTGCCCATCAGCCAGTATCCTGAAATAACCCCGCCGACGGTACAGATAACCGGCAGCTTTACCGGCGCCGACGCGCAGACGGTAGAACAAACGGTTACTACACCTATTGAAACACAGGTAAACGGAACGCCCGGAATGGCATACCTGCAGAGCAACAGTACCAATGACGGACGTACAACCATCAACGTTACCCTAAAGGTTGGCACCAATCCCGACATTGCCGCACTGGATATTCAAAACCGCGTGGGCATTGCTACCCCGGCGCTTCCCGATGATGTGAAGAGACTTGGTCTTACTACCCGAAAACGCAGTCCCAGCATACTTATGCTTGTAGCTATGTATTCGCCGAGAGGTACGCATAACGTAACCTTCGTTGATAATTATACGAATATTTTTGTAAGAGACGCGTTGCTGAGGGTGAACGGAGTGGGTGACATCTTTACCCGGGCGGATGATTTTAGCATGCGTATCTGGTTACAGCCGGATAAACTGGCACAGCTTGGCTTAACCGCTAACGATGTAATTGCCGCGCTGCAGGAACAGAACATCCAGATAGCCGCCGGTTCAGTAGGTTCGTCTCCTCAGAATAAGTCACAGGCTTTTGAGTATACGGTGTTTACCAACAGCAGGCTTAACTCGGAAGAACAGTTCGGCAATATGATCGTGCGTACCAAGCCTGCGGATGGTTCTGTCGTTTATCTTAAAGACGTTGCCCGTACCCAGCTGGGCAAATTCAGTTATGCCAATAACTCTTTCGTTGATGGTAAAAGAGCTTCCTACCTGCTCGTTTACCAGGCACCCGGCAGCAACGCGCTGGATGTGGCAAAGGGTATCTATAGTGCAATGGACGAACTGAAAAAATCTTTCCCCGCCGATGTGGCTTACCTGGTTCCTTTTGAATCAGTGTCCGTGGTGCAGGTGTCTATCCATGAAGTGTTGCTAACATTGTTAGAAGCGCTGGCACTGGTAACGCTGGTGGTATTCTTGTTTCTGCAAAGCTGGCGGGCGACATTGATCCCGGTATTAGCGATCCCTGTTTCAATTATAGGGACATTCGCATTATTTATTCCGTTAGGCTTTACGATCAATACACTTACGATGTTTGGTTTCGTACTGGCGATCGGTATTGTGGTGGATGATGCAATCGTGGTGGTGGAGGCCGTACAGCATTATATTGATACGGAAAATATTTCAGCAAAGGACGCAACTTCTAAAGCGATGAAGGATATATCCGGGCCGGTGGTGGCGATCGCTTTGATACTGGCAGCGGTGTTTATTCCGGTCGGGTTCATCCCTGGTATTGTTGGTAAACTATACCAGCAGTTCGCGATAACGATTGCCATCTCAGTGTTGATATCCGCATTCGTAGCGCTTTCCCTGACACCGGCTTTGTGTTCTCTGATGCTAAGACCTATGCACCTTGACAAAAATTCCAGGGGCCTGAATAAATTCTTTTACAAATTTAATGAATGGTTCAGGAGAAGAACGCTGTCTTATACCGTGAATGTTAAGAAATGTATTAGGTATGCGCCATTGGTTATAGTAGCGCTGGTATGTATTTTTATTGGTACTGGTTTGTTGTTTAAAAGCAAGCCGACGGGCTTTCTTCCTACGGAAGATGAAGGCCGTTTACTGGTGACATTTGAATTACCCGAAGCGTCATCTACCACCAGAAGTCTTGAAGTGCTGGATAGCATGATGAGTATTCTTAAACAAACTCCGGGTATTGCACACTATTCCGCGCTGGGTGGATTGAACGTAGTAACCTTTGCATCCAAATCAAATAGCGGTACCATCTTCAGCCAGCTGAAACCCTGGGATGAAAGAAAGGATAAGTCACTCCAGCTAGGTAGCCTGATAACGACATTACAGCAAAAATTTTCTACCATCAAAGGAGCGAATGTTATTGTGATCTCCCCACCGGCGATACCGGGGCTTGGACAGACGGGAGGTTTTACTTTTGAATTACAGCAACGGGAAAGCACAGACGACATCAAGCAATTTGAACGGGTGGTTAACGCTTTCGTGGCAGAAGCTAACAAACGCCCGCAGCTAAGCCGGGTGTTCTCATTCTTCACCGCACGTACACCCGGTTACCAGGTTGATGTTGACAGGGCAAAATGTAAAAAGCTTGGTATCTCCCTTGCTGATGTTTACAATACTATGCAAACGTTTCTGGGTAGCCGTTATGTAAATGACTTCACCTTGTATGGCAGAAACTTTCGGGTAGTAGCACAGGCGGATACCGCCTATCGTGCAAATGTTGAAAACCTAAATCAGTATTATGTGCGCAATAACGTTGGCCAGATGATACCCTTATCAACATTGATAACCCACAAGATCACCGAGAGTGCGCCGCTTATCTCTCACTATAATCTTTTCCGTACAGCGGAAATAAATGGCAATGCCAGTGAAGGGCATAGTAGTGGGGAAGCGCTTGATATATTAAAAGACATTGCTGCAAAAGTTTTACCGGCAGGTTATGGTTATGAGTTCTCAGGCTTAAGCCGGGAGGAGCTTTCTGCCGGAAACAGCTCTACATTAATCTTTGGATTATCAATAGTATTTGTATTCCTTTTCCTTGCTGCCTTGTATGAAAGCTGGAGCGTACCGTTTTCAGTATTGCTTGCTGTGCCATTGGGTGCCTTCGGCGCTATACTAACACTGACTTTATTACCAAAACTTGCAAATAACATTTATGCGCAGATAGGATTAATAACCCTGATCGGGCTTGCAGCAAAGAACGCGATCCTTATCGTTGAGTTTGCAAAAGAACGCGTTGATGTTGGTATGCCTGTTATTACTGCAACACTTGAAGCAGTGAAGCTGCGTTTACGACCTATCCTTATGACATCAATGGCTTTCATCCTGGGTGTTATGCCGCTGGCTTTCGCTACAGGCGCAGGTGCACAGGCACGCTCAACCATCGGCTGGACAGTTTTAGGCGGAATGCTGGCAGCAACCGTACTGGCGATTTTTATTGTGCCGGTTCTTTTTGTGCTTATAACAAGAGCAGCGTATGGCAAGAAGAAGCTGGAAGAGATCCGTAAAAAAGCAATTGAGGAAGGCACGCAGCTGTCAGGGAATTAAGCATTTTTAACCACGGAGAGAGGAAGAGGTAACGCGGATGTACACGAAGAGATTTTATTCATGTCCCTCTACGGTAAAAAAAATACTATAATTTTAGCAACTCACTGTCAACTACTAAACACTATGTTTTGTCCCGCGAATTAAGTTTCATGCAACAGGCCATTGCGCTTTCCCGTAAGAGCTCCACTACCAATGAAGGCGGACCCTTCGGATGTGTTGTTGTAAAGAATAATGAAGTAGTAGGAAGAGGCTGGAACAGGGTAACTTCTACCAATGATCCTACCGCTCATGCTGAAGTGGTGGCAATACGCGACGCCTGCAAAAACCTGGATACTTTTCAACTTGATAACTGCGAAATTTATACCTCTTGCGAACCATGTCCTATGTGTATGGGGGCGATTTATTGGGCAAGACCTAAGGTAGTATATTATGCTAATACCCGTGAAGATGCCGCTGGCATAGGCTTTGATGACTCATTCATTTACGACGAGTTAAATTGCGCTATACAGGTAAGAAAAATACTTATGGTTCGGGTAGGCGCTCAGGATGCAATTAAAGTGTTTGAAGAGTGGAATGATAAAATTGATAAGACAGCTTACTAATATTAAATTAATATTAATTTACTGCTGATGTCAGCTAATGGCTAATAGATGATGACCAATGTTGATCATAGGTGAAGTGAAACTTGGGTAATCATATAATGCATTGTGCAATTTTTTTTCAGATTTCCTGTTTAGTAAAGTTTATAAATTTTTTTAAGTTTTTTTTTTAGAATTAATCCGTGGCTTCATGAATAACATACCCTTAATTCCGGATGCTAGTCCGGAAAGAAAATCATTTTTATCTAAAAAATCTTTTCGCTTTACACTTTTTCTGGTAATTATAATTATCGGTTCCTCCATGTTGTATTGGGTAAAAGGAGCCAATGAACATCATAGTCAATTAAAGCCAGTATCAAAAACTTCTACTATTATAACCGATAATAAGAATGTTACATTAAGCTCAAACAAAACAGCAAACAGCTTACTGGATACAATACTGTATAATAAAAATCTCACTCATCTTATTAATGGAGACTCATCAGGAAGATGGCCCGTTAAATCAGCGTATCCAAATGCCGGCGCTGTTTTACCTTTTAAAAGAATCATAGCTTTTTACGGCAATCTTTACTCAAAAAGAATGGGGATACTGGGTGAACTACCGCCTCAAAAAATGCTTGAAAAATTACAGGGTGAAGTCAAAAGCTGGCAAAAGGCAGATTCTGTTATAGAAGTGGTGCCGGCGTTGCATTATATTGTCACCACTGCACAGATGACTCCCGGGAAAGGCAATAAATACAGGCTTCGCATGCCTTTTAAACAAATTGATTCTGTGCTGGAAATAGCAAAACAAATCAAGGCGCTGGTATTCCTCGATATTCAGTTAGGGCACAGCACCCTTGAAGAAGAAATTCCCGCACTGGAAAAATACCTGTTGATGCCGACCGTACATTTGGGCATCGATCCCGAGTTTGCAATGAAGACAGGAATAGTTCCCGGTAAAGCTATCGGAACACTTGATGCTGTTCATGTGAACTATGCCAGTAATTATCTTGCTGACCTTGTAATTAAAAATAACCTGCCTCCTAAAATACTGGTGGTGCATCGTTTTACGCAGGGCATGCTTACCAATTATAAACAGATTAAAACCAGATCAGAGGTTCAGGTTGTAATTGATATGGATGGATGGGGCGATCAAGCCCGTAAAGTAAATACTTATGTGCAATATGTGTATAAAGAACCTGTTCAGTTTACAGGCTTTAAATTGTTTTATAAAAATGACACCAAATCAAGAGGGAGGATGCTGAGTCCGGCTGATTTGTTAAAACTTAAACCGCAACCAGTTTATATTCAGTACCAATGATTAAACATACTTTTATAAGTCAGCAAGAAAATGTAGGCTTATATAGGCCTAATTATAAAAGCATTTATTTTGTCTTCTAATAACTTAGCTTTCACGGATCGGATCAAATTAAAGGTTGATTATAATTTTTCCCACGGTTCTGCCTGTTTCCAATTGCAAATGCGCCTGAACCATTTCCCTGAATAAAAATGTTTGTGAAACGTGCGATTTTATTATTCCTTTTTGCATGAGATCGGCAATGGATTTCATATCTGTTGCAGAAGATTGCACCAACATATTAAACAATTCAACTTCTTTGCTTTCGGCTATTGCTACATTTGCAGGGGTACTGTTTCCAAGAATTGAGATTACCTTTCCTCCTTTGCGGGTTATGTTTACAGACCGGGCAGTAATATCTTTTCCAATTGCATCTAAAACAAAATCTACGTCGTCTATTTCATTTTCAAAATCTTTTGTCGTGTAATCAATATGTTTTTCAGCTCCGTTCTTCATAACAAAGTCTTTATTTTTTGCAGACGAAGTACCAATAACAAAAGCACCAAAGTGCCTTGCTAGTTGTAATGCATAATGGCCCACTCCGCCTGAGGCAGCATGAATCAAAACCTTATCGTCTTTTTTTATTTTACCGTTTGTCACCAGGGCCTGCCATGCAGTAAGCGCGGCAAGCGTAGCAGCAGCAGCCTCCGGGTGCGAGATATTATCAGGCTTTAAGGTTATATGGGATGCAGGCGCAGCAACATACTCAGCATAAGCACTGCCGTTCCCCGGAAAATTAACCATACCAAAAACTTCGTCACCAACTTTAAAATCACTTACGCTTTTTCCTACCTCTTCTATAGTCCCAGAAAGATCCCAACCTAAAATCACAGGCCGGTTATTACCATAAAAGCCCGTTAATCTTTCCTCACTACCCCTTGCTTTAAGATCTACCGGATTAATGCTCAGTGAGTGTACCCTGATTAAGACCTCCTCTTCCCTGATGATTGGGTCAGGTACATCTGCATATGTAAGGTTACGCGCCTCGCCGGCTTTGTTTAAAATAATTGCTTTCATTTTTTATTTTTTTCAATTTATAATACAGAGTCAACTCAAAATAATTAAGCGCTTAACAATAGAGAACAAATTAAAACATTTAAGCGGGCCTGTTATCATTGATCTTAGTTTTAATTATAGAAGGCGAATTAAATTTAATGCAAACCGGTAAGAACGATTTTGAAATAACGGATTATCGGACTATACAAAAGTTGCACCTCTTTATTAGAAAGCAAATGCCATGTCCTTTGCGACTTCTGTTAACAGCCCAACCTGATTCTAAAGTTGTTTGAATTTTGCAAACACTAGATTGATGTTTACAAATAGGCAATCCTCTTTTATTGCCATCTTTGTGCCCTAAAATCAAAAATATACAAAGATGAAATTAGCAAACAACAAAATCCTGATTACCGGTGGTGCAAGCGGCATTGGCTTAGGGCTCACAGAAAGATTTATGAAAGAAAAAAATACTGTAATTATTTGTGGAAGGCGCGAAGCTGTTTTAAAAGAAGTCTCGGATAAATTTCCTTCGGTGATTACCAGGGTATGTAATTTATCAATTGAAGAAGAACGGAAAGAGCTTTATAATTGGGTTTCAAAAAATCACAGCGATTTAAATGTGCTTGTGAACAATGCCGGTATTCAGCAATGGATGACGATTACTGGTATGGATTTTTTTCAACGGGCAAAAGATGAAATCATAACTAACATTGAAGCGCCCATTCATTTGATTTCTCTTTTTACTAACTTAAAATCTTTAGATACCATTATCAATGTAACCTCAGGTTTATCATTTGTTCCGTTAACCAAAGCGCCGGTGTATTCAGCGACGAAAGCCTTTTTTCATTCGTTTACGCTTTCTGCCCGCCACTTGTTGAAATCGAAAAATATTGAAGTGATCGAAATGATTCCACCGGCACTCAATACAGATCTTGGTGGAAAAGGTTTGCATGATACACAACCTCCTGTAAGTGATTTTATTGAAGCAGTGTTTCAACAGTTGAAAGAAGGAAAAACGGAACTCACTTTTGGATTTAGTGAAGCAATGGCAAATGCAAGTCAGCAAGATATAAAAAATGCTTTTAACCGTTTGAATGTGAATTAAAAAATAATAATAACATTGAGATCGTAGTTCACAGAGAAATGATAATTTAAACAGATGAAAATTATAAGTGGAACATTAATTTTAATCATAGCGGTATTAAGTTTTAAACACGGTTGGTACGGACTATGAAACAACTCACCTAACGGTGATGTAAATATGTTTAATTGGGTATAAGCAAACCTTTTCAAATGGTATTAAGCATTGCCAACATTCTTATCGCTCTGATGATATTGTTTCCCCATACATTTTTTGCCGGTAATACAATCAGCGTTATAGTTTTTATTTTATTAATGGGTTTTCAATTACAATCCGGAAACATAAAAGCTGCCGTGGTTGAAATCCCATTTTTAATGGTTACTTTATTATTGATGTATTTAGGAAATCCCCTTAAAAAGTAAGAGGAAGCCACTGCTTAAAACACTTAGTTAAGTTACATACTTTGATGGGAAAAAGAAGGTAAGAGGCAGGTGAGCCACGGATGCAAGATGGCACATAGAAACACGGTTTCAGATTTTAAATTGGCCCTATGATCCTCACTGCCTCCTTGTTTGTATACACTTTTATATAGCTTAAAATGTGATCTTGAAAAAAATGAATTTTAAATTGTAAAGTTATTATTCCGTCTATAGTGGCGCGCTCTAACTGAATACTCATACCTGGTAACCTCATACCTCGCAGCTACTTCACCAGGTTATCAATCATCCCGTTGAAAATAAAATAATGAAAAGGGAGGATGCTGTACCAGTACAGCCTTCCCCACAGACCCTTAGGCCTGAAGGTGGCTGTCTGTCGCAGGTTTAGTTTGCCATTGTGTTTCATGATTTTAAATTCAAGCCAGGCTTCACCGGGTAACTTCATCTCGGCGAATAATAACAACCTGCGACCTTCCTTGTCTGCTATTAATACCCGCCAGAAATCAAGGGCATCGCCGGCATGGATTTTATCAGGATGCGTCCTGCCCCTTCTAAGACCTACGCCACCGAAAGCTTTGTCGAGCAGTCCTCTCACTTTCCATAGAGTGTTGCCGTAGTACCAGCCTCTTTCACCACCGATGCTCCAGATATTCGCCATCACTTTCTCAGGATTCTCCGGAACCTCTCTCCACTTAAGATCTTTGAAACAGCCGAATGAAGGCACCTCGACATATTTCATAAAATCGATCTTTGAATGAGACGCGCTGAAGGCATCTTTCCAGCTGCTGAGTACCATGCGCTGTTCAATTTTTTCAAAAGCCATCTGAACCGCTTTGCTGTAACCGATCAGGGTTATTTTTAATTCACCTGCCAGGTTATTCTTTCTGCATACTACATTTACTTTCATACTTTCGACGAGATTAACTGCAAGGGTATATGAAGTAGAGGTAATAAAGTAAAGCCAATAGGAGGAGAGTTTGGGAGTCATCACCGGCAGCGTGAATATTTTTCTTTTTAGTTTGCGTACTTCGGCAAACTGTAAAAGCATTTCTTTATAGGTTAGTATTTCCGGACCGCCGATATCATAATTGTTATTAAAAGTATTTTCTTTCAGCAGCACCCCGGATAAAAATTGCACCACGTTGCGGATTGCTATAGGCTGACACTTTGTATTTACCCATTTTGGGGTGACCATCACCGGAAGTTTCTCCACGATGTCCCGTATGATTTCAAAAGAAGCGCTGCCCGATCCTACAATTATGCCGGCTCTTAAAGCGGTGACCGGGATTTTACCGGTAGTTAATATTTTTTCAACATTAAGCCGGGAGGTAAGGTGTTTGGAAAGTTCTTTCTCATTCACGATGCCGCTCAGGTAGATGATCTGCCTGCAGGATGTTTGTTCAATCAGTTGCAGGAAACGTTTGGCTGTAATGGATTCTTCATCTTCAAAATCGGAGCCGGAAGTGCTCATGGAATGAATCAGGTAATAGGCGGCATCAATATTTTCAGGTAGTTTATCCTTTACCTGAGGGGTAAGAAAATCTATTTCCGTGGTATAAATATTTTCATTTTTATGCTCATCCTCGAACCGGTTCTTATTTCTTATACAACAATACAAAACATGATTCTGCTCAAGCAATGCAGGTATCAATCGCTGGCCGATATAGCCATTAGCACCGGTTATGAGAATGTTCATAATATTGATATAAAATAAGTAACATTCAGGCTCGGTAGAAAGTTTTGAAAATGTTGAATAAGAGTTAATCGTCCACTTTGGAAAATTGTTTATTTTTAAATTGTTGCAACGCTTTTTTGCATTTCACGTATTTACATGATATTACTGGTTTTGTCTTGAAATTCCGTTAAGCTTAATTAGTGTTGGCTCTTTGCTGGTGAGTAATGCAATATTGCATTCCAGGTCAGCCCATTAACATTATAGGCACAGTATTATCCGTCTTTTTCTGCCTATCTTGAAAAACAGGTTTGAACTGGGAGTGAATATAGATGCGGTAGGTGTTACATTTGGTGGAAAACAAAATGCTTTGTATAATAACAAGACGGTGCCGGCAAAGCCGACTACTATTAACCTGCTTTTGATAAGTGACAGTGATAAAGGATCTTTGAATTCCGAATGGTATGTTGGTTTTTGGGCCAACAACCGCCTGTTGGTCAAAGCTGGTTACGAATTTTTATTCAGTGAATATACAACTGATAACAAAGTTCAGATCCTGCCCAACAGTAAAGAAACAAATGACCCTTTTAGGTTTAAGGGAAGTATGGTTATGCTTGGTGTTGAATTCTCTCGTTTTAGAAAATAAATGTAATAAAATAACATGAAGTCAATCATTATTATTTGCTTTTTGATATTGTTCTGCGGCGCCAATATTATTATTGCTCAGGTCTATATTCCTACAGATAATGGTTCTTCCATTATGTTTATAATAAAAAATCTTGGATTTAATGTGGATGGATCATTTAAAAACTTGCAGGGAAATATAAATTTTGATCCTGGTAATTTAAAATCATCAGTGTTTAAGGTAACTGTTGATGCCGCAACAGTTAATACCGGCAATAAGTCAAGAGATAGCCACTTGAAGAAAGAAGAGTATTTTAATGTTACCGAATACCCTACTATTTCATTTTTATCTGATAAAATAGAAAAGGATGCCGGACCAGGCATGTATGTGGTTAATGGAAAGTTTACCGTTAAAGGGAAGAGTAAAATAATATCCATTCCGTTTACAGCAGCACCACAAAATGATGGCTATCTGTTTACCGGAAAGATAACATTAAACAGACGGGACTTTGATGTGGGCGGAAATAGTTTTGTTCTATCGGATAATCTTACATTAAAGATTAATGTGTTTGCCCAAAAAGGAAAAAATTAGTTACTGCACAGTCCGGAATGGTTGTGACAAGTAGATAACCAGTATTTGAAAGTAACGGCGAATGGCGTATGCTAAAAACTATTTATAGATAAGCTTTTGAATATTATTTAATGAACCATAACCGGTATGCGGCTTATTACAAACCAGGCCATAATCAGTAATAAAAGGATAAGCCCTATGGCCAGGTATATCCAGGGATATTCTTTTAGTTTTCTTTTTTCTTTAAACGTTTTCTTTAATGCCAGTTTCTTTTCCAGGTCTGTATTGAGTTGTGCAACGAGTGTTGAGATATTCCGGTTACTTTTTACTTCCAACAGTCCTTCCACCGCATCATTTACAAAATCGCTGGCAGCCATGGACTTTTCCACTTCGTGGAGATCCTGCGCGGATAGGTGTCCCGCTAAATAATCCATCAGCTTCTGGTTGTCGATGTCTTTGTTGCTATCTGATAATATTTTTAAAAGATCAATGCTCATTGTTATTTATCATTGGATACGTCGCGGTTTTATCTGCGTTGTAATTTTTTATCAAGTATTATTTTCAGGTTTCGTTTTCCATTTTGAATATAACTTTTAACATTCAATGTCGAAAATCCGGTGCTTGCTGCTATTGCCTGGTAGGATTGTTTTTCAAGATAGAATAAAGTTACACATTGTTTTTGCTCATTACTTAATTCTTCGAGCGCGCTGTTCATCAAATCAAGTGTCTTGTTTTTTTCAAGGTGTTGAAGTTGCAAATCGGCTTCCTGTTCCGGGACAGTACCGAGTACATGCTCCGTAAGATCTGCGGTATTTTTACCGGGACGATCCCTCATTTTCATGAGGCAATGATTTTTTGCCACCATATAGATCCAGCTCTTAAAATATTCAACCTTGTACTTATGCAGTTCAGTAATAGTTTTTAAAAATATCTGCTGAACACAATCTTTAGCTTCTTCTTCATTTCTAAGATACTTCATACAAACACCTAATAGTAAAAGCGTATAACGTGGAAGCAAAATTCCCAGCCATTGATTATCGCGGTCAAGATAAAAATGCTGAAGAAGTTCCTGATCGGTTATATGCTGATACTTTTCAACGTTCACAGGCTGATTGACTTTTTATAATAATTCGTTAAAGATAAATGATGCAGCTTTTTTAAATGCATAACATCTGCTAACAGTTAAGCGGGTATGAAAGTTTGATCTTCCATAATGCTATGATGCACTGTAAAATTAAATTCCATAATTGAGTGTGATCAGGGTTATAAAGTAAACAACTTTATCTAAACGTTAAATAATACTTTACAAACAAAGTTGTTGCAGGCGCTAAGTATCTCATTAAAATAACAGAACTTCAAATCATGAATGATGCACTTAAAACAGGTTTTGCCATTTGTTGTGTACCCGTTAGCCCGATGCGGGCGGAACCATCTCACAGAAGTGAAATGGTAAGCCAGCAATTGTTTGGTGAGCTGTGCATTGTTGTTAAAAAAGGAACAGACCACTGGATAAAAATACAATCGCGTTATGAAGGTTATGAAGGCTGGTGCCAGGATGGTCATATCACATCCATAGAGGAAGAGCAGTATTTGTCCGAAGCAAATGTCTTTATGAACGACTGGATCAATGAGGTTGATTATAACGGCACAAAAATGATAGTGCCGTTTGGCAGTTCACTAACGGCAATCTGTAAGGGCGAAGCTCATTGGCAAAAGGATGTTATCTGTTACACCGGCAGCGTATGGCACAGTGATAGCAGTGTCCGTGATGAAGAAACTATTCGTAACATAGCTTTCAGGTTCTTAAACACTTCTTATCTGTGGGGAGGGAAAAGTGTTTTTGGAATTGACTGCAGCGGTTTTGTTCAGTCAGTTTATAAGTTTGTAAAAATACCTTTACCAAGAGATGCTTACCAGCAAGCCGGCTTAGGCGAAGCGATTGGATTTGTGACGGAAGCCAGGTGCGGTGACCTTGCATTCTTTGATAACGCCGAAGGAAAAATCACACATGTCGGTATTATGTTGAATGATCATGAGATCATTCACTCTTCCCTAAAAGTTCGAGTAGACAAAATCGACAGCCAGGGTATCATCAACACGGATACCTTTGAGCGTACGCACAACCTGAGAATTATTAAGCGTTTTTTTTAACCACAGAGAATACGCCGGAGTAGCACCGAGGTTCGCAGAGAAGTTTAATCTGTGGACGTAGGTGCTACTCTTGCTTTTACCGGGAATTAATTCTATTTATCAAAGAGCAGCATCTTACCTGCTATCAACAGCAACACCACCGCAAAAAATTTCTTTAACTTATCTTCCGAGAGTGTAATTGAAATCTTACTTCCGAGGAAAGCGCCGACAACGAAGGCTATAGCCATTATCGCCACTACTTTGATATCCAGCAATCCTTTTTTATAATAATTCATTACTGCCAGTATCCCTACAGGCGGGAGAAGTAATCCCAGAGAAGTTCCCTGAGCGGAGTGCTGACTAAATCCTAAAAAATATACTAATGCCGGCACGATAATAATACCGCCGCCGATTCCTACCAATCCACTTAATAAACCGGCAAGTAAACCGATGACAAGCAGTATCACTATTGTAGAGCCGGTCATGTCAGGCCGTTTTAAAGGTTGCATTGTAATATTCTATTGCTTCCTGGATACTTTTCAGGGCTACTGTTTTGTCACCGATCTCATCAACCTTCACCGTTTTATTTTCAAGCTTTTTATATTCTTCGAAGAAGTGACGTAGCTCATCAAAAAAGTGCTTGGGTAATTCTTCGATGTTATTGTAATGATTTACACTGGGATCATTAGCAGCAACCGAGATAATCTTATCATCGGCATCACCACTGTCAACCATCTGCATTACACCTAAAACTTTAGCCTGGATGATACACAAAGCCTGAACAGGCACCGAGGTAATCACCAATATATCCAGGGGATCTTTATCATCACCATAAGTACGCGGAATAAAGCCGTAATTGCAAGGATAATAAAAAGAAGAATAAATAACCCTGTCTAATTTAAGCAGGCCGCTTTCTTTGTCAATTTCATATTTGCAACGGGAACCCTGCGGGATTTCAATGATCGCGTTTACGATCCGTGGAGCGTTTTCTCCAATAGATACACCATGCCAGGGATGAGATACTTTATACATGCGCGATGTTAGTTTATTTGCCTGCAAACCTACAAATCAATTTCGTGAAATTGATTAAATGTTGTTTTAAGCTTTAAGTTTATGTTTGAATCGTTTACACCGGTGTCGTAATAACGGCAACAAATGATGCAGCAGAAAAATTAAAATTCTTTTGAAGTTTTTAAGCCAAACAGTTTTCCTTTCCTCCATAACCGTAAGTCTTTTTTAAGTAACTTCTTATTTCTTGATGTTAGCGACGTGGCGTCCATACCGGTCAGATCCGGCTTGCCGCCATTTATCCAGGCTGTGTACCAAAAGTTTGCAGCCGCAGCTACCGATAGTCTTACCTGGCGCTCTACCATGCCATTAAGCGACTCATGGTATTTCTGAGCATAGGCAAGAGAATGTTTTGTCTGACCGTATTTATTTTTGAAGATGTTACCGGCCGCGTCTTTCTCATAAACCTGGTCAGTAGCAAATTGTTTTTGTAGTGCCTTCTCTGTCAATAATAAAGTGTCGATTAATTTATGGCTTTCTTTGATGATACGCCAAATCTCTTTTTTAGTGTCCCTGATATATATGGCGTCACCGGTAAAGAAATTATAACTGCCGCCAAAACTTTCAGGCAACTGACTTTCCCAAAAAGAATGGATACCTTTCTGTCCGGTCAATTGACCATCATGATTGATGGTAGTGTGCAGGGGCATGTGTGCATCACCCAGGTAATGTGCCAGGTCTCCTGCCTGGAATAATATATAAGGTTTGTTTTTATCCTGGAAAGCTTTGGTAAGCCTGGTCATTATGTCATCAATGTACCAGGGAAG
>Ga0123336_10001290_pt1 | contig 23373 bp, 21 predicted proteins | sample SSSSmetaG_FD_96466 | JGI IMG/M metagenome (GOLD analysis project Ga0123336, IMG submission 96466) | Glacier valley bacterial and archeal communities from Borup Fiord, Nunavut, Canada, to study Microbial Dark Matter (Phase II) - ​SSSS metaG | ecosystem: Environmental > Aquatic > Freshwater > Ice... | reverse complement strand
TTTTTTTTAATGCGAAACGGCTATTTTTAAACGTAATTATCAATGCATTTACGAAAAAAAATGACTAATTTCGCGCTCCTATATTTTATTCCAGCATGAGACAGCTAAAAATTACAAAATCCATCACCAACCGCGAAAGCGCTTCTTTGGACAAATATTTACAGGAAATCGGCCGTGAAGAGCTGATTAAAGTAGACGAAGAGGTGGAACTGGCTCAGCGCATCCGACAAGGAGACCGCGCAGCTTTGGAAAAACTAACCCGCGCAAATCTAAGATTTGTGGTTTCAGTAGCCAAACAATATCAAAATCAAGGACTCAGTCTTCCCGACTTAATTAACGAAGGAAACCTTGGGCTTATTAAAGCCGCCGAAAAGTTTGATGAAACCCGTGGGTTTAAGTTTATTTCCTATGCTGTATGGTGGATCCGTCAGTCTATTCTTCAGGCTTTGGCAGAACAATCGCGTATTGTACGTCTTCCTTTGAACCAAGTAGGTTCCTTGAACAAGATTACAAAAGCTTTTTCAAAGTTTGAACAGGAACACGAACGCAAACCTTCACCCGAAGAGTTAGCTGAAGAATTAGACATACCCGTAGACAAGATTTCCGATACATTAAAAGTATCCGGACGTCATATCTCGGTAGACGCTCCCTTTGTAGAAGGTGAAGATAATTCACTTCTGGATGTTCTGGTCAATGATGATGCGCCTATTGCAGACCGTAAGTTAATGAACGAATCACTCTCTAAAGAGATCGATCGTGCTTTATCAACCCTTACCGAACGCGAAAGTGATATCATTAAAATGTTTTTCGGCCTTGGTAGTCAGGAAATGACCCTCGAGGAAATTGGTGACAAATTCGGATTGACCCGTGAGCGTGTAAGGCAGATCAAAGAAAAAGCCATTCGTCGTTTACGTCAAAATTCGAGAAGCAAATTATTAAAAAGCTATTTAGGATAGACATCCTACTAATAGAATGTACTAAAAAGCCACCTTCGGGTGGCTTTTTTTTTATATTTTTGTGATTCAAATTTATATTCTATGAATAAAGCGAATTTAATTATGATGGCAATGACTTGTGCACTTGCCTCCTGCAGTGGCGGAAAAGAGTCTTCCCAGGGAGAATATATTGGTAAGCAAAAGATTACCATAGAAAACGGATTGATGACTCCTGAAGTGCTGGAGCATGGGTAGGGTAGGCGGTCTTAGTGTTTCACCCGATGGTAAGGACATCCTTTACGGAGTACAGTATTGCAGTGTATCCCAGAATAAAAGCAATAAGGATCTTTATATTGTTCCCGTTACGGGAGGAGCATCCGTTCAACTGACTAAAACATCAACAGGTGAAAATGAAGCAACCTGGTCATCTGATGGTTCAGAAATATTCTTTTTGTCCTCCGATAAATCGGGCATTATGCAGCTCTGGAAAATGCGTAAAGATGGTAAAAAACGTCTCCAATTAACCCAGGATACAACTGGAATAGATGCTTTCAGCCTATCACCTGACCAGACGAAAATTCTGATTGTCAAACAGGTAAAATATGGCAAACGAGTAAAAGATATGTATAAAGACCTGCCATTATCCAGTGGAAAAGTGATTGATGATCTGATGTATAAACACTGGGATGAATGGGTGGAAACCATTCCTCACCCTTTTATTGCTGATCTGACGAAAAAAGAATTGAAAAATGAAACAGATATTCTCGAAGGACAGCCTTTCGAATCTCCGATGAAACCATGGGGAGGTATTGAGCAACTGGCTTGGTCGCCTGATGGTAAAAGCATAGCATACACCTGCCGTAAAAAAACCGGACTGGAATATGCCATTTCCACCAATTCCGATATTTACCTGTATTCTTTGGAAACCAAACAAACCCGCAACCTGACCAAAGGCATGATGGGTTATGATACAAATCCAGTCTTCTCACCCGATGGTCAGTTCATTGCTTTTCAAAGCATGGCCCGTGATGGTTATGAAGCTGATATGGATCGCTTGTTCATCCACGATATTAAAAACCAAAGCAACCGCTGCCTGAGCGATTCTCTTGATGGTGATGTCAGCTCTGTTTGCTGGACAAAGGATGGCAAATCCATCTTTTTCCTGAGTGCAATACAGGCTGTCACGCAGATTTTCAGCGTCAATCTCGAAACTGCATCTGTGAAACAAATTACAGACGGAATGTTCGATTTTGGATCTATTTCGCTTGCTGGTAGCCAATTAATTGGAATAAGGCATTCTCTGAGCCATCCAGACGATATCTATCGCATCAATTCTGCCAATGGAGAAATGGTAGCTTTAACCAATGAAAACAAGGAAATCTACGATCAGCTTAAAGTTGGCCGTGTTGAAAAACGCATGATTGAAACTACAGACCATCAAAAAATGTTGACTTGGATTGTTTATCCCCCGGATTTTGATTCCACCAGGATTTATCCAACTATACTGTATTGTTCAGGTGGTTCCCAAGGTACTGTCGGTCAATTTTGGTCTTTCCGCTGGAATCTCCAACTGATGGCTGCAAATGGTTATATTATTGTTGCTCCAAACAGACGAGGTGTTTCCGGATTGGGACAAGCCTGGAAAGAACAAATCAGCAAGGATTATGGTGGCCAAAACATGAAAGATTATCTTTCAGCCATCGATGAAATGTCAAAGGAACCCTTTGTAGATAAAAACCATCTGGGTTGTATCGGTGCTTCTTATGGTGGTTTCTCCGTGTATTGGCTGGCAGGTCATCATCAAAAACGTTTCAAAGCATTTATAGCCCATAGTGGCATATTCAATACAGAAGCTCAATATTTGGAAACAGAAGAACTGTGGTTTGCTAACTGGGACATGGGTGGTCCTTACTGGGACAAATCCAATGTAGCTGCACAGAACACCTTTGCCAATTCTCCGCATAAATTTGTCGATAAATGGGATACGCCCATTTTATGTATCCATGGTGAAAAGGATTACCGCATACTCGCCTCACAAGGCATGACTGCATTTAATGCCGCTAAATTGAGAGGTATTCCTGCAGAGCTGTTGGTCTTTCCAGATGAGAATCATTGGATCTTACAGCCTCAAAACGGCATCCTGTGGCAGAGGCGCTTTTTTGGCTGGTTGGACCGGTTTCTCAAACCTGAAAAGAAATAAGTATGATACACGATCACGATCATCACGGTGAAAAAGTGCATGCGCATGCAAAGACTCATGCGCATTCGCTTTCACACAGTGCAGGGAAAAATCTGGCTACTGCTTTTATGCTCAATCTCTCGTTTTGTGTTATAGAGTTGATCGGTGGTTTCATGACAAACAGCATAGCCATTTTATCAGATGCCTTACATGATTTTGGAGACAGTGTATCACTTGGTATGGCCTGGTATTTTCAAAAGATTTCAAAACGGAACCCGATGCTAAATACACGTATGGCTATAAGCGTTTTTCTACACTAAGTGCCCTTCTAAACTGTTTAGTTTTATTGTTTGGATCGGGTATTGTACTGTATGAAAGTGTTAAACGACTACTTTATCCTGTAGAGTCTAATGCTCAGGGAATGTTTGTATTGGCTATTATTGGAGTGATGGTTAACGGCGCCGCAATGTGGCGTCTTAAAAAAGGAAATAGTCTCAATGAACGGGTTGTTTCTGTTCATATGTTAGAGGATGTACTCGGTTGGGTAGCCGTCTTGATTGCCAGCCTTGTGATGATGTTTGTGGATGTACCTGTGCTTGATCCCATCCTTTCCATTGGCATCTCCTGCTTTATTCTATACAACGTTTATAACAACCTGAAGAGTGTATTTCGGGTTATTCTTCAAGGCAAGCCCAATGATGTTGATGAAATCGCTATTTCCAAGAAATTACTTCAATTGGTAAAGGTTGAGTCACTCCACGATTTTCACCTTTGGACAATGGATAGTGAATATATGGTTTTGACAGTGCATCTGGTAGTGGAGCCTACTATAAAAAAGGAAGAGCTGCAGGCTTTACGCACTGCAGCTCATTTACTTTTAAAAAATATGGGTATTCAACATTCAACCATTGAGATAGAATCTGCTACAGAATCTTGTGAATGGTGTGAAGATGAAACGGAAATTCCAGTTTAATCAAAAAGGTTTCTAAATTTCTCGAATATTTTTTTGCTCAGAGTCGGGCTGGTTTTAAAGTTTTCAGATTCTTCCAACTTTTCAATGGTTTTACGTTCATCGCGTGAGAGCGATTCGGGAACGTAAACGCTGATATTGACCAACAAATCACCAGTGCCGTATTGATTGACAGTAGGTAAACCTTTACCGCGTAAACGAAGCATTTTGCCTGGCTGGGTACCTGCCTCAATTTTAACCTTTACCCGGCCGTCAATTGTCGGGATTTCAACGGTACCACCCAATGCTGCTGTAGGAAAGCTAAGGAGTAGGTTATAAACAAGGTCGTTTTCGTCACGCAACAATTCTGGATGCGGTTCTTCCTCAATAAGTATCAATAAATCACCGTCTAAACGTCCACGACGTGCTGCGTTACCTTTACCACTCATGGAGAGTTGCATACCTTCAGCTACACCTGCGGGAATATTGATGGTGATGACTTCTTCTTGTTGAGTAACACCCTCACCATTACATTGTGTACATTTTTTTGTGATAATCTTACCTTCGCCCTGACAATCCGGACAAACCGATTGCGTCTGCATTCTGCCCAAAATGGTATTGGTTACTCTCGTAACAGCACCAGTACCACGACACGTGCTACAGGTCGAGTACGAACTGCCTCCTTCTGCGCCTGAACCACTACATTTGCTACAAGCAACAGATTTTCGCACTTTGATTTTCTTTTCGGCGCCTTTGGCTATTTCGGATAGGTTGAGTTTGACTTTAACCCTCAGATTGCTTCCTCGGTTAACCCGTTGTCCACCTCTGGAACCACCACCGCCGCCAAATCCACCAAAAGGACTGCCGCCACCAAAATGTCCGCCAAAGATATCACCAAATTGTGAGAAGATATCGTCCATAGAGAATCCACCACCTCCGCCGAAGCCTCCGCTTGCTGCTCCGCCAACACCTGCGTGACCAAATTGGTCGTATCGTTGACGCTTTTCTGTGTTGCTTAATATTTCATAGGCTTCAGCAGCTTCTTTAAATTTTTCTTCAGCTTCTTTATTTCCTGGATTTTTATCAGGATGGTACTGGATGGCCTTTTTTCGGTAGGCCTTCTTGATTTCATCATCAGATGCGCCCTTAGCTACACCCAGGATTTCATAGTAATCTCTTTTGCTCGACATATTTTTATTTTATCTCTTTCTCTTTCCCAATTATTTACCCACTATAACTTTTGCAAATCGTATTACCTTTTCATGCAGATAATAACCTTTTTGCACACAATCAACTACCTTATCCTTCAAATCTTCAGAAGGGGCAGGTATTGTGGTAATAGCTTCGTGTAAATCGGTGTCAAAAGGCTTGTTTTCTACATCGATTGCTGTAATACCGTTTTGTTTAAGGAATCCTTGCAATTTGGTATAAATCAGATCCATTCCCTGTTTTACAGCTTCAATATCTTGCGCATCTTTTGTAGCTGCCAAACCACGCTCCATGTCGTCAACGACATCCAATACGTTAATTAATACTTTTTCGCCACCAGTTTTAATGAGTTCTGCTTTTTCACGCACACTGCGTTTTCGATAGTTATCGAATTCGGCCATGCTTCTCAAGTAGGTGTCATTCAGCTGATTATATTTAAGTAGCAATTCTTCCAATGCTTTCTTTGTAGCTTCCATTTCGCTTTCAACCAAAACTTCTTCAGGGGCTTCCTTTTGATTGGTTACAACTTCTTCTTCTTTCTCCATCTTTTCCTCTTTTTTAGAGGTTGCTTCTGATTTTGTATGCTTCATATTATTAACTTATTCAATGTATTTGCGATTCATTCTACACAAAAAGTCTGCCGAAATGCCTTTGCGGACGATTTGGCAGATTTTTTCTTAAATTAGGCCTCAGATATGTCAGTTGCTGACAAATAGTAATCAAAATTGTCAGGGAGTTTGCTGCATTTTCGCTTTAAGATTGGCTCTCTATTTACAAACAACTACAGATTAGATTTCGGTCTCCATAAGCATTTTCAACTCTGCTTATTGGTATCTGGAATTTGTTTTCCGCTATCCATGTAAGAGGATATGCCGCTTTGGTACGTGAATAGCTGTGCGACCATTCGTCGGCAGTCAGTTCGTATTGTGAATGTGGGGACTGAATCAAAACATTGTCCGTTTTTTCGTAGATGCCATCTTCTATTTCTTTGATTTCCATATAGATGCATTTCATAGCCTCAATAAAACGGTCTAATTCTGCAAGGCTTTCGCTTTCAGTTGGCTCAATCATTAAGGTACCGTGAACAGGGAATGAGAGCGTAGGAGCGTGGTATCCAAAATCCATCAGGCGTTTGGCTATGTCTGTTTCACAGATGCCAGCATCTTTGAAAATACGGCAATCCAGGATCACTTCATGTCCTACACGGCCATCTTCGCCTCTAAAGAGTACGGGGAACAAGTCTTTTAATGCTTCAGCCAAATAGTTGGCGTTTAAAATAGCAATTTCACTGGCTTTTTTAAGGCCATCTGAACCCAACATACAGATGTAACCGTAGCTGATAGGCAGCAAGAATGGACTGCCATAAGGTGCCGATGCCACTGTATTTCTGCTATTTCCGAAATATGGATGCTTAGGCAAATAATCAACCAGATGCGCTGCGCAGCAAATAGGTCCAACACCTGGGCCACCACCTCCATGAGGCATGGCAAATGTCTTATGTAAATTTAGGTGGCAAACATCTGCTCCGATAAAACCGGGTGAGGTTATACCTACCTGAGCATTCATATTGGCGCCATCCATATAGATCTGACCCCCATTTTCATGGATGATGTCACACATTCTTCGAATCTGTTTTTCAAAGATACCGTGGGTGGAAGGATATGTAATCATGCAACCTGCCAAATTCTCAGCATTTTCGGTGGCTTTGGATTCCCAATCTTTCAGGTCAACATTGCCATTCTCATCACAAGCTACGGTCAGAATGTTAAAACCTGCCTGATGGGCGCTTGCCGGATTGGTGCCATGGGCAGATGAAGGAATCAATAATGTGTTGCGGTTGCTCTGATTTTTGTCATTCAAAAATTCACGGATCACACGTAAGCCTGAGTATTCTCCGGCGGCACCAGAATTTGGTTGTAAGCTACAGCCTTTAAATCCGGTAATGGTGCAAAGCATCTTTTCAAGCTCTGTTATCATTTCAAGTGAACCCTCAATCTGATCTACAGGAGCATAGGGGTGCACACCAGCAAATCCCATGTTTTCCAGAGCCAACATTTCAGAAGCGGCATTAAGCTTCATGGTGCATGAACCCAGTGAAATCATGGAGTGGGTGAGGGAGATATCTTTCCGTTCCAGTTTTTTAATATAGCGCATCATATCCGTTTCAGAATGGTATTTCCTGAATAGCTCTTGTTGAAGGAAAGGATCTATTCGGAGTAAACTTTCGTCCAGTGAAATGATGGTTGTGAAATCTTCATTATCTGTAAAGCTTGCGTGATTGCCTGCCGCTGTTGCGAAAATGTCCAATAGAACATCCACATCGTCGTAATCAGTCGTTTCGTCAATACTGATACCAATTTCTCCGGTTTCAAAATAACGGAAATTGACTTCATATTCCATGGCCAAACTTTTAACTTCTGTAAGTTTGACGTTTTCTGGAAGGCTAATCTTCAAAGTATCAAAGAAGTTATCATTGGCCTGTTTGTATCCGTATACCGACAAAGCATCGTTCAAATAGGATGCAATGCCATGGATGCGTTTGGCTATTTCAACCAGACCTTCCTGTCCGTGATAAATGGCGTAGAAACCGGCCATATTCGCCATAAGGGCAGAAGCGGTGCAAATGTTGGAAGTTGCTTTTTCCCGTTTAATGTGCTGTTCACGCATTTGGAGTGCCAGGCGATAGGCAGGATGGCCATTCTTATCTTTTGACAGACCGATAATGCGGCCTGGTATTGTGCGCTTGTATTCTTCCCTGGTAGCGAAGTATCCGGCAGATGGGCCTCCAAAGCCCATGGGTAATCCAAAACGCTGAATAGAACCGAACACGATGTCTGCGCCCCATTGACCAGGAGCCTGTAGCAGGCAAAGACTCAATATATCTGCCGCGATAGCCACTTTCAGGCCTGCTTTTTGCATACTGGAAATGAAATGAGCATAATTTTCAACCTGGCCATCTGCATTGGGGAATTGAACAATAGCGGCAAAATGCAATACAGTAGGTCTGAAAGTAGCATAGTCACCAACTTCCAGTTTGATGCCCTGTGGTATGCATCGGGTGTTTAGTACAGCTTGAATATGTGTGAATACGGACTGGTCAATGAAAAGGGTATTGGCACCTGCCGCTTCCTGATCTTTGCTTCGCATATTAAAAAACATATAGGCGGCTTCTGCTGCTGCTGTTGCATCGTCCTATAAAGAGGCATTCGTGAGTGGAAGACCAGTCAGTTCGGTTATCACCGTTTGAAAATTAAATAGTGCTTCCAGTCTACCTTGTGATATTTCAGCCTGATAGGGGGTATAAGACGTATACCATGATGGGTTTTCAAATACATTCCGCTGAATGACAGCAGGTGTAAAAGTATCGTACCAGCCGGAACCAATATAAGAGGTGTATAATTTATTTTTGGATGCCAGATCGGCTATATGTTCTGCAAACTGTCCTTCAGACAAAGCTGGCGTCATATCAAGGGGTTCTGTTAGGTGGATATCGGCAGGTATGGTCTGATCAATCAACTGTTTCATGCTATTCAATCCGATTTTCTTCAACATTTCTTTTTGTTCCTCCGGTTGAATGCCAATATGCCGGGATGCGAAATCATTCATGATGCTCTATATTTTAGTTTTTATTTTGTCAGGTCAATGATATCAAAATCTATCATGGTCAATCGTTCACTATCGTTTTTTTTCACCAGATAGGTGTCTTCTACACCTACGGCTCCAACTCCTTTGATGACAAATTTGGGTTCGAGTGCTATTGTCATGTTGGTTTGTAAAATTTCCTTAGAACGTATTGCAAGTACGGGCAATTCATTAATGACCAAACCAACGCCATGTCCAACGAATTTGGCTTGTTGGGAGATGCCCATATAGCAATCGCTTAAGCCGGCATCTTCTGCCATTTTTAAGGAAAGTTTGTACAGATCCTCACAAACAGCTCCTTCTTTCATTTCTTCCCGCAGACGGTTTTGTATGTCAATGGAAACCTGATGGGCTTTGTATGCTTTATCGGTCAGTTTTCCTATCGAAAAAGTTCGTGATAAATCGTCCAAATAGCCGGAAAAATTTCCACACATATCTATCATGATGCTATTTCCTGGCATTAATAAATGACCGGAAGCTCCAATTGGGTTGCCGGGTGTACCTGCACCACCCAAGGCGAAGTCGTACGGAGATGCAACTTCGGCATTGTCACCAGCCAGAACGCTGCCCATAAAGGCTTCCATATCTCCAAAGGTCCGGAATAAACCCTGATTTCCTTCGTGACGCATAACGTATTCTATTTCAATTGCGAAAGCAGTATCCGTCATACATGGACGATAAATTTCCGGAATTCTTTTGTAGGCTCTGACATGTGCTTCAGCTGAAGCTCTGATTAGAGATACTTCATAGTCGGTTTTGATGCTCCTGACTTTTCGGATGGCTGCTGTTCCGTTCAACACTTCAGAATCACCAAAGCAAGCCTGAAGACGCGTCCATTCAGTCTGCCCCATTTCATCTCCTTCGAGTAAAAGTTTTTTTGGAGCTTTGATTCCCCATTTTTTCAGGATCTCAGGTATCTGCTCCGGCTTACGTATATAATGTACATGTTCACCTTTGACTCCTACTGGGCGTTTCACAAAAAGTAATGCATCTCCTTCGACCGGAATATAGTAATAACCACTAAAGATGCTGCCATTTGCATATAAAATATTGACAGATGTTGATAGGAGGCAGGCGTCCATTTTCTCCAGGACGAGTTGTTCCCGTATTTTTGACTGTCTTAGAATGTATTCTTAATTCATAAATGCTTATTATTACACAAATAACGCAATTTATAATCGATTTTGAAAATTTGCAGATCTCGATTTTTACTGAAAACATCAGTTTTCTGAGTAAAGATAAAAAGGCTTCTCCGCATTGCCGAGAAGCCTTTCCAATCTGCCTTAAAAGTAAACTAAAATGAAAACCTTAAAACGTTATTCAATAGCAATTGCTCTGGATGGTTTTTCTTTTGCTTTATCCTGTTTGGGAATAAAGACATTTAAAATTCCGTTTTCGTGAGTCGCCTTTATTTGTTCTGTATCTGCATATTCGGGCAGTGAAAAAGAACGGGTGAAGCTGGAGTAACCGAATTCTTTGCGATAATATTTTTCGTCATTTTCGTCTTTTACCTCCGATTTGATTTCCTTTTCTGAAGAAATGCTTAATACCCTTTTTTCAATGTTGATGTGGAAATCCTCTTTGTTTAAACCCGGAGCTGCTACTTCTATTCGAAAGCCATCCTTGTTTTCAGCTATGTTCACTGCAGGACAGGTAGTCCAATCACTGTCATTCAAGAAATTTTCCCTAAAAAAAGAATCTGAGAAAACAGGGAAAAAGGGGTTTTGTCTTTTGATTGTTGTTAACATACTTAAATCTCCTATTGATTAATTGATTTGATTTAATTTATTACCAGTCTACTTAACTGGCTTCGTAATTATAAAAGCAAAAGGCATGCCTTTTCAGAAGAAAAAGCATGCCGAATCAATAAATAACAGAAAATCAATTAGATAACAAATATTCAAATGGTGCCATTCTGGCGCAATATAGCCTAAAGACATGACATAATGACAATTTAGAAGCTAAATGAAAGGATTGTTCTCTTTTTCACGTTTAATGGTTGTGGAAGGTCCATGTCCACAATAGACTACCGTGTTTTCCGGAAGTGTCAGTAGCTTGTTTTGTATTCCTTCTATCAACGATTGATAATTACCACCCTGCAAATCGGTTCTTCCTATGCTGTTTTCAAACAAAACGTCACCAACAAAAACGCAATTGCAACTGGCATTATACAAAACAATACTACCAGGAGAATGACCTGGAACTTGAAATACTTTAAAAGTATCCTTGCCAAGCATCAGGATATCACCTTCGTGAATATAGTTTCCAAGTGAAGGCGTTTCGTGTCTGAGTTTAAGTCCAAACATCCTGGACTGTTCTTCCAGACCTTTCAGCCAAAACTCATCCTCACTATTTGCTGTTGCTTTAACTTGGTAGGTTTTTTCTATAAAAGCATTTCCTAAAACGTGATCTATATGCAAGTGGGTATTTACCAACATCTTAACATTTAAAGAGTTGGACTCAATGAAATCTTTTAGTTTATTTTCTTCATTCGCACTGTAGCATCCTGGATCAATAATTAAAGCTTCTTTTTCATCGTTGTATACAACATAGGTGTTTTCCTGAAAAGGATTGAATGTGAATTGCTGTATTTGCATGACTATTTTATTAAACGAGTGGAAGATAAACTACTTTTTTGGTATCAAAGTATTCTTCTTTAAAATGATCCTTTAGATTAATCAGGACGACCTTGTTTTTAAAACTGGAAACTTCGTGACCCAAGTCGCCACCTTTCAGGCATATAAGACCATTATTCATGGAGTTGATTTGCTCTTTTTTGATATTTTTCTTGCAAAGCTTTACCAAATCTGATAAAGGCATCACAGCACGACTCACTATGAAGTCAAACAACATTTTTTCTTCTTCAACGTGGCAATGTCTGATCGTTATATTCTGAAGCCCGATGGCTTTAGAAACTTCACTGGCCACAATCAATTTTTTATTGATGCTGTCCACCAGGTGAAAATCAACATTGGGGAATAGGATGGCCAGTGGAATGGCAGGAAAGCCGCCTCCGGTACCCACATCCATAATTTTTGATCCATCTTTAAACTTTAAAAGTTTTGTTATACCCAGAGAATGCAGGACGTGGTGTTCATATAGGTTTTCAATATCCTTTCTTGAAATGACATTTATTTTGCTGTTCCAATCTGTATACAAGTCGTAAAGTGCAGCAAACTGCTCTTTTTGACCTGTACTGAGCTCGGGGAAATAGTGTTCTATACAGTTCATATATTTGATAACGTTTTTTCTAAAGTATAAGTGGTACAAGTGGATTTCCTGGTATCATGAACCCAGAAATATCCTGATAACTGAGTAGAATTTCAATCGTTCCAAGAGCATAACCTGCAATATCGTATTCATTATAGGTGTAGGTAATACCCTCTTTATTCACGTAGAAATTTTTATTCAATTGAATATCGGCGACGTCGAAAAAACCAATTTCTTCCAACTCTTTTGCTTTCTGAACATTGTTCTTAAGCATAAGCCTTTTTACAATCAGATCAACAATCTTTGGACGAGATTCCTCACTAAAAAGGTCGTCTTCCGTGATACGATCACCGGTTTTCAAATTGATAACAGTGTTGACAAAGCTTCTTCCACCGTGCGCACCTCCGGTAAACTGATCGGTTTCTACCGTGTAAGATAAAATATTTTCAGAATTGTGTCTAATGGACATTTTTTCATTTTTCCACCATTTGTCTTCTGACTTAATTTCTTCGTCTTCTACATCACTATTATTGGTTGTAAAATCCTCCGAGCTTTCATAAAATTTGATGTATCCCTTAATGTAGGTAGCCATAGCGATTTTCGGGTCAACTATTTCTTTGTCTATATCCGGAAAAAAGTCAGAAAGTACCGTTTTCCTTATTTTATTAAGGACAGGAACATTACTAAAAGTGTCTGGAAATTGCATATTAAGTGAAATATTCAAAAGGGGATTTTTCTCATCACCTTTTAAATGGCGGGATTCTTTCATCTCATAAGTCTTGAAAGTAACCTGTGCTTCTTCTTCAACACTCTTTTTTTTGCAAGAAAAAATCAAAAGGGCAATCAATGGCAGAGCTGAGAATAAAAAAAGTTTTCGTGTCATGGTTTGTTGGTATAAATCTTAAAAAAATAAAAATAACCACACCGTCTTAAGGTTTTAAGTTACATTTGCATTATACGGTTGGGTAAGAAATAGAATCCAATCAAATTATTTACAAATATACATGATTTTGTGAAAAAACGAGTAATAAACACCGTACTATATACCATTGCTTTACTGATTTTCATTTTCGGAAACTCCGTAAATGTAATTCATTTTTGTTGTGATGTTTGTAGGGTACAAGGTACACAAGTTTTTAATGAAGGAGTTTGTCATGAATTTGAGAGTACAGATGTCATATCCTTTTCGGATAGGACTAATACTGAAGTGCACGGTGGTCTATTTTCTTGTTTTGGAAAAGATGGACGATACCCCTTTCAATTGACCGATGAACACGAAGAATGTTCGATCAATCGGATTTCAATAATCCTGGATGAATTTCAATCCTTAAAATTGATTTTTCTATTGTTTATCACAGTCTTTCTGTTTTCTGGTTTTTACATGAATGACTTTTTAACTAAAAGAAATCATTCTGCTTTTTCCCTTATCCAACCATATATTATTCCATTGACAGGTCGTCAATTGCTGAATAGAATATGTATATTAAGAAATTGATAATTCCTTCTATTTCCGCTTTCTATGTCTTTACTACAGACGCGCTGTTCATGCAAAAATGATTGATAAAATCATTTTACTTTTGCTTGATATACAGTAGGATCACCTGATTTTTTTATAAAATCAGTGTCTCAATGTACATACTTATTCTTTTAATTAAACCTGGTATGATAGAACGAATTATACAATTTTCGATAAAAAATAAATTTATAGTAGGGCTATTTGTCGTTGCCCTGATTGGCTGGGGAACCTATTCCCTGACTCAATTGCCTATTGATGCCATTCCAGATATCACCAACAATCAAGTGCAAGTGATTTCTGTAGCACCCTCCTTGGCTACTCAGGAGGTAGAAAGTTTTATAACAGCACCCATTGAGGTTGCTATAGCTAATATTCCTGACATTATTGAACTTCGGTCTATTTCGCGACTCGGCTTATCGGTTGTGACTGTCGTGTTTGAGGAAGATGTTGATGTGTATTGGGCCAGACAGCAATTATCCGAACGGTTAAAAGAAGCTGAGGAGTCCATACCTGAGGGATTAGCCAAGATAGAACTAGCTCCAATATCTTCTGGTTTGGGGGAAATATATCAATACCAACTCGCTATAGACAAAGAACATACCGGTCAATATTCCCCTATGGAACTACGTACCCTGCAAGATTGGGTCGTACGTCGTGAAATGCTTGGTACTCCTGGTGTGGCTGATATCAATAGCTATGGTGGATATGTAAAGCAATATGAGATTGCTGTCAATCCGGAAAGGTTGAGAAGTATGAATCTAACACTGAATGATATTTTTCAAGCCTTGGAAAACAACAATGAAAATACAGGAAGTGCTTATCTGGAAAAAAATCCAACCGCCTATTTTATTCGTGGTATCGGTTTGGTTAAATCGTTGGAAGATGTGCAAAAGATGGTTGTAAAAAACAGTACATCTGGAATACCTATCTTAATTCGGGATGTGGCAACCGTTCAATTTGGAAGTGCGATTCGATATGGAGCCTTGGTAGTCGATACCACAGAAGCAGTCGGAGGCGTCGTGATGATGTTAAAAGGAGCCAATGCTCATGAGGTGATCGATGATGTTGAAACCCGCATAGAATCTATACAAAAATCGTTGCCTGAAGGAGTTAAAATAGAACCTTTTCTGAATAGATCAGACCTGGTAGGACGTGCCATCGGTACAGTTTCCAGAAACTTGGTTGAAGGAGCCCTCATCGTTATCTTCATACTGGTCTTGTTACTTGGGGACATGCGTGCTGGACTTATTGTGGCATCGGTTATTCCTTTAGCCATGCTTTTTGCCATTTCGCTGATGAATATTTTTGGTGTTTCCGGAAATCTAATGAGTTTGGGAGCCATCGATTTTGGATTGATTGTAGATGGGGCAGTAATTATTGTAGAAAGCGTCGTGCACCATATAAGTAAAACCAAAGATAAAGGTGTGGTCCGACTGTCTCAGCAGCAAATGGATAGTACAGTCTTTGAATCGGCTAAACGTATGATGAGTTCAGCAACTTTTGGGCAGTTCATCATATTGATGGTTTATTTACCGATTATAGCATTAGTTGGTGTTGAAGGTAAGATGTTTCGTCCAATGGCTCAGGTTGTTATCTTTGCTTTATTGGGTGCAGCCATTCTTTCTTTGACCTATGTCCCAATGGCATCAGCATTGTTTTTGAATAAGAATACATCCAGAAAGACAACTATTTCTGATAAGATAATGGCTTTTTGTCAAAAGAAATTTGAACCGATCATTGGCTTTGCCTTAAGACGTAAAATGTTGGTTACCATTTCTACCATTTTACTATTTATAGTTAGCTTGTTTATTTTTGGTCGGTTGGGGGGCGAATTTATGCCTCAGCTCGAAGAAGGAGACCTTGCCGCTGGCGTGATGACCTTGCAGGGAGGCTCGCTTACCAACACGATTGAATCTGTTAAAAAAGCCAATAGTATTTTATTGGAAAATTTTCCAGAAGTCAAGCACGCCGTATGTAAAGTGGGAACCAGTGAAATACCGACCGATCCGACACCAATGGAAACGGGTGATTACATCATCACTCTCAAGGATAAAAGTGAATGGACCTCCGCAAAAACACGCGAAGAGTTGGTTTCAAAAATGGAGGAAAAGCTTGCCGTCCTTGCAGGCGTAAAATTTGAATTCCAACAACCCATCCAGATGCGTTCCAATGAATTGCTATCAGGTTCCAAACAGGATATTGCCATAAAAATATTCGGAGATGACTTAAATACGCTATCAGAAAAAGGACTTGAAGTAGAAAAAATCATTCAGAAAATAGCGGGTGTTGAAGACATTAATGTGGAAAAAGTAACTGGACTGGCTCAGATTCAGGTGGAATACTTTCGCGATCGTCTGGCTCAATACGGCCTAACTATTAAAGATGTAAATAATGTATTACGGACTGCCTTTGCTGGAAGTGAAGCAGGTACAGTCTATGATGAAGAAAAGCGTTTCGCCTTGGTTGTTCGTTTGGAAAAAGATTATCGTCAAAGTTTGGATGATGTGAAAGGACTATTTGTTCTACTACCGAACGGAGGACAAATACCCTTTGATCAGTTAGCCGACATTCAGATTAAGTCAGGCCCTGCACAGGTATCCAGAGAAAATTCCAAACGTCGAATTACCATCGGCTTCAATGTAAGAAACCGCGATGTTCAGACAGTGATCAAAGAAGTCAGCAAACAAATTGACGCAAAAGTAAGTTTGCCAACCGGGTATTATTTTTCCTATGGTGGTCAGTTCCAAAATCTGGAAGCTGCTAAAAATCGTTTGGCTGTAGCTGTTCCCGTTGCATTGCTGATGATTTTTGTGTTGCTTTACTTTACTTTTCATTCTCTAAAAGAGTCCTTATTGATATTTACAGCAGTCCCCATGTCAGCTATTGGCGGAATAGTTGCTTTGTGGATGCGTGGCATGGATTTTTCCATTTCAGCCGGTGTAGGTTTCATAGCCTTATTTGGTGTTGCAGTGCTTAACGGTATAGTGCTGATAGCCGAGTTTAACAGGTTGGAGAAACAAGGTATTACCGACGTAACGGAGCGAATCTTAACGGGTTTGCGCACCCGCTTGCGACCTGTCCTCATCACAGCAGCTGTAGCTTCTCTAGGGTTCTTGCCGATGGCTTTATCCACCTCCTCGGGAGCTGAAGTCCAAAAACCTCTGGCTACTGTAGTCATTGGAGGTCTTATATCGGCCACCATCCTGACAATGGTCATTTTGCCTGTTTTCTACCTCTTTTTTGCAACACATACTTTTAGATTTAGAAGGAGAAGAAAATTACCAAAAGGACTGTTGCTTTTACTTCTTTTTGGCTTGACCTTTTCATTTGCACATGCCCAGCAAACGAAAGTAATAGATTTGAAGAATGCCATTCAAATTGCCTTAGACAGCAATATGGCAGTTCGTTCTTCCGTTTATTCAGTCGAAGCCCAAAAAGCATTGAAAGGAGCGTCCTGGGATATTCCAAAAACATCCTTTGAAGCAGAATATGGTCAGGTCAATTCCAATACCAGGGATAATAATTTGTCAGTAAATCAGTCTTTTGCTTTTCCAACTGTCTATATTTACTTACAGAAACTGGCAGGTGCTAATGTGAAAAGCAGCGAATGGAAGCTTAAGGCCTCTCAATTGGAAATAGCCACACAAGTAAAACAAAACTACTGGCAGCTTGCTTATTTGAAATCTAAGCAAAAACTTCTGATTTACCAGGATAGCCTGTTTAGTGGATTTTTCAGAGCGGCAGAATTACGTGCAAATATTGGTGAAACCAATAAATTAGAGATGATTACAGCCCGTTCCCAAAAGATGGAGACCAAAAACCTCCTGATGCAGGTTCAATCCGATTTGAGTAATAGTACCATCAAGTTGCAAACCCTCCTAAATAGTTCGTTTGTTCCAAGCCCGTCTGATACTGTATTACGAAGGGCTCAATTTAAACCTGAAATGGATACTATTTTGACGACCGAGAATCCTTCGATGGGTTTTATGCAACAACAAGTTGAAGTATCCCGGTACGAGAAAGAGGTGGAGCGAAGCAAAATGATGCCAGACTTAAGTATTGGCTATTTTACACAAACGATGATTGGCGCAACCAATCCGGATGGAACCCGTAATTATGGTTCCGGAGATCGCTTCAGTGGGATACAGGCTGGAATAGCTCTTCCGATATGGTCTAAGCCCTATTCTGCCCGAATCAAAGCAGCCAAATGGAAAGAACGTGCAGTTCAGACCGATGCAGAATATTACTCAAAGGCACTTACCAGTCAGTATAAATCTTTGCTTGCCGAATATCAAAAATATTCGAATAGTTTGGATTATTATGAAAAACAGGCTGTTCCCGAGGCGAACCTAATTATAGATCAAACCCTTCGAAGCTATCGGGCAGGAGCGATGGATTATCTGGATTATGTTCAGAATCTTGGACGCGCACTTACTATTATGCAAGATCAATTGGAGGCCTTGTATAGCTACAATCAAACACTCATATCCATTGAATATATCAAAGGTCAAATCTGTTAAATTAATATAATATGTCTAAATATAGAATCATTCAAACTGCTGTCCTTTCCATTTTTCTATTAACCATGGCCTCCTGCAACAGCGGAAAAAAGGCCGATGTGGAAGTCGAAGAGATGCTACCCGAAAATATAGTTGAACTCAGAGCCGATCAAGGTAAACTGGCAAAGATCCAGATGGGGCATATTGAGCTTCGTGCACTCAGTAATACCTTAAAAGTTAATGGTATAGTCTCTGTTCCACCTCAGAATTTAGCTACCGTGTGTATGCCTATGGGAGGATTTGTGAAAAAGACGTACCTAATGCCTGGTAATTCCGTGAGCAAAGGCCAAAATCTAGCTATTCTGGAGAATCAGGAATTTATTGACATTCAACAAAATTACCTGGAAGTTAAAAACAAGCTTGAATATGCAACGGCTGAGTATACCAGACACAACGAACTTTACAAAGAAGATGTTTATTCTCAGAAAAACGTTCAACAAGTCACAGCAGATTACAAGACACTTAAAGCGCAGGCTAAAGCCTTGGAGCAAAAACTGATCATGATAGGCATCAATCCAAACAAGTTAAATGAAAATAACATAAGCCGATCATTGGCCGTTGTTTCGCCTATTTCTGGCTATGTAAAAGCAGTGAATATCAATGTTGGAAAATTCGTTCAATCATCAGATGTGCTTTTTGAAATTGAAAGTAGGGACAAATTGCTTTTGGAGTTAACCCTTTTTGAAAAGGATGCAGATCAAGTATCCATTGGTCAAGCCATTAAATTCTTCATCAACAATGAAACGGAAGAACACCAGGCAGTGATTTACCAAACTGGAAAATCAATTAATGCAGACAAGACCTATAAAGTGTACGCCACAGTAAAAACTGACTGCAAAAAAATCATGCCTGGTATGTACGTTAATGCCGTTATTGAAGCTTCAGGAAAGAAGGTAAACGCTTTACCATCAGAATCCATCGTTAGTTTTGAGGATAAGGACTATATATTTGTTTTCAACAAGAATAAAACCGAAAGCGGTAAACCTTTTACAGAATACCGCATGATTGAAGTTAAAAAGGGTTTAACAACAGATGGTTTTACCGAAGTTGTTTTACCGGTAGATTTTGACATAAAGAGTACTGCTGTTGTAGTAAAAGGGGCATACAACTTGCTTGCAGCAAAGAAAAATGCAGGTGAGATGGCATGTTGATAAATTATTCTTTTTAAAGTTGTAATTTTGTCGTAACAATAAAGGAAGGATTCAATATGGAATTTACAAATTGGGGAGTCATTGACTATGCAGATGCATGGGAAAAGCAAAAGGTTTTGTTTAATGAGCGTGTACAAGCTAAAACGTTTATGAATGACCTTCCTGATATTGCCATTTTCTGTGAACATCCTCATGTATTTACACTTGGTAAAAGTGGTGAAAATGATAATTTACTTGCCAGTAACCAACAATTGAAAGACAACGACGTTTCCTTTGTTAAAACAGACAGAGGAGGAGATATAACCTATCATGGACCAGGTCAAATAGTGGCTTATCCCATTTTTGATCTGGATCATTTTCAAATAGGATTGCGTCAGTACATTCACAATTTAGAGGAGGCTGTTATACTTTTTTTATCAGATTTTGATTTAAATGGTCAAAGAATGGAAGGAGCAACAGGAGTTTGGCTCGATGTTGAAGTACCTGAAAGAACCCGCAAAATATGCGCAATAGGAGTCAAGTGTAGCCGATTTGTAACGATGCATGGTCTCGCCTTGAACATTAATACCGACTTGTCCTATTATAATTTTATAAATCCCTGTGGGTTTACAGATAAAGGTGTGACATCTCTGGAAAGAGAGACAAAAATGAATCAAGACATGGATTTTTGCAGGGCTAATTTGTCTAAAAAGATACTTCAAGTATTTAATGCTTGATAAAGTAATCTTTTTCGTACTGAACTTTTTTTTTTTTTAATTGTTTTCTTCATGTATTTTGCTTATAAATATGAATACTATTTCTTTTGATTTTTCTGAATCTCTGTCTGTAGCCAGATTGGTCTATTCCTTGTTAATTTCTGATGAAAAAATAGGCCCTCTGGAATCGGCTTTTTTTGAACAATTGCTTCAAAATTTGAATATTAAGCCTGCAGAATTTGAATTCAGTTTATCTGAAACTATAGAAAATGCATATGCGATTGTAAAAGTGATGCCTTCAGCTAAACGCAGAGAGTGTGGGCGATTTCTCAGAATGGCTGTAAATGCCGATAACATTGTTGAACTTTCAGAATTGTCCAAGTTGAATGAAATTCTTGATAAAGCTTCCATATTAAGACCAGATAAGAAAACCAATAAAAAATCTGATGAGACCTTTTCCTGATACTAATTTTTATTTATTAAGTTATAAAGCACAATTATCATGATTAAAAAAATAGCAATTTTTTTTACTTTAGTTTTATTGGTCGGATGTTCGACTGTTCCATTAACAGGAAGGAGACAATTGTTACTAGTTTCTGATGCTGAAGTGCTCGCATTAAGTGATTCTAGTTATCATACTTATATGGCAACAGCTGTGAAGTCTGCTAAAACGGCAGAAAATGCACGTGTTACTCGTGTCGGAAAAAAACTGGTTACAGCTGTGGAATCTTATCTTAAACAACAAGGCTTAACTGCCCAAATAAATGGTTATACATGGTCATTTAGCTTGATAAAAGATACCTCCGTTAATGCTTTTTGTATGCCCGGTGGAAAAATCGTTGTTTACGAAGGTATTTTACCTGTTACTTTAGACGATGCAGGACTTGCTGTCGTACTTGGTCATGAAATAGCCCATGCTGTGGCAAAACATTCAAGTGAGCGAATGAGTCAGCAACTTTTAACTAATTATGGTGCTTCAACATTAAGTGCTTTAATGAGCACAAAATCAGCATCGACACAGAAGATTGCCATGACCGTTTTCGGTTTAGGAGCAGAAATGGGTGTAGCCTTACCATATTCCCGTAAACAAGAATATGAAGCAGACCGACTTGGACTTATTTTTATGGCTATGGCAGGATATGATCCTTCACTATCAATTTCTTTTTGGCAAAGAATGTCCGCATTAAGCGGAAAGTCATCAATGCCTGAATTCCTAAGTACACACCCATCTGATATTAAACGTATTGCCAACTTGAAAACGTTGTTACCTGAAGCACTAACGTTTTATAAAAAATAATAATTATATTTGGAACTTTAGAAAAGGTTGTCTTTTAAGACAACCTTTTCTATTTATAGCAGAACCTTAACCTTACTGGAAAAACATGAATGTATTGTATCTTATATTAGGATCAGGTTTGATTCTTTTGATAGCATACCTGACGTATGGCGCTTACTTAAGCAAAAAAGTATTTAAGCTGGACGATTCCATAGTCACACCAGCAGTTGAAATCAATGATGGCCAGGATTATGTACCTGCAAAAAAAGGCATGCTTCTAGGCCAGCATTTTTCAGCCATAGCAGCTGCAGGGCCTATAAATGGGCCTATTCTGGCCAGCGTAATGTTCGGATGGGGGCCAGCACTTATATGGGTCTTGCTGGGTTCCATCTTCGTGGGAGGAATCCATGATATGGGATCACTTGTGGCATCTATTCGCTACAATGCACGTTCCATCACTGAAGTACTAAAAGTCAATGTATCCCATAGAGCATGGATTCTATTTATGATTTTTATTTGGATCGCACTCGTCTATGTTATCATTGCATTTACAGATATAACAGCTAGTTCGTTTGTGGGAGCCATCACCCTTGAGTCAGGTGCAGTTGTTACAGGTGGCGCAATAGCATCCTCTTCCATTATGTATCTTTTTTTACCCATAATGATGGGGTTGCTTATGAAATTTGCAAAGTTGAAAGAAGGATTTGCTCTGTTAATCTTTGTTCCCCTTGTAGGCCTTTGTATATGGGCTGGTCAATTCATGCCTGTTAATCTTCCAATTGCCGATTTGCTTACATCCCAAAAAGCGTGGGCTTTGATTATCCTTTTATATTGCTTAGTCGCATCTGTGCTGCCAATGTGGTTGTTGCTTCAACCCAGAGGTGCACTTGGTGGCTTTTTTCTGTACGCTTCACTGATTATTGCTGCTATTGGTCTCATTTTCGGTGGTTATTCCATCGAATACCCTGCTTTTATAAATCTTGGCACCGATCATTCATTTTGGACCCCCATGTTTCCCGTCTTGTTCATTACTGTCTCTTGCGGAGCCTGTTCTGGATTTCACGCACTCGTATCCTCTGGAACGACCAGTAAGCAATTGTGGAAAGAAAAAGATGCTAAGCCCATCGGGTATGGAACCATGCTTTTGGAAGCAATGGTCGCCATCGTTTCCATTGCTTGCGTAATGATACTTACAAAAGATTCTGCAATGCTTTCTAAAGCACCAAATTTCATTTATGCTTCAGGTATAGGTCGGTTTATGGAATTAATAGGTATTCCTGCAGCCATGGGCGTTACATTTGGCTTGATGGCATTCACGACCTTTGTATATGACACGCTTGATGTTTGTACCAGATTGGGAAGATACATTGTTGAAGAACTTATTGGAATAAGAAACTGGACGGGAAAAATTATCGGAACATTGCTTACAGCAGGTATCCCTATTTTCTTTATATTCCAAACCATGACCGATGCAAAAGGCAATCCTGTTGCAGCATGGAGAATATTTTGGGGCACTTTTGGTGCATCAAACCAATTGCTAGCAGCTTTGGCATTGATAGCAGTTACTATTTGGCTCTTAAACACCAGGAAAAAGTCCAAAGTATGGTTGGCTGCTTTTATTCCTGCTATCCTTATGTTCACAATGGCAAATTGGGCGTTGGTCCTGGATATATATAATGGTTGGGTACTTGGGAAAGGACATCCTTCAGTGCCCTACGTTTCCTTAATTTTAATTGCCCTTTCCGTACTTGTTGCCATTGAAACAACCTATTCCTACTTTTCGAAAAGAAAAAGAAGGATTGAAGATTAGCAGCAGAATCTCGAAAGTGAAAAATTTAGTCTGGGCACAATTCCTATCCAATCTCAGCAACAAGAATTTTCCAAGAATGGAATTAAAAATGACATTGAAAGATAAAATAGCGTGCTTCTTCTGTCTGATTATCGTTGATTGACGAAAAGTGAATCGTTCTCAAAAAAAAGATTCACCCCTAAAATCCATACATTGAGGCCTTTGTTCAACCAATCCAAAAAACATTGTAAAATACTTGCAAA
>Ga0123336_10001289_pt1 | contig 23384 bp, 26 predicted proteins | sample SSSSmetaG_FD_96466 | JGI IMG/M metagenome (GOLD analysis project Ga0123336, IMG submission 96466) | Glacier valley bacterial and archeal communities from Borup Fiord, Nunavut, Canada, to study Microbial Dark Matter (Phase II) - ​SSSS metaG | ecosystem: Environmental > Aquatic > Freshwater > Ice... | reverse complement strand
CAAGTCGTCGTTGCCGCCGTTTGCTGCCGCGCCGCCGCTCGCCGCGCCGCCGCCCGATACGACTGTGCCGCTGCCGCCGATCGTCCCGCCGGCGACCGGACCGCCGCCGTTCAGCCCGCCAGAGCCACCGAGCGCACCGTAGCCGCCGGTACCGTAGCCGCCGGCACCGCTCGCCCCGCCCAGGGTCGACAGACCGCTGCCGAATTGCGACTGCAACCCCGACGACCCCGTGCCCGTCGATCCCGCACCGATGGTCACGCGCGTTCGCGACAGCGACCGCGCGACCGCGTTGGTCGCGGCCTGCGGCTGGCCGGTGAGCCCGCGCAGCACGTTGCTCAGGCTTTCGGCGTCGGCGAAGTTGAGCCGGAATACGCGCGTCGTCGGGGCCGCGCCGCCGACCCGGTCGAGCAGCGCTGCCATGCGGCGCGCCTCGGCAAGCGCCCGCGCGTCGCCGCGGACGATGACGACGTTGCTGCGCTCGTCGACGGCGATCTTGGGGGCCCCGGGTGCCGTCCCGTCGCCGAGGATGCGGGTCAAGGCGGCGCCGACGTCCTTGGCGCTGGCGTAGCGAAGGTCGAGGCTTTCGAACGACGCGCCGCCGGCACCATCGAGCTGCTGCGCCAGCCGCTCGATGCGGCGGACGTTCTCGGCATAGTCGGTGACGACGATGGCGTTCGGATTGACGAGCGCCTCGACGCTGCCGAACGACGCGACGAGCGGCTTGAACACGCGGACCGCGGCGTCGCCGGCGAGGTTGCGCAGGGGGATGACGCGGGTGACGACATCGGCCGCGCGCGCGACGTTACGACCGACGGCGGCCGTGGCTCCGCCCTGGACGGCGGCGGCCTGCGGGATGATGCGCCACGCGGCACCCGACTTGACGGCGGCGAACCCGTAGACGCGCAGGACCGACCGGAACAGGTCCCACACCCCGGCAGGCGACAGCGGTTCGGCCGACACGACGTTGACGACGCCCTTGACGCTCGGGTCGAGCACGAGGGTCCGCCCGGTGAGGCGCGACACCTGCTCGGCGACCTGGGCGATCTCGACGTCGCGCATGTTGACGATGACGTCGGCGACGCGCGCGGGCGGGAGCGGTGCCGGCTGGGTCGCGCCTGCGGCCGGGATCAGCAGCGCCGCGCCCGCGGCCGGGGCCAGCAGCGCCGCGCCTGCGACACGCGCCAGCAGCGTCCGCCGCCAAACTAACCTCGACCCCAAAGCTCTGCCCCTCAATGCAGCGGAAACGACAGCGCGATGTGCTTGCCGTCGCGCACCACGTCGACCCGCATCCTTCCCGCCACTACCGCCTCGTCGAACAGCGCCCGGTCGCGTGCCGGGTTGCCGATCGCCTCGCCGTTGACCTTCTCGACAATGTCGCCCGGTTGCAAGCCGGCGCGGCGCAGATCTTCGCTCGGCGACGGGCCGACGCGGTAGCCGTCGGGTCCTGCGGTCGCGCCCAGACTGCCGAGCAGCGACAGCGGGTCCTGTGCGCGTGCGCGGTACGCCTCGATCACGCCGACCGGCGCGATGACGTTGACCTTCGGTGCCGCGGCCGGGACGCCCGCGACGGCCGGCATCGCGGGCGATCCCGCCAGTGTCGGCTTGGTGCGCGCAGGCAGAGCGAGGGTGACGAGCTTGCCGCCGACCCGGAGCACGACGAGGTCGAACTCGATGGCATCGAGGATCGCTCCGCCGGGGAGCGTCGCCCCGACGCGGAAGCCGGCCGCGGGCGACGAACCCGCGGCGATGATCGCGACCGATGCGCTCGCGGGCCGCGCGAGCAGGACGCCGCGGAGCTGGAGGCCGAGGGCGGTCGGGTCGCCCGGCGTGCCGCCCGCCGCGACCTTGACGCCGAACGGCGCGATCCGCTTGAGCGGCGTCAGATCGAGCGGGGCCGCCGCCGGTGCTGCGGCAACGGCGGCGACGCTGCGGCGCCCGTCGTCGCGGCCGCTCATCCGCCACGCGACCGGCCCCGCCGCGAGCCCGACCGAGACGACGACCGCGACGGCGAGCAGGTCGACGGCGCGGTCGGCGCGGGTCGCGGTCATCGCCCCGACGCCGGGAGCGCAGTCGCTGCGCCCGCGGCCCTTGTGTCGACGAAGCCGTGCAGCGTCACCATCGCGGCCGAACCGGTCGCGGTGACCGTCAGCGCGCGCAGATCGGGATCGTCGCTGCGTCCGGGCGCGACGCTCGTCCGCCACGTCTGGCCGAGCAGCGGCGCATCGGGCGCGGCGATGCCCAGCCGGGCGGCGGCGAGCGCGTTGTCGGCCGCCCACCCGCCGGTAACGCGCGCCTCGAGCCGCGCGATCGTGTCGAGGTGGCGCTGCGTCGCCGTCGCGAGGCCGGTCGCGGCGACCGCGAGCACGGCGAGCGCGACGAGAACCTCGATTAGGGTGAAGCCCGGCTCGCGTGCCGTCATCCGGCGGTCTCACGGGCGACCGCGCGAAGCCCGTCGAACGCCACCTGCCAGCGCGTCCGCGCGCCTGCGAACGCGAGCACGAACGGCCGGCCTTCGCCGAGCGCGATCGTGCCCGCCGGGGTGACGTGCACGTCGGGCGGCAACGCGCGCGACGGCGCGGACCCGACGCGGTACGCCCCCGTTTCGACCACAAGCGCCGACGTTTCGCCGACGGCGAGCGTCCGGTCGGCCTCGCTCTGGACCGCGGCGGCGAGCCGCCGTGCCTCCGCCTCGACCGCGTCGCCGCGCGTGGGTGCGAGCGCGACCACCGCCGCACCGCTGACCACGGCGATGACCGCAAGCACGATCACCATTTCGAGCAGCGTCAGTCCGGCGTCGGTCGCCTGACGCGCCTCGCTCACCGCGACGTTTCCACCAGGTCGGTGTCGATCCCGTCGCCCCCGGGCTTGCCGTCGCGCCCGAGCGAGGCGAGGTCATAACCGCCGCCGCGCACGCCGGGGCTGTGGTAGGTATAGGGGTGCCCCCACGGATCGACCGGAGGCTGCGGCAGATAAGCATCGGCAGCATAGCTTGCAGGAACCGGCGGCGCGGTCGGCTTGGCGACAAGTGCGGCGAGACCCTGTTCCGTCGTCGGGTAGCCGCCGTTGTCGAGTCGGTATATCTTGAGCGCTGCGCCGATCGTCTTCATGTCGGCCTGGGCGACCGTGACGCGCGCCTGGTCGGGACGGCCGATCACGCTGGGGACGATCAGCGCCGCCACCAGCGCGATGATCGCGAGCACGATGATCATCTCGATCAGCGTCAAGCCGTCGTCGGACGTCGTTCGAGCCGGCGGCAAGTTCGGCAAAATCGTGCGGCGCGTCATACGGTCTTATAGATCGTTGCACGCCGAATGCCATTGGCGGATGGTGGCGAAATGGATCACATCGGGCACCATGGCGACAGTCGCATCACTCCCTGAACCGGCAGCGCGCGGCGTGTGGACGCTTGGCGGCGGCCGCGTCGGCGAGGTCGCGCGCTGGGACGTTGGGCCGGCGACGGTCCTCGTTCCGACCGAGGACGTGCTGCTGATCGCGATCGACCTGCCGGTCGCGAGCGCGAGCCAGCGCCGCGCCGCGCTGCCGTTCGCGGTCGAGGACCGCATCGCCGAGCCGCTCGACGAGGTGCACATCGTGCTCGGGCCGGCGCTCGGCCCGGTCACGTGGCTCGCGGCGGTCGTGCGTCACACGGTGATGACCGAGTGGGTCGCGACGCTCGCCGCCGCAGGGCTCGGCCATGCCCGCATCGTGCCCGACGCCCTCGTCCTGCCGGTCGCTCCGCCGGGCAGCTGGAATGTGCGCGCGGACGGGGTGCGCATCGTCGCGCGCACCGATACGGGCGTCGGGCTGGCCGTCGCCGCCGACCGGTTCGCGATGGTGTGGGCGGCGGGCGGCTCGCTGCCGTGCACGGTCTTTGGGCCGCCGCTGCCGGTCGCGCTGCCGATGGTCACCGCCGTCGACGCCCCCGACCTCGCGCGCCTGGCGGCCGGGCTCGACCTGCGCGACGGACCCTATGCGCTCGCCGCGCCGCCGATCCCCCGCGTGCTGCGGCGGGCGGCCGCGGTGATCGGGGTGGGTATCCTTGCGCATACCGCCCTGCTCGCGGCCGACACCCACGCGGTCACACGGCAGGCGGCGGCGCGCCGCACCGCGACCGAGACCCTGCTGCGTGCGACCCTGCCGGGGACGCCGCTGACCGCCGACCTCGACCACCTGCTGCCGGGAAGCGAGGCGCGGGGCGGGGTCCTGCCGCTGCTGGCGCGGACCGCCGCCGCGCTCGAACCCGTCGGCGGCCTCGCGTGGAACAAGATCGTCTGGTCCGCGGCCGACGGCGGGCTGACCCTCGGGATCGAGGCGGCCGACATCGGCGGGCTCCAGCGCGCGCAGGCGGCGCTGGTCACGGCGGGGGTCGCCCCCGCCGCCGGCGCGGTCACCGCGGGACAGGGGCGCGCCGACGGCGACATCACCGTGCGCGGCGCGTCGTGAGGCTCGACATTACCGCCGCGCGCCGGGTCGTCACCGAGCGCAGCACCGGTTTCCGGCTGCCGGTGGAATTGCGCGAGCGGGGATCGCGCGGGCGCGCTTCAGCCGCGCGATGGTGGACCGACCGCAGCCGCCGCGAGCGGTGGCTGCTCGGGCTCGTCGCGGCGGTTGCGCTGACGGTCGTCTGCGACCGCCTTGTGTGGCGACCGCTGACGGCCGCGCGCGCGGCCGCGCTTGCCGAGATCGCCCGCGACGACCGCATCGCGGCGCAGCTGCAGGCGGCGGGTCCCGACGTCGCGCGGATCGCCGCCGCACGCGCCGGTTCACTGGCAAGCGTCGTCACCGAGCGCGCGGCGAAGGCCGGGCTGACAGTCGCGCGGATCGAGGCGCAGGGGGGGAACGTCGCGGTGACGCTCGACGGCGTCGGCTTCGACTCGTTGGTCGACTGGCTCGCCGCGCTCGACACGCAGGCGGGGATCGGCGTCGTCGATCTGAAGGTCGACCGCCGCCCCGATCCCGGCGTGGTGACCGCGCAGGTGACGCTGACCGAGCGATGATCGACGACCTCGTCATCCCCGCGCCCGCCGTGCTGCTGCCGTACGCCTTCGCGCGCCGGCACGGCATCCTCGTCGACGCAACCGGGCGCGCCAGCCACCGCGGGTCGGTCGCGCTCGAGGCGCTGCTGGAGGTCCAGCGCCGCTGCGGCGAGGTGACGTTCGACGCGGTCGACGACGCGGTCTTCGAGACGCGCATCCGCTCCGTCTACCGCGAGAGCGCCGCCGATGCCGCCGACTTCGCTGCGAGCGGGACCGACCTCGCCGCGCTCGCGGATTCGGCGGCCGGCGTCGACGACCTGCTCGATGCCCGCGACGATTCGCCGGTGATCCGCCTGATCAACGCGCTGCTGCTCGAGGCCGTGCGGCGGCGGGCGTCGGACATCCATTTCGAGACGCAGGAGAAGCGCTGCGTCGTGCGCTTCCGCGTCGACGGTGTGCTGACCGACGTGGTCGAGCCGGCCCGCGCGCTCGCGCCGCTGCTGACGAGCCGGATCAAGATGATGGCCCGGCTGGACATCGCCGAGAAGCGTGTGCCGCAGGACGGGCGCGTGACGCTGCGGATCGGGGGACACGATGTCGACGTCCGCGTGTCGACGCTGCCCGCGCAGCACGGCGAGCGCGTCGTCCTGCGCCTGCTCGACCGCGACACGGTCGACCTCGACATCGCACGGCTCGGTATGAGCGCGCGTGACGCGAGCGTCTTCGCGCGAATGCTGGCGCGGCCGAACGGGATGATCCTCGTCACCGGGCCGACCGGATCGGGCAAGACGACGACGCTGTACGCCGCGCTCAGCTCACTGAACGACCGCAAGCGCAACATCATGACGGTCGAGGATCCCATCGAGTACGAGCTCGAAGGCGTCGGGCAGATGCAGGTCAATCCGCGCATCGACCTGACCTTCGCCCGCGGCCTGCGCGCGATCCTGCGGCAGGATCCCGACGTGATCATGGTCGGCGAGATCCGCGACTATGAGACCGCCGAGATGGCGGTGCGGTCGAGCATGACCGGGCACTTCGTCCTGTCGACGCTCCACACCAACAGCGCCGTCGGCAGCGTCACCCGACTGGTCGACATGGGGGTCGAGCGCTACCTCCTTGCGCCGATGCTCGTCGGGCTCGCGGCGCAGCGGCTGGTCCGCGCCCTGTGCCCCGATTGCCGCGTCGAGGCGCGCGCCGACGCGATCGACGCCGACCTGACCGGGGGTGCCGTCGCGGCGGGATCGCGGGTGTTCCACCCAGTCGGCTGCGCGGCGTGCGGCGGCGAGGGGTATCGCGGCCGCCACGCGATCTACGAGATCGTCGAGGTCGATGCCGCCCTGCGCGCGCTGATCCACGACGGCGCCGCGGAGGCGGAACTGGTCGCGGCGGCGCGGCGCGCGGGTCCGGGGCTTGCCGACGACGGCGCGGCAAAGGTCGCGGCGGGGATCACGACCGTCGCCGAACTCGCCCGCGTCGTCCGCGATGACGGCTAGGGTGGCGGGCTGATGGCCGCGTTCACCTACCGCGCCGTCGACGGCCTCGGCGTCGCGCAGCGCGGCGTCATCGAGGCGTCGAGCCCGCTCGCCGCTCGCCGCCTCCTGCGCGAGCGCAGCCTCGTGCCGCTCGCGGTCGATGCGACCGCGAGACCAGTGACGGCCACCCGCCTGCCGCGGGCGCGGGTCGGGGCAAAGGCGCTCGCGGTCGTCACGCGGCAGCTCGCGACGCTGGTCGGGACCGACATCCGGATCGAGGAGGCGCTGCGGCTCGTCGCCGGCCAGGCCGCGCGTCCCGCCGTCGCCGAACTGCTGTTGAACGTGCGCGGAGCGATCCTCGACGGGCGCAGCTTCGCCGCTGCCCTCGACGAGCACCCGTCGGCATTTCCCGAGTTCTACCGCGCGTCGATCGCGGCGGGTGAAACGTCGGGCCGCCTCGACCAGGTTCTGGCTCACCTCGCCGATTTCGTCGAGAACCGCCAGCGCGCGGCGAACAAACTGCAGCTGGCACTGCTCTACCCGGCGCTGCTCGCGGTGGTCTCGCTGACGATGATGACGCTGCTGCTGGTCTATGTCGTGCCCGACATCGTCCGCGTGTTCGTGTCGCGCGGCGCGGCGCTGCCGCTGCTGACGCGGCTGCTGATCGGGCTGAGCGGCTTCGTCTCGACGTACGGCGTGCTCGTGCTGATGGCCGCCGTCGCCCTCGGCCTCGTCGTGCGGCAGTGGCTGCGCGTGCCGGCGAACCGGCTGGCGCTCGACCGCCGCATCGCGACGACGCGTCCGCTCGCCGGCCTCGTCCGCCAGACCAACGCCGCGCGCTTCGCCGGCAGCCTCGCAACGCTCGTCGAATCCGACGTGCCGCTGGTCGACGCGATCGCGACTGCGGCCGCGGTGACGCCCAACCGCTTCATCCGCGCGCAGGTGCTCGCCGTCGCCGCCCGCGTCCGCGAGGGCACTTCGCTACGCCTTGCGATGACCGAGGCGGGCGTGTTCCCGCCGATGCTCGTCGCGATCGTCGCGAGCGGCGAGGCAAGCGGCCGCCTCGGCCCGGTGCTCGCGCGCGCGGCGACCGACCTGCAGCGCGACCTCGACACGCTGATCGCGACGCTGATGGCGCTGATCGAACCCGCCGTGCTGCTCGTGATGGGCGGCATTGTCCTGCTCATGGTGCTGTCGATCCTGCTGCCGATCATCAACCTCAACAATCTCGCCGGGCTATGATGGCGTCAGAGCGCGACCTCGAGATCGCCGCGGCCGATCGGCAGAACCGCCGCACCGGCGGGGGTGACGTGGAGGCGGACGACGCCGTTGGCGAGACCCACCGCGGCGAGGGTCGTCGCGCGGTCGGTCCACGTGGTCACGCGCCCCGCCTGGCCGGCGAAGGTCGCGACCAGCCGCGGGACCGCGCGCGCGCCGCCGGGCTCGTCGCACACTCCCGCCCGCGACCGGATCGTCCCGTCGATGCCGCTCGCCGCGACGCGCGCGAGGTCGAGCTCGAGCGGCAGCGTGCAGCGCGGCAGCCCGGGTATGGCGGCGGCAAGCAGCGACCATCCGGCGCGGCCGCGCACCGCGATGAAGCCGACGCCGCCGGGTCGCCACAGCGTCGTCGCTTCCACCACGGTATCGGGACCGTCGATCGTCGTCGCCGCCGCGAGAGCTGCATGCGCGAGCGAAGCACCCGGCGACCAGTCCCAGCGCGCCTGCGCCCCGTTCGGCAGCGCGGCCGCCCCGTGCCAGACCGTGCCGACGACGGTCGCGTCCGGCGCGACGACGTGCGCGGGCAGACACGCGACGAGGGACACCGCGAAGGCCGCGATGCCCGCAGCGGCCAGCAGGGCGGGGCGACGACGTGGTGAACCGGCGGACGCTGCTTGGGTCGGGGCTGGTAACGATGGCATCGGCAGGACTCCCAGAGCGCCTGCAGGCGGCGCGCCGCGCCGGCGACCCGGCGACCGCGGCGCTGCTACTGCCGCTGACGGGACCGGGGGCCGATCTCGCGCGCAGCTTGCACCACGCGGCCGATCTCGCGCAACCGGCGGCTACCCACGGTATGCCGTCGCTACCGGCGTTCGACAGCGGGACGACGCCGGCGGCGGCGGCGACGGCGGTGACGGCGGCGCTGCGCGGCGGGGCACCGCTGCTGATCGGTCCGCTCTATGCCGCGCAGGTCGCCGCGACGGTTGTGGCGGCGGGACCGGTTGCGGTGCTCGCGCTGTCAAACGATGCGGCGCAGTCGGGAGCGTTCGTCGTCGGCATCACGCCGACGCAGGCGATCGGGGCGATACTCGCGTACGCCCGCTCGCGCGGAGTCCGGCGGATCGCGGTCGATGCGGGGGCGAGCCGGTGGGACACGGCATGTGCGGCTGTCGCCGCCGCCATTGCGCCGCGGATCGGGTTGACGCTGACGTCCGTCGAGGGCACGGCAGATTCCGTCCTCGTCCCCGGCGACGGCGACGCGCTGGCGGCGGCCGCCCAGCGGCTCGGTGCGGCGCGGGTGCAGCTGCTCGGCACGCACCAGGGGCTCGACCTGCCGGAGCCCGGCGTTGCGGCGATCGAGGGAACATGGTTCGCCGCGCCCGATCCCGCAGCGTTCGGCGACTTCGCGCGGCGCTTCGAGACGGCGTTCGGCAATCCGCCGGGGCTCGTCACCGGCCTCGCCTACGACGCCGCCGCGATCGCCCGGACGCTTCGCGCGGCCGGGCATCGCGACCCGGGGGCCGTCCGCGATGCGCTGACGGGATCGGCTGGCTTCCCGGGCGTGACCGGCGCACTCCGCTTCGGCCGCGACGGAACCGCCGTCCGCGAGCTGTCGATTCTCGTCGTGAACGGGGGGCGCCTGCAGACGGTCGCGCGCCAGCCGGCGTGATTTCCCCCGCCGTCCGCGCCGATGCCGCCGGTTTCACGCTGATCGAGATGGTCGTGGCGCTCGCGCTGTTCGCCGTCATCGCCGCGGCGGGCGCGGGGCTGGTGTCGACGGTGCTCGATGCGCAGCGGCGGACGGCCGGGCGGCTCGAACGGCTCGCCGACATCGACCGAACGCTCGCGGCGGTGACCCGCGACCTGACCGAGATTACCGACACCCCGCTCGTCGGCGGCCCCGCGACGATCGCGTTCGCGCGCCACGGGATGCCGCTGCGCGTCGACATCGGCTACCGACAGGCAGGGCGCGCATTCCAGCGCGTCGCCGCCGGGCAGCCGCAGCTGGCGATCGACGATGTGACAGCGGTGCGCTGGCACTATCTCGCCGCCGGCGGCTGGCAGGACCGCTGGCCGGCCGACCCGGCGCAGGCGGTGCGGTGGCCGGCCGCGGTCAGGCTCGACCTCGATCTTGCCGGTGCCCCCGGCGGCCACGTGACGCGGCTGATCGACCTGCCGGTGCGCCCGCTGCCGCCTGGAACTGCGGCGTGATCCTGCTCAACGTGCTCGCGATGGTCGCAGTGGCGGCGACAGTGCTGATGGCGATGCTCGGCGGCGAGACGCCCGCGCTCGACCGGGCGGCGACCTTTCGCGATGCGTCGGCAGCACTCGCGGTTGCGCGGGGCGGCGAGCTGACCGCGGTCGCCGCGCTGCGCCGCGACCTCCTCGATGCTCCCGAAAGTGACGACGCGACCGAGCCGTGGGCGCGGGTCGCGCAGGCGGCGACGCCGATCGCAGGCGGCACGTTTGCGCTGACGATCGTCGACGCGCAGGGTCGGTTCAACATTAACGCCGCGCCCGGAGTGGGCGAGCCGCTGCTCGCCGCGATCACGACGTCGCTCGGCCTCGATCCCGACATCGCCAGCCGGATCGCGGCGTCGATCGCCGAGCGCGGGCGCGTGACCGACGTCTCCGAGCTGGCGCGGGCGGGGATCGACGACGTCACCCTCGCCCGGCTGCGCCCGCTGGTCACCGCCCTGCCGGCGGCCGCGCCCGTCAACTTCAACGCCGCGTCGCCGGAACTGCTCGCCATCCTCGTCGGCGACCGGGTCGGGGGCCGGCTGCTCGGGGATCGCCGTACGCGCGCCGGCAAGCTGACGCCGCTCGACCTCGCCGCGACCGGCCTGCGCCTGCCGCCCGGTGCCGGGTTCACGTCCGACCATTTCATCGTCGCGACGACCGTCACGCAGGGGAGCGCGACCGTGACGCTGACGAGCCTGCTCGAGCGGCGGCGTTCGCCCGACGCCGTGGTCGCGATCGCCCGCTGGCTCGGGCCAGGGCCTAGCTGAACGTCGCCAGCGCGGTGATCCAGATCGCCGGCGCGAGGAAGACGCCGAATGGAAGTCGCGTCGTACCCGTGATGCCGCGGCCCCACAGCAGCAGCCCGGTCAGCAGCCCGCTCACCGCCGCCGCGCCGAGGACCGTCGGCAGCGCGGTCCAGCCGAGCCACGCGCCGGCGGCGGCGAACAGCTTCGGGTCACCCCCGCCGAGCCCGTCGCGGCCGCGCAGATGCCGGTACAGCACCGCGACAAGGGTGAGCGACACATAGCCGACAGCGGCCCCAATCACGTGACCGGGCACCTCCGCCGGCACCAGCCACCCCGTCGCCAGCAGGCCGGCAGCTGTCAGCGGCCACGTCACCGCCGAGGGCAGCCAGAAATGCTCGGCATCGAGCAGCACTAGGAGCAGGAGCGCCCACCCCAGCGCGGCGACGACGCTCGCCGCCGGCCACGGGACGGTCGCCGCCGCGATGCAGCCGACCGCGGCCGCGGCGAGCTCGACGGCGGGATAGCGCCACGCGATGCCGCTCCCGCACTGCCGGCAGCGTCCGCCCTGAACGGCAAAGCTGACGAGCGGGATCAGCTCGCCGGGCGTCAGCGTCGCGCCGCAGCCGCGACATGCCGAACGCGCGAGCGCGATCGGCTCCCCCGCCGGCCAGCGCAACGCCACGAGATTGACGAAGCTGCCGACGACGGCACCGACGGTCCCCAGCAGCAGCAGGCGGAGAAGCGGGGGAAGGTCGGGCACCCCCGGGCTGTAGCACCACAGCCGGTCACCATGCACGCGTGGCGCGCGCCGCGGTCGTTCATCGCGTCGCAAGGTCGGCTGGACGCTTCGCGCTCGCGCTCGCCGTCGGCGACGTGCAGTCCTCGTGCATCGAGCTGGGGAGCTTTCGACATGGCGAAGATGGCATTGATTGCCGCGATGCTGCTGGTGTCCGCTGGCGCGGCACCGGCGGCCGCCGGTCCGTGGCAGTGCGTGACGTTCGCCCGGACGTTCTCGGGTATTGCGCTGTTCGGCAACGCCGCGACGTGGTGGGCGCAGGCTACCGGCCGCTACGACCAGGGCGGGGTGCCGCGCGTTGGCGGCGTGCTCGTCTTCAAGCCGGCCGCCCACATGCGCGTCGGCCACGTCGCCACGGTCAGCGAGATCGTTTCCCCGCGTGAGATCAGGGTGACCCACGCCAACTGGTCGCCGGTCGACGGCCGCCGCGGCGAAATCGAGGAGAACGTCACCGTCGTCGACACCTCGGCCGCCGGCGACTGGAGCCGCGTCCGCGTCTGGTATGCGCCGCTGCGCGACCTCGGCCGCACCGACTACGCGGTGTTCGGCTTCATCTACGGCAAGGCATCGGCCACGGTCGAGACGACCGAGCGCGCGATCGCCGCCGTCGCCGCGCTGCCCGTCGATCTCGCGGGATCCTGACCGCGCCCGGGCCGCGCATGCTGATCGCGCCCGCCCGCTTCGGCGACGGGGAGCGGCTGGCCGGCGGGTGGACCCGCTTCGCCGCCATCCGACTGACGATTGACGGGCGCGACCGCGTCGTTCCGCTGGGGGCGGTCCGCTCGGCGGTCGCGACGCTGCCCGCCGCAGTGCGCGCGCGGGTCGCGGCGCTGTGCGATGCGCTCGTCGCGCCCCGCCCGCCGCTCGCCGGGCTCGACCTCGCCCGCCCGCACGTGATGGGCATCCTCAACGTCACTCCCGACAGCTTCAGCGACGGCGGTCGCCACCCCGATCCCGTCGCGGCGGCGCACGCGATGGCAGTGGCGGGGGCGGGCATCGTCGACATCGGCGGCGAATCGACCCGGCCCGGCGCGAGCGACGTCGCAGCCGCCGACGAGCTCGCCCGCGTCGCCCCGGTGTTCGCCGGGCTGCGCGGCAGCGGTATCGTCACCTCGATCGACTCGCGCAAGGCGAGCGTCATGGCGGCCGCGCTCGATGCGGGCGCGGGGATCGTCAACGACGTCTCGGCGCTGACCTTCGACGCTGCAGCGATGGCGCTCGTCGCGGCACGCGGGGCTCCGATCGTGCTGATGCACGCGCAGGGCACGCCCGCGACGATGCAGGTCGCGCCCGCCTATGACGACGTCGTTGCCGACGTGTTCGACTGGCTCGAGGCGCGGATCGCGGCGTGCGTCGCCGCCGGCATCGCCCGGCACCGCATCGTCGCCGACCCCGGCATCGGCTTCGGCAAGACCGCCGCGCATAATGCGGCGCTGCTGCGCGGCATTGGGGCGTTCCATGCCCTTGGCGTGCCGCTTCTGCTCGGCGCGAGCCGCAAGGCGGTGATCGCGCGGCTCGCAGGCGACGGGGCACCCGTCGACGCGCGGCTCGGCGGCAGCCTCGCGCTCGCGCTGCACGGGGTCGCGCACGGGGTGCAGATCGTCCGCGTTCACGACGTGCCCGAAACCGTCCAGGCGATGCGGGTCGCGATCGCCGTCGGCTGACACGGCTTTACCGCAACGGCGACTCCTGTTAGGCACGCCGCCTTACGTCGGGCGGGCTGTCTTCCCGTCATCATCAACCCTGTGACAAGCAGTGGCCATGCTGAGGCCATGTGCGTGAATGGAGCGACCGGCTTTGCAGATCATCGTCCGCGACAACAACGTCGACCAGGCGCTGCGCGCCCTCAAGAAGAAGCTGCAGCGCGAAGGTGTCTACCGCGAGATGAAGCTGCGGCGTCACTACGAGAAGCCGAGCGAGAAGCGTGCGCGCGAGAAGGCCGCCGCGGTCCGCCGCGCGCGCAAGCTCGAGCGCAAGCGCGCCGAGCGCGACGGCGCGAAGTAGCGTCGTGGCCGCCGCCGGCACCGCCGGCGCGGGCAAGTGGATCGCCTTCGCCGCGGTCCTGCTCGCCGTGGTCGCCGCGCTCGTCTGGGCGGGCACGCGCAGTTTTGTCGCCGCGCCGCAGGCTGACTCTGGCGGGGCAGCCTACCTCGCCGCGAACAAGGGAAAACCCGGCGTGCACACCACCGCTTCCGGCCTGCAGTACGAAATCCTGACCGACGGCACCGGCCCGAAGCCGCTGCCGGGCGACACCGTGCGCGTGCACTACGAGGGCCGCCTGCTCGACGGCACCGTGTTCGACTCGTCGATCGCGCGCGGAACACCGGCGGAGTTCCCGCTTCGGCAGGTGATCCCCGGCTGGACCGAAGGCGTCCAGCTGATGCCGGTCGGCTCCAAGTACCGATTCACGGTTCCTTCCGACCTCGCCTACGGGCCGAGTGGGGCGGGCGGGGTCATCCCGCCGAACGCCGTTCTGGTGTTCGACATCGAGCTGCTCGGGATCGTCCGCTAGAACTGCGCGTGCGCCCGTAGTCCGAGCACCGGCACCGGACCGCGGTCGCGGTTGTATGCCGGATTGACGATCAGCTGCGCATCGGCGGTCAGGCCGATGCCCTTGACCACCGCGAGGGTGTAGTACGCTTCGGCGATGAACTCCGCCCCCGGGTGCGGCAGGCGCCCGTCGCCCACGAGGATGCCGAGTCCGCCTGCCGCGAGATACCGTCGCCGCACGTCCGAGATATCATTGACGATCAGCGCGAGCGCGACGCGGTCGTCGCCGCGGCTCCAGCCCTTGCCGGTTACCGACACCCCGCCTGCGATGCTGCGGTCGATGTCGGTGAACTCGACGGCTTCGGTCCGCCCGTCGCCGAGCCCGGCGCGGAGGAACACGCCGACGGTGGCGCTCACCTCCTGCTCGGCGTCGACGCCGATCCCGGTCCGGTTGCGGAAGCGGCGGACCGGGGCGGGATCGGGCGCGACCCCGTTCGCCGACCCATAGGCGATCGCATCGTCGAGGCGGGCGAAGCGGCCGCGCATCAGCCAGCCGGTCAGGCGGACCGCGCCCGGATGGCCGTGCAGGTTCGTCCGCCGTTCGACCTCGCCGACGATCTGATACTGACGGAAGCCGGTCTCCAGCGTCACGCTGTTCGGCACCGTCGACAGGTCGAACAATCCGACGCGCCCGGTCCACCTGCCGACGGCGAGCTCGGCCGCGCCGCCGTAGGTATAGCCCCATGCGTCGGCCGCATAGTCGAAGGTGCCCAGGTCGACAGCGGTCCAGTTCAGGAAGTCGCCGCGTGGATCGTGCGCGTACTTGTTTTGGTCGAACACGTCGCCGATGCTGAATTTACCGATCGTCACCGTCAGCCGATTGGCGGTGTGGGGGCCGCCGAGCACGTTGAGGTCGGGTTTTACTGCCGCGCCGTCGCCGCCGAGGTCGATCGTCTGGCGGAAGAACAGCCGCTGCAGCCGCAGGTACGGAACCTTCTTGCCCACCTTGTACGCCTCCGCCGACGGGAAGCCCGCGGCACCCAGCGTGTTGCGCAGGCCGAAGCCCTGGTCGAATTCGGGGTTCGCCCACAGCTCGAGCCAATGCCACGGGCTCACGCCGAAATAGCCGGTAAGGTCGAATGTCTCGCGCAGGTCGCCGCTGCCGTCGAGGCTGTTGTCGCCCTGATACGGCGCGCGGAACCGTGTATTGCCCTGGCCGACGAGCGTCGCCTGAACGTGGACGGCATAGCGCTGCGGGGTTCCGTCGGCGGCGTCCGCGACGGTGGGCTTGTCGGTCGCGCCGGTCTCGGTCTTGGGCGACGTCGACGTCGAACCGGCGGTCTGCGCGAGGGTGGGGCCGGCGAGCACCAGCGCGGCCGCGGCGGCCATCGTCGTCACCCGCATGTCGCCCCCTCGACGTCCAGGGCGCGACCTAGCCCGGCGAAGACGGCGCGGCAACCCGGCGCTCGCTCAGCGCGACCTTGACCAGCGCGACGATCGGATCGGCGAGCGTGACGCCGAGGATGCCGAACAGCACCCCGAACAGCAGCTGCGCGGCAAGCACGACGGCGGGCGCGAGATCGACCGCTCGCTTCTCGATCATCGGCGAAATGAAGTTGTCGAGCAGCTGGACGGTCAAATAGACGCCGATCGCCTCCAGACCGCTCGTGGTACCGGCCGAAAAGCCGACCGCGACGATCAGGATCCCGCTCGCGATCGGGCCGATGTTGGGGATGAAGGCGAACACGCCTGCGGTCAGACCCAGCAGCAGTGCGAGCGGCACGCCGAACAGCGACAGGCCGAGGAAGATCACCGTGCCCTCGAACAGCATCAGCGCCAATCGCCCGGCGACCCAGCGGCGGAGCATTGCCCCCATCGCGTCGAGCGTGCGCCGCAGCGCCGGGCGGCGGGCCTCGGGGGTGAGCCACTCGACGCCGCGCTCGTACAGCCGCGGGTCGGCCGCGACGAACAGCCCGAAGGTGACGATCAGGATCAGGCTGCCGACGATGCCCGCCAGCCCGCCGATGACGGTGACGATGCGCCCCATCGACCCGCCGATCTGCGCCTTCAGCGCGGCGATCGGATCGGTTCCTGACGCGCCCGAGCCGAGGCCGTACTCGTGCGCAAGGTGCGACAGGCGGTCGCTCTGGCGCAGCAGCGTGACCTGCAGTTCGGCGAACTGCGCGGTGATCTGGGTGCCGGCGAAATAGCCGAAGCCGAGCAGGGCGGCGACGAACAGCACGAAGACGAGTGCAAGGCGAATGCTGCGCGGCCCGCGCCAGACGCGCCCCAGCAGCCGCTCGCCGCCCTGCAGGCCGGCTGCGAAGACGAACCCGGCGAGGATCAGCAGCAGCGACGCCGCGAGATGCCACGCGAGGAACAGCGCGGCGGCAAGGCCCAGCCAGACCACCGCGTCGGTCAGGGCGCCCTGTGCGCGGGTCGAGAACTCGATAGGGCTCGGCGGAACCGGGCCGGCGGCATCGCTCACCGTGCCGCTGCGCCCGGCTCGACGCGCGGGCGCAGCGTGATAAAGGCGCGGTGCGGGCGGACTGCGCCGAGCCACGTCAGCGGGTTCCACTCCGTCGTCCCGTCGAGCGAGAAGGTGAGGAACTCGGCGCGGCCGACGAGGTTCTCGATCGGCAGCATGCCGAGCCCGCCGACGAACGCCGGGAAGCGGCTGTCCTCCGAGTTGTCGCGGTTGTCGCCCATGAGGAAGATATGTCCCTCCGGCACGATCTCGGGTGCGGTATTGTCCTGCGCGGTCTCGGCGAGGTCGAGCACATCGTAGCTCCGCCCGTTCGGCAGCGTCTCGCGGAACTTCGGATAGCGGCACACCGCCGAGCCGTCGGGCAGCGTCGCGCGGTACTGCGCCCACTGGCCGACGCAGTCGGTGTTCGCCGTCACGGCGATGTCGGCGGTGCCTTCGGCGACCTTGGGCACCGCCACACCGTTCAGCCACAGCTGGCCCTGCCGCATCTGCACCGTATCGCCGGGCAGGCCGATGACGCGCTTGATATAATCCTCGTGGTCGCGCGGGGCCTTGATGACGGCGATGTCGCCACGGTCCGGATAGCGGCCGAAGATGCGCCCGCTCATCTCGGGCAGGATCGGCAGCGACGGCGACAGGTACGAGAAGCCGTAGGGAAACTTCGACACGATCAGATGGTCGCCGGTCAGCAGCGTCGGCAGCATCGATTCGCTCGGGATGTAGAAGGGCTTGGCGATCAGGCTGTGGACGCCGAGCACGGCGAGGACGAGGACGATCAGCTGGCGCACCTCGTCGGCCCAATCGACCTTCTTGGGCTTTGCCATGGTTACCGTCTCGTTCATGCCGGTCTCGCGGTGATCAGGACGATCGCCTGCGCCCACGGATGGTCGTCGGTGATCGTCAGGTGTATTGCGGCGCTATGCCCCGGCGGCGTGATCTTTGCCAGCCTTTCCGCCGCACCGCCGGTCAGTTCAAGCGTCGGCGCGCCAGACGGCAGGTTGACGACGCCCATCGCTGAAAAGAACACTCCGCCGCGGATGCCGGTGCCGAGTGCCTTGGCACACGCCTCCTTCGCCGCCCAGCGTTTGGCATAGGTGCCGGCGCGCGTCATCGGCCGGCGCTCGGCGCGCGCGATCTCGACCGGGGTGAAGACGCGGCGGATGAAGCGGTCGCCGAAGCGGTCGATGGACGCCGCGATGCGGTCGATGTTGGTGAGGTCGTTGCCGAGGCCGATGACGATCAATGGGGTACCCGGTGCTCGATCGCCGCGCGCATTGCGCGGATCGCTTCGGCGAGCCCGGTGAACACCGCCTCGCCGATCAGGAAGTGGCCGATGTTGAGCTCGGCCACTTCGGGAATTGCGGCGACCGGACCGACGTTGGCGAAGGTCAGGCCGTGGCCGGCGTGGACCTCGAGCCCGCGCGCGGCCGCATGCATCGCGCCGGTGGCCAGCCGCATCGCTTCCGCCGCCGCGTCATCGCCGGTCAGATGCGCGTAACGCCCGGTGTGGAGTTCGATCACCGCCGCGCCGACCGCGGCCGCAGCGTCGATCTGCGCGGGATCGGGTTCGATGAACAGGCTGACGCGACAGCCGCGTGCCGCGAGCCGCTCGACATAGCTGCGCAGGTGCGGCTGCCCCGCGACGTCGAGGCCGCCCTCGGTCGTCCGCTCGGCGCGCTTTTCGGGCACGATGCAGACGGCGGCGGGGGCGCAGGCGAGCGCGATGCCGAGCATTTCCTCGGTCGCCGCCATCTCGAGGTTCAGCGGAACGCCCAGCGCCGCCATCAGCCGCGCGAGGTCGTCGTCGCGGATGTGGCGGCGGTCCTCGCGAAGGTGGGCGGTGATGCCGTCGGCCCCGGCCGCGACCGCGAGCAGCGCCGCCTTGACGGGATCGGGGTGATCGCCGCCGCGCGCGTTGCGGATCGTCGCGACATGGTCGATGTTGACGCCGAGGCGGATGGTCACTTTGCGGGCTCCGGGCAGAAGGCGGCGGCGAACAGGTCGAATGCGGCACCCTGGCCCTGCCACGCCTCGCCGAACGCGACCGGACGGTCGGTGAAGACAACCAGCGCAACGCCGCCGGCGATCACGTTGCGCACCTGCACCCCGCCGATCTCACCGCGCCGCTCGACGAGGTGCTGCGGTGCCGCGCAGCCCTTGAGCGGCACGGTGTACGACCACACGCCGAGCGCGGCATAGCCGAGCTTCGGGTCGCCGCGTTCCATTTCGGCGCGGCTGGCCGGCTTGAGCAGCGCGTTGGTCATGATCGCTCGGTCGAACTTCGCGAGGTCGCGCGCCGGGCCGCGGACTGCACCCGCGGCACCGAAGCGGCCGATGTCGATGAAGTCGTCGGTCCGCCCGTCTGCGAAATAGCCTGGTCGTCCCGCGGGCTTCGCGCCCGGCGGTACGAGCGTCGTCGCGGTCATCCCGGCGGGCGTGAAGATGCCTTTGGCGAGGATATCGGCGAGCGGCAGATGGTCGACGGCCTCGAGCACCGCGCCGACAACCTCGGTGTCGCAATTGTTGTACTCGAAGCGCGCGCCCGGCTCGGCCTTTTCGGGGCGCAGGCAGGCTGCGCTGATTCCGGCGTAGGGCGGCGCGTCGTAGCGGTACTGGACGAGCGTCTCCGCCTTAGCGTCCGCCGGGCCGTCTTCGACGTTGGGCAGGCCGCTGGTGTGCTGGAGCAGGTTCCGCAGCGTGATCCGCCCGACATTGGCGATATTCAGCGCCGGGACGTACGCAGCGATGGGCGTGTCGAGCGACATGCGCCCCGCTTCGACCGCCTGCATCACCGCGACGGCGACCACCTGCTTGGTCACCGACGCCCAGCGCCACGGTGCGTCGGACGTGCGGTACTACTGCGGGCCGAGCAGCCCGCCGCAGTCGTCGACGGCGTCGCTGACAAGGTACTGGCCGCTGATCTTCGTCGCGGCAGCGACGCGCTCGACGCGGGCGCAGCGATCGAGCAGCGCGTCGCCGGCCGGCGGCAGCAGCGATGCGGCGGCGGCGAGCACGGCGACGATCACGCCCGGCTGCCCGGCTTGACCGGCGGCAGCGCCGCGAGTTCGGGCGGCAGCGCGTCGGCGGCGTAGGTCGGCACATTCAACCGCAGCAACGCTGTCAGAGGCACGCCGACGTCGGCGCTACCGTCGCTTCGATCGACGAGGCACGCGGCGGCGACGACCGTCGCGCCGGCTTCCCCAATCGCGGCGATCGCCTCGCGTGAGCTGAGGCCCGTCGTGACGACGTCCTCGACCATCAGCACCCGCGCGCGCGCCGCGAGCGTGAAGCCGCGGCGCAGTTCGAACGTGCCGCTCGGCCGCTCGACGAACATCGATGCGACACGCAGCTGCCGCGCGACCTCGTACCCGACGATCACCCCGCCCATCGCCGGCGACACCACCGCGTCGACGCCGCGGGCGGCGGCAGGCAGCTTGGCGACCAGCGCCGCGACGAGCCGGGCGGCGCGCGCCGGATCCATCAGCACCCGCGCGCACTGCAGGTAACGCGCCGAACGCAGCCCGGACGACAGAATGAAGTGCCCGTCGAGCAACGCCTGCGCCGCGTGGAACTCGGCGAGGATGTCGGCGTCGGTCATTGCGGTGTGCTACCACCCGGCAGTGGCCTGTGGAAAGCCGCCGCGAAATCCGCTATGTCGCAGGAGGGCAGTCGGGGACACGCAAATGACCACTGGATTAATGCGGCGCACGCTGGCGGCGACGCTGATCGTCGCCATGGCGACGCCGGGCGTGGCGCAGATCAAGTCGAAACACGGCGAGTCCGCCGAAACGACGCGCGCCAAGGCGACCGCCGAACTGCCGAATTGCGCGCGTCCACTCGGGACGATAGCGGTTTCCGAGCCCGAGACGAAATGGTGGGGCGGGCTCGGCCTCGGCTCGCCCGAGGCGCTGATCCGCATCTATATCCAGAAGTCGCACTGCTTCCGCCTCGTCAACCGCTCGGGCGCGGGCATGGCGGCAATGGAGCGCGAGCGCGCGCTCAATGCCGGCGGCGAAATGCGCCGCGGCGGCACGATCGGCAAGGGACAGATGGTAGAGGCCGACTTTACCGTCATTCCCGACATCGTCACCGGCAACAACAACAAGGGCGGGCTCAACGTCGGCGGACTGCTCGGAGCCTTCGTGCCCGGCATCGGCGGCGCGCTGCTCGGCGGGATCAGCGTCAAGAAGCGCTCGGCCAACGTCGTCTTGAACGTCGTCAACAACAAGAGCTCGGAGGAGTTCGTCGCCGAGGGTCAGTCGAAGAAGACCGACCTCGGCTTCGGCGGCGGCGCGGGCATCTTCGGCGGTGGCGTGCTCGGCGCGGGCGGGGCGTCGGGGTACGATAATACCGAAATCGGCCAGGTCGTCGCGCTGGCCTATCTCGACGCCTATGCGAAATTGGTTGGCCAGCTCGGGGGCCAGCTGCAGGCCTTCGCCGGGCAGCAGCAGGCGGAAAAGGCGGTGACGATGAAGCGTCCCGGCCGCCTGTACGCCGCCGCGTCGCTCGGCGCGAAGGTCGTCAAGGCGTTGGACGCCGGCGCGCTGCTCTACCCGACGGGTGCGAAGACCGGCGGGTTCTGGGAGGTCGAGGACGAGCTCGGCACCAAGGGCTGGGTTCCCGAAGCGGCGATCACCGTCGCGCATTAGGGTTTTTGGGTCAGCCGAAGACGCTCACGCCTTCACCCGGTCGACCGTCACCACAGCCTTCGTCGCGCGCAGTGCGGCGACGATGTTGGTCAGGTGGGCGAGGTCGTCGACCTCGAGGTCGACGAGGAAGCTGTGGAACGCGCGGTCGCGCTCGGTCAGCGCGAGGTTGACGATGTTCGCCGCGTGGTGGGCGAGGATCGCGGTCAGGGCGGCGAGGCTGCCGGGCGCGTTGTGCACAACGGTCACGATCCGCGCGATTCCGCCCGCGGTCGGATCGTCCCAGTGGAGGTCGAGCCACTCGCCGCCGCATTCGTCGCTTTCGGCATCGGCGAGGCGCGCGCAGTCGATCCCGTGGACCTCGATGCCTTCGCCCTCGCGGCCGACGCCGACGATCCGGTCGCCGGGGATCGGGTGGCAGCAGTCGGCGAGGCGGTAGGCGACGCCCGGTGTCAGGCCGGTGATCGAAATGCCGCCTTTGGCTGTGGCCTTGGAGCGGCGGCGGGGTTTCAGCGTCGCGGTCGACCCCGGTACCACCGCCTCGAGCAGCGCGGCGTCGCCGACGGTCTGGCGGGCAAGCGCGAGGTATAACGCCGGCCGGTCGGGCAGCTTGAGCCGGACGAGCGCGGCGTCGACGGCATCCTCCGATAACGGCAGCTTCAGCCGGCCGACGATCTCGTCGAACAGCTTGCGGCCGAGCGCGAGGCGCTGCGCACGCTCCTGCTGGCGGACGAAGCGGCGCACCGCGGCGCGCGCCTTGACCGAGACGACGAAGCCTTCCCACGCCGGGTCGGGGTGTTGCGCCTTCGACCGCAGGATCTCGACCTGATCGCCGTTGGCGAGCGGCGTCCGCAGCGTCACGACGCGGCCGTTGACCTTGGCCCCGACGCAGGTGTCGCCCAGTTCGGTATGAACGGCGTAGGCGAAATCGACCGGGCATGCGCCCGCCGGCATCTGGATCAGCTCGCCCTTGGGCGTGAAGGCGAACACCTGGTCCTGGAACATCGCCAGCCTGGTCTGCTCGAGTACTTCCTCGGGGCTCGTCGCCTGGTCGACCGCGTCGAGCAGGTCCTTCAGCCATGGGTATGCGTCGCGCGCGGGGGCAGCGGCGTCGCCGTTCGCGCGGTACGCCCAGTGCGCGGCCAGCCCGAAGTCGGCTTCCTGGTCCATCTCGGGGGTGCGGATCTGGATCTCGATCCGCATCCGCTCGCTGTGCATGACGGTGGTGTGGAGCGAACGATAGCCGTTGCGCTTGGGCGTCGAGACGAAGTCCTTGAACCGCCCCGGAACCGCCTGCCACCGCTGGTGGATGACACCCAGCGCGCGGTAACACGCGGCGGGCGTTTCGACGACGACGCGAAAGGCGATGACGTCGGGCATGTTCTCGAACGCGATGCGGTGCGCCTGCAGCTTGCGCCAGATCGAGTAGGGCCGCTTCTCGCGCCCGCGGACCTCGGCGTCGAGTCCCGCGTTGCCGAGCAGCAGCTTGATGCCGCCCGAGATGCGGGCGACCAGGTCGTCGCCGCCGGCGCGCAGGCCCTCCAGCCGCTTGACGATCGTGTCGTAGCCCTCGGGCTCGAGCTCGCGGAACGCCAGCGCCTGAAGCTCGTCCATGAAGCCGTACAGCCCGATCCGCTCGGCGAGCGGGGCGTAGATGTCCATCGTCTCGCGCGCGATCCGCTGTCGCTTCTCGGGCGACTTGATGAAATGCAGCGTCCGCATGTTATGGAGCCGGTCGGCCAGCTTCACCAGCAGGACGCGGATGTCGTCCGACATCGCCAGCAGGAACTTGCGCAGGTTCTCCGCCGCGCGCTCGTTTGGCGTCAGCCCGCCCTCGATCTTCGACAGCTTGGTGACGCCGTCGACCAGCCGCGCTACGTTCGGCCCGAACAGCTTGGCGACCTGTTCGGTCGTCGCGACGGTGTCCTCGATGGTGTCGTGGAGGATGCCGGTCGCGATCGTTTCGGCGTCGAGCTTGAGCTCGGTCAGGATGCCGGCGACCTCGATCGGATGACTGAAGTACGGGTCGCCCGACGCGCGCAGCTGCGACCCGTGCGCCTGGAGCGAGAAGACGTACGCGCGGTTAAGCAGGTCCTCGTCGGCATCGGGGTCGTACGCGAGGACGCGGTCGACGAGTTCGTACTGGCGAAGCATGGGATCAGTGTGGGGCGGCACCGGCCCAAAAGGAAGGGCGTCGCGGCGAAGCCGCGCCGTCGGACGGGTTAGGCGATGAAGGTCGCCGACCCGCCGGCCGGGCGTTCGCGCGAGTCCGGCGCTAAGCCGGGGAACGCGAAGGTGCGTTCACCGGCTT
>Ga0123336_10001286_pt1 | contig 23403 bp, 18 predicted proteins | sample SSSSmetaG_FD_96466 | JGI IMG/M metagenome (GOLD analysis project Ga0123336, IMG submission 96466) | Glacier valley bacterial and archeal communities from Borup Fiord, Nunavut, Canada, to study Microbial Dark Matter (Phase II) - ​SSSS metaG | ecosystem: Environmental > Aquatic > Freshwater > Ice... | reverse complement strand
TGCCAATAATCTGGGCTTCACTGAAACGACTTTTTTTCATGGGGCAGTGGGAAAAGAAACAAACGGTAAAAACGACCGTCCGTCTCTACTTTTCACTGGCCTACTTTTAGGGGAAGCTTACACACGGGCAGCGTAAAGTGAAACTGACTGCCGCTGCCCAATTCGCTTTCCACCCACAGCCGCCCGCCCTGGGTGGTGATAAACTCGCGGGCGATGCTTAGCCCCAGCCCCGAGCCGCCCTGGTAGCCGGCCTTGTCGGGTATCTGGGCGAAGCGCTGAAAGATGCGCTCGTGGTGCTCGGCCGCGATGCCGGGGCCGTGGTCGGCCACCGTTACCTGCACGAACTTGCCCGCCAACGCGGCGCGCACCGTCAGCGTCTCGTCGGCCGGCGAGTAGCGGATGGCGTTGGCCAGCAGGTTGATGAGCACCCAGGTCGTCTTTTCCACGTCGGCCCGGACCGGGGGCAGCTCGGCGGGCAGCTCGGCCACGAAGCGCAGGCGCTTGTGCTCGAGTTGGGCGCGCACGGTGTCGGCGGCAAACTGCACGATGGGCGGCAGGGCCGTGGCCGTGAAGTTGAGTTGAATGCCGGCCCCGGGATCGAGGCGCGACACGTCGAGTAGCTCGCCCACGATGCGCTGCATCCGCTGGGTTTCGCGCGCCAGGCCCGCCGTCACGCGCTCCCGCTCCTCGGTGCCCACGCGCTCGTCTTGCAGCAGCTTCAGACTCAGGCTGATGCTATTGAGCGGGGTCTTCAGCTCGTGCGAGACGGTGGCCAGGAAATTCGACTTCACCTGGTCGAGCTTCTTAAAGTCCGACACGTTGCGCAGGGTTAGAATCTGGCCCACGAACTCGGTTTTCTGGCTGGCTTCGTTAAAGGAAATCAAATCCTGCACCGTCAGCCGGAAATAGCCTTCCTCCCCCTGGCGGCTGATGTTGAGCAGCGGTGCCTCGGCCACGGCCGCGTCGCGGTGGTCGCCGTCGAGCGGCCGGAGCATGGCCCGGAGTAGGTCGTTTTGCTGGGCCACCTCGGCGGCAGGGCGGTTCACGAGCTGCTCGACGGGCAGGCCCAGCAGCTCGCACATAATGGGGTTGGCCAGGATAACGAGCCGGTCCTCATCGAGCACGAGCAGGCCCTCGTCGAGGCTATTGACGATGCTGCGGGCACGGTTACGCTCGGTTACCAGCTCCGCCATCGTCGAGCTGCGGTAGTCTTGCAGCTGCACCAGCATCCGGTTAAAGGAGCGCGCCACCCCGCCGAACTCGTCCCGGCTCTCGACCGGAATGGTGGCCGTAAAATTCTGCTCCACCGCGTGTTCGAGGGCGTTGGTCAGCTTGCGGATGGGTCCCACCGCCGCTTCGGGTACGCTCAGCACGAACATGAGAGCCAGCAGTCCGCTCAGCCCCGCGAAAGCCAGCAGGTAGCGCCCGGCCTGGGCGGCCCGCTGGTTGGCCTGTTCATTCTTGGTAGTCAGGGCCTTGGTGTTGAGCGTCATCATGCGCTGGGTTTGGTCCCGCAGCTGGTTGATGGCCCCGAGCTGGGCGCTGACCGGAGCCTGCTCATCGAGCAGGCGCTGGTAGCCGGCCAGGGATTGCGTGAGCTGGTCCACCACCTGCTGCTCGCCCGGCTCAGTGATGTTGCCGGCCTCGCGGGTCAGGCTCTGGCGGAAGCGGGCCAGCCCCTCGGGGTTGGTCGGGGCGGTTTCTACCTGGTCGAGGGCGCGCAACATCTGCTGGCCCAGCTCGACGGAGTAGAAGTTGGCCTTCAAAATGTTGCGCGAGCTGGCTTCCAGGTGCCGCACCGTATAGGAGGCGTAGCCGCCCAGGGCCAGCAGCAAGGCCAGCAGCGCCAGGAAACCCAGGGTAATCTTGGTTTTGAGGTTCATAAGGCGAAACGGATAAGGGTGGGCCAGGGGCTGGTTGGGGTTGCGCGAATGGCCCCGTGCTGCTCGCGCCCGCGTCCTGTCAATAGCTTACCAGGTAAATATCTAAATCCCGGTCGGTGCGGGCCACGGCCCGGATGAGGTCGTTGGTTACGCCCCGGCGCGTGAGGCGCTCCCACCAGCCTTTCTCGCTCGTTACGCCGCAGACAAGCAGGGTGGCGTTCTTCTCGGCCGCCACCCGCTGAATGGCCGCCACCACGTCGTCGCTCTTGACCCGCAAAATCTGCGCTCCCAGCTCGGTCGCCAACTGTAGATTATGGAGCAGATGGCGCTGGGTGGCCAGCCCGATGCGGTCGCTGTCTTCGCGCCCGGTCTGGATGTAGAGCACGTACCAGGCCGCGGCCCCGAAGCGGTCGGCGAGGCGCGAGGTCTTGCGGATAATCTCGGTGGCGGCCGGCGCGTTGGTGTTGATGCAGGCCAGCAGGCGGTCGGCGTTGCGGCGCTGCGGGGCCACTACCCCGCCCTGGCCCGCCTCAATCTGGCGGCCGAGCTGGTTGGCGACTTCGCGCACGGCCAGCTCGCGCAGCTGCGAGAGGTTTTCGGGCAGGAAGAAGTTTTGCAGCGCCGTGGGCACCTTGGCCAGGTCATAAATCTTGCCCTCTTCCAAGCGCCCGCGCAGCTCGGGAACGGTCAGGTCCACGTTCACCACCTCGTCGGCCAGCTTGAACACCTGGTCGGGCACCCGCTCGGTTACGTCGGTACCCGTGATTTTGGCCACCTGGTCGTGCAGGCTTTCCAGGTGCTGCACGTTGACGGCCGTAATGACCGAGATGCCGGCCGTCACGAGCTGCTCCACGTCCTGCCAGCGCTTTTCGTTGGCCGAGCCGGGCACGTTGGTATGGGCCAGCTCATCGACCACCACCACGGCCGGCCGGCGCTGAATGAGGCCGGCCAGGTCCATTTCTTCGAGCTGCCGGCCCTTGTAGAACACCTGCTTGCGCGGCAGCACGGGCAGGCCCGCCAGCTGGGCCACGGTGCCAGCCCGGCCGTGGGTCTCGACGTAGCCGATGAGCACGTCCACGCCGTGCTGCTCCAGCTCGCGGGCTTCTTGCAGCATCCGGTAGGTTTTGCCCACGCCGGCGGCCAGCCCCACGTAGATTTTGAGCCGCCCGCGCCGCCGCTCCTGCACCAGGCGCAGGAAGCGCTCGGCCGATTGGTCGCGCCGGGCATCGTCGTCGTCGGCGGGGGTCATGGCAGGGGGGCGGCAGAATATAAAAATCAATTAGTCAGCGCGGTAGCTATCTGACGAGCGGGGCCAGGTCCTGCTGAGCGACCCTGGCCCCGGAACAAGCAATCAGAACCGAACAATCAAATCCATCGCGGCCGTGAGCTGGTCCTGCTTCCGGCCGTTGTCGTAGGGCGTAATCCCCTGGGCATACGCCCGCTCGTAGCGCACCTCGGGCCGCAGCCGAAACAGGGGGTTGAAGTTGTGGACGAGGCCGATGGTGTGGCTCGAATACGCGGTGGCGTAGCCCGTGCGGTTGCCCTGCGGGTCCACCAGCAAGTCGTTGCGCACCGAGAGGTAGTCGTGGCCCGAAAGCTGCACCTGGGAGTAATTGACGGCTCCCACCGCGTTGGAGCGGCCCGCTTGCAGGTTGCCCGCCCCGGTATTGAGGTAGAAGCGGCGGCCAGGGCCGTCGATGACCGTGCCGCCCACCAGGGCATCGTACTGCCACATGTAGTACGCCTCCGTCATGGTGTGCACGGTGGGGCTGAAGCGGTGGCCCCAGGTAGCCACCAGCATTTGCAGGTTGTCGTGGTTGTAGCTGTATTTGCCGCTGCCCAGGGCATTGATGCCCGCGTAAACGGAGTTATTGTTGTTGCGGGCCACCCAGCGGAACATGGCCAGCCCGTTGAGGTGGGCCGACTCGCTCCACGCGGCCACGTCGTTGCCGCCGTGCGCGCCCAGCTCCAGCTGCCAGTACGGGCTGAGGCGAATGGTAGCCTGCGCCCCCATAAAGGTGTAGGGGTCCACGGTGAACATGAGTGAGTGCGAGTAGAGGTAATTATCGGTCGGCCACTGGGCTTCGATGTCGGCCGGCGAGATGAAGCGGCCCACTTTCAGCAGCACTCCCTGCGCGAGGTGGGGCAGGTAGAGCAAGCCGTAAAACTGGGTCGGGTCGTAGCCATAGAGATGGTTTTCGCGCAGGAGCCGGTCGCTGAAAATGCCTTTGGCCAGCGTGTAGCGGTAGTCGGTGCCGTAGATATTATCCACCAGGAAGCCCCAGTCGGCGTGCTCGGTCTGCACCGTGTTGGGCTGACGCTCCACGCGCAGCACCACCTGGTTGAGCACTACCTGGTTGGGCAGCAGGTTGTAAGCCGTGGGCGAGTTCGAGTCGGGCGAGGTGCTGAGGTTGCCGCCGATGCTGGCCCAGCCGTAAATTTTAAAGCGGGTTTTGCGCTTGGCCAGCCCCAGGGCCTTGTAGAGCGGGTAGTCGGGCGCTTCAGCCGAAATGCCGATGATGGGGGCCCCATCCCACTCCGAGCCGGGGAAAGGCGGCGAGGCGATGGGCGAGGGCAGGCAGCGGCCGTTCGAGCCATCCACCGTGGGTAGGCCGCCCGGTGCGGCCGGCGGCGGGGTTGGGTTGGGGTGTTGGTCGGGTGCCGGCTGCTGGGCCAAAGCCAGCGTGGCGCTGACACTCAGCAGCGTGGTGAAAAAAGATTTCATGGGACAAGCAGACAAGCAAAAAGGAAGAAAGCGCTGGCTGCGGGTGGGAGCATCAGACAAGTGTGAGAGTAGTGAGGCGTAAGGCGGAGCCGGGCAGCCCCACCCCGTCAGAGCCGGAAGTTCACGGCGAAAATGAGCCGGTCTTCGGTGTCGCGCAAGTCGGGTTGGTACGAGCGGGGAATTACTTGGTCGGCGTAGCCGCTGGGCGAGGTCGTGCCACCCGGCCCGGCGAAGTACGGCACGTTGGCCGAGCGGTGCAGGTACTCGACCCGGAAGGTGAAATAATCCGAGGGCATGAAGTCGAGCGTAACGGTGCCTTCCTTAGCCCGCAGGCTTTTCGCGTCGGTGCGGGTGAAGGCGTTGGTGCCGTCGCCGCCCGGCACGGCCGGGTTGAAGCTCAGGTAGCGCGAAGGGTTTTGCACGAAGCCAATGCGGGTGGTCAGGGCCACCTTATTCTTGGCAAACCACAGCCGGTTGGCCAGCGACGAGCCGACCATGTAGTTGTCCTTCAGCGCCACGCCGTCGCCATTCTGGAAGCCATAGTGCGTGTTCAGGCTGAAGGCGGCCTGCGTGATGCCCCGCAAAGGCCCTTTCTTATCCTTGTGGTAGTAGCGGGCCACGATGGAGTTGTCGTGGTGGAAGCGTTGCACGTTGGGTTGGCTGGCCCGGCCGCTGGCCAGCGAGTCGGTGCCGGGCCGCGAGTCGTTGCCGTAGTAAAAATTCGCCACCAGCTGCAGGTTCTCGTTGGGCCGGTAGTAGTTCGAGTTGCCGATGGCGGGGCGGTTATTGAACGTGTTATAGGTCTGCCAGCCATTCATCAGCCACAGCTCGGTCTTGAATTTTTTGCTGGGATAAAACTGCGCCCGCGCGCCCTGAAAGTAGAACGGCGTAAAGTCGCACACCAGACTACGCTGATAGCTCCAGTTTTCCTGGGTTACGTAGCTTTCCAGCCCGATGTAGCTCATGAAAATGCCTAGCTCCAGGTTCAGGCCGTAGGCCACGTTGAAGTGGTAGCCGGCCGCCGCTTCGCGGATGTACTTGAGGTTATTGGTCGTGATGCCGGTGTTCGTGTTCAGCCCGCTGGCCCCGATGGTGGTGCCCGTGTTGCGCCCGCGCAGCACCGAGGCATCGGTTTCCTGCACCACGTTGAGCATCGAGCCGGTTTGCAGCCAGAGCCGGCCGATAATGTTTTTGTAATTCGACTCGATGCCGATGCTGGCCAGGGCGAGCGAAAACTCGTTGGCCCGCCCCGTCACGGCCGAAATCGTCTGGGTATTGTCCAGAGGCCGGGCGAAATTGTAGTTGTAATAGCCGTCCAGAAAGGCCGTGGCCGTAACCACGGTTTCGCCGCTGGCATCCTTGAATTGCAGCGGGAAGTTCTGCTGCCGGTTCTGGCCGTTCACCCAGCTCAGGTCCATCCCGTCGAAGGGCACCTTAGTGGGCGGCGTGTAAGCGGCGACTTTAGCCGTGTCGCCCTTGACGACGGGATTTTGGGCGGCCCCGGTTTCGGTAGTTTGGGCCAGGGCCGGGGCCAGCGTACCGGCGGCCAGCAGGGCCGTCAGCCAGGGTTTAGGCGACGCGCAACGCGAGAGATTTTTCATAAGAGGAGGGCGGGAATTAACCTGGTGCCTCCCCGGTCGTCGGCTCAGACGGGCCGGGGAGGGCTGGTCAAGGGGGTGAGTGGAAAAGGAAAAGGTTGGTAAAACGGTGTTAAATAAAAGTTTAGGGGCGCTTAGCTAGCGCGTCCAGCGCCAGGTTGAGGCGCAGCACGTTCACGGTCGGCGGGGCCAGCCCGCCGCCTTCCGTCGTCGCCTCCACCAGCGCCGCCACGCGGGCCGGAGCCAGCCCGCGGGCGCGTGCCACGCGCCCCATCTGCACGAGCACCCCCTGGGGCGAGAGGTGCGGGTCGAGGCCCGAGCCGCTGGCCGTGAGCAGCTCGACCGGTACGTCGGTGGCCTGCACACCGGGGTTCTGAAGCAGAAACGTGTCGAGCCGCGCCTTGACCTGAAGCAGGTAGTCCGGGTTGCTGGGGCCTTTGTTGGAGCCGGCCGACGCATCAGCCTTGTAGTCCACGGCCGAGGGGCGTGAATTAAAATATTTGGGCCGGGTAAATTTCTGGCCTACGTTGGCGTAGCCCACCACCCGGCCGGCGCGACTCAGCTGCACGCCCTCGCCCCGGCCGGGCGCGAACTGGGCCGCCGCCCACACCAAGAGCGGGTAAATGCCGGCGCACACGACGAGCAGCACCAGGGTCAGGCGCAGGGCGGGAAGAAGTTGCTTTTTCATGAATTTTCAGATGTAAGATGAGGAGCCGTGGAACGGGCGACTTGATAGGGCGAAAATTGAAGAGCTGGACACTGGATGGACATCTGTCCCATGTCCCACTTCTCCTAGTCCCGCCTCCCGACTACAAAAACAGCCCCACCACCAGGTCCAGCAGCTTGATACCGATGAAGGGCACTATCACCCCGCCGAGGCCGTAAATCAGCAGGTTGCGGCGCAGCAACGCCGAGGCCCCGATGGGCGTGTAGGCCACCCCGCGCAGGGCCAGCGGCACCAGCGCCGGAATGATGAGGGCGTTGAAAATAATCGCGCTCAGAATGGCCGACTGCGGCGACTTAAGCCCCATGATGTTGAGCGCCCGCAGGCTGGGAATGGCCAGCATGAACAGCGCCGGCACGATGGCGAAATACTTGGCTACGTCGTTGGCGATGGAGAACGTGGTGAGCGTGCCGCGCGTCATGAGCAGCTGTTTGCCGATTTCCACGATTTCGATGAGCTTGGTCGGGTCGTTGTCGAGGTCCACCATGTTGCCGGCTTCCTTAGCGGCCTGGGTGCCCGAGTTCATGGCCACGCCCACGTCGGCCTGGGCCAGGGCGGGCGCGTCGTTGGTGCCGTCGCCCATCATGGCCACGAGCTTGCCGGCCTGCTGCTCTGTGCGGATGTACTGCATCTTGTCCTCGGGCTTGGCCTCGGCAATGTAGTCGTCCACGCCGGCTTTCTCAGCGATAAACTTGGCCGTGAGCGGGTTGTCGCCGGTTACCATCACGGTTTTGATGCCCATCTTGCGCAGCCGCTCGAACCGCTCCTGGATGCCGGGCTTGATGATGTCCTGCAACTCGACCACGCCCAGCACCCGGTCGTTTTCGCTCACTACCAGCGGGGTGCCGCCGTTGCTGGCCACGGCCTTCACGCGGCTGGCCACGTCGTCGTGATACACGCTGCCGGCGGCTTCGGCCAGCTTGCGGATGGCATCGGCCGCGCCCTTGCGGATGCGGGTGCCATCGGCCAGCGTTACGCCCGACGACCGGGTTTCGGCCGTGAACTTGATGAGTTCGGCCCCCGCCAGCCGGGCCTGGAGCTGGCCGCCGTCCACCTGGTTGTCGCGGGCCAGCTCCACGATGCTTTTGCCCTCGGGCGTTTCGTCGGTGAGTGAGCTAAGGGTGGCCCGCTCCACGAACTCGCGCATCTCCACGCCGGGCGCGGGCCAGAAGTGGGTGGCCTTGCGGTTGCCGATGGTGATGGTGCCGGTCTTGTCGAGCAGCAGCACGTCGATGTCGCCGGCCGTCTCCACGGCCTTGCCGCTCTTGGTAATCACGTTGGCCCGCAGCGCCCGGTCCATACCCGCGATGCCGATGGCCGAGAGCAGCCCGCCAATCGTGGTCGGAATCAGGCACACGAACAGGGCAATGAAGGCCGAAATGGCAATGGGGGTCTTGGAATACTCGGCGAAGGGCTGCAAGGTCACGCACACAATGACGAAGACCAGCGTGAAGCCCGCCAGCAGAATCGTGAGCGCGATTTCGTTGGGCGTTTTCTGCCGCGACGCGCCCTCGACGAGCGCAATCATCTTGTCCAGAAACGACTCGCCGGGGGCCGTCGTTACCACCACCTTGATGCGGTCGGAGAGCACCTTGGTGCCCCCCGTTACGCTCGACTTGTCGCCGCCCGCCTCGCGGATAACCGGGGCCGACTCGCCCGTAATGGCCGACTCGTCAATCGTGGCCAGGCCCTTGACAATCTCGCCGTCGGTCGGGATAATCTCGCCCGCCTCGACCAGAAAAAACTGGCCTTTGGCGAGCTGGGACGACGACACGGACGTGATGTTGCCGGCCTCGTCCACGACGCGGGCGGGGGTTTCCTCGCGGGTCTTGCGCAGGCTTTCGGCCTGGGCCTTGCCGCGCGCCTCGGCGATGGCCTCGGCGAAATTGGCGAACAAGAGCGTCAGAAACAGCACGACGAAAACCGTCAGGTTGTAGCCGAAGCCGCCTTGCGCGGCATCGGGCCGCACGAGCAGGCCCAGCGTCACGAGCAGCATGACCACCGTGCCGATTTCTACGGTGAACATCACCGGATTGCGGAACATGACGCGCGGGTCGAGCTTGACGAAGGCTTGCCGGACGGCTTCGCCGACGAGGTCGGCCTGAAACAGGGATTGGGATTTAGCCATTTTTTATAGGGCTTAGATAGTAGAGCTTAGATGTTAGAGCTTAGAGTCAGTAAATTAGAAGTAGAGAAAAACAGCAGGTTTTTATCCACCGATTCTAAGCTCTGACATCTAAGCTCTAAGCTCTAAATTTTAGTACAGCGTGAAATGCTCGGCCAGCGGCCCCAGGGCCAGGGCCGGGAAAAAGGCCAGCGCCGCGATGATGACGATGACGGCCAGCACCATCACCCCGAAAGTGGCCGTGTCGGCGGGCAGCGTGCCGGCCCCTTCGGGCACCACCTTTTTGCGGGCCAGCAGGCCGGCAATGGCCACCGGCCCGATGATGGGCAGGTAGCGCGAGAGCAGCATCACCACCCCGGCCGAGATGTTCCACCAGGGCGTGTTGTCGCCCAAGCCCTCGAAGCCGGAGCCGTTGTTGGCCGACGACGAGGTGTACTGATACAGCATCTCCGAGAAGCCGTGGTAGCCGGGGTTATTCAGCCAGCCGGCGTAGGCGGTGGGGTTGCCGGCGAACGTGTGCGCGGCCAGGGCCGTGCCGGCCAGAATCAGCAGCGGGTGCAGCAGGGTCACGATGACGGCGATTTTCATCTCCCGCGCCTCAATCTTCTTGCCCAGAAACTCCGGGGTGCGCCCCACCATGAGCCCGGCGATGAAAACGGCGATGATGAGGTAGGCGAAGAAGTTGAGCAAACCCACGCCCACCCCGCCGTAAAAGGCGTTGGTCATCATGCCGAGCAGCTCCATCATGCCCGTGAGCGGCATGTGCGAGTCGTGCATGGAATTGACCGAGCCGCAAGAGATGACCGTGTTGGTGATACCCCAGAAGGCCGAAGCCGCCGCCCCGAAGCGCATTTCCTTGCCTTCGAGCGCCCCCAGGGTCTGGTCCACGCCCAGGCGGGCGATGGCGGGGTTGCCGTGCATTTCGTAGTACACGGCCGGGGCCAGCAGGGCCAGGAAGCCCACCGTCATCACCCCAAAAATGACCCAGGCCAGCCGGGGTCGCCGCAGGTAAAAGCCAAGGGCGAACACGAGCGCGAACGGAATAACCATCAGGGCCACGTTCTCGACGAAGTTGGTGGCGTAGGTGGGGTTTTCGAGCGGGTGCGCCGAGTTGGCCCCGTAGAAGCCGCCGCCGTTGGTGCCCAGCTCCTTGATGGCGACCATCGCCGCCACCGGCCCCCGGCTCACGGCCACCGAGTCGCCCTGCACCGTGATGAGCGGCTGCTTGCCGCGCATCGTCATCGGCGTGCCGCTGAAAACCAGGAAGAGGGCGATGAGCAGCGAGCCGGGCAGCAGCAGCCGGGTAATGCTCTTCACGAAGTAATCATAAAAATTGCCCAGCTGCTCGGTGGTGCGGCTTTGCAGAGCATTGAGCAGCACCACGGCCGCCGCGATGCCGGTGGCCGCCGACACGAATTGCAGGAACGTAAAGACCGTGAGCTGCGAGAGGTATGAGGCCCCGCTCTCGCCGGAGTAGTCTTGCAGGTTGCAGTTGACCAGGAACGAGATGGCCGTGTTGAAGGCCAGGTCCGGGCTCATGCTCGGGTTGTGGTCGGGGTTGAGCGGCAGGCTGCCCTGGGTACAGAGCACGAGCATGGCCAGCAGGAACCACACGAGGTTGATGGTGAGCAGGGCCAGCAGGTGCTGCTGCCAGCTCATCTCGCGGCGGGCATCGAGGCCGGCCAGCCGGAAGATGCCCCGCTCCACGGGTTCCATAAAGTCGAGCACGTTGCGCTCGCCCCGGAACACGCGGGTCAGGTAGCGGCCCAGCGGCCAGGCCAGGCCCAGGGCCACCAGGAAAATAAGGGCAATGCCCAGGAGCGACTGCATCATCGGGTTAGAATTTTTCGGGCTTCAGCAGCACGTACACCAGGTAGCCGAACACGACCAGCGAGAGGGCAAAAAGGACAATCATCATGGCAAAAAAGGGGTTAGCGTCAGATACGCTCGAAAAAGTCAACGGCTTTGTAAAAGAGCCAGAAGCCGGCCAGGCCGGTGGCGGTGAGCAGCGGAATCATCAGGGCGGCGGACATGGGACGAGGGTGGGTTAGGGGGTGCGTTGGCGGGTTATACTGCCAATGTCAGGCCGGCGGAGAGCTAACTCAACCTTTGGTTGGGCTAAGACTCGAGCAGTGAATTGGTTAAAAATGTCCGTCGCGCCGCGTCCGGCCGCTCGCCCGGCCGGGTACCGCCCCGTTTTGGCAGGGTAGCTTTTCAAAAAGGCGTGGTGGAGGGAACGCTCAGGGCAGGCTGGCATACTGCTGGCTCAGGTATTCGCCGTGGAGCCTGGGCGGCATGAGCTGCCGGGCGAGCTGGCCGCCGCGCGCGGTGGCATCGAGGTGCAGGCTGTCGAGGTAAGAGCACTGGATGGCGCGGGTCAGGTGGGCATCGTCGGCGCGCAGCCAGCGGTCGGCTACTTCGAAGCAGTGCTTCAGCAGGGGCGTGGGGCCGGCACTGGCCGCCGCGCGGGTGAAAGCCGCGAAGCAGCTGAGCTGCTTGGCGAGGCTGGTGAGGTTGGCCGGCGCGTGCAGCTCTTCCCGCAGCTCGGGGAAAAGGTCGGCCAGCTCATCGGCTATCTGGAGGGGAGACATAAAGCAGTAACTGACTGGTGAAAAAGCCGCCGTAGCCGGACTAAGCCGGTCCAGGCCCTTCCCCGGCGCGCTACCGACCGGGGAGGGACCAGCCGCGCTTGCCTCAGTTCGGCAGGCGCTAACAGGCTCGGGCAATGACTGGCAAGCCACGAGCCAGCGGTGCCTGATTCAGGACGCTTGCTCCTAAAAATTCTGTAAGTCAGCTAGTTGCACCGGGACAGCCGGCGGCCCCTCGCTAACCTGTGTACGCTGTTCTGGGAGGGTGGATTTTCATTTCGGGGTGGTAGCCAACTCCCGCCAAAGACTGCCGAGCGACTAGTAGGCCAGCACGTCATTCTGAAAAGCGGCTTTGCCAAAATGGAGCGGTGGAAAATCAGCAAAACCCGCTTCTCGCACCTCAATGGGGGTTTTGGCCCGCTGGCACCGTCTTGGTTGGGTAGCGTGGCGAAGCTGCTGCCCGCCAGGGGCCGGCCGCTTCCGCGCCATGCCCGATTTACTCACCGAAATAACCCACGCCGCCCGCAGCTACTATCGGCAAACCAACGCCTTCCAGCTCACGGCCACCGACTTATTTGATTGGAAGGCTCAGCTCAGCCCCACGCGACACGCTGATTTACTGGCGCGGGGCCTGGCCGTGGCTCAGACCGAAGTGGCTTTTCTCCGTTACTGCCTCGAACAGCGGGGCTATTCCATGCGCGCCCACATGGCGGAAAACCTGTCGGTGGCCGCCTTCGACCTCTGGGAGCAGCACCACGAATTCAACGGCGACCTGCCCGACCACTTTAGCCCCCTTTTCCCTGTCTCCTGAATTTTATGCTGGATATTCTGAGCGAAGTATTGCTCTTTGGACTGGCCGCGGCGCTGGCCCTGCCCGTGGGCCGCTACCTGGCCCGCGTCTATGGCAACGAGCCGACCTGGCTCGACCCGGTGCTGGTGCCCCTTGAGCGGGCGTTTTACCGGCTGGCCGGCCTCTCGCCCACCGCGCCCATGCGCTGGCCCCGCTACGTGGGGGCGCTGCTGGGCATCAACGCGGTCTGGCTGCTCTGGGCGCTGGTCGTGCTGCTGCTCCAGGACCACTTGCCCTTCGGCAACCCCGACCATATTCCGGCCATGACCCCGAGCCAGGCCCTGCACACGGCCGTGAGCTTTCTGACCAGCACCAACGCCCAGCACTACGCCGGCGAAACCGGGGCCGCCTACTTCACCCAGCTGGTCGTGTTCACGTTCTTGCAGTTCGTGAGCGCGGGCACCAGCCTGGCCGCTGGGCTGGCCGTGGTGCGGGCTTTGGGCCGGGAAGACAAAACCGGCAACGTGGGCAACTTCTACCAGGACCTGGTGCGCTCCTGTGTGCGGGTGCTGCTGCCGCTGTGCCTCGTGTTCTCGGTTCTGTTCGTGGTGGGCGGTGTGCCCATGACGTGGGAGGGCGCGGCCCAGCACACCACGCTCGAAGGCGCGGCCAGCACCGTGGCCCGCGGCCCGGTGGCGGCTATGCTGGCCATCAAGGAATTAGGCTCGAACGGCGGCGGCTTTTTCGGGCCGAACGATGCCCACCCGTTCGAGAACCCCACCTTTTTCACCTTTGCCCTGCACCATTTGGCTGTGCTGCTGCTGCCGATGGCCTTTATCGTGATGCTGGGCTACTACCTGCGTCGGCCCCGCTTCGCGGCCCTGCTCTTCGCCGTGATGACGGCCGGCCTGCTGCTACTGGCCGCCCCGGCCGTGTGGCTGGAGCAGCGCGGCACCCCAGCCCTGACGGCGCTGGGCCTCTACCCGGCGGCGGGCGGTACGCAGCTGGAAGGCAAGGAAGTGCGCTTCGGGGTGGTGCCCACGGCCAGCTACGCGGCCCTCAACATGGCCATTCCGGCCGGCACTATTGCCGGGGCTCAGGACAGCTACGTGCCGCTAGCGCAGGTGCCGTTCATGCTGCTCATGCAGATTGATGCTTTTTTCGGCGGGGTCGGCACGGGCTTTCTCAATATGTTCATCTACGTCGTCATCGCGGCCTTCATTGCCAGCCTGATGGTGGGCCGCTCGCCCGAGCTGCTGGGCAAAAAGGTGGAAGCCCCCGAAATGCAGGCCGCCACCCTGGTGGCCGTGGCCCAGCCGGTGGTGGTGCTGGCCAGCGCGGCGCTGGCGGCCTGGGTGTGGGCCAGCACGCCCCAGGCCGACACCACCCTCAAGTGGCTCGGCAACCCCGGCGCGCACGGCTTCAGCGCCATGCTCTACGAGCTGATTTCGGCGGCCTCGGGCAACGGCTCCGGCTTCGGCAGCCTGGGTAGCAACACGACCTTCTGGAACCTGCTGCCCTGCCTGGCCATGCTCAGCGGGCGCTTCGTGCCCCTCATCGGGGCGCTGCTCATCGCGGCCGGGCTGCTCACCAAAACGGCCGTGCCCCCCAGCGCGGGAGCCATCCGGCTGGACTCGGCCACGTTTGGCGTGCTGCTGCTGGTGGTCATCGGCATTCTGGGGGCACTGCTGTTTTTCCCGGCCCTCACGCTCGGCCCGCTGGCCGAGTTTTTCGGAGGCCGCTAAGGCTTTTTCATCCGGCTATCTCTCAGCTTCTGAGCCATGCAATTTCTTCGTTTAGTACGCCTGAGTGGGCTGCTGCTGCTGCTGTTCGGCGGGGCTTTTCCGGGCTTGATTTGGGCTGTGGCCCAACTCATGCCGGCGCGGGCGGCCGGCTCGCCCCTCACCGTGGGGGGCCGGGTAGTGGGCTTCCGCTACATCGGCCAGAAATTCAGCCAGGCTCGCTATTTCCAGGGTCGGCCCTCGGCCGTGGACTATAACGCGGCGGCCACGGGCGCGTCCAACCTGAGCGCCACCAGCCCAGTGCTGCTGGCTCAAGTCAAGGCGCGGCTCGACACGTTTCTGCTGCAAAATCCCGGCGTGCGGGCCGCCGACGTGCCCATCGAGCTGCTCACGGCCAGCGGCTCGGGCCTTGACCCTGACCTCTCACCCCAGGGCGCGCTGGTGCAAGTAGCTCGCGTGGCCCAAGCCCGTCGCATACCCGTTGCCCAGCTGCAAGACCTAGTGCGGCAGCAAACTACTGGCCCCTGGCTGGGCTTCGTCGGCCCAACCCACGTCAACGTGCTGGCCCTCAACCTGGCCCTCGACCAGCTCGCGGCCCGCCGCTAACCCAGCCCGTATTCTTGCAGCTTGCGGTAAAGCGTGGTGAGGCCGATGCCGAGCTGCCGGGCGGCCTCGGTTTTGTTGCCCTGTACTTCGCGCAGCACCAGCTGGATGTGGCGCTTCTCGATGCTGTAGAGCCGGCGGCCGTCGTCGGCGCGGGCCTCGGCCTCGCTGCCCGCCGCCAGCTCAAACTCGGGAGGCAGGCACTCGGCCCGCACCTCGTCGTCGCAGAGCAGTACGGCGCGTTCGAGCACGTTTTTCAGTTCCCGCACATTGCCCCGCCAGTCGTAGGCGCGCAGCAGGCGCAGGGCTTCGGCATCGAGGCCGCGCACCCGCTTGCGGAGCTTGGTGGCAAACACCTGGGTGAAGTGGGCGGCCAGCGGCTCGATGTCGTCGCGCCGGGCATTGAGGGCGGGCACGGACACGGTAAACACGGCCAGCCGAAAGTACAGGTCTTCGCGGAAGCTGCCAGCCTCGGCTTCCTGGCGCAGGTGGCGGTTGGTGGCGGCCACTACGCGCACGTCGGCAGTGCGCGGCTTGGTGTCGCCCACCCGGAAGTACTCCCAGGTTTCGAGCACCCGCAGCAGCTTGGCTTGCGCGCCCAGGTCCAGCTCGCCGATTTCGTCCAGGAACAGCGTCCCGCCCCGCGCTTCCTCCAGCAAGCCCTTCTGGTCGGCCAGCGCCCCCGTGAACGCCCCCTGCCGGTGGCCAAACAGGGCCGACTCCAGCAAATCCTTCGGGAAGGCGCTGCAATTGAGGGCCACGAAGGGCTTGCCCCGCCGCAAGCTGGCCTGGTGAATGGCCTGCGCGAACAGCTCCTTACCCGAGCCGGTCGGCCCTTCGAGCAGCACCGTTACGTCGGTGGGGGCTACCCGCTCGGCCAGCGCCTTGGCCTGTACGAAGCTGGCCGACGTACCAATCATGGCCGCGAAGCTGTGCTGTAGCCCCACCTGCTTTTCCAGGTCCAACACCCGCCGTTGCAAGCGCGCTTTCTCGGTGGCCCGCTCCACCGCCACCAGCAACTGGTCGTCGGACCCACCTTTGGTGAGGTAGTCAAACGCGCCCAGCTTCATGGCCCGCACCCCGTCGGGCACGGTGGCGAAGGCCGTGAGCAAAATTACTTCGGCCAGCGGGGCCAGAGCCTTGTAGCGCGGCAGCAGCTCCACGCCGTGGCCGTCGGGCAGCTTCACGTCGCTCAGCACCACCAGCACCTCGGCCGCGTGCTGCCGCAGCAGGTCGAGGCCGCGGTGCGCGTCGGGCGCTTGCAGCACCGCGTAGCCTTCCAGCTCCAGCACCCGCGCCAGGAGTTGGCGCAAGTGGGTTTCATCTTCAATCAGCAGCAGGGTGCGCTCAGACATCGGCGGGCAGGGGCAACTTCTTTTCGCAAAGAACAGCCCACCGCCGCGCTAATCCATTAAACGGTTGATAAGGGCGCGGGAAATGACCATTCAAATTGGGGTACAACCCTGGGCGATTTTAGCCCGCAGAGGACACAGCGGGATGCCGAAGCCGCAGAGGCTGAATGGCACCGCAAGCAATTCTTCGGAGCCAAAGGGTGAGGTGAGCACGGGCAGCAAGCTGTGTACGCGGATTGGAAATTCGCGCTAAATCTCCCGCAGGATGTTCAGAAAGTCGTCCAGCTTGTAGGCTCCGTCCACCACGCGGCGCTCGTACACCATGAAGTAGCGGAAGGCGTTGCCGGCTTTCTGCGCCCAGGTGGCCCCGAGCCTGATTTTCTGCTCCGCGTCGAGGTGGTCGCCCTTGGTTTCGACTACCAGCGTTTTGCCGCTTTTAGTTTGGATAATGAAGTCGGGGTAGTGGTTGAGGAAGCCGTTGATGCGGAAGCCGCGCCCCCGCTCGAGGTTGCGGGTCCAGAAGGCGATGTTGGGCAGGTTGGCAATTTCGTTGATAACTCGTTCCTCGAAGCCGTTGATTTTGCCTTCCTGCTCATAGAGCGACTTGGTAATGTCCTTGCTGGTGTCGCCGGGCGCAATCTGATTAGGTAGAGCATAAGCGGGCTGCATAAAAGCCTTGTCCTGGTCCAAAAAGTCGCGGAACTTCTTGTAGGCGTACTCCTCCGATAACCGACCGATTTTCTCCTTAATTTTCTGGGTGTAGGTGTACTCGTGGTTGGCGAAGTCGGTGAACTGCTCATCGGTGAAGTCCTCCAGGATGCGCTTCACGTAGCGCTCAATCTCCTTATCGGCAATGGGGTAGAGGTTGCCGATGAGGTCGAGGATGCGGCGGGTGAAGTTTTTGACCCGGCTGTCCTTGCGGGCCGGGTCCAGGATGTAGGCCAGGATGCGCTCCTTCGCGTCGCCGTCGATGCGGGTGAAGGTGGGCGTGGCGGCTTGCTTGGTTTCGTCGAGGTCCACGCGGTAAAGCTCGGCCGACACGCCGTCGAACTTGATGTCGGTATCGGCCTTGCCCAGCGGGAAGCCTTCGAGCAGGTATTCTTTTTCCAGCAGCACGGCCTGGCCGCCCGCGCCGCCGTCGAAGAGCGCGGCGGCGGGTTTCTTCCAGAAGAACTGCGGCAAGACCAGGGCGGCGGCCTGCTCGCGGAATATTTCCTTGATGGGATAAGTCTTCACGAGGGATTGGAGCACGGTAGGCAAGGGCGTGGCCCCGCCGGCAGAGCTGGCGGCCACGGTTTTTTCAAATTCGGCTTGTTGGGCCAGGGCAGCTTCGGCGATGGCCTGCACCGAACCGGCGGCAACCGGCGGGCTGACCAGCGGGCCGGCGACCGACCCGGCCGCCGCGGCTTCGTCGGGGGCGGGCGCGAGCAGCGCAATCCGGCTCGTGTCGATGTCGGCCAGGTCGTCGGCGGCCGGGGTGGGCGCGGGCGCGTCGAAGTTCAGCGGGGCCTGCACGAAGGTGGCCAGCGGGTCGGGGGCAGCCAGAGCAGCGGCCTCGGCCACCTTATAATCGCGGGCGCTGAAACCGGCTTTGTTGAGGCCCACCACGATTTTGTCGAGCGTTTCCAGAAACTTGCTGGAGGCCGTCAGCACGTAGCTCATGTTGAGCATGGGTGCGGCGTGCGGGGCCACGTAAGGCTGGCGCAGCACCCGGCCCAGAATCTGCTCCACGTCCACGGCCGACGACTTATCGGCCAGCGAGGCCAGAATGTAGGCGAAAGGCGCGTCCCAACCTTCTTTTAGGGCATTCACCGTGATGATGTAGCGCACTTCGCACCGGGGCGAGGCCAGGTCCTCGTTCTTCAGCTCGTTGAGACCGGCCGTCTTGATGCGGATATGGCTTTCGGGGATTTTCAGGTCGAGGAGCTTCTTTTTCAGCCGCTCGAAGGTAGTGTTGTCGTCGGCCGTTTTGGGCTGGGCCTGAAACAGCACGATGGGCCGGATGTAGCGCCCACCGGCTTTCTGCTCCTGCCGGGCTTGCAGCTCCAGGTTGCGCTGCAATTGCAGGGCCGAGTTGATGACTTCGGTGCGGTCGTGGTGGTTGTACACGATGACGGGCAGCTTCACCATGTGCTCCTTTTTGAGGGCCAGCGCGTCCACGAAGCTGATGAGGTTGCTGTTCTTGCGGGGCGTGGCCGTCAGGTCGAGGATGAATGAAGGGTTGAGGTTGCGGAGCATGTCCACGCTCAACTCGCTCTCCGCGTTGTGGCTCTCGTCCACCACTACCACCGGGTTCAGGGCCTGAATGACGCGCATGAGCGTAATGTCCTCGTCGCCCCCGCCCAGCAGGGTGCCGAAGGATTGCAGGTTGCCGTTTTCCTGGTACACCTTGCGGTCTTCCTTGTTCCTGGCCCGCAGGCTATCGAAGCTCAGCACCACCAGGCTCAACTGCTCCTGCACGCTGCTGGCCGAAAAGCCGCTGCCTTGTAGCAGGGCCGCTTTGTCGTACACCTCGACGCGACCGGCGAAGTGGGTATTGATTGTCTGCCGGTAGGGGTGGCCGGGGTCTTTCAAGTTGCGCAGCGTCTGGTCGAGGATGGTGATGGAGGGCACCAGCCAGACAACGGCCCGGGGCCGGCCCACCGGGAAGGCGGCGAAAATGGTGCGCAGCGCGTTGGCCGCCAGGAAGGTTTTACCACCGGCCGTGGGCACCTTGATGGTCACGTGCGGTACGCCCGGCACCGTGTTTTTGTAAGGCTCGATGGCCGTGCCCGGAAACGGCTGCAAGGGCGTGCGCGGGTGCGCGGCCCAGAACTCGTGGAAGGCATCGGGCAGGTTTTTGGTGGCCTGCACGCAGTCCAGAAAACGGGCGAGGTCCGTGATGACCTCCTGCTGGTAGGGTTTCAGCTCCATGTGGGTCGTTGTGGGGCCGAGGGCTAGAAGCGCGAAATATCGCGCGGGATTTTCTTGAAAATGATGCCGTGCTGGGTCATAAACTCACTCGTGAGCAGGCAGTTGTCGGCATAAATAATATACTGCCCGGCGCGGGTACGCATGGTGGCCAGGAAGTCGTGGTTGAGCGTCGTCACGGCATCGGGCGCGTAGTGAAAGTAGTAGGCCGTGTCGTCGTGCAGGGCTAGAAACGCCGCATTATCGGCATCGGCTTCGGCCCCGACCGGCGCGGCGGGGGGCAGGGCCTGCTTGGTTTCGGCGTAATAGACGTACTGGCGCAGGCCCGGCAGGCCGGCCCGCTCGTTCAGCTCGCCGCTGTCGGTAAACACCGGCTCGCCCAGCGTCAGGTAGTCGAAGCTGCCGCCGGTGCCGGGCTGGCCGCCGTAGCCCCGCATCACGCGCTTCACCCGCTCCGCCGTGATGTGCTCGGCGTAGTCTTCCATCTCTATCAAGATGAATTTGCGGTTGCCGCCGTCTTCCTTGTTCAGGTTCAATACGGCATGTGCAGTGGTGCCAGAGCCAGCAAAAGAATCGAGAATAACAGAGTCTTTATCGGATGCTACTTGCAAAACCCTTTCGATAAGCTGCCAGGGCTTTGGCGTTTCAAATGCGGCACGACCACCGAAGATTTGCTTCAATTCGACCTTGGCGGCCTCATTTGTAGAGACTTCATTCGCAAACCAAATAGTCTCAGGCACTAAGCCTCTCTCTTTGGCATTCAGGTATGTCTTAATTCGAGGAACGTTGTTACCACTCTCACCAAACCATATCCGCTTATCTTTAATAGCTTCATTCATAACATCTTCGGTGTATATCCAGCACCTGCCACTTTGCACTTTATGTTTCTTCCCATTGGGAGCAACCAGGGTGTAAAACTGACTTTGTGTTGCATGACCAGCTTGTGCAGTGGCGGGGTCTGACTTCCATTCGCCTCTTGGGTCGTTATCAGGATTTTTATAACGAGAAAGCGCCTCGGCTGACATGATAAGCAGCTTCAGGTTGGAACCTTGAGCTGTACTGCTCTTCCGATAAGCAACAATGTAGTCATGCCGGTAAGAGACTTCTTTTCTGTTTTCTCTGTTTGTGCGCTTTTCCCAGATAAATGTTGCAATGCGATTACTGCTACCAAAGATTTCGCTCAGCAATAAGCACAATGAAGCGAGTTCATTGTCATCAACGGAAACGAAAATAGCACCATCTTCCGCCAGCAGCTTGTGCAGCAGCTTGAGGCGCGGGTACATCATGCACAGCCATTTATCGTGGCGGGAAAGGTCTTCGCCTTCCTTGCCCACTACCTGACTGAGCCACTTCTTGATTTTGGGGTCGTTGACGTTGTCGTTGTACACCCAACCCTCTTCGCCGGTGTTGTAGGGCGGGTCGATGTATATGCACTTGACCTGGCCCTCGTACCGGGGCAGCAGGGCCTTCAGGGCTTCGAGGTTGTCGCCGTGGATAATCTGGTTGCCGCTGCCGGTGGGCTGGGTGGTTTGGGTGCCGTCGGCCAAAGCCCCGTACTGGTGGTCGAGCAGGCGAAACGGGACGTCCTGGTGGTGGTTGATGACTTTGTCTTTACCAATCCAGTGGAGGGTGGGCATGAAGGAGGTAGCAATAAGTGTTGGAACGAAGGTACGGAGGGGCAAAACGGGGAGCTAAGCAGCTGATGCGGCTACATCAGCTGGCTCCAAAGATTCTCACCCCCCGCGCCTGTTTGCCTCGTGCTAACAACCCCTTTTAAAGCACTGATTTCGTCAGGCATGAGGACGGAATGGCACGGGCTAAAACAGAAGGGGGTAGATTTAAAGCAAGCTCAGTAGTCGGTCGCGGACCAGCACATAAGCCTGCTGGGGATTGTAGGCTTCGACGGGGCGCAACAAGGCGGTGGTATCGCCGAGAAAGCCTACATTTTCCATTTTGTCGGTCAGATTATCCAGAAACTGCTGTTGCGACACGGTAGATTCTTCCGCCGCCATGTACTGCTGGAAGCAGGCCACGATTTGGGCGGGGTCCACGGCGGTGGTCGTCAGGGCGCGGTGCAGGTCGAACAGGTCGCGGCCCTTGCGGCGCTGGTAGAGCGCGCGGAGCTTGGTGCCCAGCAGCTCGGCCAGGTAGTAGGTGGTGAGCTGGCAACTCCCCTGGTACCAGTCGGACTCGACGGCGAAATCGGCGTAGTGCCAGCCCAGGGCTGAGAAGTGTTCGCGGCAGTTGGTTTCCACCTTCAGGCGCAAAGTCTGAACGGGGGGAAACTCAGACTCAAATTTGAAGACCAGGGTAGTATTGTTGTTTTTGGATTTGATTTGGGGCCGGCCCAAAAAGTCCAGCACGTCGCGCAGCCGGTCGATGAGCGGGCCGAAGGGGCCGGCGGTGATTTGCACCAGGTCAATATCCTCCGAGTAGCGGGGCTGGGGCTGGAGGTAAAGCTTGTTGAGGGCCGTGCCGCCCCGGAACGCCAGGCTGGTGGCCAGCAGCGGGTCGTTGAAAATCTGTACCAGGGCGCGGCAGATGACGAGGTCCTGCTCGATTTGTTCGGGGGTCTGCCAGGGCACGTGCTGGCCCCAGGCGGTGATGTAGGCTTGCGGAATCATAGGTCGTCAGGCTCGACTGAAATGTTGGGGACGATGCGCCAGCGACTGGCCACGGGGTGGCCAACTGTGGAGTCAGCGGGTGCGAGCGCGACGCGATGAAACAGCATCCCCGCCTGGGCGCAGGCCGTGAACAGGGCCTCGGCGGGGGCCGGTTGGTCGAGCACGACTTCGAGCAAGTAGCCCAGGCGCTGCCACACGGCCGCCGGTACGGCTTGGAGCAGCGGGGGAGTAAAGGCATCGGGGGGCAGGATTTCACCCAATTCAGCCAGTACGGTGGCGGCCCGGTCCAGGCCCCCGATGCGGTGCTGGTACTGGACGAGGTCGGCGGCGGTAAGGGCCGGCGAAGAGATACGCAGATACCCGGTTTCCACCTTGCGGCTTTCGAGCAGGGCATCGGGCGGCAGGGTTTCTTTGCTCAGGTACTGAATGCGCAGGCCCCGCTTGGCCGTGGGGCGCATGACCGGAAAGGTGGTAACGACGAAAGTCTCCTGCGGCTGCTGGTGGCTGGCTCCGTGCAGCGCGGCCGCGTTGAGCAGGCCCACGTAGTAGGGCCGGCCGAGGTGGCGCATGAGGCCATCGAGAAAAAGCGCGGCGGGCACGATGCCTTTGGCTCGGTACGAGGGCGGAATAAGCAGGTAGTAGCCGTGGTGCACCGAAATTACCTGGTGCTGGCGGGCGAGCCGAGCCAGGGCTAACCGGAGCGCATCGGGCGAGTGCTTGGGAAAAGCGGCCTGAAGTTGAGCCAGCGAAAAAGCTACCCGGCCTTGCGCCGGCAGGGTATCCAACCAGTCGGCAACGGAGCGTTCGGGAAGTGGAGAAGCCAAAGAGAAGTTGATTTTTGCGAAAGGTATCAGAAAATGATGGTTTTCGCAAATAATCACTTCGCCGATGAGGAGTATTACCGCCGACGGTCGGGGGCCGTGGCGGGGAAACTGATGACGTTGCACATCTCGCGCAACCTGCTTCGGAGGCGGTCGCCGTAGAGCGTTTCCAGCTCGGGGGCGTTGAGGTTGCTGGTGAGGTAGGTGCACATCTGGTGGGTGACGAACCGGTCGTAGCGGTCAAGCAGGATTTCGGCCAGCACGTTGCACTCGTTGCCGTAGAGGCGGGCGTTCTGTTCCACGCCGAGGTCGTCGAAGCAGTAGGTGACGGGATGGCGGTGGTCAGGGCCGTGGCCGGAGCCGTAGGAGCGCGACGAAAACGCCTGCGCCCCGTAGCGGTCGAGCACGGCGAAGCCTTCGGTGAGAAAGCGGCGGGCCACGTCGCGGGCGGGCACGATGCGGTAGGGGGCGCGGGCGTTGCGCTCGAAGAAGCGGAGGGCGGCGGTTTTGCCACAACCGACGGGGCCGAGCAGCAGGATGCCTTTGGCGGGGTCGATGTTCAAGGCGGCCTGGGTGGGTTCGTCGGCGGCGAAGTAGGCCAGCAGGCGGCGGTACACGGGCTCGTTGTGGGCATCGAGCTGGAAGCCGGGAACCTGGGCGGCGAAGTGGGTGAGGAAGTGCGCTCACTGCGCTTCAAATGCTGCGGGGGTGCTCATAGCGGCTCCTGGTAGCTCTTGGTGCCGCCGGAATGCAGGCGGGCGGCGGGGCCGGCGGCCGGGCTTGTGGCGGGCGTTTTGAAGCGGTCGGCGTTGAGGAGCCAGTTGCGGGCGGCGGCGGGCCAGTCGGCCATGGCGTGGCGACCGACGCGCCAGCCGTTGGCTTGGTAGTAGTTGAAGAAGCGGGTACCCTCGGCGGTAG
>Ga0123336_10001285_pt1 | contig 23404 bp, 18 predicted proteins | sample SSSSmetaG_FD_96466 | JGI IMG/M metagenome (GOLD analysis project Ga0123336, IMG submission 96466) | Glacier valley bacterial and archeal communities from Borup Fiord, Nunavut, Canada, to study Microbial Dark Matter (Phase II) - ​SSSS metaG | ecosystem: Environmental > Aquatic > Freshwater > Ice... | reverse complement strand
TTCCCGCTCTGGGTTCCGTACGAGTACGTGATCCGGAAACCGATCGGTGCGTTCGTGACCACCGCGGAACGCGATCACTGGGCCGATACGGTCGAATCGATCTTCACGTTTGGCCCCGAAGGCAACAACGTGATCATTCCGACGGTCCTGTTCGACTTCGGCTTGCTCCCCAGCGTCGGCGTCTATTACGCGGGCGACGACTTCCTCGCGAAGGACAACCAGCTCCGCCTCCACTTCGCGACCTGGGGCCCGCGGTGGATCGACGCGACGGCGGCCGATCGCTACTCGGTCACCAAGGGCGATGTGGTGGAGACCCGCTTCGAGTTCAAGCGCTCCGAAGACAACATCTATTTTGGCATCGGCCCGGACGTCAAGACCGGGACACTCTCGCGGTACGGCCTCGAGAAGATCGAAGGCAGCGCGAGCTATCGCCACAAGATCGTCGACGAATCTAGCGTCCGCGTGCGCGGCGGTGTCCACCGGTTGAGCTTCGTCGCGGGCGGCTGCTGCGGCAACCCGACGGTCTCCCAGCTCGTCGACAACGGCACGCTCGAGAAGCCCCCGCTGTTCGGCGACGACTACGCCACCGCATTTGGTGGCGTCGATCTACAGATCGATTCGCGCTCGCCGAAGCCGGCACCCGGTAGCGGCTGGTTCTTGAAGGCGAACTCCAATACCAACTTCGACCTTCATCAGACCCGCTCGTGGATCCAGTACGGCGGCGTGCTCGGCGCGTCTGTCGATCTTACCGGCCATCAGCGGGTGTTAAAGATGCAGCTCGCGCTGCAGTTCGTCGACCAGCTGCAAGGCGAAGGCATTCCGTTCAACGAATATGCGGTCCTTGGCGGCGATCTGATGCCCGGCTTCGTCCCCGGCTGGATGACCGGCCGCAGCACGGCGGCGGCCCAGCTCGGTTACAGGTGGCCGGTGTGGCTCGGCCTCGATGGCCAGACGCGCGTCACGTTCGGCAATGCGTACGGCGAGCACCTCCAAGGTCTCGGACCGAGCAAGCTGCGCTTGTCGTGGGACATCGGCGTCACCACGAGCGCCGTGCGTGATCAAGGCTTCGAGATCCTGTTCGGCCTCGGTACCGAGACGTTCGACCAAGGCGCAGGCATTACCTCGGTTCGAGTCGCGTTCGGCTCGCGGCAGGGATTCTAAGATGAAGCGAGCAGCCCTACTTCTGATCACTGCCTGCGCTAGCTCCGCCAAGCCGTTCCCTTTCCGCGATCCGATGACCATCGATCCGGATAGCAATGATGTGTCGGTGGCGTGCCGCGCCGATCCTGCGCCCGACGACAAGAACCGTCAGACGTGCGCGCCGCTCGAATACGTCTCGCCGTTCATCTGGGATCAGGTCGACAACGTCGTGTTCGCACGCGTGTCGCGCGGGCTCGCGGTCGATGTTTCGGGCGAGGCACGCAACGTCAACAGCATGGACGAGGTCGCGGATTCGTCCTGGTACACGAATCGGCCCAGAGGCGAGGCGGGGCACGATGAGGCGCCGGGCGCGTGCAAACCCGAGGACATGCTGCCGGAGCCCGCCGACGTCAAAGACGAAGAGTGGTTGATCGATCACGGTAAAGACAACGGCTCGACCCTCGGCTTCCGGATCAACATCAAGGGCAAGGGCAAGTACATGCTCAAGGCCGATGATCAAGGGCTGCCGGAGCGTGCGAGCGCGGCGAGCGTCATCGGCGCTGCGATCTATGACGAGCTCGGCTTCAACACGTCGTGCGAGCAAGTCGTCACGCTCAAGCGCTCGCAGCTCAAGCTCAAGCCCAACCTCGTGGTCTTTGACAACGAAGGTCTCAGCCATCCATTCGACGACAAAGCCCTCGACAAGGCGCTCGAGAGTACGACCCAGCTCGATAATGGGGTCGTGCGCATGCAGGCCTCGAAGTGGTTGCCCGGGCTCACGCTCGGCCCCTTCCGGTACATCGGCGTGCGCAAGGACGATCCGAACGACGTTGTCGATCACGCGGATCGTCGCGAGCTCCGTGGTGGCCAGATCCTCGCGGCCTGGCTCGATCACTGGGATGCGCGCGAGCAGAACTCGATGGATATCTGGATGGCGAGCGACGAAAAGAATGTCCGCTCGTCGCCTGGTCACATCGTGCACTACATCCTCGACACCTCTGACACGCTAGGCGGCGAGGTCAGCGTCGACGAGCTCTCTCGCAGGCTCGGGCACTCGTACAACTTCGACTTCGTCGATGTCTTCCGCTCGCTGCTCACGTTCGGGATCGAGGAATATCCCTGGGATCGCGCGCAGAAGAACGAGAACAAGAAGAAGTTCGGATACTTCTCGAATCGCGATTTCTCCGCGGGTCGCTGGAAGCCGCTCTATCCGAACCCGGCGTTCCTGCGGATGACGGAGCGCGACGCCGCGTGGATAGCGCGAAAGATCGCGCGTTTCTCCGAGGCGGATATCAAGCGGATCGTCGAGCTCGGTCGCTGGAAGGACCCGTCGGACGTCGCGTATCTGGTCGAGACGCTGCTCGAGCGCCAGAACCGCATCCTCAAGCGCTATTTCGCGAAGATGTCGCCGATCGGCGATGTTCGCCCGGATGCCGACAAGATCTGCGCGACTGATTTCTCGCGCAAGCGGCTGGTCATGGTCTCGACCACGTACCGCTACAAGGCGATCGAGCGCAGCAATGGCCAAGCCCTCGAGCTCGCCGTCACGCCCGACGATGATGGCAAGCTCTGCATCCAGCCGAAATCGATCGCGAATCAGAACCTCGCCGAGAACGATCCCTCCCGGATGGTCTCGATCGAGGTGACGAACGGAACCCACGCAGGTCCGCTCGTGATTCACACGTACGACCTCGGTCCCAAGGGTCTCAAGGTCGTCGGGCTCACGCGCCCGGAGAAGTGACGACCGGCGATGCCGATCAAGCCGAGAGCACACGTGCTGGGCTGGATGCGTGCGCTCACCCTGCGCACGTTCTTCTTGCTTGCCGGTGCTCTCGTCGCGAGCGTGGTGTTCACGATCGTCGCGCGCGAGCTGCGAAATCCGTGGCTCGATCAACTCGACAAGCAGATCGAGCTCGCCGTGCACCGGCTCGATTCGACGCCCGCGGACCTCGTCGCCGCGGCGGCCTCGTTCATCGGCTCGAACATGGTGTTGATTCCAGTCGTCATCGCTCTCGCGATCGTGTGCGCGCTGCGCAAGATGCGCGTCGCCGCGGTCGTCCTCGTGGTCGACGCGGTGTTCGTGATCCTCGGCAACCAGTACTTGAAGACGATCTTCGCGCGCGCGCGGCCGAAGCTGTTCGACAAGATTCCATTGCCGACTGATTACAGCTTTCCGAGCGGACACGCGATGTCAGCGATGGGGGTGTGGGGCGTGATCGCGGCCGTCCTGGTGGCGCTCTATCCCGCACATTGCCGCGCGATCGTCGCTGCGGCGGCGACGCTGATCCTTGGTATCGGTCTGTCGCGGATCTACTTCGGCGTTCACTGGCCGTTCGATGTATTCGGCGGTTTTCTCGCAGGATTGCCACCTCTGATCGCGAGCGTTCACCTGATTCATAATCGCAAGATCGACCACGATCGCAACGTGGCTGACTTCGTACAAGCCGTCGAGAGCCCATGACCGGACCCATTCCCAGCAAACGCAGCGCGACTCTCAATGCCAAGCGCGAGCTCAAGATGGCGCGCAGCGCCCACGCGTTCGTGCGTGGCAGCACGAGCCAGTTCTACAAGTGGCTCGCCTCGCCGCAGACCGTCTCGATCCCGCAAGGCCCACCGGTGTGGATCTGCGGTGACTGCCACATCGGCAACCTCGGTCCGATCGGTCATCACGACGCGACCGCGGTGGTCGAGATGCGCGACCTCGATCAGACCGTGATCGGCAACCCGGCGCACGATCTGCTGCGCCTCGCACTCTCGCTCGCGATGGCGGCGCGCTCCTCGGATCTGCCGGGCGTCACGACCGCGCGGCTGACCGAGGATCTCGTCGCAGGCTACGAAGCGGCGTTCGAGGGCGAAGTGGTGTCCGAGGAGATCGACGATCTGCCGCCGCCGATCCGGCTCGTGATGAAGCGCGCGGTCAAGCGCACCTCGAAGCGTCTGCTCGACGAACGCATTGGCGCACATAAACGCATCCCGATCGGCAAGCGATTCTGGGAGCTCTCCGACGAAGAGCGCGCGGCGGTCAAGCTGCTCGTCGAGCAGGAGCCGATCCGCGGCTTGATCACGGCGCTCGAGGGCAACGATGCCGAGCGGCCGATCACGCTCGTCGATGCGGCGTTCTGGGTAAAAGGCTGCAGCTCGCTCGGGCTGTGGCGCGTCGCAGCACTCGTCGAGTATCGCGAAAAAAAGAAACGCACGCTCGCGCTCCTCGATATCAAGCAAGCGGTCGAGGCCGTCGCGCCGTGGGCCGAGAATACCAATACCGGGCTCGCGCCGGGAATGCGTGTGCTGCAAGGCGCGAAGCGGCTCGCACCCGCACTCGGTTCGCGCATGCTCGCCGGTGCGATCCTCGATCGTTCCGTGTTCATCCGCGAGCTCCTGCCGCAGGATCTCAAGGTCGAGCTGGATCATGTCGATGCCGATGAAGCGCGCCGGCTCGCGTACTATCTCGGCACGGTCGTCGGGCGCGCTCACCGCCGCCAGATGGATAGCGCGGCGACGCGCGCGTGGACCGGGGAGCTCGCATCGCATCGCACGAAGAATCTCGATGCGCCGAGCTGGCTGTGGCAAGCGCTCGTCGAGCTCGTGGCGCTGCACGAGCATGCGTACCTCGAGCACTGCCGGCGCTACGCCTTGGCCGCCGCGCGCCAAGAAGAACCGCACGTGGCAGAAGCGCTTTAGTGCGCGCGTTCGTGATCTGCTTGGTTGCGCTCGGCACGGCTCGCCGGCCGCACCGCCCGTGGCGGTCGATGGCGAAGCTGGCTCGAGCATCGGCTAGAGCATCGGCGCGGGCATCGGCACCGCACGGCATCGAAATTCGCGGTGCTCGCGCACGTGCCCCAGGAAGGGCTGGTAGGGTGGTCGTCCTGCAGCGCTCTGCGCCTGCACCACGCCTACGAATTTCCTTGGCGTTCCCCTTGAATGGTGCGCACCTGAGGATTCGTTGAACGCGTCGGAGCCCGGAGAATCAGCGTTAGGTCGAGCACTCAGGAAGTTCGCCCCGGTCAAACGGAGCGAGGTTCTAACGGTCGTGCTCCTCGCCCTGAACGTCTTCGTGCTCTTGTGCTGCTATTACGTCCTGAAAGTCGTACGCGAGCCATTGATCCTCCTGGGCGGAGGAGCGGAGCTCAAGTCCTACGCTTCCGCGGGACAAACAGTCCTGCTTCTCGGCGTCGTGCCCGCGTTCAGCTGGCTGACCACGAAGGTCACGCGCATCCGCCTCATGACGACGATGCAGCTCATCTTCATGGGCTGCCTGGTCGGGTTCTATTTGCTCTTCGAAGCGAAGGCTCCGATCGGCTTGGCGTTCTACATCTGGGTGGGCGTCTTCAACGCACTCGTCGTCTCCAACTTCTGGTCGTTCGCGAACGACCTCTACACGGGAGAAGAGGGCAAGCGCGTGTTCGGCGTCATCGGTATCGGCGCGAGCATCGGCGCCATTCTCGGCGCGTACGTGCCGCGGATGCTCCACGGGGTCCTCGGTGTTCCCGGCCTGATGACGCTCGCGGTGGCGCTACTGGGCGTCTCGATCGTGCTCTATCACGTGGTCGAACGCCGCGAGGCCGATAGGAAGGAAGAGGTCGCGCAGGTTAAATCGGACAAGCCCCAGGACGAGACCAAGCAGGACAAGAAGGGCGGCTTCGCGCTGGTCCTGCGCGACAAGTATCTCCGCCTGCTCGCCGGGATGTTGCTGACCGCGACGATCATCAACACGGCAGGCGAGTACGTGATCAGCGAGCTCGCGACCAGGCATGCGTATACGTACGCAGTCGAGAAGGTCCATCCGGGTGCGGGCACCGACGCAACGCCAGGCAGGGTTGACGTTCTGGCTGACACCAAGATCGACGACGCGCTCATGAAAGATCCGAAGTTCCAGGCCGCGAAGGAGGAGTACGTGAGCAACTTCTTCTCGAGCTACTACTTTCTGGTCAACATCGTCAGCTTCTTCCTCCAGACGTTCATCGTCGCGCGTCTGCTGATGACGCTCGGTGTGCGGCGTGCGCTGTTCATCATGCCGCTGGTCGTCCTGTGCGGCTGGTTCGCGCTGATCCTGTTCGTCAATGTCTCGCTCGTACGAGCCGAGAAGACGACCGAGAACGGCCTCGATTACTCGCTGCACAACACGCTGCGCCAGGCGCTGTTCCTACCGACCTCGCGGGACGCAAAGTACAAGGCGAAGGCTGCGATCGACACGTTCTTCTTCCGCATGGGCGACGTGATCGCGGGCCTCGGCCTCGTATTCTTGTTCGTCGAGGTCCTTCACCTTGGAGTTCGCGCGTTCGCCGTGACGAACGTTTTCCTCGCGTGCTTGTGGGTTTTCCTGGCGTACCGCTCGGGCAAGATGTTCGACAAGCTCGTGTCGGAGCAGCATCCAGACCGGGTCGATCAAGGTGCACGCCTCCCGCTGCCGAGAGCAAACGTGGTGAGCAAGCATTCCGGTACGGAGCCGGCGGCTTGATGTCATGAGCGTCGACGACGATCAGAGGCGTCTCGCGCGCCTGGCTACGGTCTCGGCGCTCCTCGTCGTCGCGTCCTTCCTCGCAGCCAAGGCGACGCGAGATGCGACGCTGCTCGCTCGGTTCTCGATCGAATCGCTGCCGTTCTTCATCGGCGTGTCGGCGGCGCTGGCGCTACCGATCATCATCATCGCGTGCAAGCTGATGGTCCGGTTCGGCCCGATGCGGCTCGTGCCAGCGATGAACCTGGTGAGTGGCCTCGTCGCGCTCGCCGAATGGGCCATGATCGCGCGCTATCCGCGGCCGGTCGCGGTCATCACGTTCTTCCATCTCAATATCGCCAGTGCGGTGCTGGTCTCGGGGTTCTGGTCGATCGTCAACGAGCGGTTCGATATCGCGAGTGCGAAGCGCCACATCGGTCGTATCGGCATGGGCGCGACGTTCGGCGGCATCCTCGGCGGTCTGATCGCCGAGCGCACGGCGGTCTATCTCGCGCCGGATGCAATCCTCGCCGTACTCGCGGGCATGCAGATCGCCTGCGCGGTGATCCTCTTCATCTTCGGTCGAGGCGAGGTCACGATCCCGAAGGAGCATGCCGATCGCGAGGCGATGTCGACGTGGAGCGCGATGGGCGGTGTGATGCGCTCCTCGCTGTTACGCAAAGCAGGCATCGTCGTGATCGTGACCGCGGTCGGGGCGGGCGCTCTCGATTACGTGTTCAAGGCAGATATCGTCGGTCACGGGGGCAACGGTACCCATGCGGATCTGCTGCGCCAGCTCGCGGTGTTCTACACGGTCACGAATATCATCACCGCGGTCGTTCAGGTCGCGTGCACGGGGCCGATCCTGACGATGCTCGGGGTGCCACGCAGCGTCGCGACGCTGCCGTACATGGTGACCGGCTTCAGCGTGCTCTCGTTGCTCGTCCCGCTGCCCGTGACCGCGACGATCGCGCGCGGTGCCGAGTTCGTGACGCGCAACTCGATCTATCGCGCAGGTTACGAGCTACTTTATGCGCCGCTACCTACCGAGCAGAAGCGGCCCACCAAGGTCGTGCTCGATGTCGGTGCCGACAAGATCGGTGACATTCTTTCGGCGCAGCTTGTCGGGCTGGTGATCTTCTTGGTCGCCGCGCCGCGCACGGGCCTGCTGATCACCGCGGCCCTCGCGGGCCTGGTCGGAATCGTCTACACGTTGCGGCTGCCACGGGCGTACTCGAAGTCGCTCGAAGCAAGCCTCCTCGAGGCGGTCGCCGAACGTTCGCCGACGAACGCCGTGCCGGCGAGCGTGCAAGCCGAGTCGTCCGCTGGCCAACCCGAGCCGTGGCTCAGCCTCGTCGATGTGCCTGCATTCGGTCATCCGGGCGATGTGGTGCCGCTCCGGATGCGCCGGCGCCGCAAGAAGCTCGAACACCGAGCACCGAAGTTGACGAAGGTCACGCCACCTCACGGCGCGCTCGTGCACGACGAGCTCGAGCATCTCCTGGAGCTCATCCGCGTGTTCCGCGGTACCGATCACATCGCGATCCGAACCGCGCTCGCGGAGAAGCTGCCTTTCGAAGTGTTGCCGATGGCGGTCGAGCTCGTCGCGAGCGATGACGACGAGACTGCAAAGGCCGCGATCCTCGCCTTGCGCAAGCTCGCACCACTCGGCACCGGGCTGTACGTCGAAGCGCTCCTCGATCAGGAGGCACCCGAGAAGCTGCGTCGCCGCATGCCCGGCCTCCTGTCGAACGGCGCCCCGGGACTCGCGGGTTGGGGCCTCTGGCGCGGGCTCGCCGATTCGAGCTTCGACGTTCGTTACTACTGCAGCGCCATCCTTGCCAGTGTCGAGCACGGTCTACCGCTGCGTCACGACGACGTCTTCGAGTACGTGCGAAAGGAGCTGCACACCGAACCGAACGAGTGGCGCGCACGCAAGCTCACGATCGATTCAGTGATCGAGGCCACGATCGACGTCGATCTCGGGCTCTCGCACATCTTCCGCGTGCTCGGCCTCGTGCTTCCTGCCGAACCGCTGCGAATCGCGCTCCATGCGGTCCAGACCGACGATGCGAGCCTGCGCGGCATGGCACTGGAGTATCTGGAGAGCATCTTGCCGGCGGACGTTCGCGCACAGCTGTGGCCCTTCCTCGACGAGAAGGCCGTGCCGAAGGAGCAGGCGGTCGTGGATACGGCAGCCGCCGAGCACCTGCTCGAACGGATGCGTGTGGCGAGCTCGGGCGTGCACCCCAAAGTTCGCAAGGTCGATCAACCTCCATGATTCGCGACCCCAGTTTTTGGTAGCGTAGCCACCATGCGCTGGTTCGTCATCGCTGGGGTCGGGCTGATCGTCGGATGCTCGCGTCCCATCACGGGCGCGACGGGCGATGCCGGTGTCGGCAGCGATGCGAGTACGACCACGCCACCGCACGTCGCAATTCGCGAGACCGTGACGAGTACCAGGTTCGTCGTCCGCGAGCACATGCTCGCCGCGGCCGAGATGCAGGTCTCGGGCGAACCCCTCGCGGAAGCGATGGGCCGCACGCCCGCGAACTACAGCCGCGATCGCGTGCCGACCGATCTGTACTTCGATCCGACCTTCGTGCTCGCGTGGACCGACCTTGCCGGGTTCTCGAGCGCGATCGAATCGTACGAGTATTCGAAGCAACCGATGAACGAGGTCGCTTTCGAAGCGGGTGCGGGCACCTCGCTCGCATACGGCCCGCTCGTGACCGACCTCGCCGCCGAGATCCAGCACTACGCGGTTGGCGCGAATGCACTCGGCCGCTTCGTCTTCGCCCCGAACACGTATCCCGCGCACAACGCGAGTGGCAACACGAACCCGAGCGGCATCGGCGTCACATCCGCCAACCCCCTCGGCTGGCCCGGGATGTGGCCGACCGCGCACGTATTCGCGAGCTTCGATCCCACCATCGACGCGACCGGCGACATCGCGCTCGAGTGCGCGATCACGTCCGACGACGATCCGGACGGCATGATCGGCGCGAGCGTGATCAACGGCGACTACGAGTGTGACGCGAGCTCGTTGCACCTTCGCGATCGCACGACGCAGATCGACGCGACGATCACGCCGGGCGCCGATGGCTTCTCGGGCTGGAAGTACGGGCTGTGGGTCCTCAACTACCTGCAGGTCATGCACGATCGCGCCGAAGCACCTGTCGACAGCGTGGCCGATCTGGCGCTCGTCGGGACGGCCGGTGGCGAGACGTTCCTCGGCTCGAGCGATATCGAAGGCTTTCAAGCGCAGCTGTTCATCGCGATGGTGGACAACCGCGCCGAAGATTGGCTCGCGCACCTCTCGACGAACGATGGCACGACGCTCTCGGGGTTCACGAGCACGGCGTCCGCGCTCGCGTACGACTACACGCAGCCGCTGCGCTGGTTTCCGGGCTCGATCGAGGTCACCGAAGCCGGCGCGGGTACGTTCCCGCAACCGCACTACGCGCTCGCCTCGGCGAACAGCGAGCTGCTCGACCTCGCGGGGATGATGCTCGCGTATTCCGAGTTCTACGCGCTCACCGACACGAGCAATCGGGATGTCGGCGGTTCGCAACCCGTCCTCGTGTACTTCGACGGCGACCCATTCCCGGCGGATGATCAGATCGCGAATGGCGAGCCCACCCTGCACGATCGCGCGCTCGCGATGATGCGGGTCGCGGTGATCGATCTCGATCGCATGCATACCGACCCGGCGAGCGGCTTACTCGTCGACAGCGTCGCGATGGCCGGGGTCGTGCCGGTTCGTGGCCACACGCTCTCGACGACGACGCTCGCGTACACACTGATCGCCGCCCGCACCGTGCTGCGCTCGCTGTCCGGATCACTCGAGCTCTACTCGAACAACACGCCGGATGCCGCGACGGTCTCGACGCCCCTCGATCCGCTGCCGCTGCACTTTCCGGGCAATGCCGCACTCTCGTTCTCGGGCCGGCTCGAGGCGATCCTGCGAGGTCACGCGCATCTGCTCTACGACCATCTGACCGATGCGACGGGCCGCGCGTGGTCGGGCTGGGACGTCAGCGCGAACGCCGTGGTCGATCAGCAAGACCTCCTCGATTCGCACACCGCGGCGGTGCGCGGCTTGTTCGCGGCCTATCTCGCGACCGGTGATACGCGCTACCGCGATCGCGCGATCGCGGTCTACGATCGAATCGAGGCCGTGTTCTATGACAGCGGCGCGCGGGTGTACTCGGCGACTCCCGCACCGGTCGACAGCACCGAGTTCACGCCGCTGCGGTTCGCGCTGCTCCAGAGCACGCTGCGCGACATGTACGAGCTCGTCGCGACGCGACCCGGTGGCGAACCGAGGATCGCGCCGCTCGAGGATCGGCTCGCCCGGTTGAACAAGCTCGTCCTCGATGGCTGGGATGACGCCGATCGGAACCGCTTGATCAGCTGGCCCGGTGAGTGCGCGAACGTCGTCGACGGCATGCCGCGCGGCGGCCTGCAGATGGCCGAGCGGACGCTGACCGGCGAGCTCGGCAGCATGCAAGCGCCACTGCTGCCCGGTGACATCCGGATCCCCACGAGTGATCGCGAGCACGATTGCGTGCCCGAGATCGACGACGTTCACCTGCCGGCGGCGCTCGCCGATGCGATCACGTTGCACATCGAGAGGAGCCCCGGGAGTTCATGAGGTCGGTATGGCTCGTTGTCCTGGCCGCGTGTGGGGACGATCGCGCGCTGCCAGCCCCGGTCGTCGATGCCGGTTGCGGCGATGCGTGCCCGGCGACCTGCGACGTCGTGTTGACCGGAAATTTCGAAGAGACCACGTCATCGCCCGCCGCGTGCCCGAGCCTGCGAATCGGCGGGCCGGCGGACGAGAACGTCATCCTCGCGTTCGCGATTCCGTCGCCGAAGCTCGGCACGTCGTTCGGCGTACAGATCGATGTCGGCGCGATGCCGGTCGCGGGGGAGCTCGGCTCGGAGACCGTTGCCGGCTGGAGCGCGATCGCGATCGAGAGCGTGCCGCCGCAAGGTGCATGCGTATTTCTCTCCGGGGGGGAAACGACGCCCGCGGGCTATTTCACGATGACGCTCGCCAGCATCGATTCGACGTCCGCGCACGGCACGCTCGCGATGTCGCTGTCGGTGTTGCCACGGACGACCGATCAAGGCGTGCAGACCGATTGCGGCGCGGGCACGACCGAGGAGCTGACCGTCAACTTCTGACCTCGGCTGTTTCGGCTTGCGCGCGAAAGAAGCAGCTCCGATGCCCATCAACTTCCAGGACCGCTAGGGCGACGAGCTGGGCAACACGAACGTGATCTTGAAGCCGCGAATGTGGACCGCGACGGGCTTGCCGCTCTGTTCGCCGGGTGTGAACTGGCACTCGCGGATCGCTTTCATCGCCGCTTGATCGAGGCCGTGACCGAGGCCGCTGACGAGCTTGATCTCGCTCGCCTTGCCGTCGGCACCGACCACGAGATCGATCACGACGGTACCTTCGACGCTCGCGGCGAGTGCATCGGCGGTGTACGCGCCGGAGCAGCGGCCCTGCGGCAGCGGTAACTTCGTTGCTTCGTATGCAGCGACCGGTCCCGCGAGCTGTTTCGGCGCGGCGGCGGCCGAACCTTCACCCGCGACAGCTTTCGTGGTGTTGCCGACCTTCATCGCGGGGCCGCTGCCGACCGTCGAGGTCGAAGCCATCGACACCCCGAACACGGGCTGGTCGGTCGTGTCCGTCGTCGTCGGTGTGCGATCCGCGGCCGTGTCCTTCGCGACCGCTGCGACTTCGGGCGCGCGGACCTTCGTGACCTGCGGCCGCTCGATCGCCTGCTGGGGCTGCGGCGTTGCTTGCGGTTGCGGCTCTTCAGGCTTCGGTGGCTCGGGCGGCGGCGGCACCGGCGGATTCTCGATCACGCGAACCGTGATCTTTCGCGGTGTGAGATCGACGCGCGGTGGCAGCTCCTCGAGCGTGCGCGCGATCGCGGCGTGGGCGACGAATGACCCCACGGCGCAGATCAGGATGCGCTCGAGTGACGTCATGGAGGCGGAACGAGCGATGCAGGATCGATCTGGATCGCGAACGTCGCCACGCCGAGCGACTTCACGACATCGAGCACCCAGACGAAGCGACCGTGGGTGACGGACTTGTCGGCCGAGATGATCGCCTGGACTTTCGGATCCTTCGCGATCGCGGCCGCGATCTGGGTGCGGAGCTCCGCGGGGGTGACCGGCTTGTCGTTGAGATACAGCACACCGTCCTTCTGGAGCGCGATCGCGAGGGTCGTCGGATTGAGGGCCGTGCTCGAGCTCGCTTTCGGAAGCTCGATCTCGATCACCTGCTTCGCAATCAGGTGCGCGGTCAGCATGAAGATGATCAACAGCACCAGCATGATGTCGACCAACGGCGTCACGTTGATCTCGGCGATGATGCCGCGGCGGCGGCTCGCACCACCTGCCATCTCAGGCCACCCTGTCCGAGGAGGAAGGAGCGCGGAGGTAGGCGAGCACCTCGTGCGCGTACGAGTCCGCGCGCGCGGCGGCGGTCTCGACGTGGCGGATCGCGGCGTTGTACGCGGCGACCGCGGGCAGCGCGACGATCAAACCGAAGCCGGTCGCGACGAGCGCCTCTGCAATCCCCGACATCACGGCCTGTGTGCCCTGCAGCGAGTTGCCCGAAAGATCGTGGAACGCACGAATGATGCCGAGCACGGTGCCGAACAAGCCGACGAAGGGCGCGTTGTTGCCGAGCGTGCCGAGAAATGCGAGCCGCTTCTCGTACCGCTGGCGCTCTTGCTCCACGATCGCGGCGCGATGTTCTTCGACGGAGGCGGGTCCATCCTTCGCGCGATCCAGGCATGCCTTCACGACCACGGCTTGCATCGAGTGCTGGTTCACGAGCAGCTTCGCGGCTTCCTCGGGACCCTTCTTGCGCAATGCTTCGAGCGTCGCCTTCATCACCGAATCGGGTGTGTGTTGCTGCAGGAAGAACCACAGCCGCTCGAGCATCACGGCGACGGCCGCCAAGCTGAGCCCGATCAGCAGCCACAATACCCAGCGCGAGCCCGCGCGGAGCATGAGGTCGAGGATCTTTGCGTCGATCGGTTGGTCTTGGGTCATCAGCTCTCCATTCAGATCCGGCCGCGCAGGCCGATGGTCGGAAGTACGTAGCGGATCGTGTTGCCCGGGGTCACTTCCTCGGGGAGCAGGGCGATGTTCGTGATGTCGACGTAAAAATCGAGCAACCAGTTCTGCCAGACGGCGCGCTTATCGACACGAACATCGAAGCGGACATAGCCGTCTGCTCGGCCCTCGTTGTAGCCGGCCGTGGTCGTGGCAGGTAGGCCTGACTGGTACTGCATGCGCACGCCAAGGTCCCAGTTGCGACGAAGCGGGATGCCCATCACGAGGTTGAACAGGTGCGTGCGATCGAAATCGTAGGGCGCCCACGCGCCATCGCGGAACCGCTCGGCCTTCGATAGCGTGTACGAGACCCATCCGAAGATACCGGACTTCGCCTGGCGCTTGAGCATGAGCTCGAGGCCGTAGGCCCGCCCGGTCTGCGGCGTGGTCAGGCGATCGATGAACGGCTGCGCTGGATCGGTCGACACGATCGAGGTCGGAATCAACGTCGGATTCGCGACGGTGCCGACCGTCGCCGCGTTGATCGATAGATCGAAGATCGTCGGATCCATGTAGTTGTAGTAGACCTCGGTCGTGAGCTGCAACGAATGCTCGAGCGGAACCTCGACGCCGAGACTGGTCTGGTACGACTTGACGAGCCCGTACTTGAGCGGCATCTCGTCGAGGCCGGGCAACGGCACGACGAACCGTGGCGGCTGGTGGTAGATGCCAGCCGAGCCCTTCAACCAGATCGCCGAATCGTCGCTGTCGGGCTTCACGTCAGGGAGCTCGCGCGTCACGAGCTTGCGCCGCACGGTGAGGCGCGGGTCGAGCGCGGGCTTGGTGGCGGTCGAGTCCGTGTAGACATCACCGCGAAGGCCCGGCCGGATCAGATAGTCGGGAGTCGGGCGCCAGATGCCCTCGGCGAACGCCGAGCCGACGTACGAGGTCGAGAGATCCGCGGTGATCGTCGAGAGGTTGCCGAGGGCCGCGGCGTCGGCGCCCTGATTCAACGAGTGCACGCTGCCGTCCAGGCCACCATTGAACGTGAGCTCGTCGCTCAGCTTCCAGCGCGCGTGGACTTGGGGCTCGGCGATGAGGACCGAGAAGTCGGTACCCGCACTGTACGTGCGGTCGTAGCCGAGCACGAGCCGCGCGACGGTCTCGACCGCATCGAACGCGCGGTGGTAGCGCATGTCGAGGCGATGAAAGCCGAGGATCAAGCTCGGGGTCAGCGGCGGGTTCGGGTCCGTCACGCTCACATTCGCGGCGACCGTGTCGAGCTCGTCGTTCGCGCCGAACGCGAATGCGGTCCAGCCGTTCGACTTGGTGCCGCCATCGACGCGCAGCTGGTAGTCCCAGTACGACAGCGACGCTTGGTTGGTCGCGAGCGACAACAAGAAGCCGGGATAGCCGTAGCGTGCGGCCGCGGTGAACGTGATGCCGAGTGCCTTGATCGGCTCGCGCACGAGCCCACCGACGGTGAGAAAGTTCGCATCGAGATCGATCAGCTTGTTGTCGGCGCTGCCGCGCACGGTCTTGCCGTCGATGATGCCGCCCGTATAGCCGCCGTAATTCACGGGCGCGCCACCCGGATAGAACGAGATCTCGTCGATCAGATCGGGGTGGATGACGCTCGGACCGGACAGCAGGTGAAATAGCAGCGGCACGCGCGTGCCATCGATCAGAAAGCCCGTCGAGGCCGGGCTCGATCCGCGGATCACCGGGAAGGGCAGGAGAGACACGACCGAGGCGACACCGGGCAGCGCCTGGACCACGCGGAACGGATCGCCGAACGTGCCCGGCACCTGCTGGAGCTCGGGACCGCGCAACGTGATGCGCGAGACTTCTTCGCGATGCTGCTCGCCGGTGACCACGATCTCGTACGGGTCATATCGATCGCGCTCGACGTAGTAGCTGACCGCGAGCTCCTGCTTGGGCGCGAGCGTTTCTTTTTGCTGGAACGCCGTGTGCGCCGGGGCGAACACCGAAATCTTGACCGCGCCGGCCGGAAGCTCGAGGCGGAAGTGCCCCTTTGCATCGCCTTCGGCCGTGTACTTCTGGCCGTTCACCTCGGCGACCACGGTCGCGCTCGCGACCGGTCTCCGCGTGCCCAGCTCGACGAGCCGGCCGCGCAAGATCGACGTCCGCGGTGGACCATTTTCCTGCGCGGGTGGCGGCGGTGGCGGTGGTGGCAAGAACGTGTGCGTGAACGTGATCTCGACCGGCACGGGCTTGTCGCCAAACATGCCGGGCTGGAACGTGAACGCCTTGACGCCTTCGAGCACGGCCTCGTCGAAGGGCGGTTGCGGGTCGGTGAGGAGGTCGACCTTGGCGACCGCACCGGTGACGCCGACGCGAACCTTCACGGTGACGATCACGGGCGTAGCGAGCGCCGGCGCGTCGGGCGGATCGGCGATGTCTGTCGAGCCGATCGCCTTCGGAGGCTCGAACGTCGGCTGCGGTGCCGCATCACTACCCACACCGACACCTGCGTCGGGCGTCTGAGCCATCGCGATCGCGGGCACCAACGCGAGCAGGATCGCGAGTTTCAACGCCACGTGATGCTCCACGTCAGCTCGCCCCCGATGTGCGGCCAGTACTGGCGGCGCTCGATGGGCCGCGCGGTATCGGTGTCGAGGTGGCGCGAGCGATCGATGCACGCCGTCTCCTGGCCCGTCAGCTCGAATGCGAGGCCGGTCGCCGCGCGCGGCCCGAGAATGTACGTGTACTCGGCGCGCGCGAGGGCGGTCACCCCTACGCCGCTACAGCTCGGCATCGGCGTCGACGCATCTGGAAACGTGTACGAAGCGGACAGCGAATCGGCGAGTGGGTCGTAGTCCTTGCGGCCGGTTCGGCCCTCGACGATGCCGCCGAATCCCACACCGATCGCGATCGAGAAGGCCGGTGTCACGTGCCAGGTCGGATCGATCGTGCCGGAGAACCGCAGGCCGCTGAGCCCGTTACCTTGCTTGACGCGCTCGTACTGGAACGAGCTGATCACCGACCAATCGGGATCGAGGCGCAAGCCCGCGCGGAACACGCCGCCGATGATGTGACCGCTCGGTGCGCCACCGATGCCTTCGAACCGACCGTACGCGACACCGAGCGAGAGCCGGAATCCCGCCTTCTTCCACGCCGCACGATCGCTTTCGGTCGGGAGCGAGAGCTTTGGCGTGCCTTCGTCGTCGGGATTCGCGGCCGGCTTCGGTGCGGGATCCACGACGACTGGCGGTGCTACCTCTGCCGAGCCCACACTCGCCAGCACCATGCTGAACGCGAGGTGCTTCAGCACGGCCACCAGGGTGGTGGGGTGAGGCTGTGATCCCAGTCCGGCGAGCCGCAGGTCGGGCTCTCGTTACAACCTCGCAGGACGTAGTGCGTGAGCCCGACGCACGAATCTTTGCTGCGCCCGCTGATCACGTATTCGATCACGTCCGACCGCGCATCAAAGCTCGGCGAGTGCACGCACGCGCCCACGCGATCGGTCAGATCGGGCGCGTCGGCATCCGGCTCGCGATAGCGCACGCTAGCATCGGTGGCGTGCTCCGTGCAGCGCATCTCGTTCAGCGCGGTCGCGGATTGGAGCGAGAGCGTGAACTGCGTATCGGCAGCGAGCGTGTTCGTACAGGTCGCTGGAGCTTCCATCGGTAGCGTGCCGGCGAGCGTCGCGGCGAGCGCAGCGGCCGCCGAGAACCCACCCGCGCCGAGCACCGAAAAGCCGGTCTGCGGATCGGCGCAACCGGCGCGCGGATAGAACGCGCTCTGGATGAACGCACCCTGGCGGAATGCGACCCGCTGATCCGGTTGCGTCATCGAGACGAAGCTCGCGCCGTAGACGAGGTCGTTCGAATCGATGGTCGTCGTATCCGGAGGTCGGTTCGTCTCCATCGGACGGTTCGGGCGGCCGAGCGTGAGCGTGCCGTCGTGGTCCTTGTCGTCGAACAGGATCACGCTGGCGTACGCGACGCGCGCCGTGAGGTCGCCGACCATGATGTCGGACGCCGGCACGCTGTAGAGCTCGATCGCCGCCGGCGTGCCGATCGCTATCGGGGTGCTCGCCGCGACACGCGCCGGCACGAAGCCAAACGGATCACGACACCCTGCAGCGATCAGCGCCTGGACGGTGTCCGCGGTAGCTGGCGGCGCCGGATCGGCGGGTAGGATGCAGATCGGCTCGACCAGCCACTGGCGACCCCACACCAAGGCGACGCGAAGATCCGGCGTGCTCGTATCGTCCGGCGATCGGACCGTTGCGAGGTCGCCCTCCGCAGTGACGTCGAACGTCACGAGCACTGGCGCGGAACCGCCATAGCCATGCAGGTCCGTGCAGCCGCACAGCGCGACCAAGATCAGTGGCTTTAGGGTTGCCATGCGACTCCTAACATCGCGGTCCAGCCCCACGCGAGGCTGCCGCCAAAGCGATCGACCGAGGGTCCCGCGCTCGCGATGCCCACCCAGGCGCCCGAAATGTGGAGCGCGATCAAGCCGTCGAGATCTGCCGCGGGCACGGTGCCCCATCCGCGGCCATCGTGCAGGGTGAGTCCCGAACCCATCGTGTTGTTAGCGATCCGGACCTCGTGCACGAACGTCGGTCCGACACCGAGCCGTAACACGAGGCTGCCGCGACCGACATCGTGACGAACCGCACCGTGCAGACGCAGCCGGTAGTCGTCTTGCGTCACCGTGTAGGTCATCGAGCCTTCGGTGATCGACGACCACGACGCGCGCACGCCGTACGAAAACGTACAGCCACACGACCGTGTCACACCGACGCCGATGCCCGTCATGATCCCCGACGGCAGCGCCGAGGGTGTCGCGAGGAACAAGCCCGCGTCGACCGCGAGCCCACCGCGCGAGGACACGTTGAAGGTGTCGTCGTCGATCATCCGATCGTCAGCGGACGCGAGCGCCGGTGCCATCACGAGGCCGAGTGCGAGCAAGCGGGGACACAACATTATAGAGGCCGCGCGAAACCTAGCGATTTGCCCCACGTGAGTGAAAGCAAAAACGGTTGGCACGCCTGAATTGCGTCTGGGGATGAGAAAGGCATGAGACGTGGGGCAGTTGGTCCTGAACGAATCGTCACCCAAAAATCTTAGGTAGACGAGCGATGGGTCGTTGCGTGTAATGCGCTCCGCTTACCCCGGAGGATCGAACGTGTCCAAGCTCCCTGCCATCGCAACATTCTGGCTCTGCTTCGTCCCGTTCGCGTGCGGACGAAACGACTCCGCGACGCCCGACGGTTCTCAGACGCACCTCGACGGTCACGGCTCTGGTTCGGGGTCCGGATCGGCGACCCCCACCACGATCAAAGCAACTCGCATGGCGCCACCCGCGACGGGCACGGCGGTCGCGTTCGCGAACGTGGTGGTCACCGCCCGCGTCTCGAGCTCGAAGTACGGAAAGATCTGGGTCCAGGATCAAGGAGGCGGCACGTACTCTGGCATCGAATTGTTCTGCAACTACGCCGGTAACAATCCGACATGTGCCCTGACCAAGGCGCAGATCGACGCGCTCGTCGCGGGCACGGTCGTGAATGTCACGGGCTCGTTCGATAGCTTCTTGCTGTCGACCGCACCCGCCGGTGCGCAACCGACCTTCGAGATCGACGCACCGGTCATCACCACCACGGGTACGACGATGACGCCGGTCGCCGTCGATGTACCGGCGGCAACGATCGCAAAGGCACAGCTCGCCGCGGCAACGGCGGAACCGTACAAGGGTGCGTACGTCCACGTGACCGGCGGCCCGTTCACCGTGCCCACGCTCTCTGCTCCGGAGTTCGCGGCGAGCTGCACCGACAAGAGCGTGCCGGTCCAGAACGGTACGACGTACAACGGCTTCGAGGCTGCGGCCGGCGCCCAGACCTTGGCCGTCGCGCTCAACTTTTACAACACGGTCACTTACTGTGAGCCATGCGCGAACGTCGCGATGCCGTACGCGTGCAGCAACCCGGTGTCCACCACGCAAACCTTCACGACCTTGAGCGGTATCGTCGAGCCGAACTACTCGTCGGCCAGCAGCATGGTCTACCTCCAGATCTCGCCGACGAGCGACGCGGACCTGGTGCATCAGTGAAGACGCTCGCTCTGGTTCTCTCGTTCGCCGCTGGTTGCGGTGCGAGCCCGCGCGACGGTACGGGCACGGGCGTCGATGCGAACCGCACGCACCTCGATGGCACCGGGAGCAGTGGCAGCAACACCACGAGCTATCCGATCTACGCGCACAGCGACAAGGTTCTTTACACGATCGATCTCGGGACCAAGGCGCTCGTCACGATCGGCACGTTCATGGCGCCTTCGAGCGATGCGATCACAGATCTCGCGGTCGCTCCCGATGGCACGATCTACGTGATCTCCGAGACCGCGCTCTATACGGCGAGCGCGAGCGATGGCCACGTCACCAAGCTCGGCTCGCTCTCGGCGTGTGGCTCCCACGGTGTCGCGCTGACCACCACCGTCAACGGCGATCTGTGGATGGGCGACTTCAACGGCAAGCTCTGCAAGATCGACATCTCGGGCGCGACGCCCGTCGTCGGTGCGCCGGTCACGATGAGTGGTGGCATGGCGCTCGCGGGTGACTTCGTCGGCATCGGCGATGGCACGATCTTCGGCACCGCCTACAAGCTCAACGATGCGGCGACCCAGAACAACAACTTGCTCGTGAAGATCGATGTCACGACCGGCGCGGTCACCACGATCGGTCCGAGCGGCTTTCCGAAGCTGTTCGGCGCGTCGTTCCAGAACAATGTCGTGTTCGGCTTCACGCACGATGGCACGGGCCACGTGGTCACTATCGATCGCACGACGGGGGCCGGCACGCTCTACGCGACGTTCCTGGACCCGGCGACGAACATGGGCATCTCGTTCGCCGGTGCGGGTGTGAGCTCGCTCGTCGTCATCGAGTAGCTCAGAACTCGCCGGTCCACATACGACGTGAAGCCGTGCGCATGCGCGCTGGATCTCACCGCTTACTAACGTTTTGCCAGATACGATGCCGATCTGAGCGACACGCGGCGATGGCAAGCGCGAGTGATTCTCGGCATCGGCTGGGTGCTGGTTCTCGCGTACGCATTTCCGGGCTACATGAGCGCCGATTCGGTCTCGCAGCTAGCGCAGGCTCGCGGCATCGAGGTCCTCAGCGATGGCCATCCGCCCTTCATGGCAATGATCTGGCGTGGGCTGGAATGGATCTGCGCGGGACCGTTCGCCATGCTGGTGCTGCAGACCGGAGCGCTGCTGTTCGGTCTCGATTCGATCCTCCAGCGATATGTCTCCCGCCGCACCGCTGCGCTCATCGCGGTGCTGGTGCTCTTATTTCCTCCGGTGCTCGCACCGATGGGCGTGATCTGGAAGGACTCGCAGATGTGCGGGTTCGCGATGCTCGGCATCGCGGTCCTGGCTGGAGGCCGGATGGCGCTCGGATGCGCCGTGCTCCTCGCGGCCACCGCCGTGCGTTACAACGCGCCGGCCGCGGTGTTTCCGGTGGTGGTGCTGCTGGTCCGCTGTGCGGGCGGTTGGCGGCGGTATGCGATCGCGTTGGGTGTGTGGCTCGCGCTGACCGCGGGCGCCTTCGAGATCAATATCGGGCTCACCCAGCAAGAGGAGCACGAGTGGTACTCGTCGCTCGCGCTCCACGACATCGCCGGGACGCTGCGCTTCGCACCGCGGTACACCGGACGCCAGGTCGAACGCGAGCTCGCGGGAGTGCCGCTCGTCGCGAAAGCCGAGACGCAAAAGCACTGTCGCTGGCAATATCAGCCGACGACGCACTGGAATCTGTGGCACGGCGAGCGCCGGATCTTTGATCCTCCTCACACCGCTGCGGAGCGCGATGCGGTCGCGGCCGCGTGGTGGGCCATCGTCACGCATCACCCGAAGGCATACGCGAAGCATCGCTGGGCGGTGTTCGACAAGCTTTTGGCCGAGCCCTCGATGCAGGTCTGGGGTGAGTTCGTCGAGAATGATTACCAGCGAACACTCGTGATGAGTGCAAACCAGCATTCGGGCTTGCAACAATGGTGGCTGAGCCTCGAGCGTTGGTTCTCGACGACGTTCCTGTTTCACCCGGGCTTCTACCTCGTCCTCGCGATCGCGCTCCTCCCACTCTGCCGCGATCGGCTCGGCTTCGCGATTCTCACGAGCGGCATCTGCCACGAGCTCGCCTTGCTGCCGCTCGCCCCTTCCAACGACTTTCGCTACTCGCACTGGATGATCGTCTGCACGGTCGTCGGGACCGTGATCGTTTTGGTCACCAGGATTCGCAGTCAAACGCGATAGTCGCGGACTGTATGGGTCGTGCACGCGGTGCTCCCCACGGAAAGCGGGCCAGGCCCGCGCGTTTCGAACTACCGCATCGCGAGCGAGCGCCTCACCGAGGTCTCGAGGGGGGCCAAACGTCGAGCTCGTGCCCGTCGAGATTCGCGTGATCCTCGAGGACGATCGTGAACACCGTGAGGTTCGGCGCGATCGAGCCGCCGTCGGTCGCGATGCTTGGTTCGTCGCATCGACGCAGTCGAGCTGCACGCGACGGGAGCGAGCGCATCACTTCTTATCCGGTGCGATGACGACGAGCTCGGAGCCTTGCCCGTGCGAGAGGTAGACCGCGCCGTTCGCGGCGACCACGCCGTTGCGCGCTCCCGGAGCGGTGTCGACCTTCGCGCGAAGCTTCAAGCCGCCGGTCGCATCCATGTCGACGATCGCGAGCGAACCGGCCTTGCCACCACCCGCGTAGACCGTGTGCGTCGCGGTGTCGATGTCGAGATCGTCGACGCCGTCGCCAACGCCGACCGTGCCGACGATCGCACCAGTCTTGTCGAGCGCGTGAACCTCGGCGCTGCACGCGACGATCAGCCGCGCGTCAACATCCGAGAAGCGCAGACCATGCGGACCATCTTCACCGCAGTGCGGATGCCACGTCGCGACCGTCTTGTGCGTCTTGACGTCGATCGCGAGGGTTTCGTCCTTGTCCTCGAGGTTCGTGAAGAACCAGCCGCGCGCAGCATCGACCGCGAAGCCTTCGGGCTCGCCATCGTAGGGCAGGCGCGCCTTCTGCGCGAGCGTCGTGCCGTCGAGGACGCGCAACGATTTATCGCGCGGCGTGGTGACCCACACTTCGTGGGTCGCGGCGACGTACGCGATGCCATCGGGCATCGCGTCGAGCGTGCCGCACGTGCCCTTCTTCAGCGCCTTCTCGTCGACCGCGCAGATCGAGCTGTCGTCGCGGCTTCCGATGTACACCGTGCCCGGCGCGCCAAGCGTGACCGCGCTCGGCCCGACGGTGCGCTTGCCGCGCTGACCCTCCGTCTCCTTGGTCGCGAAGCCCTCGATCTTCGAGACCGTGCCGGTTGCCGTGTCGATCACGTCGACATTGCCGGTGTTGCCTGCGGGTACCCACACGCTGTTCGTGCGCGGGTCGAACATCAGATAGTCCATCAACACCCCGTCGGGGCCTGCGCCGGGAAGCGCGATCACCTTCTTCGAGAAGCCGGGCGTCCTGGGCGCCACCGCCGGGGCGGGCGCTACGACCGTGGCGGCCGTGGCGACCGTGGCGACCGCGGCGACCGGCGGCGGTGGCTCGGCGGGCGGCGCCTTGGCTTGACTGCAGTCGGCAAGGAGGACGAGGCCAATCGCGACGAACCTGGACATGGCCGCGTCGTAGGCCTTCGAGCATGAAAGCATGATGAGCCGTCCTTCGAATGTTGGTTTCAATGTCCGGACGCGAGCAGGACCCTGC
>Ga0123336_10001284_pt1 | contig 23404 bp, 16 predicted proteins | sample SSSSmetaG_FD_96466 | JGI IMG/M metagenome (GOLD analysis project Ga0123336, IMG submission 96466) | Glacier valley bacterial and archeal communities from Borup Fiord, Nunavut, Canada, to study Microbial Dark Matter (Phase II) - ​SSSS metaG | ecosystem: Environmental > Aquatic > Freshwater > Ice... | reverse complement strand
GGCGTATCTGCAGCCGGGCATCGAGGACGTGGTCTTCGTCAACCTCGCCTTCGCCGACCGCACCATGGCCCAGATCCAGCTCTCGTGGCTGGACCCGCGCAAAGAACGGCGCCTCACCGTCGTCGGCGAACGCAAGATGGTCGAATTCGACGACGGTCATCCGACCGAAAAACTGCGCATTTATGACAAAGGCTACGACCGCCCGCCAGCGTTCACCCAGTACGGCGAGTACCTGACCGTCCGGCAGGGCGACGTCCATATCCCCCGCATCGATGGCAGTGAGCCCCTCGATCTCGAATGTCGGCATTTCATCGCCTGCATCAAAGACCGTCTGCCACCCCGGACCGGAATCGCGCATGGCATGGAAGTTGTTCGGGTTTTGGATGCGGCGCAGCGGTCCCTGACTGCGGGTGGGCAGCCGGTGCCTCTGTAGGTGTTGTTCCTGTATAGTCCGTGAACGATCGTCTCGGTTCTTTTCACTAAAGAAGTTGGAATAGTCGCCGAGCTTGGATGGGGGGAGAGGTACACATGAAGAACGCTGCGCTTGGGGTCGCTCTTGGACTGTCGGCACTCGTGGGTTGTCAGGGTCCGTCGCAACAGGCGACCGAGGCTGAGACCAACCTTCAATCGCCGTCGCTGACCGCGCTCGCGCCGACGCGAAACGGCGAGCGATTGGAGTTCAAAGGCATCGCCCTCGATCAGTCGTTCTTCCGCATGGCTTACAAGCCGATGCCGACGGACAAGACGCAGATGAGCGCGTGGCTGAAAGGCCATCCCCGTCTGGCCGGCGTGCCCCAGGTCCATATCGACCGCATGGCGGCAGTGCTGTCGCAGCGCGGTGATGTGGCGGTCAACAATGTCGGCAACGCGCAGCTCCTGTCGACGACGGCCACCTGGACGTTGGCCGAGACCCACGGCATGAACACCTCGGCCGGCGTCTTTGTCGTCGACAGCGCCAACCCCAGCAACACCACCGACCGCGTGGTCGTCGAGGGCGCGGGCGCCGGAACGGCCGGCGATCCGGCCCATTACATCGGCATCGTCAGCAATATCTACACCGCGTCTCCGACGGTCACCAAGAGTCCGGCCATCGACTCGGCCATCGACGGCTCGGCCCTGTTGCTCTCGATCGACGGCTCGCAGATCTACGCGCTCAGCTCGGCCGGCACCCTCTACGCCATCAAGCTCAGCGACGCCACCATCGCCTGGCAGCTCAGCATGGGCGCGGCGGTTTCGTGGTCGACCCCGTGGATCGACTTCGGTAACGGCGACATCTTCGTCGCTGACACCGGCGGTCGCCTGACCTCGGTGTCGTCTGCTGGCGCGCAGAAATGGAAGACCACCGTCAGCTCCACGGCGCTGCACAGCTCGCCCATCCAGTTCGCCTCGCAGGTGTTCGTCGGTGCTGACGACGGCAAGCTCTATCGCGTCAACAGCACCACCGGCGCGCTCATCGGCAATCCCATGACCTTGTGCCTCACGGCGTCGTGCATCTCGCTCGACCAGATCTGGGGCGGGCCGGCGATCGACACCCTCAACAACAACAACAAGCTCATCATCCCGGCCAACAAGCGCCTCATTCAGGTCGACCTCAACGCCTGCACCGCGGCCACGACGACCTGCACCTTCACCGGCTTCAAGATCGACGAAGCCAACTTCACCTCGCAGCAGGGCCGCATCTTCGGCTCGCCCACCATCGACAACGCCGCCGGTGGCTTCATCTACATCGGCCACGACAACCGTCTGTGGCGCGCGACGTACAACAACGGCATCTCGGGCAACTTCACCCGCGCCACCACGCCCAACCCGACCGGCGTTCTCCGCGGCTGGAACACGGGCAACGAGTATCCGCGCGGCATCCCCATTGTCTTCAACAACCAGATCTTCGTCGGTGACGGCGGCGGCTGGCTGCACCGGTTCGATACCACCACCTGGTCGGAGTCGGCGCAGAAGAGCTTCGCCGGCGTGGCCACTCCCGACGTCAACGGGCCCACCATCGACTCCACCCCGCTCATCGACTTCTTCGGCGGCAACGTCTACCTCGGCACGCGCCAAGCGGGCGGCACCGGCAGCTGGGTCTCTTTGGCGCAGTCGTTCACCAGCGACGCAGCGACGGCAGGCGGCACGGCCAACAAGATCCGTGTCGAGTCGTCGTCGACGGCCACGGCGGGCGTACCCTTCTCGGTGACCCTCACCGTCCTCGACGCCCAGAACAATCCGGCTACTGGCTACACCGGCACGGTGCAGTTCACCTCCACCGACGCGGGCGGCGCCACGTTACCAGCCAACTACACCTTCGTCGCTGGCGACGCGGGCACGCACACCTTCGCCAATGCGACCACGCTGGCGACCACCGGGGCGGTCACCTTGACCGCCACCGACACCGTCACCGCTTCGACCAAGGGTTCGACCATCATCACCGTCGCGCCAGGTGCCGTCGCCAAGTTCAGCATCGTGACCTATCCGGCGTCCAACACCACCGCCTCCGGGACTGCCAACACCATCGCGGTTCAGGCGCTTGACTCCCTCAACCACGTGGTGACCAGCTACACCGGCACCGTCACCTTCACCAGCAGCGATCCCCAGGCGACGCTGCCGGCCAACTTTACCTTCACCTCGTCGCAGGGCGGCTCGGGCACGTTCTGGTACAGCACGACCTTGCGCACGGTGGGTGCGCAGACCGTGACCGTCAAAGACGTGGGCTCTCCGTCGCTGACGGGGACTCTTTCGTTGAACGTCACCGTCGGTACGGCCAAGACCCTGACCGTTACCGCCGCTCCCGCATCGTCGGCTGCCGGCGCCACCACCACGGTGACCGTCACCGCCAAGGATGCCGGCGGCAACACGGTCACCGGCTATGTCGGCACGGTAGCCTTCACGTCTACCGACGGTGCCGCGACGTTACCGGGCAACTACACCTTCGTCGCTGGTGACAACGGTACGCACTCTTTCTCGGCCACTCTGCGGACGGTGGGCGGCCGCACCATCACCGCCACCGACACCGTGACCTCGACGATCAAAGGATCCGGCAGTGTCAACGTCACCGCCGGCGGCGTCACCCACCTCAGCGTCTACAACTACCCTGCTTCGGCGAGCGTCACCCATGGCACGGCGATGACCGTCGGTGTGCAGGCTCTCGACGCCGCCAACAACGTCGTCTCCGGTTATACCGGCACCATCCACTTCACCTCCAACGACGGGACGGCGACCTTGCCGGCCAACTGGACGTTTACCACTGCCGGCGCGGGCACGGCCACCTTCTGGTATAGCACCAAGCTCAACGCCATCGGCGCTGGCAAGACCGTCACCGCGACCGACACCGTCACAGGCTCCATCACCGGTACGCTGACGGTGCAGGTGCTGTAGCTCCGCGGGCGCTTTCGCCCACTCGTTTTGCAGGGATCCGCATGAACAAGACCACAGAAACGCTTCTCGAAGGCAGCGGTAGCTCGTTCTCGCTCGCGTCGCTGTTCGACGTGGTGGTGAAGAGATTGTGGCTGATCCTGGCCATCGTCATCACCGTGCCGTTGATCGTCGGGTTTGTCGTCGCCAAGCAGCCGCCGGTCTATCAGGCGACGGCCAGCATCATCATCGACTCCACTGTGCCGCAGTATCTCGGGCAGTCGTTCAAAGACGTAGTCGACGTGGAGACCAACTGGTGGTCGGCGCAGGAGCTGTTGCAGACCGAGCTCAAGGTGCTGAAGAGCTACAAGCAGGCCGAGGCCACCGTGCGCGCGCTGTGCGACATGAAGGTGCATCCGTCGGGCGAGCCGGGCGTCACTGTGCCGGGCATTCAAGGCCTCATGACTCCGGAGGTCGACTGCAGCAAGCCCGCCGACATCAGCCGCGCCACGGGGCTGGTTCAGGCGTTGTTGGTGGTCATGCCGGTGCGGGAGTCGCGCGTGGTCAACCTCACCGTCGAGTTTCATCAGGCGGATATGGCGGCGCGGCTGGCCAATACCTCGGCGCGCGTCTACATCACGCGCAACCTCGAGCGCCGTTTGTCACAGTCGGAAGACGCGGCTACCTGGCTCGGCGACGAGTACGGCGACCTCACCAATGAGCTCAACACCGCCGAGCGCGCGCTCATCGAGTACAAGAAGAAGAACAACGTCGTCGCCATCAGCCTCGAAGATCAGCAGAACGATCTGTCCAACCGCCGCAAGAAGCTCTCCGACGAGCTGAGCCAGATTCAGGTCAAGCTCATCTCGGCCAAGGCGACGCGCGAGCAGTTCGCAGCGCTGCAGTCGGACAACCCGATGGAAGATCTGCGACCGGGCATCATCGACAACGTCATGCTGCTCAAGCTGAAGGGCCTGTATCTCGACGAGTACGCGCGGGTCATCGAGCTGCGCGGCAAATATCTCGAGAAGCATCCGATGCTGACGTCGCACGAGGAGCGCCTGACGGCGATCAGGGCCGATCTGCAGCACGAGGCCAAGCTGGCGCAGAAGTCGCTCGAGGCCCAGTACGCGACGCTGACGCACCAGGAGCGCGATCTGAAGGCGGCGCTCGACGCCACGACGCAAGAGGCGCTCCGGCTCGAGCAAAAGGCCATCGAGTACAACCGCCTCAAGCGCAGCTTCGACCGCCTGATCAAGGTGTCGGAGCAGGTCGGCGGTCGCGAGCGTGAGTCGTCGCTGGCGCAGCACTTGAAAACCAACAACATCCGTCCGCTCGACGAAGCGCAGGTGCCTGGCTCGGCCGTCGCGGCGCATCTGGTCCGCTCGGTGCTGGTGGCGCTGTTGTTGTCGCTGGTGATGGGCATCGGCCTCGCCTTCGTGCTCGAGATGCTGGACTCGACGGTGAAGTCGCAAGAAGACGTGGAAAAGGCGGCGGGCCTCGTGTTCTTGGGCCTGATTCCCAAGATCTTGCCGTCGCTGAAGCCGCCCGAGCCCGTGCCCCTGGCGGTGCAGAGCCTGGTCAAGGCCGGGTCGACCGATCTGTATGTGCTGGCGCATCCACGCTCGTCGGTGGCCGAGTGCTGCCGCGCCATCCGTACCAACATCTTGTTCATGACGCCGGACACGCCGCCGACGAGCCTCCTCATCACCTCGGCCGGCCCGCGTGAGGGCAAGACCACGACTGCAGTCAATCTGGCGATCACCATGGCGCAGTCGGGTTTGAAGACGCTCATCATCGATACCGACATGCGGCGGCCGCGCCTGCACAAGACGTTTGGTCTGCCGTCGACGCCAGACGGAATCTCGCGCGCCATTTTGGGCGAGTGCGAGGTCATGTCGGTGGTACGCGATACGGGCATTCCCAATCTGTGGCTGTTGCCGTGTGGTGCGTTGCCGCCCAACCCCGCCGAGCTGTTGCACGCGGCGCGGTTCAAGACCATCAAGGAAGAGCTGCACAAGAACTTCGACCGGCTGATTTTCGACTCGCCTCCCGTCGGTGCGGTGACCGATGCGGCCATCTTGTCGCGCATGACCTCGGGCACCGTGCTGGTCGCCAAGAGTGGCGCCACCTCGAAGGACACGCTGGCGCTGTTGGCCAAGCGTCTGTTTGCCGACGGCAGCGTCAACGTCCTCGGCTGCATCCTCAACGACCTCGACCTCGACAAGCAGACCGGCAAGGGCTACTACCAGTACTACGCCAAATACGGCTACTACGGCGCCTACGGCGACGATGTCGTCGACGGCAAAAGCGACAAAAAGAATCCCTCTCCCGAATCTGCCTGATGTTGAAGATCGTCTGAGGTCGCGCTCGTGGGCCTAACCATCGTCACCGTCGATCCGTCGGCGCAAATCCACCCCCAGGCGCTGGTCGACGTCGGCGCGACGGTGGGTGCGCGAACCCGGGTATGGGCCTTCGTGCATCTGCTGCCAGGCTCGCGCGTTGGTGCTGACTGCAACCTCTGCGACGGCGTCTACGTCGAAGGCGGCGTGATCATCGGCAACAGCGTCACCATCAAGAACACCGTGGCCCTCTACGACGGCATTACCGTCGAGGACGAGGTCTTCATCGGCCCCAACGCCGCCTTCACCAACGACCTCATCCCCCGGGCAGGCCGTTACAAAGGCACGCCCGACCAGTTCCTTTCCACCCACTTGCACCTCGGGTGCAGCATCGGCGCCAACGCCACCATCGTCTGCGGCGTGGAAATCGGCGCCTACGCCCTCGTCGCTGCCGGCGCAGTCGTCACCCGCTCGGTGCCAGCCTACACCATCGTGCGCGGCAACCCCGCCCGCCCGGCCGGCCATGTCTGCGCCTGCGGCCACAAGCTCCCCTCGTCGCTGACGTGCGATTGCGGCCTCACCTACCGCCCCGACCCGTCAGATCCACCCGGCCTGCTCGCCACTTGAAAATTCATCTACTGGACTGGCCAGTTTAATCGTTCAAGTATCGGACATGGCCTCAAACATCGACCATGCAGTCGTTGCGGGTTTTGGCGACGAGTGGACACGATTCGATCAGTCCGGTGTTTCGGAAGACGAGCTTCGTAGAATCTTTCAGTCGTACTTTGAGACGTTTCCGTGGGAGTCACTTCCGCCGAATTCGGTCGGGTTCGACCTCGGCTGTGGAAGTGGTCGTTGGGCAAGGCTGGTGGCGCCCCGCGTCGGAAAACTGCATCTGATCGACGCGTCTGTCCAAGCGTTGGGCGTGGCTCGGCAAAACCTCAGTGCACAAAAGAACTGTGAATTTCATCACGCCTCGGTCGATGACATCCCGTTGGCCGATGGTTCGGCTGATTTCGGATACTCGCTTGGTGTCTTGCATCATGTTCCGGACACAGCGGCAGGTATTCAGGCGTGCGTGGCGAAGCTGAAGATCGGTGCTCCGTTTCTTCTGTATCTTTACTACGCGTTCGACAACAGGCCCCCTTGGTTCCGCGCGGTCTGGAAGGTCACCGAGATAGCTCGAAGTGTATTGTCTCGCTCGCCGCATGCGCTGCGAAGTGCTGCAGCACAAGCTATTGCGTTGACGGTCTATCTACCGTTGGCAAAGGCAGCATTGGCCGCCGAGAAGCTCGGGCTCGACGTCACCCATATTCCTCTATCGTCCTACCGTGACAAGAGTCTCTACACCATGCGGACCGATGCGCTCGATCGCTTCGGCACACGGTTGGAGCAACGATTTACGCAAGAACAGATTCGCGAAATGATGGAATCGGCTGGCCTCTCCGATATCCGCTTCGGCGCATTTCCATATTGGTGCGCAACTGGTATCAAACGCCGTTAGTTGCCGTCCGTGCTCGACGCGGTCAGCCTGGACGGCGAAGCAGCGGTAGCAAGCGCAGGCGGAGATGGGTGAGCTGGGCGTTGATTGCGGTGCGTGTGGTGGCTGGAATAACGGCAAAGGCTGCTCCGAGCCAGGTGCGGGGATCGGTGGCCACCCTCGACGGAGACTCGGCGAAGGCTTCGCCGAGACAGTGTCGCCACAGCGCGGCGTCGGAGTGTTGGCGCATCGCATTCCAGGCAAACTTGCGCAGGTATTGGCTGAGCACCGCCTGGCGATATGGATGCAGGTGCGGCGGCAGCGACGGATGATCAAAGACGCGCCGCAAGATAGCCGGAACGTCCTTGTGCAGACGGTAGATGTCTGAGCCGCTGTTGTAGGTGTGGGCCCGCATGACCACGGAGTACTCGTCGAGATAGTAAAACTTCCAGCGCATGCCGATGCGCCAGTAGACCGCCTCGCCCTCGGTACGGAACTCTTCCCAAAAGGGAAATTGGACGAAGCATTCTCGCCTTACGAGAGGGGTGATTGGATAGATGATGCCGGAATCGAAGAACAGCGCCGGCAGAATGTCGCCGTTGACCGGGCTGGTTGGGCGAAACGAGACCGTGCGGCCGGTGTCTTCGTAGAAGCGATAGCCGTTGCCGTAGACGACGCCGTAGTCGGCGGCGAGGCGGTCGAAGGCGGCGAGCTGCGACGCGACCTTGGTGGGTAGGTACCAGTCGTCGGAGGCTAGTAGGGAGACGAATTCTCCGCGCGACTCGGCGACGGCTTGGTTGAGGCGACGTGCCTGGCCGGCGTTGTCTTCGTTCAGAAAGAGGCGCACGCGTGGATCGTCGATGCGCGGGTGTTGGCGGATGGTGTCGCGAGAGCCGTCGCTGGAGCCGTCGTCGACGATGAGGAGCTCCCAGTCTTCGGAGGTCTGGACAAAGACGCTGTCGATGGCCTGATGGATCCAGCGTGCATGGTTGTAAGACGGAATGATGATGCTGACGCGGGGGCTCATGGCGTGCCTCGACGAAAACCGGCCCACAGGGTCTTGGCGGCGAACGCGGCGAGGCCGGCCACGACGACAGATTGCGCAGCGATGCTCATCCAGCCGCCGTGCACGGCGAATACCGGTACCGCACACAGCGCCACGATCGCGGCGGTGCGTAAGACTTTCAGCGACGGAACCCAGCCGGTGATTAGCATCAAGGCCCCGAGCTGTAGCGCGTAGGCGGCGACGAAGGCAACTCCTGTTGCGCCTAGACCCATGCTCGGCAGCCACAGCCAGGTCAGTCCGAGGAACGCCAGATTCCAAAAGAGCTCGAGGCCGAAAAACATCAACGTGCGTCCCTCGGCCAGGACCAGATAACCGAGCGCCCAGGAAGGCACTTTGAGAAGGTCACCGAGGAGCTGCCAGCGCAGGATCTCGTTGGCGCCGCCGAACTTTCCCGAATAGAGAATCTGTACCACCAGCGGCGCAGCCACTGACATGCCGAGGATGACGGGCGACGCCAGGAGCAGCGCTACATGAACTTGCTCATCGACGATGGCGTGGCGTGCGGGCCTATCGGCAGCTGCCTCGGATAGGCGTGGATAGTAATCGGTGGCCATGGCCGACAGCACGAAGCCGAGATAGAGCATGGAGACGGAGAACGCAGCCTGAAAGTTGCCGGCTGCGGAGAGACCGAGGTGCTCGACGACGAGCCCGCGCAGCACGAGCTGGGTGATCTGCGAGACCCACCCCGTCGCTGCCAGCGACAGGGCCAGTAGCAAGAGCGGCGACCAGACAGCCACCTTGGGCAGCTCGGAATGGCGACCGGGCATGTCCGGACGCGCCGCCAGAAAGCCGACCAGGAGCTGGGCCAGTGGGTATGCGAGTAGAGTCACCACCACCGCGCGCAGATCGGCGAGGAGGTAAACAGCGACGGCAGCGACGGCAGCAGATAGGGCGGAAGAAACGACGTTGGTGCGGGCGATGAGCGCGGTTCGCCGGTAGCCGTTGAGCCAACCGGTTAGCGCCGCAGCGCCGATGGAGGCAACCACGCCGGGCGCCATCCAGGCGACCCAGAGCTGCAGATGCCGATCGGACAGCGATCGATCGGCGACATAGGCCGATGAATAGAGAAGCCACCCGGCCATGACTGCAGCTGCCGTCGGTGCGGCCCACCAAAGCGTGCGCCACAGCTCCCACAAGGCAGGTTGATCGTCGCGGGCGCGAGCGGCGGCGACCTCGCGCGTGGTAGCGCCCTGCAGGCCTTGACCGACGACGGCACCGGCGGTGAGGACTTGCTGGAGCACACCGAACACGCCGAGGCCCTCGGGCCCGAGGACCACGGCGATGGCCTTGGTCTTGAGCACGCTGAAGACCAGCGACAACAGCGAGCTCGATCCCATGATCGCGCTCGCGCGCAGCGTGCGCTTCACAGCCGGAGTGCGGTGCGGCGAACGGCTTCGATCACTCGATCACAGTCGGCGAGCGCGAGGTGCGGGCCGATCGGAAGGCTCAGTACCGTCGCTGCGAGCTCTTCGGCGATGGGCTGTGCCGGCCAGGTGTGGCCCCGATATGCGCCGGCCAGATGTGGCGCGATGGGATAGTGCACCAAGGTGCCGATACCTTCTTCCCCGAGGAGCCGCGCCAGCTCATCGCGCTGCGGATGGCGCACGACGAACAGATGCCACACGGGCTCGGCGCCTGGCGCCACCGACGGTAGCGACAGTTTTGGCACCTCGGCGAGACCCGTCAGATATCGCTCCGCCAGCGCTCGGCGTCGACCGTTCCATTCGTCGAGAACGCCGAGGCGCACGCGCAGCAGCGCCGCCTGCAGCTCGTCGAGCCGACTGTTTCGGCCGACCTCGTCGTGGTGATACTTCTTGCGAGAGCCGTAGTTGCCGAGCAGCCGCACCCGCTCGGCCAGCGCGGTGTCGTCGGTGGTCACTGCGCCGGCATCGCCATAGGCACCAAGGTTCTTGCCCGGATAAAAGCTGAACGCTGCCGCCCGCGCCAGCGATCCCGCGCGCCGACCGTGCAGCTTGGCGCCATGGGCTTGGGCCGCATCCTCGACGAGAACGATGCCGCGACGCCCGCAGATGTCGGCAATGGCGTCCCACTCCGCAGGCTGGCCATAGAGATCTACCGCGAGAAGCGCCTTGGTCCGCGACGTCAGCGCCGCCTCGATCCGGGCCGGATCCAGATTGCCCGTAGACCGCCGAACCTCGACGGGAACCGGCGTCGCACCGACGGCGGATACCGCTAGCCAGGTGGCGATGAAGGTGTGCGAAGGCACCAGCACCTCGTCACCGGGACCGAGCTCGAGGGCTCGCAAAATCAGCTCCAGCGCGTCGAGTCCGTTGCCGACACCGACGGCATGAGCGACGCCGGTATGCGCCGCCAGCTCGGCTTCGAACGCAGCCACCTCGGCGCCGTGGATGTACCAGCCCGACTCCATCACGCGGGCAAACGCAGCGTCGAGCGCGGGCTTGAGCTCGCGGTAGGTGGCGCCGAGATCTAGAAAAGGCAGCTTCATGTCTGGGCGGCGCGCAAGAACGCGTCGTAGTCGCGATAGTAGTCGGCCGCGTCGAACAGATGCGACGCCAGCACCAGGCACACCGACCCCGAGGAGAAGTTGACGATCTCGCGCCACATCATCGGACATATGTAGAGTCCGTAGTACGAACGGTTCATGTGAAAGCTACGTTTTTCACGGCCGTCGTCGATGATGATGTCGAAGCTGCCGCTCATGGCGATGATGACCTGCTCGAGCTCGCGATGCCCGTGGGCGCCCCGCTCGGCGCCGCCAGGCACGTCGTAGAGGTAGTACACCCGCTTCATGTCGAACGGAATGTGCCGCCCACCCTCGATGAAGGTCAGGTTGCCGCGCGGGTCGGTGATCCGCGGCAGATCGACGAGGCGACAATCGGCGAGCGCCATGGCCGGGCAGCTTAGCACGCGCTTCGTCGACGCTGAGCCCGGATTGTGTGCATGAATGAATGGGGGACCCCGGGCAACCAAGCAGTCTGGTGCTGACCCCTTTCCAACTGCCGTCGGATGTGGCAGATAGCTACTCCGTGTCCCCGGTGGAACCACCGACGTCGGCGCTGCCGGTCCGCACGCGCGAAGGCGCTGCGGCGCTCGAGGTTTTGCACGTGACCGAGGCGCTCGGTCACGGCGGCGCCGAGCAAAATCTACTGACGTTTCTGCGTCATTTGCCGCCGGAACGTTTTCGGCACCATCTGGCGTGGATGTATGACGACGACCGCCTGCTCGACCAGTTTCGGCCCCATGTCGCGTCGCTGATCCCACTGCGCTGCGGCCGCAAGCTCGGCATGTTACCGGGTGTTGCACGGCTGGCCCGCTGGATCCGCCTCAACCAGCCGGATGTGGTCCACACCCAGCTCACCCGCGCCATGGTGCTGGCCCGTTCAGCGTCGGGGGCGTCGCGTGTGCCCGTCGTGTCGAGCTGGCAGAGCGCGGCCTACGAAGAGCGTGCGCTGGCCGACTACGGCAATTCACGCTGGCGACGCAATCTGGTACGTATGCTCGACCGCCAGTCCGGGCGCTTCGATCGGCACTTCATCGCCGTGTCACAACATGTCGCACAGCACTACGCCAGCCAGGTCGGCGTCGGCGCCGATCGCATCTCGGTGGTGTACAACGCGGTGGATCCGTACCGTTATGCGCCGGTTGCCGTCGAGGAGCTGGCCAAGACCCGCAGCGAGCTGGGTCTCGACGGGATCTCGCCGGTGCTCCTCACCGTCGGCAGATTGGTTCCGGGCAAGGCGCAGGTCGAGTCGGTGCGCGCTCTGGCCGGCGTTCGCGCAAAATTTCCCAACGCTCGCCTGTTGATCGCCGGATCCGGCCCGCTCCACGACGAGCTCGCTGCCGAAGCGAGGCACCTCGGCCTCGAGGGTGCGGTGCACCTCCTCGGCTCGCGCAGCGATATGCCGGCGCTCTACCAGATCTGCGATCTGTTCGTGTTCCCGACGCACTACGAGGGTCTGTCGGTTGCGCTCCTGGAAGCCTTGTCCAACGGCATGCCCGCAGCGGTGTCCGGCATTCCGCAGAACCGCGAGATCGCCGAGCATTTGCCGTCGGTGAAATTCTTCGAGGTGCGCGACGTACAAGACCAGGTCGCGGCCACCCTCTCGGTCCTTTCACGCCTGACCGCCGCGCGTACCGAGGCTGCTGCGGCCACGGAGGACCTACGTCGCCGTTTCGATCCCACCCTGTTGGCAGCCCAGTTCGGCTCGGTGCTCGAAAACGCCGCGGCCGCTCTGTGACCAGGTCGGTGTTCGTCTCGCAGACGGGCCTGTCGGAGCCGCTCGGGCGATCGCAGATCGTGCCGTATCTGGTGGGGCTGGCGCATCGGGGCCATGAGCTGTCGGTGGTGGGCTTCGAGGTCGAAGGCACCGATGCAGCCGCAATTGCCGCAGTCACCGCTGAGCTGGGCGCCGCTGGCATCGACTACGCCTGGGCGCCGCGCTCACGTGCGCATGGTTTGCCGACGAAGATCTGGGAGTCGGCGGGTGCGCTCGGCCGCCTCTCTGCGCATGCGCTGCGCCGTCGGCCACGCATCGTGCATGCGCGCAGTTATCTGCCGGGCGCCGTGGCCATGGCGCTGTCGGCGATGTTGCCCGGAGCGCGCTTCGTGTTCGACTGTCGCGGCCTGCTCGGCGACGAGTATGTCGACTTTGGCCACTGGCGTCGCGAGTCGCTGAACTATCGGCTGTTGAAGCGCGTGGAGCGCGATCTGTTCCGTCGTGCCGACGGGATCGTGACCCTCACCGCGCGGCTGGCGGAGTGGCTGCATCAGGAAAACCTCGTCGACCAGTCGACGCCGCTCGAAGTGATTCCTTGCTGCGTCGATCTGCAGCATTTTCAGGTCGATCTTGCCACCCGGCAAGATGCCCGCTCGAGGCTCGGCGCCGGGGATCGCTTCGTGCTGGCCTACGCTGGCAGCCTCGGGGCCTGGTATTGCGAAACGCAGATGGCGCATCTCTATGCGGCGTTGCGGTCGAAGCGCCCGTCGCTATTCGCGGTGTACACCCGCTCCCCGAGTGACAAGCTCAGGAACGCACTGCGCGCTTCGGGCGTGCCAGACAACGAGCTCGTCGTGCAACCAACCGCCTTCGACGCCATGCCCGCCGCCCTCGCTGCAGCCGATGCGGCGATCTCGTTTGCCGAGCCGCGCTTTTCCAAGATTGCCTCGTCGCCGGTGAAGGTCGCCGAGTATCTGGCGTGTGGTGTGCCGGTGGTCCTCAACCGGGGCGTCGGCGATTCTGATGCTCTCATCGACGAGCTCTGCCACCCCTCGAACGACGCCGGCGCCATTGGCGTCGACGCGGGCGCCCTGTCGCCGACGGAGCTCGACCGCGCCGCGACCGTGCTGGCCACGCTCACCGTCGGTGCTGCCGAACGAGCCCGTGCACGCGCTGCCGCCGAGCGCCATTTCTCGCTGCAGTCGGTGGGCATCGCGCGCTATCAACGTCTTTATCAGGCGCTCAGCTGATGGATTTTGCGGTCTCCGCCGTGGTGTTCCTGGTGTTGGGCATCGCCTCCGTGGCCCTCATGGCACAGACAGTCCCACGCGCTGAGCGATCCTGGCTGGTCCGCGTTCTCGTCGCTGCGTTGCTGATGCGCATGCTGTTCGCGACCATGTTCGCCGCGTTCCCCGACACACGGGTATTTCATGAAGACGCGGCTGGCTACGAGCACCTCGGACTGCAGCTGGCAGCGCAATGGGGTGGTCACGCGCCGCCAGATCCATTCCTTGCGCACCTCGAGCAAAACTACGGCTACACCTATCTGTGCGGCGCCATCTACTACGTCGTCGGCACTGCGCGCGTCTCTCCGTCGTATCTCAACTGCATTCTGGGCACGGCGGTGGTGTTCGCCATCTATCGGCTCACCCGTCGCTTCTTCATCGTCCCCGTCGCCAAACGTGCCGCCATCCTTTGCGCATTCGTGCCCTCGATGGTGCTGTGGAGCGCGATGGCGCTGAAAGACACGCCGGTCACGTTCTTGATCGTCATCTCGTTGTGGTCCTGCATCCAGCTGAAAGAGCGCGCCACGATTTGGGCGTTTCTGGGGGTGGTTTTGCCCATTGCCGCCATCCAGCCGCTGCGCTTTTACATGATCTATTTCGTCGGCTTTGCCGTCGTGGCTTCGTTGGTCTTCGAACGTGGCAGCAAAGCGCTGGCTGGTCTACCGAAGCAGATCATCATCGTCGGTGCGGCGATTGGGATGCTGACCTTCGTCGGCGTCATGGGCGCTGCCGAACAAGGCACCAGCGTCATGAGCTTCGAGCACGTCTCCACCTTCCGGCAGGGCATGTCCGTCTCGGCCCAAAGTGGCTTCGCCGAGGTCGACATCTCGACACCTGGCAAAGCCTTGGCCTTCATGCCGCTCGGCGTGACGTTGCTATTGTTCTCACCTTTTCCGTGGCAGTTCACGTCGGTGCGCGCCGCCCTCGCTGCGCCAGAGATGTTCATCTGGTGGGCATTGGTGCCGGCGTTGATTCGGGGGTTACGCTTCGCTATCCGACGACGCCTGGCCGAGACGTCACCGATGTTGCTGTTCTCGCTGGTGCTCACCCTTGCCTACTCCCTGGTTCACGGCAACATCGGTTCCGGGTTTCGCCAGCGCGCACAGATTTTGGTCTTCTTGTTCATTTTCACCTCGGTGGGCGTGTTTCTGAAACGCGCGCGAGACGCCGGTCTGGCCGACGACTTCGTGCTGACTGGCGATCAGTCGCACCCAACAACCAGCGCCGACAAAGAGGCCGAGGCCGCATGAGTCGAGAACGTTTGCTGGCCCTGGTGCCTGCACCGCGCGTGTTGGCGACGACGCGCTTCCGCGTGGAGCAGTTTGCGCCGGCCCTCAACCGCGCGGGCATCGAGCTCGTCGTGCGGCCATTTCTCGACGAGGAAGGCTTTGCGGTTCTGTATTCCCAGGGTGGTGCTCTCCGAAAGATTCGCGCCGCCGCCGTCGCTGTAGCGCGTCGGATCGGCGACTTGGTGCGTGCCCAGGGCGCGACTGCGGTGCTCATCCACCGAGAGGCTGCGCTGGTGGGTCCGCCGATCTTGGAGTGGGCCATTGCACGTGCGCTCGGCCGACCGGTGATCTTCGACCTCGACGACGCCATCTGGGTGCCGTATGCCTCTCCGACCTACGGCGCGTTTTTGTCGCGGCTGTTCAAGTCTCCGGGCAAGACGCATTTCACCCTCGGGGCGGCGTCGGCCGTCATCTGCGGCAACCCCTACGTCAGGGACTACGCCGCCCGCTACAACGCGCATACCACGATCATCCCCACCGTCGTCGACACCGAGATCTTTCGGCCCATCCAGCGGCACAATGCGGTGCCAGTGTTGGGCTGGATCGGCACGCACTCGACGGTGCAATATCTGCGCGCCATCTTGCCAGCCTTGAGACGCCTCGCCGAGCAGCGCCGGTTTTTGCTCCGCGTCGTCGGTGGCACCCTCGAGCCGTCCGAGACGACCGGCATCGACGTCGAGCATCGGCCCTGGGCCCTCGATCGCGAAGTGGGGGACTTTCAGTCGCTCGATATCGGCTTATATCCGGTGGTCGAAGATGCGTGGTCCGTCGGCAAAAGCGGCTTCAAAGCCATCCAGTATCTGGCCTGTGGCGTGCCGGTGGTGGCGTCACGGGTGGGCGTGACTGCCGACATCGTGAAGGATGGGTGCGGCTTTCTCGTCGACCACGAAGATCAATGGGTGCCTCGGCTAACAGAGCTCATTGACGACTCCGAAAAACGCCAACAGATTGCGGCGGCTGGCCGCGCCGAAGTCGTGGCCAATTGGTCGCTGGCCGCGCATGCTCCTCGCTTCGTAGACGTGGTGTTGTCAGTGCTCAATGAAAGAAAGGCCTAGCATGTACGTTCTCGGACTCACCACCATGGGCGAGAGCTCGGCAGCGCTCCTCCGCGACGGCGAAGTCATCGCCTGCGCCGAGGAAGAGCGCTTCTCGCGCCAGAAGCACCACTCGGGCTTTCCCTACCACGCCATGGCCTACTGCCTCGAGGAAGCGGGCATCACGCTCGCCGATGTCGACCATGTGACCCATTACTGGAAGCCGTGGATCTTGCGGCACCGGGTGACGCACACCCTCGGGGTCATGACCAAAGGCTTCGAATTTTTCCGCGCCCGCGCCCAGCGGGGCACGAAGCAACTGCGCGGCAATTACCTGCCGATGTTCACGCTGCCCTGGCGTATCAAGCGCGAGCTCGGCGACAAAGAGCATCCGCCCAAGTTTCAGTTTCACTACGTCGAGCATCACTTGAGCCACGCGGCGTCGTCGTTTTATCTCTCGCCGTTCGACGATGCAGCCATCCTCACCGTCGACGGGGCCGGCGAAGAAGCCACGGTACTGTTCGCGCACGGCCAGGGCAACAAGATCAAGATCCTGCGCCGCATCAAGCTGCCGCACTCGCTCGGCCAGTTTTACTCGGCGGTCACCAACTTTCTCGGCTTCGACATGTTCGCCGGCGACGAGTACAAGGTCATGGGCATGGCCGGCTGGGGCCAGCCGACGACAGCCAGCTTTTTGCAGAAAGAGGTCCTGCGCTGCACGTCGCCAGGCGACTTCAAGCTGGACATCACCTTTCTCGATCATCACCTGGCCAAGCACCGGAAGTTTTCGCAGCGGGCCATCAATCTATGGGGCCCGCCGGCCGCGCCCGGCGAAGAGTCGACCCAGCGCCACTACGACATCGCCGCGTCGGTGCAGACGGCTTACGAAGAGACGCTGTTTCACCTGCTCGACTGGTTGGCCAAAGAGACCGGCTCACGCAACCTGTGCATGGCGGGCGGCTGCGCCTTGAACTCGCTCGCCAACGGCAAGCTCGCCTCGCGCACCGCGTTCGACAACTTCTACTTTCAACCGGCCTCCCACGACGGTGGCGGCGCGCTCGGCTCGGCGCTCGAGGTCTATCACTCCACGCTCGACAACCCGCGTAAGCAGGTCATGAAGCACGCCTACTGGGGTCCCGGTTTCGACTCCCAGCGCTGCGAACAAGCGGCGCTGCAAAAAGGCCTGCGCCCATTGCGCGTCGACAGCGACAAGCTGCCCGACCGGGTGGCGTCGCTGATTGCCGACGGGGCCATCATCGGCTGGTTCCAGGGCCGCATGGAGTGGGGCCCGCGCGCGCTCGGTCATCGCAGCTTTCTGGCCGATCCCCGACGGGCGGACATGAAAGAGGTCATCAATCGCAAGATCAAGCTGCGCGAGCCCTTCCGGCCGTTTGCGCCGTCGATGTTGAAGGAAGCGTCGGTACGCTACTTCGGCAAGCAGCACGACGCGCCCTTCATGATCACCGTGTTTCCGGTGCTGGAAGAGCGCAAGAAAGAAATCCCCGCGGTGGTCCATGTCGACGGCACAGCGCGGCCGCAGCTCGTCGACAAAGACGTCAATCCCCGCTACCACGCGCTCTTGTCGGCGTTCGAGAAACGCTCTGGCGTGCCGGTGCTCTTGAATACGTCGTTCAACGTGCAGGAGCCGATCGTCTGCACGCCGGAGGACGCGGTGCGGACGTTCCTCTACACCGACGTGGATTATCTGGTGATGGAAGACCTCATCGTGCCGCGTCCGGGGGCCACTGTTCCCGAAGCAACAGAGATCAAAGCCTGATGTGCGGCATCTTCGGCCAGGTTGGCGGGTTTCTCGACGAGAGCACACTCGATCGCGTCGGCCAGAGCCTGCGTCATCGCGGGCCCGACGCCGAAGGCCGCTTTGTCGACGCGGCGGCGAATGTGTTCTTGCTGCACCGTCGCCTCCGCATCATCGATCTCAGCGAACGCGGCGCCCAGCCGATGACCAATCAAGACGGCTCGGTCGAGGTCATCTTCAACGGCGAGATCTACAATCATCACGCGCTGCGCCGAGAGCTCGAGGCCCTCGGCCATGTCTTTCGCTCGCGCTCCGACACCGAGGTGCTGGTGCACGGCTGGACCGCCTGGGGTCCGTCGCTGGTGCAGCGGCTCGACGGCATGTTCGCCTTTGGCATCTGGGATCGCCGCACCGAGACCCTCTGTCTGGCGCGCGATCGCATCGGCAAAAAACCGCTCTACTACAGCGAGGCCGGCGCCCTCCGGTTCGGCTCCAACATCGCCAGCCTGCACGCCGCCGGCTTGCCAGAAGGCATCGCCCTCGACGGGCTGCCGTTCTACCTGGCGTACGGCTGGATCCCGCCGCCCCATACTTTTCATGCGGGCGTCAGCCAGCTCGCGCCGGGCCAAATGCTGGTGCGCACCCGCGACGGTGCCATCGCCATCAGCACCTATTTCGAGCCGCATTTCGGCGAGGCCAGCGGGCCGCCTGACTCTTTGCCCGTCGCCACCAAGCGCGTGCGCCAGCTCGTCACCGACGCTGTCGAGCGCCGGCTCGAGTCCGATGTCCCGCTCGGCGCCTTTCTCTCGGGCGGCATCGATTCGACCATCATCGTCGGCCTCATGTCGAAGCTCATGACCCAGCCGGTGCGTACTTTCTCCATCGGCTTCACCGAAGATCCGCGCTTCGACGAAACCGACTATGCCCGCCTGGCGGCACAATCGTTCGGCTGTGAGCACACCGAGTTCACGCTCGAGCCCAATTCGTTCGACCTCGTCGAGACGCTCATCCAGCATCACGATGGGCCCTTTGGCGATTCGTCCGCGATCCCCACGTTCGTGGTCTCGGCCCTCACCCGCAAGCAGGTGACCGTGGCCCTTACTGGCGACGGTGGCGACGAGCTATTCTGCGGCTACGAGCGTTTTCTCGCCGCCGAAGCCGCCGAGCGCATCCCGCTGTGGATGCGGGAGACCCTGGCCACGGCGTCGGCCGCACTGCCGCCCTCGTCGTCGGATCGCTCCCTTTTCGGCAAGGCGCGCCGCTTTCTCGGCGCCAGTGAGCTGCCCATGGCCGACCGCATGGCGCGCTGGAACTCGTTCTTTCCCCGGCCGCGCCAGCTCCTGCGCGGCGACGTGGCCGTCACGCTCGGCGCTGCCGTCGACCAGCCGCTCGCCTGGCAACGTCAGATTTTCTCGCACGGCCTCGGCCACACGCCGCTGTCGCGGATCCTCGAGCACAACTTCCGGACCTACCTGCCCAACGATCTGTTGGTCAAGGCCGACCGCACGTCGATGGCCCACGGGCTCGAGCTGCGGTCACCGTTTCTCGACTCCACGCTGTTCGCCTATGTCTCGCAGCTCCCGCCGTCCTATCTCCGACGGCGAACGACCACCAAGTGGATCTTGAAGCGCGCCTTTGCCGACCTGTTGCCGGCCAAGATCCGCAGCCGCGGCAAGATGGGCTTCGGGGTGCCGCTGGCCGTCTGGTTCCGCAGCTCGCTGCGCGGCTATCTACAAGACATGCTTGGCCCGTCGGCGCGGATGTACGCGTATCTCGATCGCGCCCGCGTCACCCACCTCATCGACGAGCACATGGCCGAGCGTGCGGATCATGGCCAGCGACTGTGGGCGCTCTTGATGCTGGAGCTGTGGCTACGCGGTCGTGGCGCCCAGTCGAGCGCCGCCGAGGCGGCTTGATCCCCATCACCCGGCCGCTCCTCGGCGACGAGGAAATCGCGGCGGCCACCCGTGTTCTGCGCTCGGGCTGGATCATGCAGGGGCCAGAAGTGGAGGCCTTCGAGGCCGAGCTCGGCGCTTACCTCGACGTGCCCCATGTCGTCGCTGTGTCGTCGGGAACGGCGGCTTTGCACCTGGCCCTTTTGGCCCTCGGCATCGGTCCTGGCGACGAGGTCATTACCGTTAGCCACTCTTACATCGCCACTGCCAACAGCATCGTCTTCGCCGGCGCGCACCCGGTCTTCGTCGACATCCGACCCGAGACGCTCAACCTCGATCCTGCTCTCGTCGAAGCCGCGTGCACACCCGCCACCCGCGCCATCGTCTGCGTCCACCAGCTCGGCATGCCGTGCGATTTGTCTGCCATCCTGGCGATTGCCCAGCGACGGCAACTCCGCGTCATCGAGGACGCCGCCTGCGCCATCGGCAGCGAGGTGCTCAGCGACGGCAACTGGCAGCGAATCGGCCGTCCGCACGGCGACGTGGCCTGCTTCAGCTTTCACCCGCGCAAGCTCGTCACCACTGGCGACGGCGGCGCCGTCACCAGCCGGGACCCGGCCGTTGCCGAGCGGGTGCGCCTCTTACGCCAGCACGGCCTCAGCCGCCCGGATGCACCTGCCCTGCTACCCGGGCTCAACTATCGCCTGACGGATCTGCAGGCCGCCGTCGGCCGGGTCCAACTGGGCCGTCTCCCGTCGCTGCTCGACGAAAGAAAAGCGCAGGTGGCACGCTATCGTGAGCTGCTGTCGTCGCTGCCGGTGGTTCTGCCGTTCGAGCCTCGCAACGTCCGCAGCAACTGGCAAAGCTTCTGCGTCCGCATGCCCGGCGTCGACACCGCCGCCCTCGTCGCCAAGCTGGCCCAGCGCGGCATCTCGGTCCGCGGCGGGGTCATGAACGCCCACGAGGAGCCGGCCTACGCCGCCGGTCTCCGGCTTCCCCACAGCGAGCTGGCCCGCCGAGAGGCCTTGATGTTGCCCTTGTTTCCGGGGCTGACCGCCACAGAACAGTCGCAAGTATGCGAAGAGATTGGCACCCCCGGTTGAATGTTCTTGTGTTAAGAACCAACCAAACTTCTCGAGGACACCGATGCGATATCTCATCACGGGCGGGGCCGGGTTCGTCGGCTCGCATTTGAGCGAAGAGCTCCTTCGTCGCGGCCACGAGGTCTCGGTCATCGACGACCTGTCCACCGGCAGCATCAACAACATCAAGCATTTGAAGACGCACGAGAAGTTCCAGTACGTCGTCAACACCTGCATGAATGTGCCGCTGATGGCCGAGTTGGTCGACGGCGCCGACAAGATCTTCCATCTGGCGGCCGCGGTGGGCGTCAAGCTCATCGTCGAGTCGCCGGTGCGGACGATCGAGACCAACATCCGTCTCACCGAGATCGTCCTCGAGCTGGCCCACAAGAAGAAGAAGCCGACCTTCGTGGCGTCGACGAGCGAAGTCTACGGCAAGAGCACCGACCTGCCGTTCAACGAAGACGGCGACCTCGTCATGGGCGCCACCAACAAGGGCCGCTGGTCGTATGCCTGCAGCAAGGCCATCGACGAGTTCCTGGCCATCGCCTACTGGAAGGAGCGCAAGCTCCCGACGGTGGTGGCGCGCCTCTTCAACACCGTCGGCCCGCGCCAGACCGGCCAGTACGGCATGGTCGTCCCCAACTTCGTGCGCCAGGCGCTCGCCGGCGAGCCCATCACCGTCTACGGCGACGGCAAGCAGTCGCGCTGCTTCACCCATGTCTCCGACGTGGTCCGCGCCCTCATTGCGCTCATCGAGTACCCCGAGGCCGTCGGGCAAGTCTTCAACATCGGCAACAACACCGAGATCACCATCGGCGAGCTGGCCAAGCAAGTGCGCGAGATGTGCGGCTCCAAGTCGGAGATCGTCTTCATCCCGTACGAAAAAGCCTACGAGCAAGGCTTCGAAGACATGCCACGCCGCGTGCCGGATCTGACCAAGATCAGAGGCGCCATCGCCTGGCAGCCGACCATCGCTCTGCCGCAAATCCTGCAAGACGTCATCGACTTCCACAAACGGAACCCGGCCTAAAGCGTAGATCATGTTCAGCGGGGAGCGTGAGGCTGTGCCGAACAGCGGAGGTCCGGGTGCCCCATGCGGCCTGCCGGCGGGAAGCCGGCAACCCTCTCAGGGTTCCGGGTAACAATGGTGTCGGAATACGCAATCAGCTTCGGGATTGCGCTCGTTGCGTCACTGATCTGCACGTTTCTCGTTCGCGCTGGCGCCCGTCGCTGGAAACTGGTGGCGGCGCCACGGGCTGACCGTTGGCACAAGCGTCCTACCGCGCTCCTTGGCGGTATTGGCTTCTACGTGGCCTTCATCATCAGTTATCTGATCCGCCGGCCGGCCGACATGGCAGGAGACTGGCTACTCATCTCCTGCGCGTCGGCGATGTTCGTGGTCGGGCTCGTCGACGATTTCGTGCGGCTCAAGCCTTACACCAAGCTCGTCGCCCAGATCGTCATCTGCACCTTGTTCACCATGTTCGGCCTCCATCTCCATTGGTTTGCGTCGCCAGTCGTCGATCAGGCCGTGACCATCTTCTGGCTGGTCGGCATCACCAACGCGCTCAACCTCCTCGACAATCTCGACGGCGTGTCAGGCGGCATCGCTGCCATCGCCGCCGCCTACCTGGTCTATTTCTGCCACGAAGCCGGGCAGCCGGCAGCGGCGCAAATGTCGGCGGCCTTCGTCGGTGCAGTGGTCGGATTTCTCTTCTTCAACTTCAACCCCGCGTCCATCTTCATGGGCGACTGCGGCTCGCTCTTTCTCGGCTTTTTCCTCGGCGGCGTCACCATGGTCAACAACCAATTCGGCCTGCGCCGTAACATCTTGGCCGTCCTCTTCATCCCCGTGCTCTTGCTCTGCATCCCCATCATCGACACCACCCTCGTCACGGTCCTCCGCAAGCTCAACGGCCGGCCGGTCTCGCAAGGCGGCCGCGATCACACCTCGCACCGTCTGGTGGCGCTCGGCCTCGGCGAGCGCGGCGCCGCCTTGGCGTTGTGGGGCCTGGCGGCAGCCTCGGGCGGCGTGGCCGTGATGGTCCATCGGCTCTCCTGGGCCGTCTCGGCGCTGGTCGTCGCCGTCTTCATCTTGGCCCTCTTGTTCCTGGTGATCTTCGTCGCCAAGGTCCGCGTGTACGAGCCGGTGACCTCCGAAGCCGAAGGCGCCGGCCGGGCACTGTTACCGACGCTGGCCGACTTCACCTACAAGCGCCGCATCTTCGAAGTTCTGAACGACGTCATCATCATCGTGCTCGCCTACTACGGCGCATTCTTGCTCCGCTTCGACGGCACGTTGGCCGCACCCTACTACGTCGCCTTTCTCCGCTCATTGCCGCTCGTCGTCGGAGTCCAGCTGGCGGCCTTCCTGGTGCTCGGCCTCTACCGCGGCCTCTGGCGCTACACCTCGATGAGCGATCTGCCGACGCTGATCAAAGCCGTCGGTGGCGCCTGGGTGGCCTCGGTCCTCGCCACCTGGCTCGCCTTCCGCCTCGACGACGTCTCGCGCGGCATGCTGGCCATGCAGGCCGTCCTCTTGTTCGGCGGAGTGGCCGGCTCCCGCATCGTCTTCCGCGGCATGCGCGCCCTCCTCGCCCGCTTCCAGGACGCCACCCCCGGCTCACGTC
>Ga0123336_10001282_pt1 | contig 23419 bp, 22 predicted proteins | sample SSSSmetaG_FD_96466 | JGI IMG/M metagenome (GOLD analysis project Ga0123336, IMG submission 96466) | Glacier valley bacterial and archeal communities from Borup Fiord, Nunavut, Canada, to study Microbial Dark Matter (Phase II) - ​SSSS metaG | ecosystem: Environmental > Aquatic > Freshwater > Ice... | reverse complement strand
TTTTATATAAAAAGTGGCTCAAATGTTCATTAGCATAAATATGAAAATGGTATACTTTTTAATTAGCACAGGTGGCTCAGAAATTTACTAGCACCTGGCTCAAATATTCATTGACATTCACAAGCGTTAAGGATGTATGGTTCCCAGTTTTGTAACATTGTCAGACAAGCCTTAAATTCTGGTATATCTGCAACATATGCATGCATTCGGAATTCCCTTAAACGCATGATAGCTTCTTGCTTATCCTTAGAGGCCATGAACTTGTAAAATACCTCTTTTAGAAGGTAAGCTTCTCGTAAATCTCTGGAGAACAAAAGCATTCTTTCTACTGCAGCCTTGTTTTCCTCAGAGAGCTTTTCCATATGTGTAAGGAGAAGTTTACGACTACGTTTGAAATATTTACGTTGCTCAGGTAGAAGCTTCTTTTGCACACGTTTTCGGACATTCTCTAGAGCCCATGTACAATATCGAACAACGTGAAACCGATCAATAACTATAGTTGCTTGCGGGAATAAATGTCTTGCAGCTTCAACATAAGGCTTGCACATATCTGAAACAAAATAACTGAAGCCATCTATTAACAGTAGAGGGTGAGATCCCAAGCGAGGTAGCAATGTCCCTTTGAGAGCATTTTCTTTTCAATTCATTAAGACAATAAGCAGTTAAGCGGCTAGTAAGTCTATGGAATTTAGGTAAAAGGCCATTAGTTTCATAAAACCGCTTATTACAGCAAGTACAGCGATAACGTCTTTTGTAGTATAGCCAAATGAACTTTTTGCCAAAAGCAGGAACATCCTTTACCATCTGTTCCCTGTAATCGTGGACCGTGTCAGTAATTCCGCCACAATTAGGGCAAACATGTGGGCGACGTTGTAATTTAAAGGCTACAACAATGGCCTTTTCATCAAAATTCAAATCCAAAATATTAATACTTCCTATGTCCAGCAGCTTTGAGATATAATCTGTTGAGGCATAATAAGTTCTCCTTCTTGTGTATTGGTGTGTGGTAACTTCAGTTTACAAGAATTTGAAGCATTATGCCTCATTTATTTTTTATTCTTACACCAATGTTTAGTATAGAGCCGTTTTTTTGTTGATTAATTTTTGATATTATTAAAACTAATAATTAGGCAGCGTAATAAAATCAAGATAATTTAAGATAATGTAAGAGAATAAAGTTAATAATAAAGTTAATATTAAAATTAGGAAAATCCACGATAATAAAGTTAGGAATAAAATCAAGATAATCTAAGATAATGTAGTTAAGAATAATATAATCAAAAGATGAGTGAATAAAAGAATAAATGAAAAATGAAAAATGAAAAATGAAAAATGAATAAAAGAATAAGAGAATAAGAGAATAATAGAATAACATAATAAGGGAATATTAGAAGAATAGAATCAAATGAAAAATAATAAAGAAAAGAATAATAAAGGGAAGAATAATAAAGGCAAAAATGATTAAGCAAAAAAGTTTGATGAAATTTTAACAAATTAAACTTGCAATATAATGAGAAATAATATAATATTAATATAGTTTTAGAATGAATTCTGAATTTATATAACATCTAATATTTCACTAATTGGAGCAGTTAAAAAAGAGTTTTGAAATTATAAAGTTCTATATTTCAAGATTGGTGCTATTTTATTTAGTAGCCACTAATTGGTGTATAGACTTACATTAGGAGGTAGAATTATGGAAGAAAAATTAAACAAATATGTTGATAAAATGATAAGTGTTATTGAGGGTGTAAATACTATAGACCCTGAATACTTTAACAAATACAATGTAAAAAAGGGTTTGAGAAATAGTGATGGATCTGGAGTATTAGTGGGGCTAACCGAAATAGGAGAAGTTCACGGATATGTTCTTTACGAAGGTGAAAGAAAAGAAGACGAAGGACGTCTAGTATATAGAGGGATAGATGTTGTTGAGTTAGTTAAAGGTTTTCAGCAGGAAAATAGATTTGGATTTGAAGAGGTATGCTATTTACTTTTGTTTGGTGCGCTGCCTAACAAAGCACAGCTTGATGAGTTTGCTAATTTGTTAGGGGAATTGAGGTCTTTGCCTGGAGGATTTACTGAGGATATGATACTCAAGGCTCCGAGTTCAGATATAATGAATAAGCTTGCTAGAAGCGTTTTGGTATCGTATTCTTATGATGAAAACCCTGATAGTATAGATGCAAAAAATCTTTTAAGACAAAGCATAGAGCTTATTGCACGCTTTCCAACAATGGCAGCATACGGTTTTCAGGCAAAATCACATTACTATGGTGGACAGAGCCTGTACATTCATAATCCAATACCTGAGCTATCGACTGCAGAAAACATTTTGCACATGATTAGACCGGATAACAAGTATACACAGTCAGAAGCAGAAATTCTTGATTTAGCGTTGGTACTTCATGCAGAGCATGGTGGAGGAAATAACTCTACATTTGCTGCTAGAGTAGTATCATCAACTGAAACTGACACATATTCAGCTATCGCTGCAGCTGTTGGTTCACTTAAGGGACCAAAGCATGGTGGAGCTAATATTAAAGCAATGAATATGTTGGACAATATAAAGGAGAATGTTTCTGATTGGACTAACGATGATGAAATTAAAAGTTATCTAACAAAGATGATGAACAAGGAAGTCTATGATAAGGCAGGTCTTATATATGGTTTGGGTCATGCAGTATATACCTTGTCAGATCCTAGAACTATTTTATTAAAGGAAAAAGCCCATCAATTAGCTATTGAGAAAGGTAGAGAAAAGGAATTTCTACTTTACGATGCTGTTGAGAGAATTGGGCCTGATGTATTCTGTGAGAAAAAGGGAACATCCAAAAATATCTGTGCCAATGTAGATCTGTATTCAGGTTTTGTATATGATGCACTAGGTATTCCTACAGAATTATTTACACCGCTTTTTGCAGTGGCAAGAATTGTTGGTTGGTGTGCGCATAGGATAGAAGAGGTTGTTTGTAACCAAAAAATTATTAGACCAGCCTATAAGAGTATTTCAAAATCCAAGAAGTTTGTACCTATGGATGAAAGATAAACCTAGGATTATTATAGGTCCAGAGCTCATTATATTTTATGAGCTACTGGGCCTTTTACTTATCCCATTATCAATATGAATTATAAAACCTATTGGATAATTACATATAATGGTATATAATAAATTAATATTATTTTAACATATGAGGAGAACTAAGATGAAAAAAAGAATTTTATCGGTAATATTGTGCTTGGCATTAATTTTTAGTAGCAGTATGGTTTTTGCGGCCACAAAACCAGCACAAATTAAAGAGGACAAAACAGTAAAAGTTTATATTGATGGCGTTTCAATGAAAATCATCAACGTAGCGATAACAAAGGATTCTACATTAATGCTCTCAACAGAGTTTTTTACTTCCTTAGGAGTTCCAAGCAAGGGCTTGTCATGGGATAAAACCAAAAAAAATCTGAGTGTTACCAAAGGAAATACAAAAATTAAATTAGGAATTGACAATGCTACTGCTAGCTTGAATGGAAAAAAGGTTACGTTACCTATTAAACCTACTATGTATAAAGGAAAAGCGTATTTTCCTGCAGATTTCGTAGCGGAATGCTTTGACAAGAAATTTATTGGCAATGCTGCAGATACTAGCACTTATTTTGTAAAGAGTAAAGCAGATTTTTCAGCTAATCAAAAGCTATTAAAAGCTATACTTACTTCAATGAATTCAATGTCAAGATTTAAAGTAAGTGAAGATGTCACTTTTAACATGGACGGGACTGGACTAGTGATTAACATGACTGCTAAATCTTCAACAGAGACTGATGTAACGGCTAAAACCTCTCTTAGTAAAGTGAAGTATACACAAACTACAAATGGGCAATTAACTGAACCGACAGTTAACATATGTATTGTAAATAACCAGCAATGTGTACAGGCTAATGGTGGAGAGTGGCAAAAGATAGATCTTAATGAAAAAGAGTTAGCTGAACAGTTTGATTTTAAAGCGGTTTTTAGCTCTAACGATGTAATAAATGCTGCCTCAAATGTAACAAAAGGAACAAAAGAAAATGAAATAGTCCTAAAAGCAAATATACTTATGGGGCAAACTTTGCCAACACTTTTAGCAGGTTTAGGCGTGACGAATGCTAAATATACGCAGCAGTCAATGGAAGTAACGTTGGACAAAACCTCCTTTTTAGTAAGTAAGATAGTATTTAAAGTAACTGGTACTACGATACTCCAAGGTAAAAGTTATAAAATCTCAGTCAATTATCTGACAAACTATTCTGATGTTAATTCAGATTTTAAAGTAGAGTTACCAGCTGAATTATTGAAATAGTCTTTAGAGTAGCTTGTTGCTATAATTAGCTTAAACTTAATTTGTAACACAAAAACACCGCGAGGCAATAAAATGTTAAAGCATACTTTTATTGCCTCGTGGTCTTTTAATAGCAAGTGAATCTAGCCAATAATTCCTATCATACTTAAAAATACTATCAATAGCAAAACAGGTGTAACGAACCTTAGCAGGAATAAATACGCATTAATAATTGCAGTGTTTTTTAGTGTTCCATCATTTGATAATTCTCTTCTGATATCTTGCTTATTTAGAAAGTATCCAACAAAAATGGCAATTAGAAGACCTCCTAGTGGCAGAAGAATATTTGAAGATACACTGTCGAAGAAATCAAAGAAGGTCAAACCAAATACTTTAATTGAACTTAAGAAACCTGAAGTACCTGCAGATAAAGTTGCCAGGACACCAAATATTATAACTGTAACAGCGCTAATTAGAACAGCAACCTTTCTTGACAGCTTTCTTTCTTCAGTAATAAAAGCTACAACCACCTCAAATATTGACATCATAGCGGTTGTTGCTGCAATTGCTGTTAATATAAAAAATACAATTACAAGTAATCCCCCAAACGGTATTTTAGAGAAAACGAGTGGGATCGTCATAAATAAAAGTCCAGGACCTTGCTCTGGTTGCATCCCAAATGAAAAGACAGCAGGAAAAATTGCAATACCAGCAAGCAGTGAAACAAGGGTATCAGAAATTACAACCTTCCCTGAGGTTGCAATCATATTATTATCCGCCGTAAAATAGCTTCCATAAGTAATTATTGTTCCCATTCCTAAAGATAGCTTAAAGAAGGATAGACCAAGCGCCATTAAAACTACTTCTTTAGTTATACTTGAAAAATCAACTTTAAAAAGAAATTTAATACCATCCATTGCACCGGGTAAAAATAAAGATCTGATATCACAAATAATAATAAGTATAAGTAATACAGGCATGAGTAACTTTGTTATTCTCTCTATACCTTTTTTTACTCCAAATACCAAAATTAAAGAGACTACAGCTATTGCGACTATTTGCCATATAATTGGTGGAATCGGGCCAGTAACTGTCCTATCAAATATGTTTTGCATATCTTTTTGAGAAGTACCGTTAAATACACCACGAATTGCCTTAAAAATGTATGAATATATCCAGCCTGCGACTGCACTATAAAAAAACAGGATAAAGAAGGCAGACAGTATTCCCATATAGCCAATAATTTTCCAAGGCCCCTTTGATCTAAGCTTAGCAAAGGCTCCAATAGGGTTTTTCCTGGTTCTTCGTCCAATATAAAGCTCGCTAATCATTATGGGCATAGCAACAAATATTATACTTATTAAGTAAATAAGTAGAAACGCTCCACCTCCGTATTTTCCAGTTAAATAAGGGAACTTCCATATATTGCCTAACCCTACAGTGGAGCTCAGGGTCGCAAAAAAGACGGCTATACCAGTAGAAAAACTTTCTCTTTCAAGGGATTTTTTCATAAGACCTCCAAAGATATATTTATCTCATTAATAAATTAGAGCACATCAACAACCACTAAAAATCAGTGATAATATTTTAAACAGTTTGACGATAATAATACTGAATCAGCATGAAAGATTTTGATTAAGGTTATTATTCTATAAATTTATATTAATCGACGAAAATAAGGGTATAACTAAGGTGAAAGTAATAATATAAATTTATAAAAAGTAGACAATCTGTTTAAAATAAAATATCATATTAGATGTTTTCAATCAAACTATATTTGCAATTTTTTTTGTTGTTGACCAAGACATTACGAAAAAGATGATATTAAAATATATATCTAGGAGCCATAAAGGCTCAACAACCTCCTTGTACTTCGCTGTATAGCTGTATTAGGAGAATAACAGTACAAAAAATATTTTGCCGCCATCGATGCGGCTCATGGAGGTTATTATGAGAAGAACTAAAATAATATGTACGCTAGGACCTGCTTCGGACAATGAGACTATACTTAGAAATATGATGCTAGGTGGAATGAACGTAGCAAGAATGAATTTTTCACATGGAACACACGAAGAGCATAAAAAGAGAGCAGATCTATTTAAAAAAATTAGAGCTGAACTTAAATTACCAATTGCATTGCTACTAGATACTAAAGGTCCTGAGATTAGAACTGGTAATTTCAAGGATGGACAGGTCATCTTAAAGGAAAACGATGAGTTTATTCTATTTAACAAAGATATAATTGGTGATGAAGCAAAGTGTACCATCACGTATAAAGAACTGTATAAGGATGTTTCTAGAGGAAGTAAAATTTTAATTAATGATGGTTTAGTTGAGCTCGAGGTCGTAGATGTTAAGGGCAAAGACATTTATTGTACTGTTCTTAATGGAGGAGCTGTAGGTGATCATAAAGGTATTAATGTACCTGGAGCAAAAATCAAATTGCCTCCTCTGACCAGCCAAGACATTGAAGACATAAAATTTGGAATTGAGAATGACTATGATATAATTGCGGCTTCTTTTGTAAGAAAAGCAGCTGATGTTGTAGAAATACGAAAAATACTTGAAAAAAATGGTGGTAGTGATATTCTGGTTATTTCTAAAATTGAGAATAGAGAAGGTATAACAAACTTTGATGAAATACTTAAAGTATCAGACGGAATTATGGTTGCAAGAGGTGACCTGGGAGTAGAAATTCCAGTTGAAGAGGTTCCTATTGTTCAAAAGAACATTATTCAGAAGTGCTTTAAAAACGGAAAACCAGTTATTACTGCAACACAAATGCTGGATTCCATGATTAGAAATCCAAGGCCAACTCGTGCGGAAGCCAGTGATGTTGCCAATGCCATATACGATGGCACAAGCGGAGTAATGCTTTCAGGGGAAACGGCTTCTGGAAAATATCCATTGGAAACCATAGAGATGATGGCGAAGATCGCTGAAAAGGCTGAAAGTGCAATGGATTATTGGAAGAGATTTACTACAGAACTGTCTGAAATAAATACTAGTGTAACCAATGCAATTAGCCATGCTACCTGCACTACTGCCCTTGACCTAAAGGCTTCTGCTATTATTACTGTCACTCAATCAGGGCATACTGCCAGAATGGTTGCTAGGTTCAGGCCAGCATGTCCTATTATTGCAACTACGGTAAGTCCAAAGGTTCAACGACAGTTGAATTTATCCTGGGGTGTGTTTCCTTATTTGGTCGGAGCTGCAAATACGACAGATGAAATGTTTGATATGGGAATAGAAAAGGCACTAGAATCTGGATTTGTTAAGAATGGAGATTTGGCTGTTATCACAGCGGGGGTGCCTGCAGGAATAAGTGGAACAACTAACACGTTAAAAGTGCATATCGTGGGAAAAGTATTAGTACAAGGCACAGGAATTGGTGACGCATCTGCCACAGGTGAATTATGTGTTGCACTGACACCAAAAGAAGCCCTAGAAAAATTTAATGATGGAAATATACTTGTAGCACCATATACTAACAATGATATGCTTCCAATTATCAAGAGAGCGGCTGCAATTGTAGTGGAAGAGGGTGGACAAGCTAGCCATTCTGCTACTGTAGGACTAGCACTTGACATTCCAGTTATTGTTGGAGCAGAAAATGCTACTAGAATTTTAAAATCAGGCTCAGTGGTTACAGTAGACGCTGAGAGAGGATTAGTGCTTAGAAGTAATTAATAATTACAATATTATTCCATTTTAGGTTGAACTCAAAAGTCTACAAAGGTATAATATTAATACAAATAAAGAAGACTTTAAGTATTAGTTATACATTAAATTAAATTAGAATTTAAGGTTATTTGAGAGGATAAATATGTCTAAAATTTTACCACTGCTACCATTACGCGGATTGACAGTATTTCCGTTTATGACACTATATTTTGATGTTGGAAGAGAAAAATCAATAAAGGCTCTAGAAGAGGCAATGATAAATGATCAATTGATCTTTTTAGTTGCACAAAAGGATGCTTCTTCAGATGCGCCTGACTCCGATGATATTTATTCAATTGGTACAATTTCAAAGGTAAAGCAGCTTTTAAAGCTTCAGGGGGATACAATTAGGGTTCTGGTTGAAGGCATAAATAGAGCAGAAATAAAGAATATTATTCAGAAGGAACCTTTCTTTGTTGTGGAGGTTTCAGAAACTGAAATAGATGAGACATTTGATGATAATGAGGTTGAAGCCCTAAAACGAAGATTGGTATCACTATTTGAGGAATATGTAAAACTTAGCGGGAAAGTATCTCCTGATACTGCTCTAAATGTTTCTGAAATAGGGAATATTAGTCAGATAGCAGATATTATTGCAAATAATATTCCGCTAAAATTAGAACAAAAGCAAGAAATACTTTCAGAGTTTCACCCACTAAGGAGAATTGAGAAGCTTCTCCAAATTATTTATCAAGAGACAGAAATATTAGAAATAGAAAAAGATATTAATTCTAAAGTTAGAAAGCAAATAGATAAAGTTCAGAAGGAGTATTACCTTCGTGAACAGGTTAAAGCTATTCAGACTGAGCTAGGTGACAAAGAAGGAATTACTGGGGAAGTAGAAGAATACAAATCCAGAATTGAAAATGCGGGATTTCCAGAAGAGGTTGAAAAGAAGGTATTTAAAGAACTTGATAGGCTACTCAAAATGCCTCAAGGCTCTGCAGAGGGAAGCGTTATTCGAACTTATCTTGATTGGATATTCGATTTACCTTGGAATAAATCAACCGAGGAAATTATTGATATTAATTATGCACAAGAGATTCTTGAGCAGGATCATTATGGGCTTACAAAAGTTAAAGAGCGTATAATTGAATATTTGGCGGTACAGAAACTCAAAAACAGTCTTAAGGGTCCTATTCTTTGTTTGGTTGGACCTCCGGGAGTGGGAAAAACATCAATTGCAAAGTCAATTGCAAAGGCTCTTAATAGGAACTATGTTCGTATATCACTAGGCGGAGTTAAAGATGAGTCTGAGATACGTGGACATAGAAGGACTTATGTGGGATCTATGCCAGGCAGAATGATTTCTGCGTTAAAACAGGCTGCGTCGAACAATCCTTTGATTTTGTTAGACGAAATAGATAAAATGAGCAATGACTTTAGAGGTGATCCAGCATCAGCAATGCTCGAGGTTCTAGACTCTGAACAGAATTTTTCCTTTAGGGATCATTATTTAGAGCTACCATTTAATTTATCAAATGCCCTATTTTTGACCACTGCAAACAGCCTAGATACTGTTCCTAGACCGCTACTCGATAGAATGGAGATAATTAATATATCTAGCTATACCGAGGAGGATAAAGCAAATATTGCGATGAAGTATCTGCTACCAAAGCAGATTGAGCTACATGGTTTGACTTCCAAAAACTTAAAAATTGATGAAGGAACCATAAGAGATGTAATAAACTATTATACCCGGGAAGCAGGCGTTAGAAGTCTCGAAAGAGAGATTGGGGCCATTTGCCGGAAGAGTGCGAAGATCATTGTATCTGAAAACAAGAAGTCTGTCACTGTTTCGCGTGCTAACCTTGAAAAGTATCTTGGAGCTAAGAGATTCAGATTTGATTTTGCAAATGAAATTGATGAGGTGGGAATAGCTACTGGAATGGCATGGACGCCAGTGGGAGGAGTAACACTATCAATTGAAGTAAATATAATGCAGGGAAACGGAAAGCTGGAGCTTACTGGCCATTTGGGAGATGTCATGAAGGAGTCTGCCAAAGCTGCTATAAGTTATATTAGGTCAATTTGTAAGGAGTTAAATATTGATGAAAATTTTTACGAAAAAAATGATATTCATATTCACGTTCCAGAGGGCGCAACACCAAAGGATGGTCCTTCAGCAGGAATAACTCTCGCAACTGCAATGGTTTCTGCGCTGTCAGGAATACCAGTGAATAGAAAGGTTGCTATGACTGGGGAAATCACTCTCAGGGGTAGAGTGCTTCCTATTGGTGGCTTAAAGGAGAAGGTACTTGCTGCACATAGAGCAGGGATTGAAACCATAATTCTTCCTATTGACAATAAGAATGATATTGATGAGATACCGGAGAATGTTAGAAAATCTCTGAAATTTATCTGCGCGGCGGATATGAAAACTGTTTTGAAAAATGCATTATCAGTAAAGAAGACTTAGTTTATTTAAAGATAAACCAGAAGAAGTGGTACTTCAGACAGGTGCTTTTTCTCGCAAAGGTAATGAGTGTATAATTAGAGATGCCTATGAAATAGCTAGAAAATAAGGTAAGTCAGCGTATTAGCTGACTTACCTTATTTTTCGCATTGGCCTTCACACTCTACATTGTTTACTAAAGTTTTCCTCTAGCTTGTAAAAGTTTTACTATTACTATTCAAAATTTTACAAAATAGAATGCAAATTATCAAATAAACTGATAAAATATAAATAAAATTAGTAGAAGGCTCTATTTTTACATAAATAAGAAGGAATTTGTTGTTTTACATCGAATATACCAATTTAGGCTATATGCAATAATGACTAATTTTACAGAAGATAAATAATGGAACAATAATGTGGAGGGGCATATGACTTATTATGAGGTTTTAGTTCTAGTTACAATTTTATTAACCTCGCTAGTCGCATTTTATTTACTATATAAAGCCAAAGAATTAAATTTAGGGATAGTAATTTCAATATCAATTGGTTCTATTATTTTGGGATTTACATTTAGTCCAGCTTTTAAGTTAGTACTGCAGTTATTAAGTGATAATATAAATATTGGCAAAAAACTAGTTTTGATTATATCTTTACTTATAGTTCTATTTATTTTTCTGCTTTTTATATTGATAGTTAGTTTTATTATTTCAATTAGTATACCTAAAAGATTAGCTTCAAAAGATTGTTGTATAGTGATTGATAGGATAATAGCGGGAATTAAAATTAGAGATGGTATAGTTAACATAAAAAACAAATTGACTGGATTTTTCAGAAAAATTGTATCTAATATGCAAGAAACAGTAAAAAATGTATATTATCTAATAAATAAGTTGAAAAAACCAGTTGACACTAGGCAAATAATTGATACAATGGGAATAGAAAAAAATGAAAATGGTATTTCAAAAGACAAGAGTAACAATACTATTGCTACTCCAGATTCGTTTGCTTTTGCCAATTTAATTGCTTTTATGGAACCTTCGGAACAAGTGAACTATTCAAACCAAGATAGTTCAATAGCTGCAGATATGATAGAACAAACCTTAGTGGCTAATGATAGTGCTTATGAAAGTTTGGCAGCAGCAGCTTATCAAGAAATTGTAACAACTAAGATTTCAGACATTGATACAGATGAAAATGTAGTTAATGACTTACCAGTAATTATGGAAGAAGACCAAGTAGCTGAAATTGAAGTAGTAGAAATTGATATTGTAGAAAGCAAAGTTCCACAACTCGAAACAGCAGAAGCAGAGCAGAGTCAAAAATCACCAAGTGATGGAAACTATGCTGATGAATTTGAGATTGAAAACGATATAATAGACATTATAGAGTATAGTGAAGAAATAGCTGAGTCAGAAAGTATTATTGATGCCAATTCTCTTGTTCTTAAGGCTTTTGAAAGTAAGGATGCTGATAGGAAAGAAGAGGCTATTGAATGCTACATGGAAGCATTACAGAATGAACCAGACAATGAGATGATATTCTGGATTGTATTGGATGTATGTGCATTGTATAAACAGCTTGGACTTAGTGAATTAGCTAAAAATATTTTAGAAGGTCTTGTTAGTGAATACGGAACTGCAATTCAACCAGAAGTAAAAATGGAAATTATGAATTACTTAAAATAGATTTGGTCAAGATTTTTTTCGAATTCGAAGGGGGAACTTTTTAATGAAAAAGTCAAAAGAGATAATTGGGTTACCGATAATCAGCATATCAGATGGAACTGAGGTTGGTAAAGTCAAAACTGTTATAATCAATGCAGAAAAAGGTGCGATAGATTATATTGTTGTTGATAGTGGCATTCAAATACTTAGTGCAAAGGTCATTCCTACAGAAAATGTACTTGGCGTGGGTGAGTATGCATTAACAATTGAGAACGAAGATGCCATAAATGATATTAGCAAAATTCCTGCTGCTATTGATCTTCTTCAGAAGAATATTCAGGTTAAGGGTACAAAGGCATTAACAAAGAAGGGTCGTCTAATAGGTGAGATTGGAGATTTCTTTGTAAATGAGGAAGATAATTGCTCAATTTTAGGACTTGAATTTATAGCTGATATCACCCAAAAAAACATTAAATTTATTCCTCGTACTAGTATTGTTACCTTTGGAAAAAATCTTGTAGTAGTTAATGATGACGTTGAGTCTACACTACTAAACAGCGCAGCTGAGTTATTTACATCCAGTGAATTCTTAGATTCAGAAAAAAAAAATTCTGAAGATGATTTAATTAACGTAATTAACAGTGTTCCTAAAGAAAGCGGAATTCCTTCTGGTGCTGTATCTGATATGATGGAAATGAAACACCGTGAGTATTTAAACGGTAAAAAAGCCACTAAAACCATATATAGCGAGGATGGAAGTGTTTTGATAGAAGAGAACACGATGATTGATGATGTTGTTTTTGACATAGCTAAGAACAGTGGCAAGGTAATTGAGCTAGTAATGAATAATAAATAATTAATTAGTAATATAAAAATAGGTTACAGCTTTGGCTGTAACCTATTTTCATATTTTATGAAGTATAAGTGAGACTATTACTTCTGCCTGCGCCTTAGCACAAGCATAGTTTTCATCAAATTTTATGTTTAAAAGTAAGAATTCAAAGTTCCAATGGCATTATCTTGAATGATTTTTTCGCCATACTCATTTAAATATCCTTCAAAAAAACTAGCGTTTCCAATCGGAGAAGAATATTCACACATAAAAATATCTAGCGACTGAGATGGTGAAGTAGAACTTCCTGTTAACAAAAGGTAATAGCAATTTTTACATTTAAATAAGGTACTCTCACCTTGATAAAAAGCTGTGATTCGTTTTGTCAATTTACATAGATCATCTATTGAATCAAAGCAATAAATCTTTAAAGCCGAGCAAACTTTACTTTTTTTCTTCTTTTGCCTCAAATCAGAATTTTTATATTTACTTTTTATATACTTCTGTATTGACTCAAATTCACCATCAGAATCTACCTTGGTAATGGTTACAACGAAGCCATCTTCATTTTCTGGGGAAGCCTCGAAAATAAGCTGTGAATCCGTGGAAGCGAAACCATACTCTTCTTCAGCTCTCTCCATCATATCCCAGAATAATTCTTGAGCGGCTGGGGAATTATAATTCAAAGAGCCTAAATCAATATTTCTTTCTTCAAGGTCATTTTGTGTTATTGTAACCCTCAATACATTCTCATTAACTTTTTCTATTCTCATATAATCACCAACTCACATTACTTTATTAAAAAAGCAACCATTTAGGGAAAAACATAGACTTATTAAATAGTTTACTTTATTATACTTCGAAAAAGTTAAAATGAGAAGTGATTTTTATCATTATTATTCATATGTGATAATGTAACTTATGTAATATAATCCAAATTTATCATAACTAATATTACTCTATTTTACAGATAATATAATAAATATTATGAAACAAGCTACTTAATGTTTGAATTATTAGATATAAAAATATATAATAATATGATAATGTAAGCAAAGAATATCTTAAGAGGGAACATATAAAATGCAGAAATTAATACTAGCATCATCATCTCCACGAAGAAAAGATTTATTAGATCAAATTAAAATGTCTTTTGAGATTATACCAAGTAATGTAGAAGAAAATATTGGTGAGCTTAAAGGCACTCCTGCTGATAAAGTTGAAGAATTAGCTTATATGAAAGCAAGAGATATTGCCAATGGTTTAAATGAAGGTCTGGTTTTGGGTGCTGATACAATAGTAGTTATAGGTGATGAAATTTTAGGAAAGCCAAAAGATAACAATGATGCTTTCGATATGCTAAGTAAATTAAGTGGTAAAGAACATCAGGTAGTAACAGGGTTAGCTTTGATTGATACTAAAACTAATATAACTAGAATAGCACATGAAACAACGTATATTAGGTTTAGAGAACTTTCCTCAGATATGATTAGAGATTACATTAACAGCGGTGAAACACAAGACAAGGCAGGCTCATATGCAATACAAGGCATTGGGGCAGTACTTGTTGAAGAAATCAGAGGTTGTTATTCAAATGTTGTTGGGCTACCTTTGCCTAAATTAAACAAAATGTTAGAGGACTTTAAAATATATATAATGAAATAAAACTAGGAAATAAGAGAGTGAGAAATTGACTCTCTTATTTTTATACAACAATAAAAGTTTCCAAGTCTCCAAAATGTATTTAGGAAAACACCCTTGAATATGGTTTGTATTTAATAAAATTGATATCGTACAGTGTTCATCGTATCATTACCAATAGTTTAATTAGGTAAATATTTATTGTAAAGGTATAACTTAACAGATAGCAAAATATGCTACCTGTTTTTATTTATCTAAAAAACTATAAATAGGGTGTCTTTTTTTTAGTATCTACATATTGATTAATGTCGAATAAGATAAATTAATGCTGTAACTTCATAACTTCTCCACATAATTTCTGTAAAATTGAAAATATGCAAAAAACCAATAAGTACTAATGATAAAAGGGGGATTTATATGAGCAAAAAAGCGATTATTATACTTGCAGTCATTGCTGTTATCGTTGTTTTAGCGGCAGCTGGCTATGGAATTCATCACATGATGAATCGGGCAATTCCCATGAAATAAGATGGTAGCTATAGGCTTGGTAGAGGGGTGTGGATCTGAATTAAATAACCAACAAATAGCAATTCAAAAACGGCAATGTTAGACTGGCTAGAAAGTATCTTGTAGGAGGAGGTGAAAGTAAAATGTTTGATTCAATAAAGAAGGATCCTGTTTTTAAAAGAATTACTGTAGTAGGACTTGTAATAGTTACTTTTACATTAATATATTATTTGTTTTCAAGTATTTTTGGATTTGGTAATAGTAATGGAATGGTAACAGGTAACAATGGATACAGCATGATGGGTAATATGGGCTATGGTATTAGTATAGCGGGTCTTGCGGTAATCCTACTGAAGTTACTTCTTATAGCTGCAGTAATAGGTGTTATTATAGGACTAGTGATGTTCATTAAGCAAAGTTATGGAAAAGAAATAGTTCAAAAATTTTCTTCTGTAAAAAATGGTTTTAAAGCTACTACTGTTTGTATGCACTGTAGTGCTGAAGCTCCTTCAGAATATAAATTCTGCCCTCACTGTGGTGAAAAAAATAATGTAGAGTGACATTAAAGTCAGTAATAAAAATGGAAAATCCTATAGCCCTTCTAGTAATTATTAGTAGTATCATTGCTGGAATCGGGAATGGGAAACATAATGAAGTTTCTTGGTTGGATTTTGCTCTATGGAGCTGTGTTAAAAACCTAAAATCAAATGGACAAAATAAAGAAACACAGAATAGTAGCAAATTAAATATGAAAAAGGGAGGTCTTGTAATGGCTAATAATGGATGGATTAAATTAGCAGTATTTTCGTTCGTAGGTATAATCGCAAGTATAGCTATTTTAGGTATGGTATCTACAAGCAACAGCAATATGCAGGGAATGAACTCGGGTATTACCAATCAAAGTATAAATCAGCATCAAGGAATGCAACAAAATGGAACTAATAGTATGCAGGGCAACATGAATATACGAGATGGTATGAATGTAAATGCTCAAATGAGCAATATGCAGGCACAAGGAAATAAGAACATGACTGGCAGTATGAATCAAGATCAGATGTTAATGATAATGCAACAGAACATGTATCAGATGCAAACGAAATTAAACCAAATGCAACAGCAAATGGGTATGCAAAATGGTAACATGAATGGAAGCTCACAGATGCAGCAGAGTGGAAATATGAATAATATGCCACAAAGCGGATCTGGTAGTATGAGTGGTTCTGGAAGTATGGGCATGATGGGCGGCATGGGCATGAGCATGCCACAAAGTGGAAGCAGCAGTATGGGTATGATGGATATGATGGGCGGAATGATGTAAACACTGATACACCTGTATCTGGAGTAAATACAGTAGAAGGACTAAATAGTCATGAATATGCTCAATAATCTAGTAAAACCGGATGGCGGTCAGCCAATAAAGAAATTCAGTCTGATGCTTAAAAATAGTATTGAGACTAAAAGTGATTAAATAAATTTGCAAGGTTAACTATTACAAAAACAGGTAGACAAATCAAATTTGCTGAATCCTCGTTTATGAGGTACGGAGGAACCAAGAATATGGGGTTAATCCATTTATATGGTAGGGTGATCCTATTACCCGAACCCGGCAGCTAACTTCGGAAGCATACTATAGGAGGACTAATGATAAGAAAGATTAACAAGGTACTTACAGGATGTGTTTTAGCCTTTTCTCTAGCATTTATTTCTACTATTACGTTGGCCGCTACATCACCAGCGAAAATTGTTGGGACAGATGTTAAAGTTAGAAACGCTCCAAATATATCTGCTGGTATTATTACGAAACTGTCAAATTCAAGTGTATCAGTGGTTGATAAGTCTAATGGTTGGTATAAGATTTCGTTTAATAAAAAGACCGGCTGGGTAAACGATGACTACTTAAAGTTGCTAACTGCAAAGGGGACAATAAATGCCAATGGTGTTAATTTAAGAATAAGTGCCAGTACTGCTGGTAAGATAATAGGTTCATTAAAGAAGCAAACAAGTCTTCAAATCCTTGATACAGCTAAGGGTTGGCATAAAGTAAAGGTTGGTTCAAGGGTAGGCTATGTTAATGCAAAATTTGTTACATCTAACAACATTACTTCTACAGCAAAGTCTACAGCAAAATCTACAGCAAAATCTACAGCAAAGTCATCTCGCGCTATGAGCGCTTTAGCTTTTGATGTTTCAATTGAAAATTCTCTTGAAAGTAAAGTTGTTAACTATGCAAAAGAATTTGTTGGAGTGAATTATGTATATGGTGGAAACAGCCCACATGGGTTCGATTGTTCCGGGTTCATAGGCTATGTTTATAAGAATTTCGGTGTAAATCTAAATATATCAGCTGAAAGCATGTATTCTAATGGAATTAAAGTATCTAAGAGTTCTTTGAAAGTTGGAGATTTACTTTTTTTTGATGCATCTTCCAGAAAAACATTAGGAGCAATAGATCATGCAGGCATTTATTTGGGAGGAGACAGATTTATTCATGCATCCTCATCAAATGGAGCAGTTCGTATACAGAAATTATCTGAATATAGAGGGACTTATATAGGAGCTAAAAGAGTAATCTAATAAAGAAGCAAAAAATCCTCTGAATAAATGAGGATTTTTTGCTTTGCCAAATATTCTTCTACTAACCTCATAGGGAGGGGATGAGAGAATATATCGATAAATCGTAGAACAATATTATTGGCTACATAAATTGAAAAAATAGTACTATAACAATTGATACTTCTCCCCATAATTGCTATATCAGCTAGTAATAAAAAAATGTTATTTGTAACCGACATATAACTTTATGTAAACGTACAAACTAATATTAAAGGAAGGAATATTTTTAGATATCTAGCAGCTTAGTTAGTATAAATTTCCATGGTTTAAACTTCATAGATTGCAAATAATATGCTTGATAAAAAAACGGAGGACTACTATGAGAAAAAAATATCTCGCAATACTTATTTCAATAATATCAATAGTGATTCTTACATCTTGTGCTCGAAACTCGACTCAGCAACCAACACCACAGAATAATAATACCACCAAACAACAGACTCCACAGCAAAATACTACACAACCTCCAATGAATATGGCCCAGTATTATGTTTATTCGGCAAATGAAGAGGACTCTTCTGTTTCTGTAATTAACATGGCTACAATGCAAACAACAGTATCTATTCCTGTTGGACAGGGGCCACATAATGTACAGGTGACACCAGACGGTAGTGCTGTTTATGTAGTAGAAAATAAAAGTAATAGTATATCTTCTATTGACACTAAAACTAACACTTTAACAAAGACAATTAAGTTAGGTGTAGGGCCTAGTCATATTGTTTTCTCACCGGATTCTAAAAAGGCATATGTAACCGTTGCAGAGATGGCTGAAAGTGAAGATATGATGAATGACCCAAATATGGGAGGTACAAATACAAGAGGTAATGTATATGTAATTGATTTAACTTCCGGGTCAGTTATTACAAAAATACCCGTAGGCCAGATGCCTCACGGACTTAGAATGTCAGCAGATGGTAAAAATATATTTGTTGCTAATGCCATATCCAACGAGGTTTCTGTAATTGATGTAACTACAAATAAGGTATCAAATACTATAAAGGTAGGCAAGAAACCAACTCAGGTAGCGATAACCCCTGACAGTAAACTAGTTTTTGTCACTATTGGCGAGGAGAATAGGGTTGATGTGATTGATACAACAACTATGAATGTTAAGAAAATGATTGCAGTTGGCACCAGTCCAGTACAGGATTTTGTGACACCTGATGGTAAGTTGGTATATGTTGCTAATACTGGGACGAATAATATCAGTGTAATTAATACAACAACTCTTGAAGTAGTTGCTACAATTCCAGCTGGTTCAAAAGCCCATGGTGTTGCAATCTCCAAAGATGGGAAAAATGTGTTCGTAACCAATACAGGCTCAAATAATGTGACAGTTGTAGATGTTGCTACAAATACTGTAATTGGTACTGTTACAGTCGGAAAAGGACCAAATGGAATTACAGTTTTAGATTAAATACAATAAAAGTATATATTCTTTGCTAATTGTAGTTATTTAAGGAGTGAATAAAAATGAAATTTTTAAAAGGTTTACTTGTCTTTTTCTTAATTATAGTCATCGTTGGTGGATTGGGATATATAGGCTGGAGTGTATTTATGCCCAATAGTCATTTGGATTTAGGATTTTTAGGTATGGGGAATATTTCGGGTATGAATACGCAACAAAATACTCAGACACCAAACAGTCAATCCCCCAATAATAATCAATCATCAGGTATGCCTGGAATGCAACAGGGACAGAATAGTACTAACCAAAATGCATCTAGCAATAATAACCAAACATCAGGTATGTCTGATATGCCGAGTATGCAACAGGGACAGAATAGTGCTAATCAAAATAATGTTTCATTCAATAGTATCGCTATTCAAAATAAAGATAAAATAAATCAGGCCATTGGAACAGTTAATCAGGCCATCGATCTAATTACCATAGACCCTTATTCTAGAATTACAATTCCAAGCAAGTCAAACCAACAGGGAAGTATGCAAGCACAGCCGAACCAATCAAATGGAACCGTTAATGTATATCCTGGAGCAAACAGTACTGTTAATGTCACCCCGCCAGGTAATAGTACCACAAATAACACAATGCCACCTGCAAATAATAATAATTCAGGTGAGATGGCTGATCAACAAAATACTAACTATGTATTTGACCAAGGAAAATTACAACAAATAAATACTGGAATTTATACCCTGGCACAGGGAGTAATGCTAATAAACCAATTAAGTGATGATCTTACAATTCAGTCATCAATAGTAGAAGTTAATCCACCAACATATCAGACTTATATATCTAGGTATAATATTGCCTTGCAAAATAAATCAAAAGTTAATAACGCGATAATGATGATCACTCAAGCATTAACGCTTGTAAATGTTAACCCGTACGCATCTATGAATGGGTACCAGATTAATATACCTGAGATGCAGAGACTACACCAGGGTGTATATAAATTAGCACAGGGAATGATAATGCTTAGCAGATTGAATGATGATTTTTTAACTCAAATGTCACAAGCTGCGCAACAAGCTCAGATTATTTCAAGTACAATTGCAAACAATACGCAAGGAATGAACATGAATACTAGTGGTATAAGTTTCAACCTAACAACTATATTTAATATCGTTCTGATTGTTATGGTAATTGGGTTAGTTTTAGGTGTATTTGGTGCTATTTTGAGTATGTTTAAACGTAATCCTAAAAATAGTAATGAAAATAATTCTAGTAGTGACCCAAATCCAGTGTGAAATGAGGTGGCATTATATGCCTTGGGATTTTAAAAACAATCCCCTTTTAAGGGCAGTTTTGGTAATAGTTATTGGTATATTTGCTTTTAATTTGCTGTTTGGTGCATTTACGGGAGGAGGTGAACACATGGGAGATATGGGAAATATGGGAGGTACAGGAAACATGGGAAGTGTAAGTATGAGTACTGGATATGGATATTCGTTAGGAGGACTTATCTCAGGACTATTAATTTTTTTAGTTAAGATACTGATGGTATTACTGATTGTTGCTGTATTAGTCGGTGTTTTTGTATGGATAAAGAATAATTTTATTAAAAATGCTAATTCTAACTTTATACAATCAATAAAAAATGATCCACTACTAAAAACAATTTCTGTAGTTACGCTTGCTATCATTGGAATATTACTTGTCTTTGCTTTAATGGGAAGCTTCAATCAAACAGGTATGGGATTTAGCGGTAATACAAGTAATTTTAGTTTCGAGATGGGGTATAATCCTGTAAGTAGCATTGCTGGACTTCTAACAATATTAGTTAAAGTCTTTATGTTTGTGCTTACAGTATCCTTAATCCTCGCGGCGATATCATACCTGAAGACTCAATATGATCAGGGTAACCTCAATATTTTTGGTACAAGCAAAAGTCAAGCAACAAGCTCAAGTGATATAAATAATACAAATAACCAACAGCCAACAGAAAATGATGGCTCAACGACTACAACTGAATAAGGAGAAAACGAAATTGAAAGTGAAATTTGACTTTGTAATCCACTGGATTTGGACGATAGTATTTTCTTTATTGGCACTAAGTGGATTAGCGATGGTAGGAGCAAAATATGGATGGGTACTTCAATATGACATTGCGAAAGCTGATTATGTCCATCGAGTTCTATCCGCAGTATTTGTAATTTTAACTTTTATATCCATAGTATATGAGGTATCAAGAGTTATAAAAAATGATAACAAGAAGCTAACATGGTTTATGATTGGAAAAGGTGGATACCAGCTTTTTACATTAATAACAACACTGATATTTATAATAACAGGGGTAATAATTTGGGTGTGTATGGATTCAAATATGGCGGCTGTAGCTTTTGCATTGTATATCCACGAAAAGCTTACCTACCTTGTTTTAGCCAGCGTTGTATGGCATATATATAAAAAATGTCATGCTCTTATTTGGCCCTTGAAAAAGCAGGATAGAGATTTAAAGAAGAATATCGCAGGTGCTAAGTAACTTGGTGAGAGGGAAACAAAAGTATGATGCAAAAACCTTTGTTTAAGCTTTTTATATGGGTTATATCAACTGCATTTTTCTTTATGGTATCAGCTATAATTATATCTGCCCTGGCTCCTGAACCATCAGAAAAACAAATTATGAGCTTTATGTCAGGTATGATGAATGCTATGAGCAGCTCAATGATGGGTTTATCAATGTCTTTGGAGCAAGATACTGAGCTAAAAGCATTGATTAATACTGCAGCGGCTGTAACTATTCCTTTGATGTTATTGGCAACCCTATTTGGATTGCTTCTAAAATTGAGGAGGAAAAAATATGCTAAATAACAAAAAGCACCATTTCTTACAATTGGTAATTATTTTTGCAGCTATTACTATAATATCTATTTTATCAGCGTGGGGTTACAGGTCAAATTCAGAAACAAGCATGGGTATGATGGGACAAAGTATGGGAAAGATGATGAGTTCGATGCATGCAAGGAATGCAAGCTTAAGTGATTTGTTTGTACAACAAGAAAAGATGGAGATGGCCTCTGGAATGGAGTCACAGTCACACCATCAAGCAGACAAAAAGATGAAGACAACCTATTTATTCACAACAGCAATAATTGTGATTTTGCTTCCTTTCATTATAGCTGGCGTTGTATTTTTAACTGTAATGTGGATTAAGTAGAAAGAGAGGCGATGGATGGGTGGGTATACTCGGTAATGTAGGTTCACTGTATATGTGGATACTAATTGTTTTATTAGTACTTGGATTTGGATTACTAGGACTATGGCTCATTGATTACATGGTTGAAGTAGTTGGTAAGAATAAGGAGAGTAAAGTTAAGGTAAAGAAAGCAATAGAATCAAAATAATCAAAATAATCAAAATAATCTACTACGAAAAGGAGGGTTTTTAATGAAGAACAACAGTTGGCTAAGACTCGCATTGTTTTCATTTATAGGATTGATAGTAGTGGTAGCTATGTTAAGCTTTATTGCACCTGGAGGAGTTTTAGGTGGTAATAATAGTTCCATGGCAGGTATGAATATGCAAAATGGTATGGGTAGTATGAGCATGCAGCAGCAACCTGCGAGCAGTATGCAAAGTGGTGCTGGAGGAATGGGCATGATGGGTATGCCGATGGGTAACATGCAGAGTAGTTCTTCAGGTGGTATGGGAATGATGAGTGGTATGAGTAATATGCAAAGTGGATCAAGTGGTATGGGTAAGATGGGAATGCCTATGAATAGTATGCAATCTCAAAATGGCACCACATCTGGAATGAACAATATGTCTTCGTCTTATGAAATGCAAATGATTATGAATCAGATTAGCATGATGCAAATGCAAATAAACCAGATGATGCAGCAAATGAACATGACGAATGCAAATAGCTCAGGCGGAGCAGTGGGAAGCATGCCCGGTGGAAGTAACGGTGGCGCTGCAAGCATGCCTGCTGCAAGCAGCGGTGGAATGGGAATGATGTAAGTTGTAAACAAATAGATTGGAGTCGAATGTACAACATTTAAAGAGAAATAAATATTATTCATAATTAAATAGTGAATATAGGATAGTTAGGTTTATGAATATTAATTATCCTATATTTTTACTATTTTTATGTTTTCGGCCTTGCACAATGTATAGTCTTTAAGAAGCCTTTATAACATAAAATTCACTTTTGCATAGCATATCTTTACGTACATTAAGATCATAAATAGAACATTTACCATTCATATGATTTATGCAGAAATCACATGACCTTTTTTTAGATGAAAGAATATATTTAGAAAT
>Ga0123336_10001281_pt1 | contig 23429 bp, 10 predicted proteins | sample SSSSmetaG_FD_96466 | JGI IMG/M metagenome (GOLD analysis project Ga0123336, IMG submission 96466) | Glacier valley bacterial and archeal communities from Borup Fiord, Nunavut, Canada, to study Microbial Dark Matter (Phase II) - ​SSSS metaG | ecosystem: Environmental > Aquatic > Freshwater > Ice... | reverse complement strand
GGTCAGGAAAACGAACATGGGCATAATCGGAGAAAAGTAGCAAGATGGGCGGGCAAAAGTAGCGGCCCGCCCCTGGCAGGCCCTGCTACCTTTACCGGCCCGATTTGACCAGTGACATCACGCCGACCATCTACGCGGCTCGCCGGCCGTTCACCTCACCCTCCTAGCCCCCTCTCCCGTGGACCCCACCCCTAGCCCCGCCCCGGTGGGGAGGGGCTAGGGGTGGGGTCCACGGGAGAGGGGGCTAGGGGGATAAGGTGCCATTATTGAGCCGCGCCCCATCAGTTAGCCCAATGCCCGACCCGACTACCCCGCTCGCTCCCGCCCTCCCCGCCGACCCCTACGCCGCTCTGCGGGTGCCCGACTTCCGGCGGTTACTTTCGGCCAGGGTGCTCTTCACCACCGCCACCCAGATTCAGGGGGTTGTCGTGAGCTGGCAGATTTTCCGGCTCACCGGCGACCCGCTCGCCCTGGGCCTCATCGGGCTGGCCGAGGCTATTCCCAGCATCGGCGTCTCGCTCTACGCCGGGCACGTGGCCGACGCGGTGCGCCGCAAGCGCATCATCGTGCCGGCCGTGGCGGTGCTGTTTTTGTGCGCCCTCACCCTGTTCTGGCTGGCGCGGCCGGCGCAGGCGGGCGTGCTCAGCGGCGGGCGGCTTTACGTGGGCTGGCTGCACGCCACGCTGGTCTGGCCCCTGTACCTGGTCATTTTCGTGAGCGGCATCGCGCGCGGGTTTCTCGGGCCGGCGCTGTTCTCATTCATGCCGCAGCTCTTGCCCGCCGGCCGCGCCCTGCTGCCCAACGCCATCACCTGGAACTCGAGCACCTGGCAGGCGGCCTCGGTGCTGGGGCCGGCGGCGGGCGGGCTGCTCTTTGCCCGGCTGGGCATCGGCGTGGCCTACGGGGTCGATGTGGTGATGGAGGGCCTCGCGCTGCTGCTCTTTATCAGCATCGCCAGCCGGCCGCTGCCCCCGCCCGTGGGCGAGCGCCTGCCCCTGGCCGAGAGCCTGACCAGCGGCTTCCGCTTCATCTTTTCCAACCAAATCGTGCTCGCGGCCTTGTCGCTGGACATGTTCGCCGTGCTCTTCGGCGGGGCGGTGGCGCTGCTGCCCATCTTCGCGGCCGACATTCTGCGCGCTGGCCCCGACGCGCTGGGCTACCTGCGGGCCGCGCCCTCGGTGGGGTCGGTAGCGATGGCCGTGCTGCTCACCTTCGTGCCGCTGCGGCGCGGGGCCGGCCGCAAGCTGCTCTGGGCCGTGGCCGGCTTCGGGCTGGCCACCATCGCCTTCGCCCTCTCGCGCAACCTGTATCTGTCGCTGTTTTTGCTGTTTCTCACCGGCGTGTTCGACTCGGTGTCGGTCATCGTGCGCTCGACGCTGATTCACACCTACACCCCCGAGCACATGAAGGGCCGGGTGTCGGCGGTGAACAACATCTTCATCGGCAGCAGCAACGAAATCGGGGCTTTCGAGAGCGGGGCGGCGGCCAAGCTGCTCGGCACGGTGCCGAGCGTCGTGTTCGGCGGGCTGATGACGCTGGCCGTGGTGGGCTTCACCGCCTGGCGGGCCGACAAGCTGCGCGGGCTGGAGATGGGGGCGAAGAAGTAAGCTTAAGGACCCGCGCAACCCGCCCTGCCCGATGCCTCCATCCGCGCCCTGCCCACCGCCCATCCCGCACGGGCGGTAGCGCACCGATTACGGGCGTGCTGTTATCATTTGATAAAGTGTTGCGCGCGCTCCCTGCCCCTGGCTGACCGTTGGCGGGGCCGAAGCGGAAAGGCCGCCTCGCCCCCTGAGCGAACTCGACCAGAGTCAGCGTTGTCAAGCCTCAACTGCTAAAATCACTATTTTCAACTGATTTCGCCAGGCTCTGCCCCCGGCGCTCTTTCTGCCACGGGCCGGTGCGCCGCAGCGGGAAAAGCGCTAGGCTCTGCCTTTAGGCAGGGACTTGTGCGCGTGGCAGGCACCGACGGTTCGGCGGCAAAACGGCTCCGTTCAACGGCAAAACGCCGCATTCAGGCCAGAACAGCGGAGCTAATGATTGTAAAAGCCATACTTTTATTTTCTTAAACGCGCAGCTTTCAATTTAATCAACCAACCCACGACCACGACTTTCTCTCTAAGTTGCTCAGACGCTTCCTTTTTTCTTATGCCACCTTTGCTACCTTTTGCCAACAAATTCCCACGTTTTCTGACGGGCCCCGCCGGACCCGGCGCGGACTACACACCCCGCCCGGCCAGTGGCGGCACCCGGCCCTCGTGGCTGACGTGTGCGCTGCTACCCGTGCTGGCGCTGCTGCTGAGCTTCGGCCCGGTCCTGGCCCAGCAGGGCAAGAACGGGGCCTTCACCGTCACGAGCCTCAACCAGCAGGTGAACGCCTACAGCCCCCTGGCGGCCGACGCGGCGGCCGGGGCCAAGAGCATCACGGTGGTCAACGCCCTCAACACCAATTTCTCGACCAACCTGGCGGCCGGCGACCTAGTAATGATTATCCAGATGCAGGGGGCCAGCATCAGCACCACGGCCGACGCGACCTTTGGAACCATCACGGCCTACAACGGGGCGGGCAACAACGAGATGAAGGAAGTGGCCAGCGTGAGCGGCAACACCATCACCTTCGGCTGCGGGCTGACCAGGGCTTACACCGTGGCGGGCAAGACGCAGGTAGTGCGCGTCCCGCGCTTCTCGTCTCTTAGCTTCAACACCAACACCTCGCTTACGGCCCCGGCCTGGAACGGGCAGACCGGCGGGGTGCTGCCCGTGGAAGTGCAGAACAACGTGAGCCTCGTCGCCAATTCCGGCTTCAACGTGGACGGCCTGGGCTTCCGGGGCGGGGCGGTGAACAACGCTTCCTTCGGCCAAGGGCTCAGCACGGTTACTATCGCCTCCAATGCCAGTGGCTCTGCCGGGCAGAAGGGCGAGAGCATCGCCGGCTCGCAGGCCGACTACCAAGCCGCCGGCTACCTCTACGGCCGGGGCGCGCCAGCCAACGGCGGCGGCGGCGGCAGCAGCCACAATGCCAGCGGCGGCGGCGGGGCCAACGGCAATAACGGCGTAGCTTACACTGGCACCGGCAACCCGGCCGCCGGCTACGCCGCCGCCTGGAACCTGGAAAGCCCTGGCTTCGCCTCTTCCACGTCCTCGGGCGGCGGGCGCGGCGGCTACTCGTATTCGGCTGCCCGGCAAGACCCGGCCACCGTAGCGCCCGGCAATAATGCCTGGGGCGGTAACCTCCGCCGCAACGTGGGCGGCCTAGGCGGCCGGCCGCTTGACGTGAGCGGCGGCCGGTTGTTTTTGGGCGGCGGCGGCGGCGCGAGCGACACTAACGACGGCAGTGGCACGGCGGGCGGCAACGGCGGTGGCATTGTGTACCTGACCGTGGGCGGCAACGTGACCGCCGCCAACGCGACCAGTGCGGGCTTCAGCGCGGCGGGAGCCAGCGTGACGACGGCCAGCATCAATGACGGCGCGGCCGGCGGCGGCGGCGGCGGCGCGGTGGTGCTCAACGTGGCCGGCACGGTCAGCAGCGGCGTAGTGAACGTGCCGGGTGGGACGGGCGGCAGCCAGAACATCGGCACCGACGAGGCAGAAGGGGCGGGCGGCGGCGGCGGCGGCGGCTACGTGGCCTACACCAACATCAGCGGCACGACCCTGGTGACGAACGGCGGTAACAACGGCACGACCAACTCGCTGGGTGTGAATGCCACGGGCACCCCCTTCCCGCCCAACGGTGCCACGGTGGGCGGAGCCGGGCGGGCCACCACCGTTAGCTTCGCGCTGGCAGCCTGCGTGGCCCCGGTGCCGAATACGCTGGGTAACACCAGCCCCATCACGAACACGGCGGGCGCGACCGTGCTCAGCCCGAGCGTAAGCGCCACGGCCGGCTCGGGTGCCGTGGCCTACTACACCGTGACGAGCCTGCCCACGAGCGGCACGCTCACCTACAACGGCACCGCCCTGACGACGGGCAACATCGCCGCCACCCAAATCACCAACCCGGCCCTGCTGACCTACACGTCGCAGGCCGGCGCGACGGGCACGTTCACGTTTGGCTACACGGCCACCGACACGAACGGGCTGACCAGCACGCAGAACAACAACGGCGGCACCCTCACGAGCGGACCCGCCACGTACACCATTGCCGTGCAAACGGCCTGCAACCCGTCGTACTTCAACGGCACGGTGCAGGCGGGCCTGTCGGCCGACTACTACAGCGGCTACCTGGAAGCCAACGGCGGCGGCGGCGCGCCAAGCACGGCCAACACCAATGCCGCCATCGCTTTCTTCGCGGCCAACACGGCGGGCCTACGGCGCATTGACCCGAACCTGAATTTTACGGCCGGCAACGGCACTCCGCCCTGGCCCGACCTGACGGGCGTAGCCACGGGCAACACCGGCGATTGGAACACCTACTCGGCGCGCTACCGGGGCAACATCACCATCACCACGGGCGGCTCCTACACGTTCACGCTGGCTTCGGATGATGCCTCGTACATGTGGATTGACGGGGCGGCACTGGCCCCCACCGCGGCCAACGTGTTCATCAACAACGGCGGGTTGCACGGTGTGGTAACGGTGACGGGTACGGTAACGCTCTCGGCCGGCCGGCACAACGTGCTGGTGTATTTCGGCGAGAACACCGGCGGTAATTACCTCTCGTTTCAGTATTCAGGAGCCGACACGGGCGGCAGCATCGTGCAGGTGCCGCAGAGTGTGCTTTGCGCCGGCCCGGCCACGGTACCCCCGGTGCCCAACTCGCTCACCAACGCCACGCCCAGCACGACCGCGCCCATCACCCTGAGCCCCAGCGTGAGCGCCACGGTCGGTTCGGCCGCCGTCGCGTACTACACCGTTACCACCCTGCCCGCCTCGGGGACGCTGACCTACAACGGCACGACGCTGACCAGCGCCAACGTCGCTACTACCCAGATAACCAACCCGGCCCTGCTCCAGTACGCGGCCGTAAGCAGCGCCAACGGCACGTCGGTCAGCTTTCAGTACACGACCACCGACGTGAACGGCTTGACCAGCACGCAGAATAACAACAACGGCACCAATGCCAACGGGCCGGCTACCTACACGCTGCCGGTGGCGCTGCCGCCGACTGGCTGCCAGCCTTCGTATCTGGACGGCAACACGTACAGCGGGCTGACCGGCGAATACTACAGCGGCTACCTGGAAGGCAACACGGCCGGCCCCGGCGTGGCCGCCACCAACGCGGCCCTGGCGTTTATGCAAAGCACCGCGCCCGGCCTCCGGCGCATCGACCCCAACCTGAACTACACCAACACCCCCGACAACTGGCCGAACCTGAGCGCGGTGTCCTCCGGCTCGCCGGGCAACTACACCTTCTTCTCGGCCCGCTACCGGGGCAGCATCACCATCACCACGGCCGGCTCCTACACGTTCACGCTGAACTCGGACGACGCTTCGTACATGTGGATTGACGGGGCAGCGCTGGCCCCCACGGCCAGCAACGCACTCATCAACAGCGGCGGCTTGCACGGTGCCACCCCCGCCAGCGGCACCGTAACGCTCACGGCCGGCCAGCACAACGTGCTGCTGTTCTACGGGCAGGGGCCGCCCAACCAGTACAGCATAAGTCTGAGCTATTCGGGGGCCGACACCGGCAATAATACCGTTATTATACCTCAGTCGGTGCTCTGCGCCGGCCCGGCGCTGACCGCCGACCTGGCCACCACTATCACCGGCCCGGCGACGCTGGCGGCGGGGCAGCCTTCGGGCACCTACACGGCGACCTTTAGCAACCTGGGGCCGAACAGCACGACCGGCGCGACGCGCTCGGTAACGGTGCCGGCCGGCGCGACTTTCACCGCGGCCCAGCTCGCCGCCATCACGGCGCAGGGCGGCTCGGTGAGCGGCACGACCATCACCTTCGGCACCACGGGCAGCCTAGCGGCTAATGCTACGACGAGCTTCACCTTCGCCTTCACGGCCCCGACCACGACGGGCGCGGCCACGGTGGTGAGCACCGTAGGCACGGGCAGCGGCACGACCGACCCGAATGCGACTAACAACACGAGTACCCTGAATCTGACCGTTACGCCGGTGAGCGACGTGGCGGCCACCATCAGCGGCAACGGGCCGGTGGCGGCGGGCGGCGCGGGCAGCTTCACGGCGACCTTCACCAACAACGGCCCCAACGGGCCGGCCACCGGCACGAGCGCCACGGTGCAGCTGCCCGCCGGCCTCGGCACGGTGACCTTCACGGGCACGACGGCCGGCGTTACGCCGACCTACAACAACGCCACCGGCGTGGTGAGCTTCAGCGGTGCGCCCCTCACGAGCCTGGCCATGGGCAGCCCCGTCACGACGACCATCAACTACGCGCAGCCCGGCACCGGGCCGGGCGTGACGGGCACGGCCAGCGTGGCGACGACCAGCAACGAGGCCGGCCAGACGGCCAACAACGCGCAGACCGCCACCAACGCGACCACCACGGTGGCCGACGTGGCGACGAGCATCCTCGGGCCGAGCAGCCTCCCGGTAGGCGGGCAGGCCACGTACAACGTGCTGACGACCAACAACGGCCCCAGCACGGCCACGGGCGTGGTGCAGACGGTGACCATCCCGGCGGGCGCGACCAACGTGTTCATCACCGGCGGTGGCGTGCTGAGCGGCAACACCATTACCTTCCCGGCCCTCACCCTGACCAACGGGCAGACGGTGAACAACACGGTGAGCTTCACGGCCCCCGGCACGAGCGGCACCAGCTACTCCGCCGTGGCCAACGTGACGGCTACCCAGGACCCGGCCACGACGGGCAACAACGTGAGCAGCGCCCCGACGAGCCTCACGACCCCGACCGGCCCCAACGCCGACCTGAACGTGACGCTGACGAGTTCGGCGGCCTCGGCCGCGCCCAACACGCCGGTTACCTTCACCCTCAAGCAAGCCAACGACGGCGTGGGCACGGGCACGGGAGTGGTGAGCACCTTGAACCTGCCTTCGGGCCTGACGACGAGCACGCTCACGCTGCCTGCCTCGACGGGTACGCTCAGCAACGGCATCATCACCTACTCGGGGGGCGGGACGCTCTACAACGGGGCGACTTATAACACGACGACTGGGGTGCTGACTTTCCCCACCGTGACCACGCAGGCTCCGGGGGCGGGCACGACCAACACGTACCTGGTAACCGTCACGACGCCGGCCACGGGCACGCTGACGGCCACCGGCGCCGTGCGCGGCACCACGTCCGATGCCGAACCCGGCAACAACGTGTCGTCGGCCCAAACCACGGTAACCTCGACCAACACCATCGACCTGGCCACGACCCTGACCGGGCCGACCTCGGCCACGCCGGGTCAGGCCGTGGCCTACGTCGTGACGACGACCAACAACGGGCCGCAAGTCGCCTACACCGTGGTGCAGACGGTGAGCATTCCGGCCGGCCTGCCCATCACGGGACCGAACGCGGTAACCATCGGCGGCAACCCGCCCACCAGCGTATCGGGCACGACGGCCTTCTACGGCAGCGGGTCGAGGGCCATCACGTACAACGCCGCGACCGGCGTGGTAACGTACCCGTCCAGGAGCTACGTCAATGGCAGCAGCCAGAGCAGCACGATAGCCTACGTGGCCCCGGCCAACGGCGGCATAACCTTGACCAACACGGCCGCCGTAACCGGCAGCAGCGGCGGTCTTCTCAGCGGCACGGACGCGAACCTGGCCAACAACGCGGCCACGGTGCTCACGGCCCTCACGCCGAGCGCCGACGTGCAGGTGTCCATCAGCGGGCCGGCCACGGCTACGGCCGGCAACCCGGTTACCTACGGCATCACGACGACCAACAACGGCCCCAGCCCGGCGGCCAGCGTGGCCACCACCGTGCAGCTGCCCACCGGCCTGAGCGGCGTGGTGGTGCGCGACGCGGCGGGCAACGTGCTGACCAACTCGGCCACGACGGGCTACAACGCGACCGACGGCCTCGTGCGCTTCCCGACCGTGCTGAACCAGACTCCGGGCACGACGGGCGCGGTGTCGGGCACGATTACGCTGCCTGCCCCGGCGGCCAGCAACGGCCCGCTCGTGCCCGTAGCGACGGTGGCCTCGACCACCGCCGACCCGACGGCCGGCAACAACACGGCCAGCGTCGTTACCAGCGTACAGCCCGCGACGACCATCCTGGCTGACCTGAGCACGACCATCGTGAGCAATGTATCGCCCGTGGCGGCTGGCTCGCCGGTAACGTTTACCGTGACGACGACCAATGCCAACACGAGCACCGGCCCGGCCACGGGCGTGGTGCAGACCGTGCAGCTGCCCGCCGGCCTGACCACCAACGGCGGTACCGTGACGGTGAGCAACAGCGGCGTGTATGACAACGCGACCGGCCTGGTAACCTTCCCGGCCGTGAGCCTTGCGCCCAATACTTCGGCCACGAACACGATTGTCGTGAGCCAGGCCCCCGGCGTGGACCCGCTACTGGCTGTGGCCGCCGTAACCGGCGACCAGACCGACCCGACCCCGGCCAACAACACGTTCGTGCTGCCCGTGCCGGTTACGGCCGCCCCGGACATTGCCACCACCGTCAGCGGCCCGGCCTCGGCCAGCCCCGGCCAGGTGGTGAGCTACGCCGTGACGACGAGCAACGTGGGCACTACGCCCGCCCAGAACGTGACCCAGACGCTGACCATCCCGGCCGGCGTGACGAGCTACTCGCTCAACGGCGGCCCGGCCATCACCGTGAGCGGCCCGGCCACGATTACGATTCCCGTCGCAAGCACCTTCTTCCCCGGCGCGGCCAACGGCGTGACCAACACGGTCACGTTCACGGCCCCGGCCGGCTTGCCCTACACCGTGACGGGCAACGCCACGGCGACCGGCGACGCGGGCACGGCGGGCAACAACACGAGCAGCCAGACGACGAGCGCCGCTGCGGCCGGCCCCGTGGCCAGCGACGAGGTGAACTCCCGGAACGGTGCTTCGCCGATGGCCAACAACGTGGCTACGGCCCGGCCCATCACGCCGCTGAGCGCGACGGGCGGCACCGGTACGCTGCGCTACACCGTAACGAGCCTGCCGCCCATCGCGCAGGGCGTACTCTATCTGGCTGATGGCGTGACGGCCGTCACGGCCGGCACCCTGCTGCCGGTCGGGGCCGAAGCCACGCTCACCTTCAAGCCGGCCGCCGGCTTCGTGGGCAACGCGACCTTCCTCTACACGGCGACCGACAACAACGGCACCGGCAAGGGGTCGAATACGGCCACGTACCTGATTCCGGTCAATGGCGACCTGGCCTCGGTGTACTACACGAACGCATCGAAGGGCGGGGCTATCCCTTACGCCAACGGCAACGAGATTGCCCGCGTGTTTGACCCCAACGGCGGCATCGTCACCGACCCGACCTACACCAACCCCGACCCGACGACGACCGCCAACGGCACCGGCAACGGCAACCCGACCAAAGTGCCCGACAACGGGGTGCGCGCGGCCAGCACGACGGGCGTGTTCAGCACGACACCTTTCCCCGGCGTGGTGAACAACCTCACCGACCTGGGCCTGGTCTTCAACCCGACGACCGGCCAGCTCACGGTGGGCGACGCGACCAAGCTCCTGGGCCGCAACGGCACGTACACCTTCTCGGCCACGACGACCGACGTGTTCGGCGGCGTTACGACGCAGCCGGTTACGTTCACCATCGGGGCCAACCCGCTGCCGGTGCAGCTGACCATCTTCACGGCCACGGCCCAGAACCTGGACGGCTTGCTGAAGTGGACGACGGCCAGCGAGGTGAACAACGACCGCTTCGAGGTCGAGCGCTCGCTCGACGGGGTGAGCTTCGCCAAAATCGGCCAGGTGGCCGGCCAGGGTAATAAGACGACCGCCACGAATTACACCCTGACCGACGCGAAAGTGGCCGCGTTGGCTACCGGCCCGGTGTACTACCGCCTGCGGCAGGTGGACGCGGACGGCACGGCGACTTTCTCGCCCGTGCGGACGGTAAGCTTCCTCACGACGACGGCCCCGGCCGCCGCCAGCCAGCCCCGCCTGCTCGTCTATCCGAACCCGGCCCTGACCACTACCTCGCTCGACCTGAGCGGCCTGCCCGACGGCACGTACCAAGTGATGCTCTACGACGCGGCCGGCCGCGCCGTGCGCTCGCTCACGGTGCGGGGCCAGGCCCTGCCCCAGGCGCTTGACATTCACGAGTTGGCCCAGGGCACGTACCTGATTCGGCTCAACGGCACGGCCACCAGCGGCCAGCCCGTGAACCTGACCCAGCGCCTGACCAAAGAATAAACCACCCGGTTATTCCAACCACCCCCGAAAAACCCTCTCCATGTCGGAGAGGGTTTTTTTATGGGCGCTGATAGAGCAGGAGGTCCGGGCAGCGCGGCTGGGTGTCCTGTTTTGGTTTCCGACCCGGTTTTCAAGTCGGGGTGCAGTCGCCAGCTGGTGTAAGAGGCGGGCTGCCGCGAAAAGCCGACAGCCTGCCCGTTACACCAGCTGGTGAACCACTCAAAACCCAAAACAAGACGGGCAGGCACTGAACCCCGGACGACTCGGCGAGACAGGGAAGCGAACCAGAGAGGCGAGCCAGGGAAGCGAACCAGCCAGCCCGCGAGCAGGCTTCGGCTCCGCGTCTCCAAAATAAAACGGAACCGTAATACACCCGCCGCCGAGCAGGCTGGCCCGCTCCGCGAAAAGGCGCTGGCGCGGCCGGGAGGTCGGTGTTGGGGGCCGGTGGGGCGGGCAGGCAGGCAGGAACTATCTCGCCCATACGCCACCATGAACCCGTGAATAGACTGACTAGAAGAAATAAAAGTCCTTTACTAAGAACTGTTGCGCTAACTTGCCGCTGACTAGGGCAAGTGCCTGGACAACGCGGTCGGTCCGGTCTTGCCGTTTTTTCAACCGCTTTTTTCCTATTTTCCTATGAACAACGTGACTAATCACGGACCAGGCTCCCGCCGCGCACGAAGCCGGCGCGGGCACCTGACCCTGGGCCTGGCCTTGCTGAGCTTGCTGGCCTGGGTAGCTACGCTGCCCACCGCCCTGGCCCAGCCGGGCAAAAACGGGGCAGCCACCATACTGGCCGGCAGCACGGCCCTCGTGAACGAATACACGACCCTGACCAGCGACGCGGCGGCCGGCAACACCAGCCTGAGCGTAGCCGACAACGGCCTCAACGCCAACGGCCGCTTCGCGGCCCCGCTCGGCCCCGGCGACCTGGTATTGCTCATCCAGATGCAGGGGGCCAGCATCAACCCGACGACGGGCAGCACCGCCTACGGCACCATCGTCAGCTACAACGGCGCGGGGCTGTACGAGCTGAAGGAGGTGGCGGGCGTGAGCGGCGCGAACACCATTACGTTCAACTGCGGGCTGAACAACCCGTATTCGGCCGCCGGCAAAACCCAGGTGGTGCGCCTGCCGCGCTATTCGTCGCTGACGCTCAACCCGAACGCGACCCTGACGGCCGCCGCCTGGAATGGGCAAAGCGGCGGGGTGCTGGCCGTGGAAGTGCAGGGCAACGTGAGCCTGGCGGCGGGCGCGCGCTTCAACACCGACGGGCTGGGCTTCCGGGGCGGGGCGCGCAACAATAATTCGGCGCTACCCTCCTCGTTCAACAACCCGGGCTTCACGTTCACTAATCCACAATTGGGGGCTGAAAAAGGGGAAGGCATCGCCGGCTCGCAAGCCGACTACGACAACCTGGGCGGGCGCTACGGGCGCGGCGCGCCGGCCAACGGCGGCGGCGGCGGCAACACCATCAACGCCAGCGGCGGGGGCGGGGCCAACGCGGGCCGCGTGAGCGCCTACACCGGCACCGGCAACCCCGACCCCAGCTTCGCCGCCGCCTGGAACCTGGAAAGCGCGGGCTTCGCCACCTCCACTTCGTCGGGCGGCGGGCGCGGCGGCTACAGCTGGTCCGAAAACCAGCAGGATGCCACCACGACGGCACCCGGCAACGCGGCCTGGGGCGGCGACAGCCGCCGCGACGTGGGCGGCCTCGGGGGCCGGCCGCTGGACCGCAGCGGCGGGCGCTTGTTTTTGGGCGGCGGCGGCGGGGCCGGCGACGAGAACGACAACAACGCCACGGCCGGCGGCAACGGCGGCGGCCTTGTTTACCTGCTGGCGGGCGGCAACGTGACGTGCGCCAACCCGACTAATTCCGGCTTCAGCGCGGCGGGCCTGGCCGGGGCCAACACACCCAGCCCTACCATTAACGGCGACGGACTGGGCGGCGGCGGCGGCGGCGGCACGGTGGTGCTCAACGTGGGCGGCACGGTCAGCAGCGGCCTGCTCAGCGTGGCGGGCGGCGCGGGCGCTACGCAGAACATCAACAACGCCAACGGCACCGAGGGCGAAGGCCCCGGCGGCGGCGGCGGCGGCGGCTACGCCGCTTACACCGTTCTGAGCGGTACCAGCCTCAACCTCGGCGGCGGGGCCGGGGGCACGACCAACTCGCCCGGCATTCTCAACTTTCCGCCCAATGGGGCCACGGCTGGCGGCGGCGGCACGGGCGCGGTGATAAGTCCGACCATCGCGGCGTGCTACGTGCTCAACGGCACCGTGTTCGAGGATGTCAATTACGGCGGGGGCGTGGGACGGCCGGCCGGCACGGCGGGCACCTCGCCCCGTCCCGGCGCGACCATCGAACTCTACGCCAGCCTCGGCAGCGGCGGCGCGCTGCTGGCCACCACGACCACCAACTCCAGCGGGCAGTACAACTTCAGCGTCTCGCCCAGCACGAGCTACGTCGTGCGCGTGGTGAGCGGCACGGTTTCTTCGTCGCGCCCCGGCTACGTGGCTGGCCTGCTGCCGGTGCAAACCTTCAACGGCACCACCGACCGGGTGGGCGGCGAAGCGCCCGAGCGCCCCGATGCCGGCCCCAACACGAGCAGCGCCACGCTGCCCGCGCTCTCGGCCGGCACCCAGGTGGCGCAGTGCGTGGCCCCGGCTGCGAGCGGGCCGGGCGGGCTGACGGCCGGGCCGGATTTCGGCTTCAATTTCGATGTCGTCACCAATGCCAACGATGCCGGGCCAGGCTCGGTGCGGCAGTTTCTGACCAACGCGGCCGCCCTCGGCAACGAGGCCGGCCTGGCGCAGAGCGGCTCGCGCACGACCAGCACCGGCGCGGCCCAACCCCTGCCGGCGGGCCAGGAAACGAGCATCTTCATGGTGCCCGGCCCCAGCGCGGTGCCCGGCTTGCGGGCCGGCCTCGCCTCGGGCCTGACCGGCGGCGTGGTGGTGGTCGGCCTCGGCTCGACGCTGACCCTGGCCGGGGTCAACGCCGCCAACACCATCCTCGACGGCAGCACCCAGACCTTCAACGGCGGCGACACCAACGCCGGCGCGGCCACCAACGCCACGGCCACCACCGTGGGCGTTGATGCGCTGGCCCTGCCCGCCGTGCTGAAGCCCGAAGTCGAGCTGAGCTTCGGCTCCGGCACCGTGCTCGACATAGAAGCCCCGAGCGCCACCGTGCGCGGGTTGGCTCTGCACGGCGGCTCCGCCACCGACCAGACCCTGCTGGTGGGCAACTCGGCCCCGGCCGGCGGCTACCTGCTCGAAACCCTGCTGGTGGGCACTACGCCCGGCGGCTTGCGCCCCACCACCATCCCCAGCAACGGGGTCGGGGTCTATCTGGCCTCGCTCTCGGGCACGGGCACGGTGCGCCTCTCGCTTATCGGCTTCAACGGGGCTTCGGGCGTGGGCGTGCACAACAGCCCGAGCGCGAGCGGCCCCAATCAATACGTGAGCAATTTCTTCGTTAAGAACGGCTTCACCATCGCCGGCGGCGACGGCATTACCTTCGGCGACAACAACCAGCCCTCGGGGCCGGCCAACGTGGTGGGCAACTTGTTCAGAAGTCAGAATTCGAGCGGCTTGCAATTTGAGATTGGCGCGACCGGCCTCGCCACGGTCGTCAATAACTCTATCCTGAACTCGGGCCTCGTCGGCGACCCCGGCGCGACGGTTCCCAACCTGGAGGGCGCGGGCATCGTGTACCTCTCGCGCACGGGCAACGAGCGCGGCTCGCAAGCCGATGTCATTTCCAGGAACGTCATCGCCAGCTCCAATTCGGCGGGCATCGTCATCGGCTGGGGCCAGCAGAACGTGACCATTAGCCGCAACAGCACTTTCAGCAACGCCACGCTGGGCATCGACCTGACGGGCACGAACCAGAACGTGACCAACGGCACCCTCTACGGCGACGGCGACGGAGTGACGATTAACGACGGCAACGACCCGGCCACGGCCCCGGCCGACCTGGCCAACCGCGGCGTGGATTTCCCGGTGCTGACCACGGCCACGGTTACAGGCAGTAATCTGGTCATAAATGGGTTCAGCCGGCCGGGGGCCGAAATCGAGCTGTTCATCCGCGACAACGACGCGACGGGCTTTGGCGAAGGCCAGACCTACCTGGGCACGGGCATCGAGGGTGGGGCCGGCGACCTCGGCTCCGGCACTAGCAGCTACGGACCCGCCCCTGTCAACGGCCTGAATCAGGGCACGGACGGCGCGGCCAGCCGCTTCACGTTTATCCTGCCCTGGTCCACGCTCACGGCCGCCCAGCAGTCGGCGCTGCTCACCACGGGCCTCACGGCCACGGCCACGCTCAACGCGAGCACGTCCGAGTTTTCGGGCCGCGTCATCGTCACCAATGGCCCGCTGCCGGTGCAGCTCACGGCCTTCACGGCCACGGCCGTCGGGGCCACGGCCCGGCTGAGCTGGACGACAGCCTCGGAGGTGAACAACGACCGGTTCGAGGTCGAGCGCTCGCTCGACGGGGGCGCGAGCTTCGGCAAAATCGGCCAGGTGCAGGGGCAGGGCACTAAAATTACTCCTACCGACTACGTCCTGACCGATGCCGACGCCGCCGCCCGCGCCCAAAGTCAGGCTCTGGCTCGGCCGGTTTATTATCGCCTGCGCCAAGTGAACCAGGGCGGCACGGCCACTTATTCGCCGGTGCGGTCGCTGAGCTTCGGGGCCGAAGCCGCCGCCGCCCCGCGCCTGCGCGTGTATCCGAACCCGGCCACCGATGCCACCCCGCTCACGCTCGACCTGAGCGGGCTGCCGGCCGGCACCTACCAGGCCACGCTCTACGACGCGGCCGGCCGCACGGTGCGCACGGTGTCGGCCCAGGGCGCACTGGCCCAGCCGCTGGACGTGCGCTCGCTTCCCACGGGCCTGTACCTGTTGCGGCTGAGCGGCACCACCGGCACCGGCCAGAAACTGGAGCTGAGCCAGCGGGTGAGCAAGGAGTAGGGCTTGGTTTTTAGTTAGAAAAAGCCCCTTTCCCAGCCGGGGAAGAGGCTTTTTTAGGTAAGACTTACGCAATCTGCTTGGATGGGATATTTCCCGCAGAGGTTCGCCGAGGAGAAACGCGGAGGTTCGCAGAGTTTAACGCCCCCGCTCTGTGAACCTCCGCGTTTCTTCTCGGCGAACCTCTGCGGGAAAGTAGCCGTGGGTAAGTCCTGTTAGGAAAAGTAGCGTAGATGCTACTCACAGCGCACGTAGGGCCGGAGCTTTTCAAAATCGGCTTCTTTGAGAATTTTAATCTGCCGCAAATCCTCAGCTGACTTGAACGGGCCGTGCTGCTGCCGATACGCTACGATGAGCCGCGCCAGGTTCTTGCGCACGTACGGATGCGGCCACAGCTCGTCGAACGGGGCCGAATTGACGCGCACCGGCCGGGGCGCGAAGCCCGCCGCCACGAACGTGTATTTGCGCAGGCTGTCCACGAGGTCGGGCGCGTCGCGCAGCACGAACACTTCAGCCAATTGATTCTTCGCCACGTAGCCGCCCAGCTCCTGGCGCTGCTTGACAATCCACTTCGCCCGCCCCCGCCCGATGCCCTTGATTTGCATGAGCTGCGTGGTGTCGGCCAGGTTCAGGTCGAAAGGCCGCAAACGGGCCGGCTTGCGGGCGAAGCGCGGCGTTTCGTTCGGCTTGGTTTCGCCAAAAGCTGGCCGGCCAGTGGCCGATGAGCGGCCAGCGCTGGCCCCGCGCCCCGGCAGCTCGTCGGGCAATCGCATGAACGGCGCCAGCCGCGCGAACACCTCCGGTGGCAACCCATAGACGCGCGCCACCTGGCTTTTGGCCCGAAACCCGCCCGCCGCCTCGCGGTACTTCACCAGCCGGCCGGCCACGAAACGCGGCACCCCGCGCGCCTCCCAGCCCTCGGCCGTCAGCGCGTTGGGGTCGAAAGCAGCCAGTGGCACCGGAGCTACAGCCACGCCGGGGAAGCGCCCGCCGCTGGCCGCGTCGCGGGGGCGGGCCGGGTAGCGGGCGGCGCGGGCGCTGTCGGCCGCGCCGCGCCGGGCCACGAGCCGGGTGCTCAGCGCCTGCCCCCAGTCATCGAGCTGGCGCGCGTCGGCGGGCGGCAGGTAGGCCGGGTCGGCGGGCCGGAGCAGGGCGGGCAGCGTGGCGGCGGCCAGGGCCAGCAGCAGCAGCACGAGCAGGCCGCGCGTCTCGACCCTGGAAAAGCCGAAGTAGCGCCGCACCCAGCGCCCCGCCCGCCAACGGCCACCGGGCGAACGAATAGGCGGCGGGGCGGGCTGCATGAGTGGGGGCATCAAAAACCAGGGCGTAAAGTAAGCGCCCGGCCCCAACCCAGCTCCAACCCGGCCACTAGTCGCCACTACACGCTACGCGCTAAACAGCGACCAGCGCCTTCAGGCCGCTACCGGCTGGTAGAGCCGAATGAGCTGGTCGGCGGCGTAGTCCACTTCGGCTTCGGTGTTGAAGCGGCTCATCGAAAGGCGCACCGTCGGGCGCTGAGGGTCGGCACCCAGCGCGTCGAGCACGTGCGAGCCGGTTTGCGCGCCGCTCGTGCAGGCCGAGCCGCCCGAGGCGGCCACCTTGCTGATATCGAGGCTGAAAAGCAGCATCTCGCTGATATCCGACGGCGGCAGGCTCACGCTCAGCACGGTGTAGAGACTCGCGTCCGGCTCGGCCGACAAGCCGTTGAAACGCACGTCCTCGATGCCGGCCCGCAAGCGGCCCAGCAGCCGGGTTTTCAACCCCAGAATGTGCTGGCGGTGGGCAGCCATGTCCCGACACGCGATGTCCAGGGCCGTAGCCAGGCCCACGATGCCATACACGTTTTCCGTGCCCGAGCGCACGTTGCGCTCCTGCGAGCCGCCGTGGATGAGCGGCCCGACCTCCACGCCCCCGCGCCGATAGAGCACACCCACGCCCTTCGGCCCGTGAAACTTGTGGGCCGCGCCCACCAGAAAGTGCGCCCCCAGCGCCTGGGCATCCAGCGGGTAATGCCCCATCGTCTGCACCGTGTCGGAGTGCAGCACCGCGTCGTGACGGGCGCAGATGGCCCCAATAGCCGCCAAATCATTCAGGTTGCCCAGCTCGTTGTTGCCGTGCATGAGGCTCACCAGCGAGCGCGGATTAGCGGCGAGCAGCTCCTCCAAGTGCGCCAAATCGAGCCGCCCTTGGGCATCGTGGCGCAGGTAGCTGAGGGCGGTTTCGCCGCGCGCGGCCAGCGCCTGCAAGGGGTGCAGCACGGCGTGGTGCTCCAGCGGCGAGCTGACGGCGTGGCGCAGCCCCAGCGTTCGCACCGAGCCGAAGATGGCGTAGTTGTCGGCCTCCGTGCCGCCCGAGGTAAACGTGATTTCGCTCGGCGCGGCATGGAGCAGACCCGCCACCGTCTTGCGCGCCTGCTCGATGGCCGAGCGCACCTGCCGCCCCGGCCCGTGCAGCGAGCTGGGGTTGCCGAAGTGCTGGCTCAGATACGGCAGCATGGCCGCCAGCACTTCGGGGTCGAGGGGCGTAGTGGCAGCGTTGTCGAGGTAGGCGTGCATTTTTTAGTGCTTGGTGCTTGGTGCTTGGTGCTTGGTGCTGAACAGTCGTTGAACGGCCCAAGCACTAGGCACCAAGCACTAAGCACTAATTAATAATTTCCTTAATATCGGCGATAATTTTCTGGGCCAGATGCTCAGCCGTCGCGTTCGAGTCCGACTCGGCGTAGATGCGGATAATCGGCTCCGTGTTCGAGCGGCGCAAATGCACCCACTCCTGACCGAACTCGATTTTTACGCCGTCAATCGTATTGACGGGCTGTTTGGCGTAACGTTTTTCGACGGCCGCCAGCACCGCGTCGGTGTTGATTTCGGGGGTCAGCTCAATTTTATTCTTCGAGATGAAGTAGTTCGGGTACGAGCCGCGCAGGCGGCTCATGGTGAGGCCCGACTTGGCCAGGTGGGTCAGAAACAAGGCGATGCCCACGAGCGCGTCGCGGCCGTAGTGCAGCTCGGGCAGGATGATGCCGCCGTTGCCTTCGCCACCGATAACGGCCTGGGTTTCCTTCATCTTCGCCACCACGTTCACTTCGCCCACGGCCGCCGCCGTGTAGGTGCCGCCGTGCTTTTCGGTGACGTCGCGCAGGGCGCGGGTGCTGCTCAGGTTGCTCACCGTGTTGCCGCCGCCGCGCTGCCCGAGCACGTAGTCGGCCACGGCCACCAGGGTGTATTCCTCGCCGAACATCTCCCCGTTTTCGCTCACCAGCGCCAGCCGGTCCACGTCGGGGTCCACGACGATGCCCAAATCGAAGCCGCCTTTTTCGAGCACTTTGGCGATGTCGCGCAGGTTTTCGGGCAGCGGCTCGGGGTTGTGGGCGAAGTCGCCGGTCGGCTCGCAGTGTAATTTCTCAATGGTTTCCACGCCCAGCAGCTCCAGCAGGCGCGGCACGGCCAGGCCCCCGCTCGAATTTACGCCATCGACCACGACCCGGAATTTTTTGGCCCGGATGGCGGCCGCGTCCACCAGCGGCAGGGCCAGGATGGCGGCCAGGTGCGTTTCAAGAAACGCGTCGTCGGTGGCGTACGCGCCGAGCTTGCCCACGGGCGCGAAGTCGAACGCCTCACTTTCGGCCAGGGCCAACACGTGCTCGCCGGCCGCGGCCGACAAAAACTCGCCCGCCGCGTCGAGCAGCTTCAGCGCATTCCACTGCTTGGGGTTGTGGCTGGCCGTGAGGATGATGCCGCCCAGCGCCCGACGAGCGGGCACGGCCATTTCCACGGTCGGCGTCGTGCTCAAACCCAAATCCAGCACGTCCAGCCCCAGGCTTTGCAGCGTGGCCGCCACGAGCCGGCTCACCAGCTCGCCCGAGAGGCGCGCATCGCGCCCGATGACGACGAGCGACCGGGGCGCGGCGCTGCCGTTGGGGCCGGCCGCCGGAGCGGAGCTGGCGCGCTGGCTCTGGTCCTGGCTCAGCGCCCAGGTGCCGTAAGCGGCGGCGTACTTCACCACATCGACCGGAGTCAGGCCCTGGCCCACGGCCCCGCCGATGGTGCCGCGGATGCCGGAAATTGATTTTATTAAAGACACGGTTTGTTTTTTTAGCTTTGCAAAAGTAGGCCCGCCGCGTTGGGCAGGAAATCAGGGACGACACAGGACCGGTTCAGGGCCAGTACAGGGTCGGCTCCGTGTCCGCCCGGCAACCGCGCTGGTGGCGGGCCGGATGGAGGCAACCGCGCCGCCCGCCGCCCGGTTTAGATGGGGCCGCGCCGTCGGCCCGCTGCCTTGCTCGCGCGTTGTCGTTTTGTTGTATCTGGTCGGCGCGCCAGTCGCCCGGCCGCTTCGCCTACATTTTTCTTCCAGCATCTTCCGGTTCGCCAACCTACCCCTTATGCCTGATTCCCCGTCTGATTTGCCGCCTGTTTTTCACCCCGACCCCGCGCGCCGCCCGGCCCAGCTCGCCGCCTTTGGCCGCCTGCTCGACGTGCTCGACCGCTTGCGCGCCGAGTGCCCCTGGGACCAGAAGCAAACCTTGCGGAGCCTGCGCCACCTCACCATCGAGGAAACCTACGAGCTGAGCGATGCCATCCTGCGCGACGACCTGCCTGACCTCAAAAAGGAGCTGGGCGACGTCATGCTGCACCTTATTTTCTACGCCCGTATCGCGTCCGAGCAGGGCGCGTTCGACATCGCCGACGTGCTCGGCGCGCAGTGCGAGAAGCTCATTTTCCGCCACCCGCACATTTACGGCGACGCCCAAGACGCGGACAAACCGGCCGACGAGGCCGCCGTCAAGCGCAATTGGGAAGCGCTCAAACTAAGAGAAAAAGGCAACGCCGGCGTACTAGCCGGGGTGCCGGTTTCGTTACCGGCGCTCGTCAAGGCCATGCGGGTGCAGGAAAAAGCGCGCGGCGCGGGCTTCGACTGGGACGACCCGGCCCAGGTCTGGCGCAAAGTGCGGGAAGAGCTGGCCGAGTTCGGGGCCGAGTACGGCTCCGGACAATCGCTCACCGACGACCCCGCCCGCGCCGCGCGGGCCGCCCAGGAGTTTGGCGATTTGCTGTTCTCGCTGGTCAATTTTGCCCGCTTCGCCGGCATCAACCCTGAAGAAGCTTTGGAACGCACCAACCGCAAGTTCATCGCCCGCTTCGGCTACCTCGAAACGGCCGCCGCCCGCGCCGGACGCGCCGTGCCCAGCCTGAGCCTGGCCGAAATAGACGCGCACTGGGAGGCCGCCAAAAGGGCCGGCCTTTGAGGGGTTTGATGGCTGATTTCCCGCCGCGCGTGGCCCACCGCGAGGGAAGCCGTCAAAAATAAATGTGCGCTTCCAACCAATAAACAGGGACTTTTCCACGCTTGGCCGTAGATTCGGCCCTGAAACCCCGGCAAGCTTTCGGGCCGCTGGCCTTAGCTTGCGGCCCGAAAGCCTTTCCCCAACTCCTTTTTTTACCCCAATCCAATCCCTCAACCCTCCTACACGTATCGGACCCATGGAACAGAAAAATGCAGTAACCCCGGGCGCTCGGCCCGTCGTGCCGTCCTCCCAAGCCGCTCCCGCCAAAAGCAGCGGTGGGGCCTCACTGTTTTCGGTCGGCGTCATCGTTGTCGGCTTCATCGTTAGCTACCTTATCTACAAGTTTCTGCTCGGCGACCCGAGCCACTTCCTCGGCAACAACCCCGAAAACAACCCCAAGCCGGGCGATTACCTCGGCATCGTTTATAAAGGCGGCCCCATCGTGCCGATTCTGCTCACGATGTTCCTCTGCGTCATCGTGTTCTCCATCGAGCGGAGCCTGACCATCGGCAAGGCCAAAGGCAGCTCCAGCATCGAAGCGTTCGTGCGCTCGGTGCGTCAGAAGCTCAACGTGAACGACATCAGCGGAGCCATCGCCCTCTGCGACCAGCAGAAAGGCTCGGTGGCCAACGTGGTGCGCGCCGGCCTGAAGAAGTACCAGGAAATGGGCCGCGAAACGACCATGAACACCGACCAGCGGGTGCTCGCCATCCAGAAGGAAATCGAGGAAAGCACCGCCCTGGAGCTGCCCATGTTGGAAAAGAACCTGGTTATCATCTCCACCATCGCCTCGGTCGCCACGCTGACCGGCCTGCTCGGCACGGTGTTCGGCATGATTAAGGCCTTCTCGGCCCTGGCCCAGGCTGGTAACCCCGACGCGACGGCCCTGGCCACGGGTATCTCGGAAGCCCTCATCAACACGGCCCTCGGCATCGGCACCTCGGCGCTGGCCATCATCGGCTACAACTACTTCACGTCCAAGATTGACGAGCTGACCTACTCGATTGACGAGGCCGGCTTCAGCATCATCCAAACGTTCGCCGCCCAGCACGGCTCGAAAGGCCAGGCGTAAGTTTCTGGTTTCTGGTTGCTGGTTTCTTGTTCGGGCTTGACACCTGACAAGAAACCAGCAACCAGAAACAAGAAACCAAAAAGACGGGGCGGCAGCGTTTGCTCGCCGCCGCCTCGTTTTTTTTAACGGGTTTTTTTGAGCGCGCGTGTGCAATCCGCCGCCGGCCGGCATTGGTGCTGGTGAGCGGCTCCCGCGCTACTTCGCTTCGTCCGGCGCGGCCCGCTGAAACTCCCACCTTCGCCCCCGCTCGTTTTCCAACCAGTCGTTATTTAATTTTCTTCGGCAATGCCCAAAGTAAAACCGCACCGCACCTCGCCGTCGCTCGACATGACGCCGATGGTGGACCTGGCTTTTCTGCTGGTGACTTTTTTTATGCTCACCACGCAGTTTCGCCCCGACGAGGCCGTCGTCGTGGACCCGCCGTCCTCGACGTCGGACTTCAAGGCGCCCGACTCCGACATCCTGACCCTGGCCGTGGATGCGAAGAAGCGCGTGTTCTGGGGCTACGACAAGGCCCCGATTAAGGACGCGACCCTGCGGGCCGTGGCGACCAAGTACGGTGTCACGTTCACCGAAGCGCAGATTAAGCAGTTCAGCCTGCTGCCCAATTTCGGCGTGCCGATTCAGCAGCTCGGCTCGTACCTGGACAAGGACACCGAGCAGCGCAAGGCGCTGAACCCGACCCTGCCCGGCATTCCGTACGACTCGCTCAACAACCAGATGATGGACTGGGTGATTGAGGCCCGCAAGGCCAACGCCCGCCTGTTCCAGAAACCGACCTACCTCGCCATCAAGGGCGACGGCAATGCCGACGTGGGCACGGTGCAGAAAGTCATCAAGGAACTCCAGGAAAAAGACATCAACCGCTTCAACCTGGTGACCAGCCTCGAAATGAAGCCGTCCTACATCGGCAAGTAAGTTTTTTAATGGGGGTCGTTGTCATGCTTCGCTTCGCTCTGCATGACAACGACCCCCATTAATCAGCAATCACTAATTTAACCAATTAAACAATCATGTCAGAGATTCAAGCCAAAGACACCGGTGGTGGCAAGGGCGGAAAGAAGCGGGCCAAGAAAATGTCCACCAAAATCGACATGACGCCGATGGTGGACCTGGCCTTCCTGCTGCTGACCTTCTTCATGCTCACCACCACCTTCGCCAAGCCCAACGTGATGCAGCTCACGATGCCGGTGAAGGACAAGAACATCAAGCCCGACGAGGAAACCCAAATCAAAGCCTCGCAGGCCGTTACCATCATCCTGGCTCCGGACGACAAAGTGTTTTACTACTTCGGCCTGAATAAGCCGGAGGACAAGTCGGTGCCAGTGCCCGAAATCAAGGTGACGAACTTTTCGGCCACCGGCATCCGGCAGGTGCTACTGGCGCGGATGAAGCAGGAGCCAGCGCCGATTGTCCTCATCAAGCCCTATAACGTGGGCGACAAAACGGCCAAGTACAAGAACATGGTGGATATTTTGGACGAGATGAACATCACCAATCAGCAGAAGTACGCGCTGGTGGACATTGCCAAAACGGACGTGGACCTCATTAAAAAACAGAACCTGCTATGATGGATAACGCGCAGCTGGCGAGCGCCAGCATGAACGACATCGTCTTCGAGGGTCGGAATAAAGCGTACGGCGCGTTTGAGCTGCGGCGCATCTATGGGCGGCACGTGACGCGGGCGCTCGTCATCGGCACGGCCCTGCTGGCGCTGCTGGTCTTCGTACCGGCCATCGCCAAGTTCCTCGAAGACCGCAAGCCGAAGGAGGTGCTCAACCTGAAGGAGAACGTGCTGATGGACGCGCCGCCGCTCGACAACACCAAGCCCCC
>Ga0123336_10001280_pt1 | contig 23430 bp, 22 predicted proteins | sample SSSSmetaG_FD_96466 | JGI IMG/M metagenome (GOLD analysis project Ga0123336, IMG submission 96466) | Glacier valley bacterial and archeal communities from Borup Fiord, Nunavut, Canada, to study Microbial Dark Matter (Phase II) - ​SSSS metaG | ecosystem: Environmental > Aquatic > Freshwater > Ice... | reverse complement strand
GGCACGTAACAGCGTTGGGCAGGTGGCGGTTCAATGAGGAATGAGGAATGAGGAATGAGGAATGAGGAATGAGGAATGAGGAATGAGGAATGAGGAATGAGGAATGAGGAATGAGGAATGAGGAATTTCGGACCCAACGGCCAATTCTTCATTCCTCATTCCTCATTCTTAATTGAAAAATGGGTTGCTGCGCCGCTCGGCGCCCACCGTGGTGGCGGGGCCGTGGCCGGGGTACACCACCGTTTCGTCGGGCAGGGTCAGCAGCTCGGTTTCGATGCTGCGCAGCAGCGTGGCGTGGTCGCCGCCCGGCAAATCGGTCCGGCCGATGCTGCCCTGGAACAGCACATCGCCGCCGATAACGGTGGCCGTGGGCGCGTGGTAGAGCACCACGTGGCCCGGCGCGTGGCCCGGCGCAAAGCGCACTTCCAGCTCCGTCTCGCCGAAGCGGACGGGCTGGCCGGCCACCAGTTCCCCGGTGGGCTCGGCGGGCTGGTAGTTGGGGAAGCCGTAATTGCCCGCGTAAGTGGGCACGGCGCGCAGGGTGGGCAGGTCGAGCGGGTGCAGCAGAAACGGCGTGCCGGGCCAAGCGTCCAGCACAAACCGGTTGCCGAGCACGTGGTCGATGTGGGCGTGGGTGTTGAGCAGCAGAGCCACCTGCAGCTTTTCGGCCTCGATGTGCTGCTGAAGGGCCCGCTGTTCGGCCGGAGTGTAGCAGCCGGGGTCCACGATGGCGCATTGGCGCGTGGCCTCGTCCACCAGCAGGTAGGTATTTTCGGAAAAGGCGTTGAAGGTAAAACCGGCAACTGTCATAGGGCAGGGGGCAAATAGCAGCAGGAAAGGTACGGCAGCGGACGCTTCGCTTGCGGAAGAATGGGGAACTGTCATTGCGAGCGCAGCGAAGCAATCCTTCCTCGCTCAGCGCAAAGCCATGAATTGTGACACGCTTCCTTATTGGAAACAGAAAGGCCCTGCGCAGTACCGGGGCTTTTCACTTCCTTAGGTTAGTCGCATCGAAAGGAAGGATTGCTTCGCTGCGCTCGCAATAACAGTTCCCCATTCTTCCGCAAGCGAAGCGTTATTTGCCGGTTCATGACAGACTGTGATTTTTTGGTGGTCGGCCACGGCATTGCCGGGGCCACGCTGGCGTATGTACTGCGCCAGCGTGGCCACCGGGTGCTGGTGTACGACCCTGGCCAAGCCGATTCGGCCTCGAACGTGGCGGCGGGCCTGATGAACCCGGTGGCCGGCAAGCGCTTCGCCCTGACGTGGCGAGCGGCCGAGCTGCTGCCCTTCGCGGCAACTTTCTACCGCGAACTGGAGCAGCGCTACGGCCAGTCGTTTTTCACGGATGTGCCCATCCTCAAGCTCTTCGCTTCGCTGGAAGAACAAAACGCCGTGCTGGCCCGCAGCGCCGACCACCCCTGGGGCGACTTCCTGGCCGGCCTGGCCACCGCCGACCCCGGCCTGCCGGGCGTGCACGGCCCTTTTGGCGGCGCGTGGCTGCGGCACGGCGGCCACGTGGCCGTGCGCGAACTGCTGGCCGCCCTGGCCGCCGAGGGCACCCGCGACGGCTGGCTGCGGCCCGAAACGCTCGACTGGTCACGCCTGGAATTTGCCCCCACGGGCGCCACCTACCGCGGCGACGTGCGGGCCCGCCACGTGGTGTGCTGCGAAGGCGCGGCGGCCGTGCACAACCCCTACTTCAGCTGGCTGCCCCTCACGCCCAACCAGGGCGAGGTGCTGGACGTGGCCTGCCCCGGCCTGAGCGCGGCGCAGGTCCTCAACCGGGGTGCCTACGTGGTGCCGGTGGGCGCGGGGCAGTTTCGGGTGGGCGCCACTTACAAATGGCCGCCGTTTGCCAGCGGCCCCACGGCCGAGGGCCGGGCCGAGCTGAGCGCCCGGCTGGCGGGCATCACCGCTCTGCCGTTTGCGGTGGTGGGGCAGCGGGCCGGGGTGCGCCCCGCCGTGCGCGACCGCAAGCCGCTGCTGGGCCCCCACCCCACCGTGCCGGGCCTGAGCTTTTGCGGCGGCTACGGGTCAAAGGGCGTGATGATGGCCCCGCGGCTGGCCGGGCTGCTGGCCGATTGGCTGGAGGGCCACGGCGACCTTTGGGCCGATGTTAGCTTGCAGCGGTACAACGCCTTGCGGCCGGCGGGCGTAAGTTGAGTATTATTGAGGGCGGCGGGAAAACAGCCCCGGTGCCCGCGCGCCCGGGGCCGCACCCCGGCAAGGCCGGCACCCCTCATCCGCCGTTCACCCGGCGGGCGGTATCTTTTTGTGGGGCCCCGAACTTTTTCGGGGCTTCGGCGGATTAAATTCAGTCTTTGTTCGTTGCTCCCTTTATGATTACTACTCTATTGACGAAGCGCACGCTGGGGGCCCTGGCACTGCTGCTGCCGCTGCTGCTGGCTTTTTCGGCGCAGGCCCAAACGGCCCAGGAGCCGTTTGGCCGGGTACGCATCCAGTACAAGCCGTTTCAGTGGCAGCAGCTCAGCACCCAGAACTTTGTGGTGATGTACTACGACGGCGGCGAGCCCAGCGCCCGCCGGGCGGCCGAATACGCCGAAAAGGAACTGCAGCGCATCACGGCGCTCATCGGCTACTACCCGTATTCGAAAACCACGCTGCTCTTCTACAACTCGGTGGGCGACCTGCGCCAGAGCAACGTGGGCCTGGCCAACGACCACCAGGTGAACGGCGGCGAAACCCCGCTGGCCCGCATGAGCAAGGTACAAATTGCTTTCACCGGCCAGGAAACCGAGTTTAAGCGCGTGCTCAGCACCCAGCTCACCGAAGTGCTGCTGAACGACATGATGTACGGCGGCTCGCTGAAGGAAGTGCTGCAAAGCAGCTACCTGCTGCAGCTGCCCGACTGGTTTATTGGCGGGGCTTCGGCCTACGCGGCCGAGGGCTGGAGCGTGGAAATGGACGGCTACATGCGCGACATGACCAAGCAGTACCCCACCGGCAACCGCACCGCGCCGTTCTTTTTGCGCAACTCCACCCTGGCCGGCCAAAGCATCTGGAACTACGTGGCCGAGCGCTACGGCTACACCACCATTCAGAACATCCTCAACCTGACGCGCATCACCCGCGACATTGAAGTGGGCATCAGCTCGTCGCTGAACGTGCCGTTTAAGGTGTTTTTGAAGGATTGGCTGACGTATTACCGCGAGCAAAACGGCCTGCCGGTGGCCGCGCTGGCGGAGCCCGACAAGAAGTTTCGCTTCGGCGGGCGCAACCGGCACGCCGACGTGTTCTCGCAGCCCGTCGTGAGCCCCAACGGCCAGCAGGTGGCCTTTGCCCGCAACGAGCAGGGCCGCTACCGCGTGGTGGTGGCCAACCGCGACGGCAGCCACCGCCACACCCTGAGCCGCGGCGGCTACAAAACCCCCGACCAGCAGGTGGAAACCCGCCTGCCCGTTCTCGCCTGGCGCGGCAACACCCAAGTGGCCGTGGCCGAAATGAACCGCGGCGCCATGACCTTGCACCTGCGCGACGCCAACGGCCGCGGCTTGTTGCGCCGCGTGCGCGAGGCCATCCGCTTCTCGCGGCCCGCGTCGCTGTTCGAGGCTTACGACCAGGTGCTGAGCTTGGCGTATTCGGCCGATGGGAAGGCCTTGGCCTTTAGCGCCGTGCGCGACGGGCAGAACGACCTGTACCTGCTACGCGCCGGCAGCCGCAAGGCCGAGCAGCTCACCAACGACTTGTTCGACGACGTGCAGCCGGTGTTTTTGCCCAACGGGCAGGGCCTGGTGTTCAGCTCGAACCGCTACCTCGACTCGGCCGGCCGGGCCCGGCCAGCCACGTTCCCCAACGTGGTGAATAACTACGATTTGTTCGTTTACCACCTCGACGGGCGCGCCCTGCCGGTGGAAACGCTGGTGAGCACCATCTCGAACGAAACCCGCCCCCGGGCCATTTCCGACGACGAAATTCTGTACCTGGGCGAGGAAAGCGGAGTGCGGTCCCTCTACCGTTATTCGCTGAAAACCAAGCAGCGCACGCTGCTCACCAACTGGCTGCCCAACACCCAGGACTTCGATTACAACCCGGCGACTTCGGCGCTGGCGTTCGTGGCGCCCTCCCAGTCGCGCGACCTGCTGTATTTGTATCCTGCCTTCCAGCTGCCCGCCGCGCTGCCCCTCACCAAAACCACCCGCCAGCAAACGCTGGAAGACCGGTCGGCCGCCCCGGTGGCCGCCACCAAAGCGCCCGCGCCGGCGCCCGTTCCCGTGGTGGCCCCGGCCGACTCCGCCGCCGCCCCGGCGGGCCCACGCCGCGAGCGCCGCAAGGGCAGCGGCACGGTGAACACCAGCGACTACCAGTTTGAAGAAGACGAGCCGGTGCAAGCCACGGCGGCCAAGCGGCGGCGCCTGACGCCCACCGCGGCTTCCGGTGCGGCGGCGGCGGCCAGCGCGGCCGCGGCCGCCACGCCGCTCACCGGCCCCTACCGCTACGACACCCGCTTCATGGCCGACAACGTGTCGACGGCGCTGTACGTGGACCCGCTGCTGGGCCTGGGCCTGCAGTTCCGGGCCACCCTCACCGACGCGCTGGAAAACCACCGCATCGAAGCTAGCGGCTACAGCCCTTTTGGCGACATCTTGAAAACCAGCGACATCCGCGCCTCCTACACCAACCTCACCCACCGCTACGACTGGAGCATTGCCTACCAGAAGCAGGCGTACTTCTTCGATTTCAGTCTGGGCCGCTACCGCTACGGCCGGAACGCCGTGGCGCCCACCATCGCCTACCCGCTCACCCACAACCTGAGCGTACGCGGCGGCCCGCGCTTCGAAAACATCTCGCGCACCAAGACCAGCGACGTGGGCACCGTCGACGACCTGAACACCAACTACGTGGGCTACAGCGGGGAAATCGTGTTCGACAACACCATTGCCACCGGCGTGAACATGATACTCGGCACCCGCCTCAAGGCCAGCATGCTGAACCTGACCAACCTGAGCGACAAGGGGCTGAACTTCGGCAAGCTGATTATCGACCTGCGGCACTACCAGAAAATTCACCGCTCCATTGTGTGGGCCAACCGGGCCAGCTACGGGCAGTTTTTTGGGAACCGGGGCCAGGTTTTCCGCCTCGGCGGCATGGACGACTGGCTGAACGCCGGCTACCAGGACGGCCGCTCCACCCCGTTTGCCCCGGACCAGACCTTTAACCAGCAGTTTGTGACCAACCTGCGCGGTTTCGACTACGGCGCCCGCAACGGCCCGCGCTACGTGCTGTTCAACAGCGAGCTGCGCATTCCCATCGTGCAGTATTTCTCGCGCCAGCCCATCTATTCGGGCTTTTTCCGCAACCTGCAGCTCACCGGCTTTGCCGATGCCGGCACGGCCTACTCGGGCAACAACCCCTTCAACGAGAACAACTCCTACAACACCCAGGTGGCGGGCGGCTTCGGCAACTTGTTCTCGGCCACGGTCGTCAACTTCCGCAACCCCTTTCTGGTGGGCTACGGGGTGGGCGCCCGCACCACGCTGCTGGGCTTTTACGGCAAGGCCGACGTGGCCTGGGGCCAGGAGGACTACGTGACCCACGGCCCCAAATTCTACTTCTCGCTGGGCTACGACTTTTAAAGCGGGCCGTTTCTGGGACGTCGTGCCGGGCCCGGCACGACGTTCTTTTTTCATCCGTTCGGGCGGGTTCGGGCGTATCTTTGCGGCCCGAAACCGAACCCTACCCGTGCCCCTGCTCCGCGAAATCACCACCCTGCTGGCCAAAGACTTCCGCCTCGAATGGCGGCAGCGCGCGGCCCTGGGCGGACTGCTGCTGTACGTGGGCAGCACGGTGTTCGTGTGCTTTTTGAGCTTCAGCCTGCGCGGCGGCACGCCCCCGCCGCCGGCCTGGAACGCGCTGCTGTGGGTCATCCTGCTGTTTGCGGCCATCAACGCCGTGGCCAAGGGCTTCATGCAGGAAAGCACCGGGCAGCGGCTCTATTACTACACGCTGGTGCGGCCCCAGGCCATTATCCTGGCCAAAATGCTCTACAACGCCCTGCTGCTGACGGCGGTGGCGCTGCTGGGCCTGTTTCTCTACACGGTGTTCCTCGGCAACCCCATCCAGGACGCGCCGCTGTTTGTGGCCAACCTGCTGCTGGGCGCCGTGGGCTTCGCCACCACGCTCACGCTGGTGTCAGGCATTGCAGCCAAGGCGGGTGGGCAAGGGGCTACGCTCATGGCCGTGCTCGGCTTCCCGCTGATGGTGCCTATGCTGCTGCTGCTCATCAAGGTGAGCAAGAACGCGCTCGACGGACTCGACCGGGGCGTGAGCCAGCAGGCGCTGCTCACGCTGCTGGCGCTAAACATGCTGGTCGCGGCCGTGTCTTATGTATTGTTTCCTTATCTGTGGAGGGGTTAGCTATGAAATGGACTTGGTGGAAGGTTCTGACGGTTGTGTTCCTGCTGTATTCGGCGGTGGCGGGCTTTTTGCTGCCGGTGCCGCGGCTGGCCATCGTGAACGAGAGCATTCGGAACCTGTATTTCCACGTGCCCATGTGGTTTGCCATGATGGTGATTTTGGGCACGTCGGTGTTTCGCTCGATGCAGTATTTGCGCAACCCCTCGGCCCGGCTCGACATTCTGAGCCACGAAGCGGCCAAGTCGGGCATCGTGCTGGGCATTTTGGGCCTGGCCACGGGCAGCCTCTGGGCGAAGTACACCTGGGGCGCATGGTGGACGCCCGACCCGCGCCTGAACGCCGCGGCCGTGGCCCTGCTCATCTACGGGGCTTACCTGGTGCTGCGCGGCTCCTTCCGCGACGAGCAGCAGCGGGCCCGCGTGTCGGCCATCTACAATATTTTTGCGTTTGCGGCGGCCATTCCGTTGCTGTTCATCCTGCCGCGCATCTCGGGCAACAGCCTGCACCCCGGCCAAACCGGCAACCCCGGCTTCAGCAAGTACGACCTCGACAGCACCATGCGGATGGTGTTTTACCCCGCCGTAATCGGCTGGATACTGTTCGCCTTCTGGATGACTCAGGTGAGCAGCCGGCTGGCCTTTTTGCAATTAAAACTTGATGAAAAATAACCTCTTGGCTCGTCTTGCCGGCGCGCTGTGCCTGCTGCAATTCCTGTTGTTCACCGCCACCACCGCGTTGGCCCAAGCCACCGACCCCAACGCTCCCGAAATGGCCGACGGCCTGCGCCAGAGCGGCAAAATATACGTGGTGGTTACCGCCGTAGTCATCATCGTCGCCGGCCTGTTGTTCTACCTGATTTCGCTCGACCGCAAGGTGAGCAAGCTGGAGCAGGAAATAAAAAAATAGGCGGGCACCCAACCCCCGGTTCAACTGTTGTCGTGTTGCCTTTAGCGCCGCCCGCGATGTTTGCTAAAATTCGTTAACTCCGTGATATGAAAAAGTCGCACATTTTCGTCATGGCCATCATTGCGGTGGCCGCCGCCATCATCCTCAGCACCACGGCCGACGCCAGCGTGTACGTGGGCTTCGGCGAGGCCCGGACGCGGGCCGCCGAGGGCAACAGCACCAAGGTGCACGTGGTGGGCAAGCTCCCGCGCGACGGCCAAAAACACCCCCTGGGCCTGGAATACGACCCCATGACGGACCCCAACTACTTCGCTTTCACCCTGATTGACACCAACCGCGTGGCCCAGCGCGTGGTGTACAACAACCCCAAGCCCCAGGATTTCGACGCTTCCGAGCAGGTGGTGATTACCGGCTGCATGAAAGGCCAGGTGTTTTTGGCCGACCAAATCCTGTTGAAGTGCCCCAGCAAATACGTGAAGAAGGATTTGAAGGGCACGCCGGCCACGGCTTCGGTTAATCAGCCAGCCGTTGTTGACTAATTTTTTGGTTGGTACGCCGCCGGCCGTGAAGCACGGCCTGCTTCAGTTGCTGCTCGCCGGCACTTTCGCCGCGGCCGCGGCGGCCCAGGTGGCCAACGACAACCTTGAAAACCGCCGGGTACTGCACGCCGAAGAAACCGTTGCGTCCAGCACCACCGGCTGCACCGTGCGACGCCCCTGCGTGGATGAGCGCCTGACCGGTAAGTGCATCGAGTACCACAACGACCAGTGGTTCGAGTTCACGCCGACGGTTTCGGGCCGTTATTTCGTCAACATTGGCGGTCAGAAGTGCCGCGATGTGCGCGGCGTGCAACTGGTCGTCCTCACCGGCCAGCCCTGCCAGCCGGCCACCTACCGCATCTTAAGTTGCACTTCCCTCGGCACGCAGGACGACGTGTTTGTGACGCTGGACTTGCTGCGCGCCGGCCAGCCGTATTTGCTGAATGTGGATGGCTACCTGAAGGACTTTTGCCAGTTCACGCTGCAGGTGAGCGGGCGGGCGGTGGGCACGCCCGCCGGGCCACCCCCACCCATGACCACGGCCGCCCTGCCCGGCAGCAACCGGGTGGTGCACTTGGAATGGACGTTGCCCGACTCGCTGGGCGCCGCGCCGCATTGCCGGGTGTTGCGCCGCGAGCTGCGGGAGTTTCGGAGCACCGAGCGGGCGCGGGTACCGGTAGTTCGCAACACTTTGGGCGGCTCGTCCGGCGCCTACGCGGCCACCGACACGCTGCCCCGACCCGGCCACTACCTCTACCAGGTAGTGGCCGGCGCCGGCCCCGACTCGTCGGCGCCCGTGCTGTTGCGGCAGCAATGGGTGTCGTTCAGCCAACTGAACCCCCTGCTCAGCCACCCGCCGCAAGTGCCGCACGTGGTGCTGCCGCTGGGCAAGTACCCCCGCAATTCTCGGTTATCGGTTATCATTTCCAACCCCGCGAGCGGACGGGTGCTGCTGTCGCGGCAGCTCGTGGGTCAGCCCGGCGACAAACGCCAGGGCTGGCAGCCCGTGAGCGAGTGGCAGGACGCCGGGATGGAGAAAATTGCCGTTGAAATAACTTGTCATCCGCCGCGCGGCGACTTTTTCGTCGATAGGTTGTTATTGAGTCTCCCGGCCCCGGCGGCGCGGCCGTAATTTTGCCTTTTCAATGAAAACCCTTGATACTTCTATGCTATCGCGCTGCGCGCAGGCGCTCGACCAGGCGCTGCGGCTGTTGCAGCAGAATACGCCCGGTTCAGTACTTTATGAGTTATATCGTTCGGCCTGCGTCAAGGAGTTTGAAGTAATCATCGAACTGGCGGGTAAGCTGCTGAAAAAAGCGTTGCGTCCTTATTATGCCTCTCATCGCCAGGCCGAAGCGCTGATGTACAAGGACATTTTTCGCGCCGCGACGCAATATGGCCTGCTGTCGACGCTCGAAGCGGAGCGGTGGCTGACCTACCGCGACAGCCGCAATAGTACCGCCCACGAATACGGAGTTGGCTTTGCGGAGGCCACCGTTACCTTCCTGCCCCACTTCGTGACCGATGCTACTGCGCTGGCGCAACTGCTGCACGGCAAACCCATCGATTGACTATGCTCGACCTCAACCCGCGTTACGTTGCCACGTTGCACGAGCTCATCGCCCGGTGCCTGCCCCCGGCCGTGGCCGTGTGGGCCTACGGCAGCCGCGTGAACGGCAACGCCCACGACGGCAGCGACCTCGACCTCGTGCTGCGCACGCCCGACCTCGCGGCCCTGCCGGCGGGCCTGCTCGGCCGCTTCCGCGAGGCGCTGACGGATAGCAACCTCCCGATTTTTGTGGATGCGCACGACTGGGCCACGCTGCCCGAGTCGTTCCATCCGCGCATTGAAGCCCGTTACGAAGTGGTGCGCCCCGGCGTGGCCCTGACGGTGGAACCTGCCTGATTTATCCTTTGCTTATGAACCTATTTGTTGGACAACTCGGCCACCTGAGCGTCATCGTGGCCTTTGCTGCGGCGCTGGTGGCGGCGTACAGCTACTTCCAGGCCACCCGGGGCCGGGCGCTGGGCGACACCGATGCGGACTGGCTGCGCCTGGCACGGGCCGCGTTCTTCGTGCACGGCGCGGCGGTGCTGTCGGTGGTGGTGTGCTTGTTCAACATCATCCACGCGCACCGCTACGAGTACTACTACGCCTGGAGCCACAGCTCCAACCACCTGCCGGTGCAGTACATGATTTCGTGTTTCTGGGAAGGCCAGGAGGGTTCGTTTCTGCTCTGGATATTCTGGCAAGTGGTGCTGGGCTTCTGCGTCATGCGTTTCAACCGCAAGTGGGAAGCGCCGGTGATGGCCGTGTTCAGCGGCGTGCAGGTGTTTCTGGTGAGCATGATTGTGGGCGTGGTGGTGGGCGGGGTGCGGATTGGCTCGTCGCCGTTCATCCTGCTGCGCGAGTTCCTCACCGACCTGCCGGTGTGGAAGATGAACCCCAACTTCGTGCCCAAGGACGGCACCGGCCTCAACGCCCTGCTCCAGAACTATTGGATGGTGATTCACCCGCCCACGCTGTTCCTCGGCTTCGCCCTCACCCTCGTGCCGTTCGCCTTCGCCATCGCCGCCCTCTGGAAGCGCGAGCTCACGGCTTGGGTGAAGCCCGCCCTGCCGTGGACGCTCGTCGGCGGCGGCGTGCTGGGCGTGGGCGTGGTGATGGGCGCCTACTGGGCCTACGAAACCCTGAACTTCGGCGGCTACTGGAACTGGGACCCGGTCGAAAACGCCGTGTACATCCCGTGGCTGGTGCTGGTGGCCTCGTTGCACGGCTTGGTGCTGTGGCAAAAGCGCCGCACCGGCCTGCGCACCGCGTTTGCGCTGGTGGTGGCCACGTTTGTGCTGATTTTGTACGCCACCTTCCTCACCCGCAGCGGGGTGCTGGGCAACGCCTCGGTGCACTCGTTTACCGATTTGGGCCTGTCGGGCCAGTTGTTCATTTACATGGCTTTCTTCTCGGTGCTGGCCGTGGCGCTGCTGGCTTCGCGCTGGAAGGAAATTCCTATATCTGAGAAAGAACTGAACGGCTACAACCCCGAGCTATGGGTGTTTGTGGGCGCCACGGTGCTGTGTTTGGGCGCGTTCCAGGTGCTGTTCACGACCAGCATTCCGGTCTATAATTCGTTTATGGGGCTGATTGGGATTAAAACCAACGTGGCCCTGCCCGCCGACCAGATTGCCCACTACTCCAAGCTGCAGCTGTGGATGGGCGTGGGCGTGGCCCTGCTTTCGGGCATCGGCCAAATCATGTGGTGGCAGCGCAACGACAAGTATACCGTGGTCAATTCCCTCACGGCGCCCACGCTGCTGGCCCTGTTGGGCACGGCGCTGGTGGTATTACTGGTGCGCTACAACGGCCTCAGCATCTCGCCGGCCTACGTGGTGCTCACGCTGGCGGGCCTGTTTGGGGTGCTGGCCAACTTCGGCACCATCTTCAACCTGCTGCGGCGCGGGGTGCGGCTCTCGGGCGGCGCGGTGGCTCACTTGGGCATCGCCCTCATGCTGCTGGGCATCCTGGCCTCGTCGGGCTACTCCAGCGTGATTTCGCGCAACGTGTCGGGCCTGCTCTACTCGCGCGAATTCACCGAAGAACTCAACCGCGACAACGTGCTGCTGTGGCGCAACGAAACCGCGCCCATGCACGGCTACCAGCTCACGTACACCGGCCAGTTTTTTGAAGTGCCCGGCGTGCCCGGCTACGTGGATAAGCAGTTCCTGTTCCGCACCGACGACGACTACAAGGCCTTGGCCCGCGCGCCCATCGCCGTCGAGGGCAAGACCTATTACAAGACCGGCGACACGGTCAACATCCTGCCCGAAAACACCTACTACCGCATCAACTACAAGGATGTGAAGTCGGGCGAACAATTCACGCTCTACCCCCGCGCCCAGATAAACGAGGAAATGGGCGGCGGCGGCTTGCTGGCTTCGCCGGCCATCAAGAAATTTTGGGGCCACGACATCTACACCCACATCAGCTCGGTGCTTGACCCGCGCAAGGAAAAGCCGTGGAGCGAGCCCAAAGAGCACATCCTGAGCGTGGGCGACACCATTTTCCTCAACGACTACTTCGCCGTGTTCCGGGCCATTGAGCCGGCCCACGAAACCGCCGGCCTCAACATGCAGAAGGGCGACCTCGCCCTGCAGGCCGACATGATAGTGTCGGGCGAGAAGCGCCAGTACCACGCCCACCCCGTGTTCGTGGTGCGCAACCGCATGGTGGGCCGCGTGCCCGACGAAGTGGAAGACCTCGGCGTGCGCCTGAGCCTCAACGCCATCGACCCGGTGAAGGGCAAGTTCACCTTCGGCGTGAGCACGACGCAGAAGGACTACGTCATCCTCAAGGCCATGGAAAAGCCCTTCATCAACTTGCTCTGGAGCGGCACCCTGCTCATGGCCATCGGTTTCGGGCTGAGCGTGCGCCAGCGCGGCGGCCGGGGCGCGGTGGCCGAAGCCGCTCCCGCAGCAGCGGCTTCGGCGGAGCCCCAAGGCCGGGCGGCTCAGCCGCAAGTAGCGGGCTAAGTAGGCCCGGCCCGCTGCTTGCGGCTGAGCGGCCCGGCCCTCGGTGGGGCGTGCTCCCCCGGTGGCGGCAGCCCCACCGGACGGGCGTGGCCGCTCAGCGGCCCTCCCGCAGCGCGCGTTGCACGGGCGGCGCACTCCGAAACGTACAGGGCCTGGGCGCGCTGCTCCTCCGTCTGGCTTCCCGTCGAAGATATTTGACTGATAATTACAATGTTTAGACTGATAACGATAAACGTATGACGCCAAATCATTACGGGATGACTTATTTCTGCCGTACTAAGACTTTAAATTAGGTAAATAAGGCTTCTAATCGGCACCAGAAGGCTTCTAATCACCACCAGAAGACTTATGTCTGACGCCGACTGACTTCTATTCGCTCACTTATGACTCATAAACCTGCGGTGCGGGCCCCAGCGGAGCCCGTAGCCCACCAAAAAGGGCCGCCCAACCGGGCGGCCCTTTTTGCTTTTCAGCCGAAGCCGCAGCCTATTTCACAATCGAAATCTGCTGCATGGTGTATTCCTCGCCGTTGCGCACCTTGAGGCTGTAGAGGCCGGCGGCCAGCCCCGACAAATCCACGTCGTTGCGGAAGTTGTCCTTGGCCGTGCCCGTGTACACGCGCTGGCCGAGCAGGTTGGTGACCTCCACGCCCAGGGCCTGCTTGGCGTTGGCGCCGTGCACTTCGAGGCTGAACACGCCGGTGGCCGAGGGGTTCGGGAACACGCTCACGGCGCGCTTCAGGGCTTCGGAAGTGGCCAGCGGGCCGGCCGAAATCGTCACGTCGTCCACGGCCAGGAAGCCCTGGTCGCCCACGCTGGTGGCGTGGAAGCCCACGTAGTAGGTGCCGGCGGCCGGCGTGAAGTCGAGCACGGCCGGGGTGCTGGCGTTGTTGGCCAGCAGGTAAGCCGCGCTGATGATGGCGTTGTTGGTGAACAGCGGGAGGGTCTGGCCGGCCGGGGTGGCGGCAGCGCCGTACTTCACTTCCATGGCGTTGGCGTAGGTGTTGGCGCCCGACGCGGCCGGGCCGCGGTAGTAGAACGACACGCGGTAGCGTTGGGCGGCCGCCGTGGCCAGGGCCGGGGTGTAGAACCAGTCGTTGGCGCCCACGGTCACGTCGGCGCTGTTGTACACGTACACCATGGCGTTGGGGGCCGAGCGGGCGATGTTGTTCGAGTTGGGTACGTTGGCCACCGCGCTGCGCGGCTGCCAGGTGAAGCCGTCGTTGTTGGCATCGGTCACGGTGATGCCGCAGGGCAGCGTCTGGCCGGGGGCCACCACGTCGAAATTCTGCGTGTAGGGGAAGGCGCTAACGACGGGCGGCGTGCAGGCCGTGGAGCTGCTCACCGGCCCGGTCAGGCCGCTTTGGTCGGTGGCGCTGCAAATGCTGCGGATGTAGAAATCGTAGCTGGTGCCAGCCGTCAGGCCCGTCACCGTGTAGGTCGTGCCCGTGAACGTGGGCGTGGTGCTGCTCGTGCCGCTGGGCGTGAAGCCGGGGGCGCCGTACACAATCTGGTAGCCGATGGACCCGGCCGCCGCCGTGAACGAGAACGAGGCTGTGGTAGAGGTAACGCCAGTCACCACAAAATTTGTTGGCTGCGGACAGGTAGTGAGGGCAGCAGTGATGGCCTCAAACGGAAACTTATAAAGTGACGTGGTGGCTGCATTCAAGGCCGGGGCGGGCGCCGACGGGGCAGTTGTCGAGCCTGTGAAGAAAGTGTTTGGGCGCGTTGGTGCCTCATTTTGTACGCCGAAAGGATAAAAACCGGCTGTGCCAGTAGTCGGCACTTGGCCCATTCCCACGAGCACATCGCCGGCGGGCACCGTCGCCGGTACGCTCAAAACAAACGTGTGCTGAGCCCCGATGTCAGTTGCTCGGATTACATAGTCGGGCGAGCGGGCCAGCAAAACGCCGGTGGTCGCGTCAACCACCACACCGAATACGCTTTCCCCAACTGATGTTTTGGAGGTAGGGCTGGTGCCCGCTTCGCTGATAAGAGCCGCTACCGCCGTGATGTTGCGCGATGCGTTGAGTGTGATTTTGGCGGCGTAGTAGTTGTTGGGAGTCAACGCCGTAAATACGCTGTTGCCGCTGCTCGTTCCTGCCGTGTAGTAGGAGAAAATCGTGGCGTTGGTTTCCATGAGCTTCACGTAGCTGTTGTTCGCGTTGTTGTCGTCGTTCGGCACCGTCACCGTCACCGTGTTATTGCCAATGTTGGGCACTATCACGTTGGAAAACGTTACCAGGGCCGTGGCGCCCACCGCCAGCGAAGCAACGGTTTGGGTAGCGGCCGTGAACGTGTTAGCCCCGGTCACGTTTAGCGACGCCACCACGTTGGTCAACGCAGCCGTTCCGGCGTTGCGAATGGCGGCTTGAATGGTAAGCGGTTGGCCCACGGGCACCGCCAGCTTATCGTAGCCATACACCAGCTGCACGGCCGCGTCGTTGGGCGTGGGGATGGTGAAGCTGTACGTGCGGCCCGGGTCGGGCAGCGGCGTGCCGCCCGCCACGGTGGGCGTCGCGCGGATGTTGTGGCCGTTGGTGCCCGCCGCGTACACGCCCTGTTGGAAGACGGTGCCGCTCCAAGCGGTGTTCGAGGCCTTCACGGCCGTCACCACCTGGGCCGCGGCAACGCTACTGCCCTTCACGCCCACCACCATGAAGTTGGCGTTGGTGGGGTTGGCCGAGGGCGTGGCCGTGCCGTACACGAAGTCAACGGCGCCGTTGGCCTCGTAGAGCTTCACCTGAAAGCTGAAGTTGGCAAACTGCTTGTCGATGTTGCCTGGGTTGGTCGAGCTGGCCGTCCGGCCTTTGTCGCTCACGTTCTTCCACTGAATGGTGCACACCCGGTTGGGGGCGGTGCCGGTGGTAGCCACCCGGTACTCGGGCGTGCCCGTGCCCGCTTCCAGGTCGGTGTTGAAGGGCAGCAGCAGGTTGTTCTCCGTGGTCGAGTTCAGCGGCCCACTGGTGGAGGCTTCCTGCGCGAAGGCCGAAAAGAACGGCGCGGCCGGCGCCACCGTGCCCAGCTTCAGAAAACCGTTGGTGTTCAGCACGAAATCAGTAAACGCCGTACCGTTGTAGGTAAACGGGAATCCGATGGGCGTGGCCGCCGAGTTGGCGTCGTCGAAGTTGGCCGTGGCAATGGCCGTGCCGGCCGTGCCCAAGTCGGTGTAGCCGGAGTTGGTGTTGGCCACGTTAGTGGCCGTGTAAAACTGCGCGTGGGCCGCCGTGGCGCCGCAAGCCAGCAGTGCGGCCAGCGCCAGCGGCCGGAGGCCGGAAATCAGCCCCAGGCCAGTGTATGGGTATTTCATAAAGGGTGAAAATGTAGGTGAATACAAAAAATGAAGCGTGGAAAAAGTGCGAACCGGACAAAACGCGGCGCTCCTCTCTTGGAACAAGGGCAGGGGCGGTAGTTTTGTGCCTACAAGTTGCTAATTTTTTAGCATACCGGGGCGGCCCCGACCCATTTTGCAGCGCTAACGCACCTGCCTGGTCACCCTCCCGATTTTAGTTGTCCCCGTCGATGCCTTATCCCCTTCCTCCTTTGCGCATCGGTCTGTTTGGCGCGGGCCGGGTGGCCAGCCAGCTGGGCCCGGCCCTGGCCGCCGCTGGCCACCGCGTGGTTTTTGTGTGGAATCGAAACGAGGCCCCGGCAAAAATCCTGGCCGCTCAGCTGCCCGGCGCGCAGGCCCTTGCCACCCTGGCCCCGCCCCTGCCCCCGGCCGACGTGTACCTGCTGGCCGTGCCCGACGCCGCCGTGGCCCCGCTGCTGGCGGCCGTGCCCTGGCCCGCGGGTGCGCTGGTGGCCCACCTGGCCGGGGCGCTGCCGCTGGCAGTATTCGCCGCGCAGCCGGCCGTGCGCGGCGGCGTGTTCTACCCGCTGCAAACTTTCAGCCCCGGCCGGGCCGTGGACTGGGTCACAGTGCCGCTCTGCATCGAAGCCCGCGACCCCGCCGCCGAAACGACCTTGCTGCGCCTGGCCGGCAGCCTCAGTCGGCACGTGCTGCGGCTCGACTCGGCCCAGCGGCTCCAGCTGCACGTGGCAGCCGTGTTCGCCAACAATTTCACCAACCACCTGCTTGGTATAGCCGATGCCCTGCTGGCCGAGGCCGGGCTGCCGCCCGCGCTGCTGGCCCCGCTGGTGCGCGAAACGGTGGCCAAGGCCCTGGCCCACCCGCCGTTTGGCGTGCAAACCGGGCCGGCGGTGCGGCGCGACGCGCCCACCCTGGCCGCCCACCACGCGGCGCTGGCGGCGCACCCGGCGTGGCAGGCGCTCTACGCGCAGCTCACGGCCAGCATCCAGGCCCAGCTTTGATGCCGGGACCGGGCCGAGTACCTTTGCAGCGGCAAACGCCGCGTTTTTTCTGACTTTTTTGCTTCTTGTTTTGTCCGTTCCTGCCACCACCATCACCTTCCAGCTCAGTGACGGCCAGCCGGCCCAGACCCACGTGGCGGCCCCCGGCGAGTCGGTGCTCGACGTGGCCCTCAACAACGGCATCCAGCTGCAGCACAACTGCGGCGGCGTGTGCGGCTGCAGCACCTGCCACGTCTACATCAACGCGGGCGGCGACAACTTACCTGAAATCAGCGACAAGGAAGAAGACTTCATCGACCGCGCCGAGAACCCGCGCATCAACTCGCGCCTGGCCTGCCAGTGCGTGGTGGAGGCCGACATGCAGCTGGTCGTCACCGTGCCGCCCCAGCACTTCCTGGGCCACTAACAGTGAGATGGTGAGGTGGAGAAATGGCGAGTTTATCCTTCCATTCGCGCCACCTGCGCAGCTTGCGCAATTAAAACATCAAACTCGCCATTTCACCAATTCCCCATCTCACCAAATGACCCACTTTGAGCCGCCCATGCACTGGGCCGACCACGAAGACATTGCCATGGCGCTCTACGAGAAGTTCGGCGACGACTTTGCCGAAGCCAAAATCTACCGCATCCGCTTCACCGACCTCATCGAGTGGGTGTTGAGCCTGAACAACTTCGACGGCACCCGCGAGCAGGCCACCGAAGGCCACCTGGAGCAGATTCAGGCCAAGTGGGTGTACGAGTGGCGCGATAACCAATAACGGACGCGGGGACGGCGCCCCGGAGCCAACCCCCCGTTGGGTTCCCGCGTAAGCAGCCCCGAAGTGGACGCTGATGCCATTTCAGGCATTCCCGCAGCCTTTACCCGGGCACTTATCACTTTTCCACATTTGTTCCTGCATGAAAACCGGCACCATTAAATTCTTCAACGAAGCCAAGGGCTATGGCTTCGTGACCGACGACGAAACCAAGGAGGACTTTTTCGTCCACGTAACCGGCCTGAACGGGGCCACGGTGCAGCAGAACGACCGGGTGGAGTTCGAAACCCAGGAAGGCCGCAAGGGCATCAACGCCGTGAACGTCCGCAAGGTCTAAACGCTGGTAACGTATTGGGGGCGCCCTCGCAAAAGCTTCTCCCGCAACGGAGAAGCTTTTTTGTTGCCCGCCCCGCCCCGGCCCGCCACTTTAGCCGACCTTTGCCCCCGACCCCGTTTCGCCATGAATCCGCCCCCGCCCAAGCCGTCTGCTGCCCTGCCCCCGCTCCCGGCAGCCGGGCTGCGCACGGCCCTGCCCACGCTGGTGCGCTGGCCCAACCTGCTCATCATGCTGCTGTGCCTGGCCTTGGTGCGGGCCGGCCTGCTGCTGCCCGGGCAGCCGGTGGGCACGGCGCTGCTGGCCCCGCGCTTCGGGGGGCTGGTGCTGGCGGCGCTGCTGGTGGCGGCGGCCGGCTACATCATCAACGATTATTACGACGTGAAAATTGACGCCATCAACCGGCCCGCCCGGCTGGTGGTGGGGCGGGTGGTGCACCGGCGCAAGGCCATGCTGGCCCACGTGGTGCTGAGCGGGGCCGGGGTGCTGCTGGCCGGGTGGCTGCACCAGGTGCTGGGCGCCGTCACGCTGGGCACGGCGCTGCTGTTGTGGGGCTACTCGGCGCGCTTCAAGCGGGTGGCGCTGGTGGGCAACGTGAGCATTGCCACGCTCACGGCCGCGCTGGTGCTGCTGCCCGAGCTGCAGCTGCGGCTGGAACGCCACGACGCCCACAGCGTGGTGTGGCCCTACGCGCTGGCGGCGTTTCTGCTCACGGTGGTGCGCGAAATCGTGAAGGACGTGGAGGACATGCGCGGCGATGCCCAGCACGGCTGCCGCACCCTGCCGCTGGTGCTGGGCGTGGCCCGCACCAAGTGGGTGGCCGGCTTCTTCCTGGCCTGCCTGGCGCTGTTAACCGCCGGGGCCACGGGGCGGTTGCTGCTGGGCGGGCACTGGCCGCTGGGCGCCTGGCTGCTGCTGCTGGTGCTGCTGCCCCTGGCGCAGGTGGCGCGCCTGCTGTTGCGGGCCGACCGGCGCCGGCACTTCCGCCACCTCAGCTCCTGGTGCAAGGGCATCATGCTGGCCGGCGTGCTGAGCATGGCCCTGGCCGGCTCACTGGGGTGATTGCAATTCTAACCGAACGTCCTGCTTCGGCTTCGCGGACGCCAGATGGGCAGGACGTTCTAAAATGTTAATTGATACTTATTCCATGAAATTGAAATACCGTCACCTCTTTTTCGACCTCGACCATACGCTGTGGGATTTTGAGAAAAACGCCAACGAAACGCTGCACACGCTGTACGAACGGCACGATTTCGCGCGTTTTGCCACCTTCGCGGTGGATGAATTTATCCGCGTCTACAGCGACATCAACCACGCGCTGTGGCGGCTGTACCAGAACAACAAAATCTCGCAGCAGCAACTGCGCGACGTGCGCTTCGTGCGGACGCTGACCCGGCTGGGCGTGGCGGAAGCCGAAATTCCGGCCAGTATTTCGGCCGAATTTACCAAAATTCTGCCCCAGAAATCGGCGGTGTTCCCCCACACCCACGAGGTGCTGGACTACCTCAAGCCCAACTACCGCCTGCACCTCATCACCAACGGCTTCAACGACATTCAGGGCCTCAAGCTGGCCTCGTCGAACCTGACGCACTACTTCGAAGAAGTCATCACCTCCGAACACAGCGGCCACCTCAAGCCCGACCCGCGCATGTTCCAGCACGCGCTGCAACGCACCGGCGCCGCCGCCGCCGAAAGCCTGATGATTGGCGACAACCTGGAATGCGACGTGCTGGGCGCCTACAACGCGGGCATCGACCAAGTGTATTTCAATCCCGGTAAGCGGCGGCACTTCAACCAGATAACCCACGAAATCAGTTGCCTGAGCGAGTTGAAGGACATTTTGTAGCCACGCTGTCGTCTATCATCCTGAGCTTGCGAAGGGCCTTATCACGGCCGCATCTCGTCAGGCAAGGTATTCAACCGTGATGAGGTCCTTCGCAACCTCAGGATGACAGCCATTCTTTAACAACCCCAGCCCAGCTCACCCATGGTACACCTCATTGGCTTATCCGGCCGTCGGGGCAGCGGCAAAGACACCGTGGCCCGCCTGCTGCTGCAACTACAGCCCGAGCGCATCTGGCAGATTCGCTCTTTTGGTGATTCCATTAAGTCCGTCTGCGCCGCCCTTACCGGCGAAGATGCAGGCTCCTACTACACCCAGAAAGGCAAGGCCGAGCGGGTACCCACATTCAGGCGCACCCGCGGCGAAATGCTGCAGCAGGTGGGCCAGGCGTTGCGCGTGTGGGAGCCGCTGGTGTGGGTCGATGCCTTTTTTGCCGCGCTCCCGTCCGACGCTTTCGTGCTGGTGCCCGACGTGCGCTTCCCCAACGAAGCCGACCCCATCCGCCAGCGCGGCGGCCTGATGCTACGCGTGGAAGGCGACCCGCTGCACCAGCGCGGCGACGGCACCCGCGACGACGACCACCCCAGCGAAACAGCCATGGACGACTACCCCCACTTCGCCGCCACCCTGCACAACAGCGGCTCCCGCGACGACCTCACCCGGCAGGTGCGGGAACTGCTAAAACGGCTTTAAGAATCCCTTTACCTTTGTCCCACGCCCACCCAAAACTCTTTACAACCATGGCCAACGGCTTTTTCAACGTCCCAATTCCAATCAACGAACCCGTAAAAGGCTACGCGCCCGGCTCGAAAGAAAAGCTGGAGCTGCAGCAGCAGCTCCAGGCCCTGCGCGGATTGGAGCTGGACATCCCGATGTACATCGGCGGCCAGGAAGTGCGCACCGGCAAAACCCAGCGCATCAGCCCGCCGCACGACCACCAGCGCACCATCGGCCACTTCCACGCCGGCGACGCCAGCCACGTGACCCTCGCCATCGAGGCCGCGTTGGCCGCCCGCCCGGCCTGGGCCGAAATGCCCTGGGAGCACCGCGCCGCCATCTTCCTCAAAGCCGCTGACCTGCTGGCCGGGTCCTACCGCGCCCGTATCAACGCGGCCACCATGCTGGGCCAGAGCAAGAACGCCTTTCAAGCCGAAATCGACGCCACCTGCGAGCTGATTGACTTTTTCCGGTTCAACGTGCACTTCATGCAGGAAATCTACAAGCAGCAGCCCGAGAGCCTGCCCGGCATGTGGAACCGCTTGGAGCACCGCCCACTCGAAGGCTTCGTGTTTGCCCTCACGCCCTTCAATTTCACGTCCATCGCCGGTAACCTGCCTTCCTCGGCGGCCCTGATGGGCAACGTGGTGGTGTGGAAACCCGCCAACACCCAGATTTATTCGGCCCAAGTGCTGATGGAGCTGTTCCGGGAAGCCGGCGTGCCCGACGGCGTCATCAACCTCGTGTACGTGGACGGCCCCACGGCCGGCGACGTTATTTTTGCGCACCGCGATTTCGCCGGCATCCATTTCACCGGCTCCACCGGCGTGTTCCAGAACATCTGGAAAACCATCGGCCAGAACATCGCCACCTACAAATCCTACCCACGCATCGTGGGCGAAACCGGCGGCAAGGACTTTATCCTCGCTCACCACACCGCCCACGCCAAAGCCGTGGCCGTAGGCATGAGCCGCGGCGCGTTCGAGTACCAGGGCCAGAAATGCTCGGCCGCCTCGCGCGTGTACCTGCCGTCCAACACGGCCGATGAAATCCTCGGCTACGTGAAGGAAGACCTCGCCTCGTTCAAAATGGGCGACGTGGAGGACTTTTCTAACTTCATTAACGCCGTAATCGACGAGAAGTCGTTCGACAAGCTGGCCAAGTACATCGACGGCGCGAAGGCCGACCCGAACGCCGAAATCATTGCGGGCGGCGGCTACGATAAGTCGAAAGGCTACTTCATTGAGCCCACCGTCATCGTAACCAAAGACCCCAAGTACGTGACCATGTGCGAGGAGCTGTTCGGCCCCGTGCTCACAGTGCACGTCTACGACGCCGACAAATTCGAGGAAACGCTGGAGTTGGTGGACACCACCTCGCCCTACGCCCTCACCGGGGCCGTGTTCTCGCAGGACCGGTACGCCATCGACCTGGCCTCGAAGAAACTGGTGCACGCCGCCGGCAACTTCTACATCAACGACAAGCCCACCGGCGCGGTCGTGGGCCAGCAGCCCTTCGGCGGCGCCCGCGCCTCCGGCACCAACGACAAAGCCGGCTCCCTGCTCAACCTGCTCCGCTGGGTGTCGCCCCGCGCCATCAAGGAAACCTTCGTGCCCGTCACCGACTACCGCTACCCCTTCCTCGGCTCGGAGCCGGCGGAGGATTTGAACCGCGACAAAGGCTTGTAAACAAAAAGGCCCGCATCTGTTGATGCGGGCCTTTTTACTTCTTGAAGCTTACCGAACACCAACATTGCGCCCCCAACCCGTAGGCGTTACCTTTGCCATTCAGCGCCCATAGGTGCTGCTATCCGCTAAAATCACAGCTATGTTATTAGTCCTGCCGGCTGCCAATTATCAGCCTTCCGATTACCTGCCCATTCTCATTCAATTCGGGCTGGCGCTGGCTTTCGTGGCCTTTGCCATGATTGTCTCCCACCTGGTGGGGCCCAAGCGTACCAGCGCGGTAAAGAATGCCTCCTTCGAGTGCGGCATCGAATCGGTGGGCAACGCCCGGACGCCGATTTCGGTGAAGTACTTCCTCACGGCCATTGTGTTCGTGCTGTTCGACGTGGAAGTCATTTTCATGTACCCGTGGGCGGTGAACTTCCGGGCCCTGGGCAATGACGGTTTCATTGCCATGGTGCTATTCATGTTCTTCCTGCTGGCGGGCTTTCTGTATATTATCAAAAAAGGCATCCTGCGCTGGAATGAGGCCTGATTTAGCCAAACTTTTGCCGCTTGGCTGGTGTTGGATACTGAGCCGATAGGCCTCCAAATCTGACTTTTATATGATGGATACCCGCGTTCCGGAAATTAAAACGGTTGAAGCCCCCGAAGGCGTTGAAGGCGCCGGCTTCTTTGCCACTTCGCTGGAAAAAGTGGTGGGCATGGCCCGCGCCAATTCGCTCTGGCCCTTGCCCTTCGCCACCTCTTGTTGCGGCATCGAGTTCATGGCTACCATGGGCTCGCACTACGACATTTCGCGCTTCGGCTCCGAGCGGCCGAGCTTTTCGCCCCGCCAGGCCGACTTGCTGATGGTGATGGGCACCATTGCCAAGAAAATGGCCCCCATCGTGAAGCAGGTGTACGAGCAAATGGCCGAGCCCCGCTGGGTGCTGTCCATGGGCGCCTGCGCCTGTTCGGGCGGTATTTTCGACTCGTACTCGGTGCTGCAAGGCATCGACCGCATCATCCCGGTCGACGTGTACGTGCCCGGCTGCCCGCCCCGCCCCGAGCAGGTCATCGATGGCCTGATGCGCGTGCAGGACCTGGCCCGCAACGAATCCATGCGCCGCCGCAACGCCCCCGAATACCAGGCCTTGCTGGAGTCTTACAACATCAAATAAGCTACCCCTCCCGAATGACTCCACAGGAATCTGCCGCCGCGCCCGAAGTTGCTGTTGCCGAAGACCCGGTAAAGGTCCAGAATGCGCGGGTGCTGGCGCTGCTGCACCGTTTATTTGGCGAGGCCACTTTCACCGACGTGGAAGAACAGTACGGCCTGCTTTCGGTGACCACCACGCGGGAGCACATCCACGGCGTCATTGCCGGCTTGCAGCAGGACCAGGAAATCAAGCTGAATTTCCTGACCACGATGTGCGGCATCAACTACCCGG
>Ga0123336_10001271_pt1 | contig 23530 bp, 22 predicted proteins | sample SSSSmetaG_FD_96466 | JGI IMG/M metagenome (GOLD analysis project Ga0123336, IMG submission 96466) | Glacier valley bacterial and archeal communities from Borup Fiord, Nunavut, Canada, to study Microbial Dark Matter (Phase II) - ​SSSS metaG | ecosystem: Environmental > Aquatic > Freshwater > Ice... | reverse complement strand
GTTCGGCTACGACGGCACCTTCGAGCGCCCATGGCAGCACATGGCGGACCCGATGCAGGCCGCCCGCGCCAAGGCCGATGCGGCCTTCGAGTTCTTCGCCAAGCTCGGCGCGCCGTACTACACGTTCCACGACCGCGACGTGGCCCCCGAAGGCGCCACGCCGCGCGAGAGCGTGGCCCGCCTGCACGCGATGGTCGACGTGCTGGCCGAGAAGCAGCAGGCCACCGGCATGAAACTGCTGTGGGGCACCGCCAACCTGTTCAGCCACCGGCGCTTCATGTCGGGCGCGGCGACCAACCCCGACCCCGCCATCTTCGCGATGAGCGCCTTGCAGGTGAAGGAAGCGATGGACGCGACCCACAAGCTCGGCGGCGAGAACTACGTCCTCTGGGGCGGCCGCGAGGGCTATGAGACGCTGCTGAACACGCGCATCGGCCAGGAGCTCGACCAGATGGGCCGCTTTATGAACATGGTGGTCGAGTACAAGAACAAGATTGGCTTCAAGGGCGCGATCCTGATCGAGCCCAAGCCGCGCGAGCCGACGAAACACCAGTACGACTTCGATGCCGCCACGGTCTACGGCTTCCTGTGCCGCTTCGGGCTCGACAAGGAGATCAAGGTCAACCTGGAGGCCAACCATGCCACGCTGGCCGGCCACAGCTTCGAGCACGAGATCGCGACCGCCATCGACCTCGGCATCTTCGGCTCGATCGACATGAACCGGGGCGACATGCAATGCCAGTGGGACACCGACCAGTTCCCGAACAGCATCGCCGAGACGGCGCTGGCGCTCTACACCATCGTCCAGGGCGGTGGCTTCACCACGGGTGGCATCAACTTCGACAGCAAGGTGCGCCGCCAATCGATCGACCCACAAGACATGTTCCACGGCCACATCGGCGCGATGGATGTGACCGCCCGCGCGCTACTCATCGCCGAGAAGATGATCACCGACGGCCGGCTGCAGGCCTTCGTCGACGAGCGCTACGCAGACTGGCGCACGCCGTTCGGCACCGAGGTGCTGGCGGGCAAGCATGGGCTCGACGACCTGGCCGCGCGGGTGCTGGCGGCGAACACCGACACGGCGCCGGTGTCGGGCCGGCAGGAGTACCTGGAGAACCTCGCGAACCAGTTCGTGTGAGCCGCCGATTCATGGCGCGTCAGTGCGGCAAAGGCACGTGCGGGCAGGCTTCCGCGCTTCGCTGGAGCGGCCTTCGCTGCGTTACGGCTCCCCTGCGGGCCTTGGCGCTTGCAAGCGCCAAGGCGAGTGCAGTCGGCGCGCAGCGACGACCGCCACAGCATGAGCCCCCGACGGGAGCCGCCTGCCGCGACGCTCGACGCAAGCGCGTTCGCGCGTCAAACGCCCCAGCGCAGCGCGGCCGTATGCACCGGCGCATCCCACAGCGCGAGCTGCGCCGGGTCCACCGCGGTCACGGTGATCGAGCAGCCGGCCATCTCGAGCGAGGTCACGTACGAGCCGGTGAGGTGGCGCACCACCTTCACGCCGGCGGCGCCGAGCACCTTCAGCGCCGCGTGCACCATCACGTACAGCTCGAGCGTGGGTGTGCCACCGAAGCCGTTGACAAGCAGGATGACCGGCTGCCCCGGCCGCAGCTGCAAGTCCTTCAGCACGGCGCCGGTGAGCTCAGTGGCGATCTCGTCGGCGCCGGCCATCTTCACGCGGCGGCGGCCCGGCTCGCCGTGGATGCCCACGCCCATTTCCATCTCGTCCGGGCCGATCTGGAAGGTCGGCTTGCCCGCTGCCGGCACCGTGCACGAACTCAGCGCGACACCCATCGACGCGGTGGCCTTGTTCACCGCATCACCGAGTGCCTTGAGCGCCGCGAGGCCGTCGCCGCGCTCGGCCGCGGCGCCGACGATCTTCTCGACGATCAGCGTGCCGGCCACGCCGCGCCGGCCGGTCGTGTAGGTGCTGTTCTCGACCGCCACGTCGTCGTTGACGATCACGGTCGCGTTGTCGCGGTCTAGCATCTCGGCGGCCAACTGGAAGTTCATCATGTCGCCAGAGTAGTTCTTCACGATGAAGAGCACGCCGGCGCCGGTGTCGACCGACTCGGCGGCGGCGAGCATCTGGTTCGGTGTGGGCGACGTGAAGATCTGCCCGGGGCAGGCCGCGTCGAGCATGCCCATGCCGACGAAGCCGGTGTGCAGCGGCTCGTGGCCCGAGCCGCCGCCGGAGATCAGCGCCACCTTGCCGGGCCGGGTGTGGCGGCGGCGCACGAACTGGTATTCGGCACCGAGCGTCACGATGTCGGCATGCGCAGCGGCAAAGCCGTCGAGCGATTCGGCAAGCACGGTGTCGGTGTGGTTGATGAGTTTTTTCATGGCAACTCGCTGCGTTGAAAGGTGGAGAAGTCAGGTGTCGGCGAGCGTGTCGCAGATGGCGGCGGTGATCAAGGCCATCGAGCGCGAACCCGGGTCGACATGGCCGAGCGCGCGGTCGCCGAGGAACGACGCGCGGCCACGGGTTGCGTCCATCGCGGCGGTTGCCGCGCAGGCGTCGAACGCGGTCTGGCGGGCACGGGCGACCATGTTTTCGCCACCCTCGGCCAGCACGCGCTGCAGCGGGTCGAGCACGTCGAGCAGCGTCTTCTGCCCGACCTCGGCCTTGCCCAGCCGTGTCAACGCCGCAATGCCGGCCTGCAGCGCGCGCGACAGGTCGGCCGGCCCCGGCGCGGGCGGCAGCTCCTTCGCGAGCGTGACCAGCAGCGTGCCGAACACCGGGCCCGACGAGCCACCGATGGTCGACATGCAGGTCAGGCCCATGGCCTTGAGCACGTCGTTGAGGGGCAGGCCTTGCCACTCGGCCAGCCTGGCCTGGATGGCGAGCGCGCCGCGCCGCATGTTGAGGCCGTGGTCACCGTCGCCGATGGCCTGGTCGAGCTGAGTCAGTTCCTCGACGTGATCGATCAGCGTTTGCGTGGCGGCCTGGATCATGGCGGTGTGGGGCATGGCGTTCTCCGGAGGGCTCGCGTCAGGCTTCGATGCGTTGCCCGTGGGTGTCGAACCAGAGCAGGTGGCGCAGCTCGACGCTCACCACGGTGCCCGGCGCCAGGCTGGCGTCGCTCGGCGCCGCGCTGACGAGCCGGTGCGCGCTGCCGGCGACGAGCAGGTGCACCAGCCGCTGGTCGCTCAGGATCTCGATGCGCCGCACTTCGGCGCGCAGCAGGTGGGGCACGCCGGCGGCGCCGCCGTGGGGGTCCAGGTGCAAGTGGAGGTGCTCGGCGCGCACCCCGACGGTGGCGGCCTGCAGCGGCGCCGGCCAGTCGTCGAGCGCCGCGCGCGGCAGCAGGTTGATACGCGGCGAGCCCAGCCGTGCTGCGACCGTGCTCGACTGCGGGTTCTCGTAGATGTCGCGCGGGCTGCCCACCTGCACCAGCCGGCCATGGTCGAGCACGCCGATGCGTGTCGCGAGTGTCAGTGCCTCGGTCTGGTCGTGCGTGACGTAGAGCATCGTCGCGCCCAGGTCTTGCTGGATGCGCCGCAGCTCCAGGCGCAGGTCGTTGCGCAGCTTCGCATCGAGCGACGACAGCGGCTCGTCCATCAAGGTGACAGCCGGCTCGCGCACCAGCGCCCGGCCGATGGCAACGCGCTGCATCTGCCCGCCCGACAGCTTGGTCGCGGGGCTAGCGAGCTTGTCGTCGATGCGCAGCAGGCGCGCGACCTCGTTCACCTTCTCGCGCACCTTGGCCTCGGCCAGCGGGCGCATCGGCGAGCGCAGCGGAAACGCGAGGTTGTCGAACACGCTCAGGTGCGGGTAGAGCGAGTACTGCTGGAACACGAAGGTCACGTCGCGCAGCGCCGGCGGCTCTGCCGTCACATCGCGCCCGCCGATGTGCACGCGGCCGGCGTCGGGGGTTTCCAGGCCCGCAACGAGGCGCAGCGTCGTCGTCTTGCCGGCACCGCTCGGCCCGAGCAGCACGATGAACTCACCGCTGGCCGCGCTCAGGCTCAGGCCGTCCACGGCCTGCACCGCACCGAAGTGCTTGCCGACGCCGTCGAGCCGGAAGTCAGCCATGCGCCACCTCGCGGCGCAGGGCCAGCGCGCGGCCCGACTGCTGGTCGAACAGCGACACCGCGCGGCCCTCGAACGCGAGCCCGACATGGTCGCCACGCGCCGCGTTCACCTGCACGCCGACCTTGGCGCGCAGCATCGACCCCACCGCCGTGCGCAGCGTGACGATCTGGCTGTGGCCCAGGTACTCGGTGCCGACCACCTCGGCGCGCAGCGCAGAAGTGGCGTCGAAACGCACGTGCTCGGGGCGCACGCCGTAGAGCAGCGCGCTCTGCCGCACGCCTTCGGCGAGCGCCGGCACGGGCAGCAATGCCGGGCCGATGGTGACCTGGCGCGCGCCGGCCTCGCAGGCGCCCTCGAACGGAATGAAGTTCATGGACGGCGCACCGATGAAGTCGGCCACGAACACCGAGGCGGGGTGGTCGTAGACCTCCTGCGGCGCGCCGAGCTGCTCGATCACGCCGCGGTTCATGATGGCGATGGTGTCGGCCATCGCCATCGCTTCCATCTGGTCGTGCGTGACGTAGACGGTGGTCGCCTTCAACCGGTCGTGCAGGCTGCGCAGCTCACCGCACATCAGCTCGCGGAACTCGGAGTCGAGCGCGCCGAGCGGCTCGTCCATCATGAAGGCCGCTGGCTGGCGCACGATGGCACGGCCCAGCGCCACACGCTGGCGGTCGCCGCTGGACAGGCCAGACACCGGCTTGTCGAGCAGTTCGGTGATGCGCAGAATGCGCGCGGCGTCCATCACCTTGGCATCGATCTCGCGCCGTGCCATGCCTTGCGAGACGAGAGGGAAGGCAATGTTGCGGCGCACGTTGAGGTGCGGGTAGAGCGCGAACAGCTGGAACACGAACGCGATGTCGCGCGCCGACGCGCGCTTCAAGGTCACGTCCTCAGCGCCGAGGAAGATCTGCCCCGAGGTCGGCAGCTCCAGCCCCGCGATCATGCGCAACGTGGTCGTCTTGCCGCAGCCCGATGGCCCGAGCAGGCAGAAGAACTCGCCGTCGCGCACGGTGAAGCTCGAGTCTTTCACGGCCACGAAATCGGCAAACGCCTTGTGCAGGTTGTGAACACGGATTTCGGCCATGTCGATCAATCAAGCCGGAAATTTGGAAACAACGGTGAACATGACAACCCCCGCGAGCGTGACGACGAACGACCAGGTGAACAGCACCAGCGCGAACGGCTGCAGCATCATCAGGATGCCGAGCGCAATGACGATGCAGGCCGCCATCTCCATCGGCCCGCGGCGCAACCATTTCGGCCAGCTCGATTCGGGGCTCATTTGCGCACCGCTCCGAACGTGATGCCGCGCAGCAAATGCTTGCGCAGCAGCACGGTGAACACGAGGATCGGGATCAGGAACAACATGGTGCCCGCCGCCACCGCCGGCCAGTCCTGCCCGCCTTCGCCGATGATGATCGGAATGAACGGTGGCGCGGTCTGCGCTTCGCCGCTGGTGAGCAACACCGCGAACGCGTACTCGTTCCACGCGAAGATCAGGCAGAAGATGGCGGTGGCCACGATGCCGGTGGTGGCCTGCGGCAGAACCACCTTGCGGAAGGCCTGCAGCCGCGTGTAGCCATCGACCATGGCGGCCTCTTCGTATTCGCGCGGGATCTCGTCGATGAAGCCCTTGAGCAGCCACACCGCGAGCGACACGTTGACGGCGCTGTACAGCAAGATCATGCCCAGCCGCGTGTCGGACAAACCCAGCTCGCGGTACATCAGGTAGATCGGAATGGCCACCGCGATCGGCGGCATCATGCGCGTGGACAAGATGAAGAACATCAGGTCGTCCTTGCCCGGCACCTTGAAACGCGAGAACGCGTATGCCGCCATCACGCCCAGGCCGACCGATAGCACCGTCGAGCCGATCGCGATGACGAGAGAGTTGATGAAACGCGGCAGGTAGTTCGAGCGGCTCACCACGACCATGCTGTTGCGCCGCGCGGCGCGCTCGCAGGCATCGACCGCCGGTGGCAGGCCGCGGATGTATTCCTCGGTCTGGCGCGAGCGCGTGGTGAAGAGGTTGCAGTAGCCCTCGATCGACGGTTCGAACAGCACCTTGGGCGGGTAGCTGATCGAGTCGGGCGGGCTCTTGATGCTGGTCAGGAAGATCCACGCGAGGGGCACCAACGTGATGAAGGAATAGACGATCACGACCGCCATCGCCACGCGCTTGGACGCAGGTGTGGGTTCAACGACGGAGTGGGCGGTGCTGATGCCAGTGCTCATGCGTTCGTCTCGGGGTTTGCGCGAGCGCGGCTCATCGGTTCTTCACCGCGTTCAGTGCCTTGACATAGATGTTCGCCAGGCCGAACACCGCCACGAACAGGATGATGGCAAGCGCCGACGAATACCCGGTGCGCCACTTCTCGAACGCCTCGCGCTTGAGCGTGATCGAGACCACCTCGGTCGTCGAGCCCGGCCCGCCGTTGGTGAGCAGGTTCACGAGGTCGAACATCTTGAAGTTCTCGATGCCGCGGAACAGCACCGCCAGCATCACGAAGGGCAACACCATCGGCAGCGTGATGCTCCAGAACTGGCGCCAGTTCGACGCGCGGTCGACCTCGGCGGCTTCGTAGATGTAGTCGGGGATGCTGCGCAGGCCGGCCAGGCAGATCAGCATCACGTAGGGCGTCCACATCCAGGTGTCGACGATCACGATGGCCCACGGCGCCAGCTTCACCGAGCCCAGCATCTCGAAGCTCGACGGCGGCAGGCCGGTGAAAAACGACACCACGTAGTTGAAGAGGCCGATCTGCGGCTGGTACAAAAACGCCCAGAAGTTGCCGACGACGGCCGGCGACAGCATCATCGGAATCAGGATCAGCGTGGTCCAGAAGCCATGGCCGCGGAACTTGCGGTCGATCAGCCACGCGAGCGTGAAGCCGATCAGTGTTTGCAGCGTGATGGTCCAGAACAGGAAGTGCGCGGTGGCCTGCATCGGGCCCCAGATGTCGGGGTCGGTGAGGATCGCCACGTAGTGGTCGATTCCCACCCCCAGCACCTCGGCATTCGGCCGGTTGGCGCGGAAGTTGGTGAACGACAGCCGCACCGTCCAGATCAGCGGGAAGATGTTGATCGCCAGCAGCAGCAGCATCGTCGGTGCGATGAAGAGCCACGCGACCGCGCGGTCCGACAGGCCGCGCATGCGGCGTGCCACGGGCACAGGCGTGGCCTGCGCTGCGCGTTCGGCAAGCGTGGTGTTCATGGTGGTGAATGATGGAAAAAGCCGAGAAGGGCGGGCGCCCCGGCGCCCGCCCCGCTGTCCTCTACTTCAGTTTCCCGTCTTCCTTGAACACCTTCTTCCAGTCGGCAAGCAGGCCGTCGAGTGCCTCCTTCGCTGTTCCCTTGTCGGCGACCACGAAGTCATGCACGCGCTTCTGCTCGGCCAGCAGCAGCTGTGCATAGCTCGGCTCGGCCCAGAAGTCGACGACCTGGTCCATCGCGGTCAGGAACTCGCCGGCGAACGGTGCGCTCTTCTTGAAGCCCGGGTCCTGCAATACCGCCTTGTGAACCGAGTAGCCGCCCAGCGCCCACCACTTCTTCTGCACGTTCGGCGACGCGAACCACTTGATGTAGGCCAGCGCCTCGGCCCGGTTCGGCGAGTAGGCCACCACCGAAATGCCCTGACCGCCGAGCTGCGAGCCTTTGCCCTTCGGCCCGGTCGGGTTGACGAAGAAGCCGATCTTGTCGCCGCCGACGTTCGGGTCCTTGTACAGGCCCGGGAAGAAGGCGAACCAGTTCATCATCATCGCCACCTGGCCGGACTTGAACGCGTCCAGGCCCTCGCCCATGTACGAGTTGGTCAGGCCCGGCGGGGTGCAGCACTTGTACAGTTCCTTGTAGAACTCCAGACCCTTGATGGCGTCGGGCCCGTTGACGAAGCCGTCCATCGCGTAGTGCTTCTTCGGGTCTTCGTACTTGAAGCCGTACGGGTACAGCACGTTGCTCACGCCCATCGTGATGCCTTCGGAGCCGCGCTCGGTGAAGAGGTAGGTGCCGTAGACCTTCTTGCCGTCGACCGTGCGGGTGAAGAACTCCGCGACCTGCTTGAACTCGGCCCAGGTGGTGGGCGCTTCGAGCTCGCGGTTGTACTTCTTCTTGAATTCAGCGCGCAGCTCGGGCCGGGCGAACCAGTCCTTGCGATAGGTCCAGCCGAGCGCGTCGCCCATGGCCGGCAACGCCCAGTAGTTCGGCGTGCCCTTCGGCCATTCCGAATAGCCGGTCACGGCGGCCGGCATGAAGTCGCTCATCTTGATTCCTTCCTTGGCGAAGAAATCGTTCAGCTTCACGTAGTGGCCGCTTTCGGCCGAGCCGCCGATCCACTGGCTGTCGCCGATGATCAGGTCGCACAGCTTGCCCTTGGAGTTGAGCTCGTTGAGCATGCGGTCGGCAAAGTTGGGCCAGGGCACGAACTCGAACTTCATGTTCACGCCCGACTTGGCCGTGAAGTCCTTGCTCAGTTCGACCAGCGCGTTGGCAGGGTCCCAGGCGGCCCAGCACAGCGTGATGGTCTTGCCCTCGGCCTGCGCAGCCGAGCTGCCCAGGCCGAGCACACCGGCTGCTGCAATGGCCGCGAGGGCGGGCAGCTTCTTGAAGAATGCTTTCATCTCGGTTGTCTCCTACGGTTGTTGACACGCACACACCTCTGCCGGCCGAGCCCTGCTAGTGCAGGTTCTCGGCCGTCAGGATCTCCACGCGCGGCTGCACCACGTTGAGTGCACCTCGCACGTTCTCGCACAGCGCACGCAGCACGCGTGCTGCAACGCCGACGCAGTAGTGGATGTCCTGCGTCAACACGTACGCGAAGCCGCCGCTGCTGAGCAGGGCGCGGTGGCTGTCTGTGAGGTCGTGGGCGGCCATGCCGACCAGGCCCGAGAGGCCGGCGCTGCCGAGCGCCTGGGCCAGGCCGGCGCTGCCGGAGCCGACGTTGTAGAGGCCGGCGATCTTGGCGGGGTCGATGCCGCCCTTCGCAAGGAAGCGCGTGAATGCTTTGGCTGCAGCGGCATCGCCGCTCGGCAGGTCGGGCACGCGCAGCATGCGCAGCTTCGGGAAGCGCTCTTCGATCACCTGCGCGAAGCCGATGCGGCGCTCGATCTCGGCCGACAGGCGCGTGGCCTGCGAAGCCAGCAGCAGGGTGTCGCGCCCGGCCCCGCCGGCAGCGGCCATGCGCGCCAGCAGCAACCCTGCCGTTCGCCCGGCGGCGCGGTTGTCGGCGCCCACGTGGGTTTCGCGCATCGAGCCGGCCACGTCGGAGAACAGCGTGACCACGTGGATGCCGGAGCGCACGAGTTCGTTGATCGCCTGCTTGACCGGTGGCAGGTCGGGCGCGATCAGCGCCACGCCTTCGCAGTCGGCCAGCTGCAACAGGGCGGCGGCAAACTGAGCGCCGTCGCTGGCGTCGATGCGGTAGGTGACCTCGGTGATGTGCTGGTGGCGGAAGTCGCTGGCCGACTGCGCGATCTGCCGATCGACGAGCCCGAGAAAGGGCGAATCATCGGTCGGTAGCACGAACGCGAAACGCAGGTTGGCATCCCGCCGCGGCCGGCCACGCCGCGGCGGCGCGCCGATCTCGGCCATCACCTGCAGCACGCGCTGCACGGTGTCGGCGTTCACGCCCGGGCGCTTGTTCAACACCCGATCCACCGTGGCCGTGCCCACCCCGGCGCGGGCGGCGATGTCGGCGATGGTGGCGGTGGACATGGTGTACGAGGTCTTCGAGGTCTGCGAAAGAAGCCAGTCTCGTCACATCAGTAAATAAATCAATCAGGGTTTCAATGGAGGCCGGGGCGCCGCACGGCAACGTGAGGGTGTGCAACAACGGTGCGCCCCAGGGATGAAGGCGCTCGGTACATCTCGGCCTGCGAAATGCCGAATGTTCGCCAGCGCACAGACAGCACGGCAGGCGTCGAATAAGCTATTACCTTGTTCATTAATCCGCGAGCGACCGGCCTGAACTCGGAGTGCAATCAGTGCAAAGTCAAGAGCGCGACAGAATCGCGGCCTTCCTGGATGGCGCGGTCGACGCTGGTGCGTCCTCCCAAGAGGTGGCGGCACTGGTTGCAGCCACGTTCAGACGCGTCCATCAGGCCCTGGTTCCCATCGTCGGCGAGCGCGGAATGGCTGCGCTCTACAAGCGTAGCCTGCACCTTTCCCGACCGATGCACCCTTGGCTGGCGGGCGCGGCGGAGGGCTCCGCAGACGGTGCCGCAGCGGATGCCGAATTCGCGGTCGACCTCACTTCCCTGACGGCAGCCCTGGCGACGCGAAGTTCCGCAGAAGCCGCCTCCGCTGGCACCCAGTTGCTGGACTGCTTCCGTGCTCTGTTGACCACCCTGATCGGCGAGACGCTCACTGAGCGCTTGCTCCGCCCGGTCTGGGTAACACTTTTGAGCGGCGCATACGCCCGGGACACGAAATCATGACGAGCGACGCAACCATCCATCGCCTGCTGACCGGTGTGCCCGGTCTGGACGAAGTTCTCGGCGGGGGGCTGCCGGAGTTCTCGTTCAACCTGATCGCCGGCCAGCCCGGCTCCGGCAAGACCACGCTGGCGCACCAGATCATGTTCGCGCTGGCCACGCCAGAGCGGCCAGCCATCTACTTCACCGTGCTGGGCGAACCGCCGCTGAAGATGCTGCGCTATCAGCAGCAGTTCGACTTCTTCGACAGCGAGGCGATCAACCGCTCGATCCGCTTCATCAACCTGTCCGAAGAAGCCGTCGACGGCGACCTAGACCGGGTGTTGCGGCGCATCGTCGATGAAGTCACCAGGCATTCACCGGCGCTGGTTTTCGTCGACTCGTTTCGTTCCGTCGTCGTCGCCAGCCAGACGCACGAAGCGCGGCCGAGCAACCTGCAACATTTCGTGCAGCAACTCGGCATGTGGTTGACGAGTTGGCAGGCGACGACTTTCCTGCTCGGCGAATACTTTACCGAGAGCGACGCCAATCCGGTTTTCACGGTCGCCGACGGGCTGATCTGGATGCGCCAGAGCGTGCAGCGCAACTCGATGGTGCGCAAGATCGAGATCTTGAAGATGCGCGGTCAAGCGCCGCTGTCTGGGCTGCATTCCTTCCGCCTCGACTCGGCGGGCATCAGGGTTTTCGTACCCGCCAACGCGGTGGCTGCGACGGTACGCGATGCGATCCCGGCACTTGCCGATGTGCGCTTGACGATGGGCGTTGCCGGCCTCGACGAGATGCTGGGCGGTGGCTTGCCGCGTGGCTACTCGCTGCTGGTTGCCGGCCCTTCGGGTTCGGGCAAGAGCAACCTCGCTGCGGCCTTCCTGGCCGAGGGTGTGCGGTGCGGCGAAACCGGCGTCATCGCGCCGTTCGAGCAAGATCCGCATCGATCGCGCGATCGCACCGTTGCCAACCTGATAGAAAGCGGCCATGTCGGCTTCGTGGACATGAAATCGCTCGATGTCTCGATCGACGAGGTTCTGGTCCTGCTGCTGAACGAGATTCGGCGGCTCAAGGCGACCCGGGTAGTGATCGATTCGCTTTCGGGGTTCGAGCTGGCCCTGGCGCCGACCTACCGCGACGACTTCCGCGAATCGCTGTCGCGACTGGTCACCTCGCTGGCGACCGTCGGCGTCAGCGTGCTGATGACCACCGAACTGGAAGACCGCTACACCGACCTGCGCTTCAGCCCCTACGGCACCGCCTTCATGACCGACGCCATCATCGTGCAGCGCTACATCGAGGTCGAAAGCCGATTGCGGCGCGTGATGGCCGTCGTCAAGGTGCGAGCCAGCGCACATTCCGACCAATTGCGCGAGTTCAGCATCGACGCCGGCGGCATCCGGATCGGCCAGATGCTCGCCGACCAGGAAGGCTTGCTCGGTGGGCGGCCCACCCGAAAGCCGGCGGCGCTGCAGGCCCCGGCTGCTCCGAGCGACGCTCATGGTTGATTCGCGCCGGTGGGCGGCTCCGTCATGAACGACGCGTCGGATCTGTCAGCTGGTCGCGTGAACGGGGCCGAAGCCCAGCTCGTGACGCTGGACAATCAGGTGGCGGCGATGCGTGCCGTGCTGATGCAACTGCTTCAGGAGGTCGTCGTGGCCGAGGCGCGCCTCGAACACGGCCAGGCCAAGGTGCTCCTCGAGGCCAACGAGCAGCTGGTGGTCAGTGCATTGGGCGCGCAGCTCGATGCGGACACAGCCCATGGCGCGCTGGAAGAGGTCGCCCGGCTGGGTGGGCTGGATCCGCTGACGGGGTTGCCGAACCGGACGGTCCTGCTGGATCGATTCGAGCTGGCCATCGCCAATGCGAGACGGCACGGCAACCGGGTGGCCTTGCTGTACCTGGACCTCGATGGTTTCAAGCAGATCAACGACACCTTGGGCCATGCGTCGGGAGACCGCGCGCTGCAGCTGGTCGCGGACTGCCTGTCGTCTCTGGTGCGGGAAACGGACACGGTCAGTCGCCATGGCGGTGACGAGTTCCTGGTGCTTCTGGCGGAGGTGACCAGCCTTGCGGATGCGGAATTCGTGGCTGACAAGGTGAATGGCGCACTGGCGTCGCGCAGCCAGATCGACGGTCAACCGTTGCGGTTGAGGGCGAGCATAGGCATCAGCGTCTATCCGGAAGACGGCGATGACGCCCGGGCCTTGATCGCATGCGCAGATGCGGCGATGTACGCTGCCAAGAGGCAGCAGCCTGCCGTGGCTTCGCCTGATCGCGCAGGTCCGATCAAGCGTGCGGCGCTGCCAGCCCATGGGCAAGAGTCTCTTCAGCGCCCCCGGGCGTTGCAAGAGGCGGCGCACTTCGAACAGGCGCAGCGGGAGAGGGATCTTCGCGAAGCCAACCAGAGCCTGATCCTGGCGGCGCTGGGTGCACAGGACCTTCTTGCGTCGGCAGAGGAGGTCAGGCGGCGGCAGGCGAAACTCCTCGCCCTGGTCGCGAACGAACTGAGCGACCCCTACGCGCCGATCCGCCTCGCAGCATCGACACTGGGCGTCAAAGGGGCCGAGGCCACCTTGATGCCGCGTGTCCAGGCTGTCATCGAGGAACAGGCCGATAAACTGGCCCGGATGGTCCGGGGAGTGCTCGACCCGAAAGACCCGGTGGACAACGCCTGAGAAATTCCTAAAGCCTTCAAGCGACGTTGCCGAAATGCTGGCAAGGCAGGCGCACTCGACTGCTCGCCAAACAAGGCTCTGGGAATCATGTCAGACCAAACCCGTCAAGAAGCTTGCTGGGCGATTGCGATCGAGAACGCGACGTTCGGCGTCTGGGATCTGGACCCTCGCCTCGATGCGGTGCACTACTCACGCGGATGGAAAGCGCGCCTCGGCTTCCCGCGGGTTCACGCACCGGACAGCACTGCCTTCTGGCGCTGCAGGGTGCACCCCGACGATTTCGATCCCATGCTGGGATCGCTGCGCTCGCACCTCGACGGCTGCTCGCTGAACTACGAAGTGCGGTTCCGCCTGCGCAGCAACGGCTCGGGCTACCGAACCATGCTGTCGCGAGGGCGCGTCGTTGCGCGAGACAACCGGGGTAACGCGACGCGGATGATCGGCACGATGGTCGATCTCACGGGTCGGCCGGCAACGCATGCGAATTACGGTCTTGCCATTGAAGAACCACGACGCGCCGACGAGTTCTCACGCTTGCCATTCCACGCGGCGCTCGGCGTCGCCGCGCCGAAGAGCCATCGGCTGGTCGAGCTGATCGACGATTTGCTCGACGTTTCCTTGCGCGAAGCCAACGCTGCGGGGTAGCGCAGCGTTGGCGCCCGGACCACTTCAACGTTCGCCCCGCCCTGGCACCTTCACCCACCGCCCGCCCCTCGCCGACGACGCGACCACCGCCTCGATGAACTGCACCCCTTCGATGCCGTCGTCCAGCGTCGGGAAGTGCGCCGCCTCATCGGCCTTCGCGCCGCCGGGCCGCGCCGCGCGAATGTGCTGGGCGATCTCGCTGTACAGCGTCGCAAAGCCTTCGAGGTAGCCCTCGGGGTGACCCGCCGGCGTGCGGCTGACACGCGCCGCCGCGGCGCTGGCCGCGCCGGTGCCGCGCGCTATGGTCTGCACCGGCTCACCGAACGGCGACCACTGCATCTGGTTCGGCTGCTCCTGCCGCCACTCGAGCCCGCCCCGGCTGCCGTAGACGCGCAGGCGCAGGTTGTTCTCGTTGCCGGGCGCCACCTGGCTGGCCCACAGCGCACCGCGCGCGCCGCCTTCGAAGCGCAGCATCACCTGGGCGTTGTCGTCGAGGCGCCGCCCGGCGACGAAGGTGCTCAGCTCGGCGCACAGCTGCGCAACAGCCAGGCCGGTCACGTAGCCGGCGAGCTGGTACGCATGCGTGCCGATGTCGCCGATGCAGCCGCCCGCGCCCGAGCGGGCGGGGTCGGTGCGCCAGCCGGCCTGCTTCTGGCCAGTGGCTTCGAGCGGCTCGGTGAGCCAGTCTTGCGGGTACTCGACCTGCACCACGCGAATGTCGCCGAGGCGCCCTTCCTGCACCATCTGGCGCGCCTGCCGCACCATCGGGTAGCCGCTGTAGTTGTAGGTCACGGCGAACAGGCAGCCGTGCTTGCGCGCCAGCGCCGCGAGCCGCTTCGCGCTGCGGCTGGTGGTGGTGACCGGCTTGTCGCAGATGACGTGGATGCCGGCCTTCAGGAACGCTTCTGCCACCGGTGCGTGCTGGTCGTTCGGCGTGACGATGGCGACCACCTCGATGCCGTCGGCACGCGCGGCCTCGGCGCGCGCCATTCCCGCGTAGTCGGCGTAGATGCGCTCGGGCGCCAAGCCCAGCGCGCGGCCCGAGCGCAGCGCCTTCTCGGGCGTGGCCGACAGCGCGCCGGCCACCAGTTCGTAGTGGTCGTCGAGGCGGGCTGCGATGCGGTGCACCGCGCCGATGAACGCGCCCTCGCCGCCGCCGACCATGCCCAGGCGGATGCGCTGCTCGCTCACAAGCCGAGCATCCGGTTCAGCTTGCCCTGGTCGGGGGCGCTTGCGGCGAAGTCGTCGAACGCCTTGTCGGTGACGCGGATGATGTGGTCGCGAATGAACTTTGCGCCCTCGGCCGCGCCTTGCTCGGGGTGCTTGAGGCAGCACTCCCATTCGAGCACGGCCCAGCTCTTGTAGCCGTACTGCGCCATCTTCGAGAAGATCGCGCGGAAGTCGATCTGCCCGTCGCCGAGCGAGCGAAAGCGCGCCGCGCGGTCGACCCACGGCGCGTAGCCGCCGTACACGCCTTGGCGGCCGGTGGGCCGGAACTCGGCGTCCTTGATGTGCAGCGAGGTGATGCGCTCGTGGTAGATGTCGATGAACTCCAGGTAGTCGAGCTGCTGCAGCAGGAAGTGCGACGGGTCGTAGTTGATGCAGCAGCGCGGGTGGTTGTCGACGCGCTCCAGGAACATCTCGAAGGTGGTGCCGTCGAACAGGTCTTCGCCGGGGTGCAGCTCGAACGCCACGCTGCAGCCGGCGTCGTCGAAGGCGTCGAAGATCGGGCGCCAGCGCTTCGCCAACTCGTCGAACGCAGTCTCGATCAGCCCGGCCGGGCGTTGCGGCCACGGGTACAGGTAAGGCCACGCCAGCGCGCCGGGGAAGCTCACGGTCGACGTGAGGCCGAGGTGCTCAGAAGCCTTGGCCGCCCACAGCATCTGCTGCACCGCCCAGGCTTGCCGCGCCTTCGGGCTGCCGTGCACGGCCTCGGGCGCGAAGGCATCGAAGGCGTCGTCGTAGGCCGGGTGCACCGCGACGAGCTGGCCTTGCAGGTGCGTGCCCAGCTCGGTGATCTCGACCCCGTTCGCGCGGGCCACGCCGGCAATGTCGTCGCAATAGCCTTTCGACGCGGCGGCCTTCTCCAGGTCGATCAGCCGCTTGTCCCACGAGGGCAGTTGCACGCCCTTGAAGCCGTGGCCAGCGGCCCACTTCGTGATGCCGTGCCAAGAGTCGAAAGGCGCGGCGTCACCGGCGAACTGCGCCAGGTAGATGCCGGGGCCCAAGATGTTGCTCGCCATGGGGTGCTCCTGAAGTTGGCCGAACGCCGAGGCGCCATCATGCGACGAGCCGGCCCCGCCGTGGGTTGACGGAAACGCTAACCCTGCGCGATGCTCTCGCTGCGATGCCGCGTCAACCGAAAGGGATCTCATGAAGACTCATTTGCACCGGGTGCTTGCGGCCACCACAGCGCTCGCCCTTGCAGCGTGCGGCGGTGGCGGTGGTGGCGACGTCACCCTGACGAACACATATGCGGTGAACGCGGCGCAGCGGCACCTGCTGGTCGAATGCGGGTCGTGAACGATGACGGGCCCGGCGCCGGCGGGCGGTTCCTACACGATCACCATGGCCTTGTCGCCATTGGCTGCGGCCCTGCCGATCAGCGGCGCCACCGCCTACCCGCGCTCCCGGCAGCTGTTGACGCTGCAGCAAACCGGCGTGGCCGCGGTGACGATCCCGCAGACCTTCTTCTTCGACAGCCAGAGCCTGGCGATCATTCAAGCAGCCTACGACGACAACACCTGCTCGGTTGCCACCTCGAATGCGGCGCTGCCGAGCAGCGCCGTGGTCGGTGCGAGTGGTGCCCTCTGCAGCTTGTCGGACCTTGCCGGCTGCACGAGTGGTGCTGCCGCGACCGGCACGACAAGGACGACCTAGTCGCTTGAGAACGACGCCGGCGTCGTGCTGCTGTGCTGGAACGCTACGGGCAAGGACTTGACCGGTGCGGTGATCGGCACAGTGGCAAGCTGCGTCCAGGTGGCTGCCGACGGGTCGCTGGGCACCAAGGCGCGCCTGACGCTCGCCGCAGACGGCTTCACGACCACGGCGCGCAACTGCTGAGCCTGCGTCACATCGTCTCGGCGAACAGCTCGCGGCCGATCAGCATGCGGCGGATCTCGCTCGTGCCGGCGCCGATCTCGTACAGCTTGGCATCGCGCCACAGGCGGCCGAGCGGGTACTCGTTGATGTAGCCGTTGCCGCCGAAGATCTGGATGCCCTCGCCGGCCATCCACGTGGCCTTCTCGGCACACCACAGGATCACGCTCGCGCAGTCCTTGCGCACCTGGCGAACGTGTTCCACGCCGAGCATGTCGAGGTTCTTAGCCACGGTGTACGCGAACGAGCGGCCGGCCTGCAGCACGGTGTACATGTCGGCCACTTTGCCCTGGATGAGCTGGAACTCGCCGATGCTCTGGCCGAACTGCTTGCGGTCGTGGATGTAAGGCACCACGCTGTCCATCACCGATTGCATGATGCCGAGCGGCCCGCCGGTGAGCACGGCGCGCTCGTAGTCCAGGCCGCTCATTAGCACCCTGGCGCCGCCGTTCAGCGTGCCCAGCACGTTCTCGGCCGGCACCTCGACGTTCTCGAACACCAGCTCGCCGGTGTGGCTGCCGCGCATGCCGAGCTTGCTGAGCTTCTGCGCGACGCTGAAGCCGTGCATGCCCTTCTCGATCAGGAACGCGGTGACGCCGCGCGCGCCCAGTTCGGGCTCGGTTTTCGCGTAGACCACCAGCGTGTCGGCATCGGGGCCGTTGGTGATCCACATCTTGGTGCCGTTGAGCAGGTAGTGGTCGCCCTTGTCCTGTGCTTTCAGCTTCATGCTGATGACGTCGGAGCCGGCGCCCGGCTCGCTCATCGCGAGCGCGCCCACGTGCTCCCCGGTGATGAGTTTCGGCAGGTATTTCGCGCGCTGCTTGTCGTTGCCGTTGCGCTTGATCTGGTTCACGCACAGGTTGCTGTGCGCGCCGTAACTCAGGCCCACCGATGCACTCGCGCGGCTGATCTCTTCCATCGCGATCATGTGCGCCAGGTAGCCCATGCCGGCACCGCCGTACTCGTCGGCGACCGTGATGCCGAGCACGCCGAGCGCACCCATCTTGCGCCACAGGTCCATCGGGAATTGGTCAGATGCGTCGATCTCGGCGGCGCGCGGCGCGATCTCGGCGTGCGCGAACTCGCGCACCGCTTCGCGCAGCGCATCGACGTCTTCACCGAGTTGGTGGTTCAGGCCGGGAAGGTGGGTCATGGTGTGTCTCCGTGGGGTGGCTTGTGGGCGCGGCCGGGCGGGCTCAGGGTGAGCAGGCGCTTGACCTCTTTCTCGTGCGCGCGAACTTCGGCGAGGGTGACGTTGAGGTCGGCCATCTGCTGCTCGAGCTGCGCGCGGTGTTCAGCCAGCACGACGAGGAACTTCGTCAGCTGCGCCTCGGTGTCGCGCGGCGACTCGTACATGTCCACCAGGTCTTTGACCTCGGCCAGCGTGAGGCCCAGGCGCTTGCCGCGCAGCGTGAGCTTCAGGCGGGTGCGGTCGCGTGCGGTGTAGACGCGGGTGCGGCCGCTGCGCTGCGGGTTGATCAGGCCGCAGTCTTCGTAGAAGCGGATGGCGCGGGTGGTCAGGTCGAACTCGCGCGCGAGTTCGCCGATGGCGTAGGTCGCCGTTGGGTTGGGCTCGTGGTGGGCGGGCATGGGAATGGGCGCGGGAATGGGCATGGAACGCAGGGGACAGCGCGGATCGGACCGGAACCGTACACTGGTTCAGTTGACGTATACGTAAAGTTTACGTTGTGCCGCCTGGTACCGCGACATGCCAGCCACGCCCTCTGCCACGGACACGCCCCGCCATGAACGCCCTCGAAATGCAGCTCGACTACCCCCTGGGCGACACCTTGCCCGCCATCGGCAGCACGCTCGAGGTGGCACCCGGCGTGCGCTGGCTGCGCATGCCGCTGCCGTTCCAGCTCGACCACATCAACCTGTGGCTGCTGCGCGATGTGCTCGACAGCGACAGCGGCCCGCGCGAGGGCTGGACCATCGTCGACTGCGGCATCGCCAACGACACCACGCGCGCGGCGTGGGAGCAGGTCTTCGCGAGCGAGCTGGGCGGCCTGCCGGTGCTGCGCGTGATCGTCACGCACATGCACCCCGACCACATGGGCAACGCGCACTGGCTGACCGAGCGCTTCGGCGTGCGGCTGTGGATCAGCGCGACCGACTACAACGTGGCGCGCCTGGCAACGAGCGTTCAGGCCGGCTTCGGCGGGGAGAAGTCGGCAGCCTTCATGGCGAAGCACGGGCTGACCGACCCGGAATCGCAGGCCAAGATCAAGGCGCGCACCAACTACTACGCGAGCATGGTGCCGCAGGTGCCCGACAGCTTTCGCCGCCTGATCGACGGCGACCGGCTGCAGATCGGCGGGCGCGAATGGGTGTGCCACGTAGGCTACGGCCACGCGCCCGAGCACATGGCGCTGCACTGCCCGGCCATCGGCACGCTGATCAGCGGCGACATGGTGCTGCCGCGCATCTCGACCAACGTGAGCGTGATCGAGGTCGAGCCCGAGGCCGACCCGCTGCGCCAGTACCTCGACTCGCTGCAGCGCATGAAGGTGCTGCCCGCCGAGACGCTGGTGCTGCCCTCGCACGGCCGGCCTTTCACGGGTATGCACACGCGCATCGACCAGCTCACCGCGCACCACGACGAACGCTTTGCCGAGGTGCTGACCGCATGCGCCGAAGCGCCCCAGTGCGCGGCCGACCTGCTGATGGTGCTGTTCAAACGCAAGCTCGACCTGCACCAGACCACGTTCGCCATCGGCGAGTCGATCGCGCACCTGCACGCGCTGTGGCTGGTGGGCACCCTGAGGCGCCATGTCGATGCGCTGGGGGTTTATCGGTTCACGCTGGCGTCGTAGCGCCACCGCGTTTCGGGCGCGACGACAGCCCGATCACGCGCCGATTGTCGGTGTCACTGCGCGAGGGTTTTCCCACTCAGGCGCTGCAAGGTTGAACGACAAAATCGGCGCCGCTGTGGCGCTCAGGTGCGCCCGCATCACACCGACCCGGCCCGGCGCCATCGCCCGATCCGACCTTCATTCAAAGACACTTCGCAACCGATGCCGACCTCCACACCGAACCCCTGGCGCGCGCCGCGCCACCTGCCGCTGGCCACCGTGGCGCTGGCCTGCGCGCTGCTGCCACGCCTGACCGCAGCCCAGGCGGCAACGCCTGCAGCCACCACCCTCGCGCCGGTCGTGGTCACCGCCACGCGCACCGAGGCGGCCGCGTTCGACGTGCCCGCGTCGATCGACCGGATCGACGGTGACCTGCTTCGCGATGGCCGCCTGCAGGTGAACATCTCCGAAAGCCTCGCCGCCGTGCCGGGCCTGCTGGCGCGCGACCGGCAGAACTACGCGCAGGACGTGCAGATCTCGGTCCGCGGCTTCGGCGCGCGCTCGACCTTCGGCGTGCGCGGTGTGCGCCTGTACGTCGACGGCATTCCCGCCACGTTGCCCGATGGGCAGGGTCAGGTCTCGAACGTCGATCTCGGCTCGGCCGGCCGCATCGAGGTGCTGCGCGGGCCGTTCTCGGCGCTGTACGGCAACTCGGCCGGTGGCGTGATCCAGGTCTTCACCGAAGACGGCAGCGGGCCGCCGACCGTCGGCTTCGGCATGGCAGCGGGCAGTGACGGGGCCCTGCGCCTGTCCAGCAAGGTGTCGGGCTCGCAAGGCGCGTTCGGCTATGTCGGCAGCATCAGCCGCTTCACGAGCGACGGCTACCGTGACCACAGCGCCGTGCAGCGCGAGATCGGCAACCTCAAGTTCACGCTCGCCACCGACGAGTCGAGCGAGCTCACGCTGGTGGCCAACAGCGTGAACCTGCCGAAGGCGCAAGACCCGCTCGGCCTGACGCGCGCGCAGTTCGAGGCCGACCCGCGCAGCGTGGACCCTTCGGCAACGGCCTTCGACACGCGCAAGAATGTCAATCAGACCCAGGTCGGCGCGGTCTACGAACGCCAGGTCGACGGCGCGAATGCGCTGCGCCTGCTGGCCTATTCGGGCCACCGCAACACAGTGCAGTTCCAGTCGATCCCGGTGGCCACGCAGGCCGGTGCGTTGCAGCCCGGCGGCGTGATCGTGCTGGCGCGCGACTACAGCGGCGCCGACGTGCGCTGGTCGTTCAAATCGACCGTGGCCGATGCGCCGTTCTCGCTGATCGCGGGCATGGCCTACGACAAGCTCGGCGAGCAGCGGCAGGGCTTCCAGAACTTCGTTGGCACCACGCTCGGTGTGCAGGGTGTTCAGCGCCGCAACGAGCGCAACGACGTGTCGAACTTCGACCAATACGCGCAGGCCTCATGGCAGTTTTCGCCCGCGTGGACGTTGAACGCCGGCGTGCGCCACAGCAGCGTGCGCTTCGACTCGAAAGACGCCTACATCACCGGCGTCAACAAGGACGACAGCGGTGGCGCCACCTACGGCGCCACGCTGCCGGCCGTCGGCCTGATGTTCGCGCTCAGCCCGAACGTGCACCTGTACGCCACCGCAGGGCGCGGCTTCGAGACACCCACGCTGAATGAGCTGGCCTACCGCCCGAACGGCGCCACGGGCCTGAACTTCGGGCTCGATGCGGCACGCAGCAGCAGCATCGAGGCCGGCGTGAAGACGCGCATCGACGCCCTGGGTGAACTCAACGCCGCCGTGTTCGACACGCGCACCAGCAACGAGATCGCCACCCTCACCAACAGCGGTGGGCGCGCCACGTTCCAGAACGTGGGCGGCACGCAGCGCAAGGGCATGGAGCTGGGCTGGTCGAACCGCTACCTCGACAACCTGCGTGCGCAGGTCGCGCTGACCTGGCTCGACGCGCGTTACAGCGACACCTTCAAGACCTGCACCGCAGCACCGTGCACCGTGCCGAACGTGACTGTGGCCAGCGGCAACCGCATCCCCGGCGTGGCGCGCGGCTCGGCATTCGCGGCGTTGAACTGGGCGCCGCCGCAAGGCTGGCGTGGCGGCGTCGAGGCGCGCTACCTCAGCGCCGTGATGGTCAACGACATCAACAGCGACGCTGCGGCGAGCTATGCGGTCGCCAACGCGAACATCGGCTACGTGGCCAAGCTGGGCGCGTGGGAGCTGACCGGCTTCGCCCGTGTCGACAACCTCTTCGGCCGCGCCTACATCGGCTCGGTGATCGTGAACGAAGGCAACAGCCGCTTCTTCGAGCCGGCACCGGGCCGCGCCTGGCTCGCGGGTGCGTCGGCGCAGTACAGCTTCTGAAGACGCACGTTCTGAGGTTCGCGCGTCAGTTCAGGCCGGCCGCGCGCACCACGGCTTCGTGGCCGGCGCCGCGTGCCATGTCCAACGCGGTCTGGACGCGGTCGTCGCGCAGCTCGGCGCGCGCACCCCGCGCCAGCAGCAGCGCCACGGCGTCGGCATGGCCCTGGCCGGCCGCCCACATCAGCGCGGTCAGCTGGTGGTCATAGGGCGTGTTCACGTCGACACCGGCATCGAGCAGCGCAGCCAGCACGGCCGCATGACCCTGGCCTGCGGCATACACGACGGCGGGCTTGTTCATGCGGTCCAGCGGCGCCGTGCGCGCACCGGCGCCGAGCAGGCGCCGTGCAATGACGGCGTGCCCGCTGTAGCTCGCGGCCATCAGCGGCGTGACGCCCTCGACCGAGGCCAGGTTCACGTCGGCACCGGCCTTCAACGCCACGTCGATCAGCCCGGTGCTGCCCTTCTCGCAGGCCATCAGCAGCGGGGTCTTGCCCAGCCGGTTGCGCGAGTTGACGGCCGCTCCCTGGTCGAGCAGGCGCGCTACCTGCGCCACATTGCCTTCGCGTGCCGAGACCAGCAACTGCGCGTTCAGGCTGAGCGGCGAAACAGCTGCTTCCTGTGGCTGCGCAGCAACCGTGATTGGTGCACAGAGCACGATTGCCATCAGCCAGGCGGCCCGGCTGGCGAGCCGCGAGCGTGCTAGCTCGACTTTGCAGTGGACAGTGTTCAATCGTGGGGTCACGACACCTCCGACGTTAGACGGCGACTCGCAGGGTAAACCAGTTTGCAGCCCGGCGGAATGGGGCTACGCTTGATCACGAGGCAAGGGGGCGGCCCGGTTGCGCGTGCTTCGATGGGCGCGCAACCGGGCCACGGGCAGCATTGCTTCGAGCGGCCGTGAACAAGACGGTCGCACCCGACAAGGCAAACCCAAACCCTTGGACTAACTCATGACACGAACCGACATGTTGCGTCGCACGAGTGTGGCGATTTCCGTGGCAGCGGCTTTCGCCGCCCTGCCTTCGGTGGCGTTCGCGCAAGCCGAGATTTCCGGCCAGGCCGTGGCCACCGGCATCGCCGTGCCGAAGGCCATTTCCGTGTCGCAGCGGCAGCTCGACGCCGCCGACAGCGACAGTGCGAACTTCCTGCACTCGAACATGAACTACGCGCAAACGCGCTACTACCCGGCCGACCAGATCAACAGCGGCAACATGGCCAAACTGCGCCCTGCGTTCCAGTTCCAGACCGAGGTGCTCGAGTCGATGGAAACAGCACCCATCGTGGTCGACGGGATCATGTACATCACCACCTCGTACAACCACGTCTACGCGCTCGATGCCGTGACGGGCAAGGAGTTCTGGCACTACAAGCACAAGATGGGCGCCGTGACCACCTACTGCTGCGGCCCGAACAACCGCGGCGTGGCCATCATGGGCGACAAGCTCTACATGGGCACGCTCGACGCCAAGCTCG
>Ga0123336_10001270_pt1 | contig 23538 bp, 18 predicted proteins | sample SSSSmetaG_FD_96466 | JGI IMG/M metagenome (GOLD analysis project Ga0123336, IMG submission 96466) | Glacier valley bacterial and archeal communities from Borup Fiord, Nunavut, Canada, to study Microbial Dark Matter (Phase II) - ​SSSS metaG | ecosystem: Environmental > Aquatic > Freshwater > Ice... | reverse complement strand
CCCAGATGCCTCTGCGGTCGACGCCCCAGGTGCGGCCTTGTTCGCAGGCGGAGCCGCTGATTTGGCGGATGAGAGTGACACCGGCGCTGGTGTTGGCGGAGCAGTAGTGGCGATCGCCGTCGTCGGAGGAGCAGCGGATGGTACCGCCGTAGCCGGCGTTGTAGCCCTGATTGTTATAGCCATTCTGACGGTCTCCGGCACCGGTTGCGAAATCGGCGCGGCAGCCATGATCGACCCAGACGCCCTCAGAATCGTAGCCCCATGTATAGCCTTGGACGCAGGGCGTGCCGCTGATTTGATTTACAAGGCGGATACCACCGCGAACATCAATGTTGCAATAATGGCGGCGCCCATCGTCGGAGTTGCACCGCACGGATTCGGCGCGGAAGTAGCCACCTTCGTTGGGACCGCGGTCATATTCGGGGCTAAAGTATCCCGTTTGGCCGCGTGCCGAAAATTCAGCGCGACAGCCGCGATCCACCCAAACGCCGCGACGATCATAACCCCAGGTAGAGCCTTGAACGCATGCCGAGCCGCTAATCTGTTGGGTAAGGCGAACGCCGCGCGATGTATCGATATCGCAATAGTGACGGCGGCCATCGTTGGAAGAGCAGCGAACGCCCTCCTGTGCCAGCAAAACTGTTACGAAACACGTGACGAATAGAACTCGAAGCATTGAAATCTCCCGGGGCCCAAAAGAAATGCCCAGTGCATCATCGTACATGCACCGGGCGTTCCAAACCACGTGTTCGGCAAAGCTACATCTTTTTCGCGGCGATGTCGTTGATTAGCTTCTGATGCTCTTTCAGGGTGGGCAGCGTTTTGTCGGCGAAGGTCTTGATATCGGTATCGGTGCCGGAGTTCGCTTCTTTGGTGAATACCATGATGTCTTTGTTGTGGTCAGCAACCATGTCTTTGACGTAGGCTTTATCGAAAGCCGCGCCGGAGAACTTGGACATCTTGTCGATGACGGCCTGGTCCTTCGCGTTGGGGGCGGCGGGGAGGGTCATGTTTTTCGATGAGGCGATGGTCTTCAGTTCGTCATTGGCTTTCGAATGGTCATCGACCATTTTCTGGCCAAAATCTTTGACGGCCTGGCTGCTGCCTTTCTCCGTAGCCATTTTGCCGAGCGCGACTTCGGTCATGCCACCGGATGCGGCTTCCATGACGAAATTAAGATCGGCGGTCATTTTCATTTTGCCGTGTCCCATTTTAGAATGAGCCATTTTTGAGTGGTCCATCTTCTCCATGGAGTCTTGCGCGAAGGCAGCCATGCTACAGAATGCGAGAGCAGTAACCGATTTGGTGAATTTCATTTGAGGTCTTCCTTTGGCGTAGAAGGGTGCAATTGGAGTGCCCAGGGAGGGGTGCGGAGCCAACGGAAAGTGAAGATGGGTACGTTGGTGCGAGCGGAGGGACTTGAACCCCCATCCCCTTGCGGAGGCCAGCTCCTAAGGCTGGTGCGTCTGCCAATTTCGCCACGCTCGCGCTGGTTACCAGTTTACCTAGTTCCAGAGTTCGTGAAGGGGACCGTATAGGTCCTGTTCAGCGGCGAAGGGGACGTAATCGAAGCCGCGGCCGGTGGGATCGTCACGGCGGATGGTGGTCCAATCGATGCCGAGAGCGGAATAGATGGTGGCTTCGACGTCTTCGGGGCGGACATCGCGGTTGCGGCTCCAGCCGGGATCGATGGTGGCGGAACCGAGGGCGTCGGTTTGGCCAATTGACCTGTTGCCTTTGATGCCGGCGCCGGCGAAGAGGACGGTCTGCTGGAGGAAGTGATCGCGGCCGGAAGCCTGGTTGGGGTTGCCGACCGTGCGGCCGAATTCGCCCATGGCGACGATGAGGGTGTCGTTAAGAGTGCCGGCGGCTTTGAGATCGGCAATGAGGGTGCCGAGGCCGTTATCGAAAGTGCGGGCGAGCGCGGGGAGGCTATTGGGGGCGTAGATGTTCTGGTGCATGTCCCAACCGCCGATGGAGATTTGGACGAAGTGGGTGCCTTTGTTCGAGGCGAGCAAGTTGCGCGCGGTGATGCAGGCGTTGCCGAAGCCGGTGTTGCCGTAGCGGTTGCGTTCGGTCTGATCGAAGGTGAAGATTTTAGCGACTTCGGGATTGTACATCAGGCTGCGGGCGTCGGCGTCGAAGGCGACCATTTCTTCGGTGACGCCGCCATAAGGAGAGTTGTGGATGACTTCGTTATCGAGGCCCTGATGGAGTTTGTAGCGGGCGTCGAAGCGGGTCTGGCCATCGGGATTGGAGGCGTTGGGAAGGCCGCCGCCATTGGGGCTGATGTAGAACGGGGCGTTTTCGGGAGGCAGGTAACCGGTGCCGGGTCCATTACCGGTGTTGAGGGAGACGAAGGCGGGAAGCGTTTTATCGGAATCGGAAGAGCGCTTTTCGATGGCGACGACGCTGCCGATGTGGGGCGCGATTTTGGAAAGGGCCTGGGTGGGATTGCGGCCGATTTGCCACCAGGTTTGTGAGAGGCCGTGGACGGCGGCCCAGGAGCGGGTGGAGCGGACGAGCGCGATGCTGTCGAGCTGGGCAGCAACGTTGGGCATGAGGCCCTGGGGAAAGAGAATGTCACCGTACTGGGTGGGGTTGAAGCTTTGCGGGGTCCAGGGGCCGACTTTGAGATCGAAGGTATCGGTGTGGCTGGGCGCGCCACCCATGAGGATGAAGATGACTTTTTTGGCTTTGTTAATAGGTGTGGCGGAGGCGCTGGCGACACGCTCCCAGGAGCGAGCGGGCATGAGGTAATAACCACCGACGGCTGTTGCGATGTGGCGGAAGAAGGTGCGGCGACCGAGTGCGGGGCGCTTCCAGAAGAAGCTGCCGGAGTGGTGGGAGGCGTCGAAGTTGAAGTTGTCTTTCATGGGAAGGTCAGTAGGAATATAGGAAATCGATCTTGTTGATGAGTGCCCAGGCGAGGTCTTCGAGAGCGCTGTTGCGGGCGGCAGTGGTGGTTGCGGCGGTGAGATAGGCGGCTGCTTTCGATTGCTCGTCGGGAGTGGGGTGGCGTGAGACGAAGGTGAGGAAGAGCTCGTCGACGACTGCCTGGTTGTCGGTCATCTTCGAGGCAGCAAGCAGGGTTGGCGAGGCCGAGACCTTGGTGCGGCTGGTGACGAAGGAATCGTTCATGATGGTGAGCCGCTGGAGAATGCTGGCGGCGGAACTGCGCTGAACGGTATCGCGGTTACCGCGCAAGAACGAGTTGAGCAGAGTGGAGCCGCCGACATTTGGATCTGGAAACTGCATGGCCCATTGAAGAGGCGGCGCGGCGGGGCCATTCACGTTGTAGTTGGTGAAGACCCCGGTAGATTTGACGATGGCGTCATGCACTTCTTCGGCAGCGAGGCGGCGCGGGTAATGGCGGGCGAAGAGCGGGATGGAATCGATGTTCCACTCGCCATCGTAGCGGGAGCTGAGCTGATAGGCGGAGGACTGGACGAGGAGGAGCAGAAAATCTTTGAGTTGGAAATCGACGCGCGTGGCTTCGATGGCGAGCTGTTCGAGGAGTTCGGGATTGGCGGCCTGCAATTCCCAGGGGGCGGGAGGCGGCTGGTTGGGATCGAGGCGGGCGGGATCCATATTGTCGACGGGGTCGACAAGGCCGAGATTGAAGAAGGCTTTGAAGAGGCGGTTGGCGAAGTTGCGGGCGAACATGGGATCGGCAGTTAGCATCTTGCCGAAGGCGTCGCGGTAGCCGGCACCTGAGGCGGGCTGTTTGCCATCGCGATAGAGAGGGGTGAGGGTTTTGACGGTGGCGATGGCGGCGCGAGCGGGGCGGTTGCCGTAATTTGTATTGAGGTCGTAATTTCCGGTTGCGCGATCGAGAACGCGCCAGCTATCGTATTGGCCGCTGTACTTATCGCTATTCGTGCGCGGCATGTTGAAGTTCAGGCGCGAGAAGAAGGCCGCCATTTTCTGCGCGTCGACGCGGGTGACGGAGCCGCCCCAGAGGCTGATGGAGTCGAGGTGGCCGCGGCCGTTGTGGCAGAGAAGGCAATCGTAATAACCGATGCCGAGGAAGGCGCTGGCGGATTTGGCGAGGGTTGTATCGTAGGAATCCTGAACGGGACCCATGGGGGTTTGCTGGTGATAGATGAAGTTGGCGGGGCCGCCGCCGACGGGATCGCTGGTATCGCCAGTGGCAGAGACCATTTCATAGGCGACATCGCGGAAACTTTTGTTGTTGCCGATGGCGTCGCGCACGTAGTTGTAGAAAGCGTCGCGACCGCCGTTGCCGGGCTGAACGTTAACGGCGCTGCCGACGTTGCCTAGCAGGTCGCCCATCCACATGGTCCATTTGTCGACGAATTCGGGCGCGTTGAGGAGCTGTTCGATGAGGATGTCGCGCTTGGCGGGGGAGGAATCGGAGAGAAAGGTCCGAATATCGGAAGAAGAGGGGATGCGGCCGGTGAGATCGAGCGTGACGCGGCGCAGGAATTCCTCGTCGGTTGCGAGTGGCGCGGAGGAGACCTTGGCGGCGGCCATCCGCGAGAAGATGATTCGGTCAATGAAATTGCGTTGGGGAATGGAAGTGGGAGAGACGGCAGAGGGGCTGGAGCGGCGGGGGATGGACTCGAGCTGTTTGACGCGCGAGACGAGATCGCGATGGACACGGAGTTCGCGCGAGGCGAAGCTATCGGGCTGGGTGATGAACGAACAATTGGAGCCGGAGACGGAGCCGATTTCAGCGGCGTTCAGGGGCGAAGTGGTGAGAGCCCACGAGGATAAACACACAACGGCCAAGGGAAGAAAAAGATATATGCGTTTCAATGAAGGAAGACCCCCAATCAGAGTCTGGTTACTGTTAACCCAACTTTTGTACAACTGTTGCGGCGCCAACTATACAACGGACTAAGTATATGATCAAAGCCATAATTTTCGATTTGGGACGAGTGATTATTCCGTTCGACTTTGAGCTTGGGTACGGGGAATTGGCCCGCGCATCGGGCATGAGTACGACGGAAATCAGGGAACGGACTCGTGCGACGGGGCTGGTGCCGCTGCTGGAGACGGGCCTGGTTACGCCGGAGGCTTTTGTGGCCGGGATTGAGCAGGCGCTGGGAATGGAACTGGGGATGGCGGAGTTTTCGCGGATCTGGAACTCCATTTTCCTGAAGGAGACGTTGATTCCGGAGGAGATGCTGGTGCGGTTGAAGCGGAACTATAAGGTACTGCTGCTTTCGAATACGAATGCGATTCATTTCGAAGGCTTGGAGCGCGAGTATCCGATGTTGCGGCATTTCGATCATCATGTGTTGTCCTTTCGAGTGCGAGTGATGAAGCCGGATGCGGCGATCTATCTTCATGCGGTGGAGTTGGCTGGATGCGAGGCTGCGGAGTGCTTGTTCATCGACGATATGGAAGAGAACGTGGTGGGGGCGCGCGCGGTGGGAATGGTGGCGTTGGTCTTTGAGGGACACGAGCGGCTGGTGCGCGATTTCGAAAGTTTGGGGATTGTTTATTGAATAGAGTTGGCGATTCGGTGCATTCGCAGGCTCAAGTTCGCTGTTTTTGGCGCCATTGCTGGCGCGTGGCGGCTCGGGCAATTTCGGGGGCTGTAAAAACGAACCCGAATTGGGATGGATTGAAGGTTAAGTTGTTTTGTTTGTGATACATGTGGGCGGCTACTGCTTCTTCTAGGTGGTCGGCGGCGGTTTTTTTGCGACGGTCTTGAACGAGGCGAAGCTCTTCGAGAGCCTTATATAGATTGCGCGAGAGGCGGGCTTCCTGGAGGTGGAGATTGCGGAGGGCGTTTTCGTGGCGCTCCGAGGAGAGGACTTCGACCATGGCGGTGCGGACGTCGGCAATTTCGAGATTGACGATGTAATCGGGCTGGCCTTCGAGGTGGCCCATGGCGAGGATGTTGGCTTCGCGAGCGGCGGCGCGTTCGAGGCGCCATTGAGTGTCGCAGATGGTTTGGGCGAGCATGTGTTCGACGGTGCCCTGAGGCACGAGGTCTTTGTAGAGCGATTCGCGAAATTTGAGGTAGCGCCCGGGATCTTCATTGGGCAGGACTACGGTTTGGCCGGTGAGACCGTGGCGAATCGCATTGAGCGACGATTTCTGTTTGCCTTCCGCGGTGCGGGGGCCTGTGGAATGCTGCGCGTTTTCCCGATTTTGCAGGATCTGTGTGGCTGTGGCCATTTTGGATGGAACCTCCGGCTTCAGTCGAGCACACGAAATGGCGGCTGGGGGACGGGAAAAGCGGTAACTTGTTGAGGAAGCGAGCGCAATAAAGGATGGCAGATGCGTGAATAAAAAAAGTTGCATTGGCTGGGCGGGGAGGATGGGGGAGTGGATTTGCGGTAAATTATAATCATTCCTGTGCGACGCGGCGACTATGGTTACGATGCGCCCTACGCCTTGGTGATCTTTGCGTTCTTGTCCTTAGGCACGGGTCTGCTCGCGATCACATCTTGGTGGCAGGGACTAATCCGCCCCGCTGTGCAAATGGCGTTCCCTTCAGTCTTCTTTCTGGCGAACGCCAGTAGTTTTCTCTATACAACCAAGCGCGGCAAGTTTGTTGAATGGGACCGGATTCTGGATGGCTTTCATCTTCGCGGCGATGAAAATGTGCTTGATATGGGCTGCGGCCGCGGAGCTGTTCTGGTTGCGGTTGCGCAAAGGCTGTCGACGGGCCGAGTAACGGGCGTCGATATCTGGAGTACGAAGGACCAATCGGGGAACGCGCGGGGTGTGACGCTGTTGAATGCCTCCTTAGAAGGTGTCAGCGATCGCGTACAAATTGAGACCGGGGATATGCGCGCGCTTCCGTTTCCGGATGCAGCGTTCGATCTGATTGTCTCGAGTCTGGCAATCCACAATATTTCGTCGAATGCGGATCGCAGGCGCGCCATCTTCGAGGGATATCGCGTCCTGAAACCAGGGGGCCGGATGGTAATCGCGGACATCCGCGCCACTGCGGACTATGAAAAAGTTTTGAGGGAACTGGGGGCTTCCGATGTGAAACGTCGCCGGTTGGGGTGGAGATTTTGGTGGGGGAACCCGTTCGCCAGTACGACGCTGCTCACTGCTTCGAAATCGATTGGCCATTAGTGTCGTGTGGCTGCGCCATTTTGGATGGAACGCTCCGCATCTTGGAAAAACGTTAAGTTGTTGAGGAAGCGAGCGAAGCAAAGGATGGCAAATGCGTGAATACCTGAGTCGGCATGAGTTTGCGAAGCAGAAGGGGTTTCGCTGGCGAAATGCGAACGAGATTTCACGGATTGAAGGCTTCAGCGATGCGGTGTTCGCGTTTGCGGTGACGCTGCTGGTGGTGTCGCTGGAGGTTCCGAAGACGTTTGATGAATTGATGGCGGGGATGCATGGATTTTTGCCGTTCGCGGCGGCGTTCGCGATTCTGTTTGTGATTTGGACGATTCAATATAGGTGGTTCCGGCAGTACGGGTTGCAAGACGGGCCTACGCTATGGCTGAATGCGGCGTTGCTGTTTGTGGTTTTGTTTTTTACGTATCCGTTGAAATTTTTGTTTACGTGGCTGATGAATGCATGGACGGGGGGCGCGGGGACGGTACGCCTGCCGAATGGCGAGACGGTGCCGATGGTGCCGCCGGGGCAGCAGGCGACGTTGATGGAAGTATATGGGCTGGGGTATCTGGCGGTGTTTGGGATGCTGCTGCTGTTGCATGTGCATGCGTGGCGGAGGCGGGAGGATTTGGAGCTGACGCCGCTGGAGAGATTTATTACGAAGGCGACGATGCGGGAGCAGGCGATTCAGATAGGGATTGCGGCGACGTCGGTGACGTTGGCGGTGGCGGGGCAGCCGGGGTGGGCGGGATTGGTGTATGTGACGGTGGGGCCGGTGATGGCTTTGAATGGGACGATGGTGGGGAAACGGAGGAGGAGGGAATTTGGGGAGTGAAGGGGGGCGTAGGGCTGCAAGTTGGTTCCCGACAGCCCCGGTAGCCCTGGGGAGGTAAGATGCAAATTGAAGGGCGAGGCACCATGGAAGCAATAGACCGGATCGAAGTCAATCCAGCTATCTGCTCTGGGAAACCCGTTATCTGCGGTACGCGCATCATGGTGCGGAACATTCTTGGCATGATGGCGGGTGGGTATACAGTCGAGGAGATGGTGACATGCTATCCGGAACTGAGCCGCGAGGACCTTGTTGCCGCGATTGAATACGCCGCCAACGTGGTCGATGAGGTCCACTTCGTCACAAATTGATTCTCAGAATTCTCTTCGATCAGAACATCCCACCCGTGGTCTGCGAGTTCGTGCGAAAGCAGAAGCCACACTGGGAGTTACGGCACGTCTATGATGTGGGACTGCAAGGCGCAACGGACCAAGCGATCTTCGAGTGGGCGCAGAGCGATCTCTCAATCGTCGTTACTTATGACGAAGACTTTGCCGATTTCGCGAACGTTTCCGGCGGGCTCTCACGCCGGCGTGATTCGCGTGCTAGTTTGGCCAACCACCATCGAGAACACGGAAACAGCCCTGGCGCGCTTTTTTGACTTAATCGCCGAAGAGAACCTACAGGGCAGTCTCGTGATCATCGATGAGACGAAGACCGAGTCAGGCGATCGGCGCGGCATTAGCCTAGAGTGTTTAAAGCCGCCGGTTCCTAAGTGGCACGCTCACAGAACCAGTAAAGGCAAAACGCCGCACTGCGGGCAGCTCACGATCAGGGGTTTGGAGGGGAGGGCGGTAGGTATCACGCAGAGCCGCAGAGCAAAGCTTGGATCTGCGCAGAGCGTTGTGACTCGGCAAGAAACGGCGATAGTCGAGCGGCGGCGGGTGGAATTGGCAAGTGACGGGCGTTACCGAAGTACGCCGACTCGGGCGGATTCGGGATATCATCTACACGACTTTGTGTCCTGTTCCAGCCTGGGAGGCTCCAATGCGCGCGACATTTTTCTTTCTCAGCTTCGCCATTTGCTACGGCGACACCAAACTACCGCAAGCCGCTAACCGCAAAGTTAGTTTCGAAAAAGATGTACAACCATTGCTGGAACAGAAGTGCCACTCCTGCCATGGCGAAACCGTACAGCAATCGGGCCTTCGTCTGGACTTGCGACAGAACGCGCTGCGAGGCGGTGATTACGGACCGGTGATCCTTCCCGGTGACAGTGCCGGCAGCAAGCTGATCAGAAGGGTGGTAAACGGCGACGGGGGTTTGCAGATGCCTCCGACGGGCGCGCTTTCGGATGAAGAGATTGGGATTCTTCGGGCGTGGATCGATCAGGGGGTGGAGTTTCGGATTCAGGTGAAGGCCGAAGGTCCGGTTCAGGCAGTGGACCCCAAACTGGCTGCCTTACTCTCCGCTGTCCGTTTGGGCGATAGCAAATCAGTCAGCAAAATGATAGCGGCTCACCCGGAACTGGTGCGCGCGAAAGATAAAGCCGGTAACACGCCACTCCATCATGCTGCCGGCTTCGGCAATGTGGCGACGATGAAGGTGCTGCTTGATCGAGGAGCGGATGCAAATGCCGGCAATCGGCGAAAATCCACGCCGCTTCTGTGGTCTTTATACGAGGGAGCCAAGGTCCGCCTGCTGCTGGCTCATGGGGCGGACGTGAGCGCGAAGACGGTGGATGGCCGGAGTGCCATTTATCAGGCGGCGGTGATGGGGAATACGATTCCGGTTCTGCGGCTGTTGATTGAAAAAGGTGCGGACGCGAATGCTAAGACTCCGACGGGGATGACGCCTTTGATGGCAGCATCGCGCGGCAACCTGGATGCGATGCGTCTGCTGCTCGATAGCGGCGCGGATGTGAAGGCAAGGAATGCGGCGGGCGGAACAGCTTTGATGGCGGCGGCGTCGACGGGCAGGCCGGAGGCGGTTCGCATGCTGCTGGCGAAGGGGGCGGATGCGAATGTACGAACCAAGAAGAACGAGAGCGCGCTTGCCGATGCGGCAACGGCAGGCAATGAAGAAACGGTGAAGCTGCTGCTCAATGCAGGCGCAACGGTTAACGTGCAGGACATCCGCGGCTATTCGCCGCTGGCTTACGCGGCGGGTTCCGATGCTGTTCCCGCGGGTGTGGTGAAATTGTTGCTCGCTAAAGGCGCCGACGTGAATGTACGCGGGGACGATGAGACACCGGCCATGCTGGCGGCCAAGCGCGGCAATACGGAAGTGGCCCGCATGCTGGGGGTTGCGGCAGAGGAGAAAACAAAGACCGATGCTGGTGGGTTAGCTGGGAGTGATGGCCACGAGAAATCCATCGCTGAGACAGTGGCGCCCGCGCTGGCGTTACTTTCAAAGCAGAGTGACAATTTTATTCGAACGGGCGGCTGCAATTCCTGCCATGCGCAGGATTTGCCTTCGGTGGCCGCGGCAATCGCCCGCGATCATGGGCTTCCGGCCCCTAAGCTGATTCCGCAACTGCCCCAGACGATGCACTCGCTGAATGCGGAGCGCCTAATGGATCTGACCCCGGTTACCGTCGCAGGCATGGGCTGGGAGATGTTCGATTTTGGCAGCAATGGCGTGCCACGCGATGAGTACATTGAGGCAACCGTCCATTACATCAAGGCGATGCAGGGTGCCGATGGCCAGTGGCTGGCGTTTGAAAGCCGCCGGCCGCCGATGAGCGCCGGACCCTTTCAAGCGGCGGCCTTGGCTATCTACTCGCTCAAGACTTACGGCTCGCCATTGGAGAAAGCGGATACCGACAGGTGTATCGCGCGGGCCGTTACGTGGCTCGAAAGTACTAAGCCGGAGAACACGCAGGACCGCGCGTTTCATCTGATGGCTTTGGGCTGGGCGAACGCAAGCCAAGCGTCCATTCGGAGTTCGGCAAAGATGCTGGCCGCGCTGCAGCATCCTGACGGCGGTTGGAGTCAGATGCCCTCCCTAGGCACCGACGCTTACGCAACAGGCCAAGCGCTCTACGCGCTGAACGCGGCCGGCAATATGCGCGTGGACGATGCGGTATATGCCAAAGGAGTGAAGTATCTTTTGCGCACGCAGGCCGGCGACGGATCGTGGCATGTGAAATCGCGCTCCATCTGGGTGCAGCCTTATTTCGATGGCGGCTTCCCTTACGCTACCGATCAATGGATCTCCGCGGCGGGCACAGCGTGGGCTACCATGGCGCTTTCGTTGACAGTGGAACCGATGCGTCTGAGCGGGAATAGGGCGCCTCGTTAAAGCTAAGACTCAACGTTTTGGGTCCGGGAACGGACGGGATTGAATTCCCTCCAGAAGGGCGGGCCGAGCGCGGCGCAATTTCAATGATTCCCGCTGCTCCAGCTTGGCCTTGTCTTCTTCGCCGAGCCGGAAATAAATCTGCGACAGCAGGAGATGGGGCTGCGGCTGATTAGGATCCATCCGCAGAGTGTTGTTCAACTCCGCGATGGCCTCCTGCCACTTCTGAAGATGAATCAACGCGCGTGCCAGCGCCACCTTTGCCGGCACGTAATCGGCACGGTTCCGAATGGCGGTTTGCAGATAGGGAATTGCTTCTTCAGCTTGCCCCTGGTCCAGCAGAAGACTGCCGTAAAAAAAGAACGGCTCTTCGTAAGCGGGGTCCGCCTTCATGGCCAGTTTCAGATAAGAGAGCGCTTCCGGCAGCTTTGCCTGATTCTGTAGCTGAAAGCCATATTCGAAGTTGGCCCTGGCGGAAGCGGGAAACTTCAGCACGGCGCGCCTGGCAATCTCCGCGGCACTTTCGTTATCGCCGGAATCCTGGAAGGCTTTGATCGCCAGATAGTAGAGGTTCTCATTTTCCGGGGCGAGGGTGAGCGCCTGTTTAGCCAGATCGGCGGCTTCTGAAAAATACCGGCCTTTTGAATATTCCACTGACATGACTTGGAGCAGCCGCAGGTTGCGTGGCTGGATGCGCAGTGCCTCCCGCCAGGCAAGCAGGGCATCTTCCCGCCGGTCTAAGTGCGTGAGGGTCAGGCCAAGAAGATAGCGGGAATTGAAATCGTTCAGAGTAACTTGCGCCGCACTCCGCAGCAGCGGTTCGGCCTGCGCAAAGTTCTGTTGAGTGAAGTAAAGATAGCCCAGATTGAAGAGGGCGGGAAAGTGCCGGGGGGATAGGTGAACAGCTTCTTTCCAGAGACGTTCCGCTTCCCCGAACTGCTTGGCTTGGGCGGCGGCTTGGCCTTGCGCGGAAAGATCGGGAGCATCCTGCGCGGTACAAGGCATGGAGCAACCAATCAGCGCCATGTACCAGAGGAAACGCATGTTACTTCGGCATCGCGACACTGAGTGTCTTAGCGCTACCCTCCACCAGACTGACTAAGTTACCGGCTGGCGCGCCAGGAAACTTTTCTGTTATGCCATTTGGCCATCGCACACTAATTTGGTTGACGGCATTGTCATCGCCAAGCCCGAAGTGAAGCCTGGCATCGTTGTGTGAGATATAACTCGATTGGCTCAGCACCGCTGCGGTTTGCTTGAGAGTCGCACTCTCCACAGTCACGGTCGCGCCGATTGCATCCCGATTCGAAACAGTTCCGCGCAATTCCACTTTGACCCAATGATTTTTGCTCTTCAGATTGTTACGAAGCAGCGAAGGCGGCTCGCCCATATTCATGATCAGAACATCGATATTGCCATCGTTATCGAAATCTCCGAACGCCGCGCCACGGCTGGATTTTTTTTCAAGGACAGCGGGCCCGGAGATGGCGCTGACGTCTTCGAAGATGCCGCGCGAAAGGTTGCGATAGACCAGGCGCGGATTCCGGTACCGCTCCAGGCCGCTGCTCTTATCGAGTTCAGGATAAACATGTCCGTTTACCTGAAATACATCTTTCCAGCCATCATTATCGAGATCCACTAAGCCGATGCCCCAGCCGACGTATTGCGGATTCACGGCGAGGCGCGCTTTCATAACGTTGTCTTCAAATATACCTGCGCCCAAGTTGCGATACACATTGGGGTGATCTCCGGCGAAATTGGTTTTGAGTATGTCCAGCAGGCCATCGTTATCGTAGTCGCCTGGAGCGATGCCCATGCCGCCTTGTTCGAAGCCATTTTCGTTGAAAGCGACACCGGCTTCGGTCGCAATTTCCGAGAAGGTTCCATTCTTGTTATTGCGAAGGAAAATACTGGGCGTGGAATCGCAGGCGATATAAACATCGGGCCAGCTATCGCCATTGAAATCGGCCGCTACCGCGGTGAAGGCGTAGAACCCATCCATCGCGCGCATGCCGGCCTTCACCGATACGTCTTCGAAGGTGTCATCGCCGCGATTGTGATAGAGAGTGACTTTGCCGAAGGGCAAGCCGCGAGGTCCGCAAAATACAGGCACGCCCTTCCACTCGCAGTTCGAAGTTTTGCCGGGCGGCGGCGTTGTCGCGAGATCGAATTGCTGGTAGGTGGTCACGAGCAGATCCAGGTGGCCATCCCGATCGTAATCAAGAAAAGTGCAGCCGGAACTCCATTCCTTACCGCTTCCGGCAACCCCACTCTTTTCGGCGATGTCGGTAAATTTGCCGTGACCGTTATTGAGATAGAACGCATTGCTACCCCAGTAAGTGACGTAAAAATCTTCGAAGCCATCGTTGTTGACGTCACCTACGCAAATGCCATTGCCCCAACCGGATCGCGCGACTCCCGCTTCGCGAGTAACATCGCGAAAGTGGCCACCGCCCTCATTGCGGTACAGATGATTGGTGGGTGCGGCGCCGGGAGGAAACCCCTCCAAGCGTGAGCCGTTCACTAGAAAAATATCCTGGCGGCCATCGCGATCGTAATCGAGGAAAGCAACACCGGTGCCATTGGCTTCGATGATGTACTTCTTGACCTGCTCATTGCCGGAGGTAAAGCGCATCCGGAGCCCTGCCTGGCCGGCCACGTCGACAAAATTGACGGGCCAGGGACGTCCCGAAGCGGACTCTCGAGGAGCGGCGGGCCGATTGTGAGTAGCGATGCCCTGCGCGAAACAGAGCGCCGCGGCTACGGCTATGAAAACCGCCAATGAAAACCTTCGAGGAAGCAATCGAAAGTTTAGTGCAAAAGTTCCGAACACGTCAATGCACATTGCCTCAAAGCAGCAGTGTGTGATAGAAATCCGCCTGCATGTTAAGAACGAAGCGTACGTTCATCCTGATTCTTTTTTGCGCGCTGCTGGGTTACGCCGACTATGCCACCAGGCAGCCACTGCCCGGGTTTGCGCGAGTGACAATGCGCATCCGAAATGAGAAGAATGAATCGACCGGTGTGCGGCTCAGGGTGACCAATGCCGCGGGCACTTATTATGCGCCCCTGGGCCATCTGCCCAAGCCGGACCCAACCAGGCGCAACGCAAACGATTTGATTCTGGGTGATGGGGGCGAGGCGCCTTTACAGATACATGCGCTGGTTTACGATGGCGCCGAGATCGATCTACCTGTTGGCCAGTACAACGTTCACGCGAACAAAGGCTTCGAGTATCAGACGGTGGATCAGCCTTTGACGATCTCGCGCGCCGGGCGTACCACTGTGACCGTTCCGCTGCGCAAGTTTGCGGATTTGGAGGCGCGCGGTTGGTACCCGGGAGACACACATATGCATTTCCCCGATCCGAGCGGCGTTCGCTATCAGATGGAATGCGAGGGGCTTCGCGTGTGCAGTCTGTTGCTACTGAAGAGCGGCTATAAAGCGGGGCGGCCAGGTGATGGTTTTTTTTGAAAACGTGGAGCATTTTACAGGAAAGTTGGCGAGTGTCTCCGATGCCAACTACCTGGTCCAGGTGGGAGAGGAGTTTCGACATGGCTTGCTGGCGCATTTGATTTTTCAGAATCTGAAATGGATTGTATGGCCGGTCTCCGCGGGTGGGTTGCGGGAAGGAGGCGAGGGTGGCTATGACTGGCCGATGATGATGGACGCCGCAACCGATGCACATGAACAGGGCGCGTTGGTGACCTGGGCTCACTGGCCGTACCCTTCACTCGAAGCACCGCTCGATATTGCTTTGGGGCAGATCGATTCAATCGACCTGCTGACTACGGGCAACCCTTTTCAGCATCATCCGATCCTGGTTGATGTATACAAGATGCACGGCCCCAAGGTGTATTCACTTGCGCCGTTGGACGTCTATTACCACTATCTGAACTGCGGCTTCAAGTTGGCGATGTCGTCCGGGTCGGACAAGATGTCTTTGAACCCGCCGATGGGCAGTGCGAGGACCTATGTCCGAACGGACGGACCGCTGACTTACAGCTCCTGGATTGAAGGGATCCGGAAAGGACATACTTTTGCGAGCGATTATCCGCTGCTTGAGTTCAGCGTCAACGGCGTGGGAGTTGGAGAAACGGTACGGCTTGCGCCAGGCAAAGTAAAGCTGGCGGTGAAGGCGCGGGCGCAATCGCTGGAGCCGTATGAACAACTGGAGATTGTTTACAACGGCAAGGTGATTCGCAGGGTGACGCCGTCCGGAGAGCATTTCGAGGCGACTCTCAATGAAACGATCGAGGTGGAAAGGGGCGGGTGGATTGCGGCCAGGGCACACGGCAGGAAGATGCTTGAGTACGGAGCCACATGGTGGAAGATGCCGGTGTTCGCGCACTCCTCGCCTATTTATCTGGACATGCCGGGCCGTCCGGCGGCATCCCGCGAGTCGGCCGAGCTTTTCCTCGATCAGCTTCGGTATCTGCAAAGGTGGGCTGAGGACGAAGCGAAATTTCCGACGCCCGCCAATAAGAAAGAGGCTTTAGACCGCATTGCGCGGGCTGGTGCAATCTATGAGGATCGGCGTAAGGCGGAGTGACTATTCCAAAGGATAGCAAGCCACCTTATCGTTAAAGTAAGGGGAAAAACTGGCGGGATTTACGTCCGCGACATTACGTCCGCTATTGTTGCTGGAAGGTTTTCGGTGTGATATGCTCCCTTCCCAGTGGAGGGGGTTCCATGCTGATCACGCCAAAACGTACTTTTGAATTGTTTGCTTGTCTCGCGCTTGCCGCGAACGCTTACGGGCAGACCACAAACGCGACCATTGTCGGGGACGTTACCGACCCTGCCGGTTCCCGCATTGCGGCTGCGGGTATCGTCATCAAAAACGCAGCCACCGGAGTGGCGCGCGAAGTACAGGCGAATGAGCTCGGTTCGTATCGAGTGTTCCCGCTGCCTCCTGGAACCTACGAAGTGGCGGCTTCCGCCAGCGGGTTCAAAACTCAGATTCAACAAAACGTGATTGTGGACGCGGCGGCCAACGTCAAGGTGGATTTCAAGCTTGAAGTTGGCGGTATCGCGGAGCGGGTGGAGATTCAGGCTACGGCGAGCGTGCTGCAAACGCAGGAAGCGAGTGTGGGCGGCACTGTGACAGGAAACGAGATTGCCCGATTGCCGGTGAACGGGCGCAACTATACGCGGCTGATTTTGCTGATGCCCGGCACAAGCGATCAGGGCGGAAGCCAATCCCAGGGAACGTTTTCCGGAACGCAGTTAATCTCCGTGAATGGCCAGCGACGGCAGGACAACAATTTCACGCTGGACGGCGTTGACAACAATTTCATGATGATGAACTCGCCCGGCATGTCGCCCTCAATGGATGCCATCCAGGAGTTTCGCGTTTTGGACAATACTTCGGCGGAGTTCGGCCGTTCGTCGGGCTCGAATGTGAACATCGTGATTAAATCGGGAAGCCGCAGTCTTCACGGAAGCGCGTATGAGTATTTCCGTAACGACAAACTGGATGCGAACGATTTTTTTGCCAACTCGAAGGGGACCGGTAAAGTACCGTTTCGCCAGAACCAGTACGGCGTCGCGATTGGCGGGCCGGTCGTTATCCCGAAGCTTTATCACGGGCGTGACAAGACGTTCTGGTTCTTCAACTGGGAAGGCTTCCGGGCGCGCCGCGGACAAACGAATATCAGCAGTTTCCCGATTCAAACGCAGAGGGACGGGGACTTCAGCAGTTTAGGGAAACCAATTTACGATCCACTGACCAGCCAGCTTGCGGCGGACGGAACCGTGACGCGGCAGCAATTTCCCGGAAACATCATCCCGAAGGCGCGCATCAGCCCGGCTATCACCTACATGCTGAACACGATGATTCCATTGCCTAACAGGGCCGGTGCGACGAATAACTTCGTCAACACGCAGGGGTTCTCTAACGACCGAGACGCGTTTAACATTCGCGGCGATCATAACTTCAATCAGAGCAATACGGTTTCGTTCCGCTGGAGCCGCCAGCGCGTGGGACAGCTCAACCCCGGCGGCAACCCCTTCCTGTACGGCGTTAGCCGGTTCGATGTCGATAACATGATGGCCTCCTGGAACCACGTATTCAATTCCACTTCCGTGCTGGAAATAAAGTTCGGTCGCAACGTACCGACGATTCCCGGACCAACTATCAACACGAAGGTTCAGCGCCAGGAGTTTCTGAAGAGTGCAGGCATCACCATGTTTATTCCCGAAGTGCTCTACAACCCCATTCCGTCATTTTCCGCCGATGGAGAGTTTTCAGTGGGAAGTGGCGGCGGCGTAACAGGCGATCAGATTTACAACTATCTGGCTAATTATTCCAAGGTTCTGGCGAACCACTCCTTGAAGATTGGCGTGAACTACAGCCGGCGTCACTTCTATACCAATACGACCAATCCGATGGACGGCAATCTGAACTTCGACCCGAGCCTGACGAACTTAGCGTCAAACCCGAAATCGGGCGATAGCTTTGCGAGCATGTTACTCGGGTATCCGAGCGCGGTCCGCCGCGGTACCGGCAACACCACTACTAACGCCAACATCAATCCAATCTCTTTCTATGTTCAGGATGACTGGCGCGTGACTAACAAGTTAACAGTCAACCTTGGCTTGCGCTACGAATACATCCCGGCGCCGGTAGAGGACACCAATCGGCTAGGAAACCTGGTCATTAGCCGCGATAAGGCAACGGGGAAGTATACGGGCACTCTTCTCTGGGCCGGGATCAACCCGGAAGTGGACCCGGTTACGGGAGTGGCGAATGAGCCGCCGCACACAGGGGGGTACGGGAGTGCGCTGATGCGAAACAACGGGCTCGATTTCGCCCCGCGAGTAGGTTTCGCGTACCAGGTAAATCCCAAGACCGTGGTTCGCTCCGCGTTTGGGATTTTCTATAATTCCACGTTCGTTCAGGAGTTGCAGGATATGCGCAAGTTCTGGCCGTACACGATTCAACAAAATTTCTCGGCTAATCAGGGTTTGCGTCCCGACCTTTACATAACGGATTCGGGTCCTTCATTCAGTAACACGGCGGCGATCGGTGGATGGCCGCAAAATCCGAACAACCGAACACCGTATTCAGAACAGTGGAATTTCACGATCCAGCGTCAGTTGATGGAAGATATGACTTTCGACATCGCTTACGTCGGGAACACGAACAAGCGGCAGGTGGGCTATGACCCCATCAACTCGGCCATCTCGCCGGGACCAGGCAACATTCAGCAACGCCGTTTGTTGCCCGATTTTGGCGATCTGGATGGTGGAAACAACAAATTCACTTCGGCATATCATTCATTTCGCGCAAACTTAGTAAAGCGATTCAATCGCGGGTTGCAATTGAACGCAAATTACACCTGGGGTAGGGCCATGACGAATAGTTCTTCCCTGGCTGAGGCGACCGTGCAGGATCCGTATAACTTAAGAAACGAATGGTCCCGCGCCAGTATCGATCTGCGCCACATTTTCCAATTGGCATATGTCTATGAATTCCCGTTTGGAAAATCGAAGCGTTTCGGATCGAACTGGAATTCGGTTGTCAACGGAATCCTTGGCGGCTGGTCGGCGGAAGGAATCACGCGAGCGCAGACCGGCGCTCCGCTGAACCCGAGAATCAATCAGGATCGCGCCAATGTGGGCAGAACCTATCAGCGTCCCGACGCGACTGGGATCAACCCGAACAATGGCCCCAAGACAGTCGATCAATGGTTCAATGTGTCCGCCTTTGCGCTACCCGCGCGTTATACGTACGGCTCTTCCGGTGCATTCGTGATCGATGCGCCGGGCCGCTACAATTGGGACCTTTCACTGCAGAAAGACTTCCGCGTGATGGAAGGCCACACGTTCCAGTTCCGCGCCGAGGCGTATAACCTTCCGAACAGTGTCAGCCTGGGAAATCCGAATACGACATTCGACGGCAACAACTTTGGGCGGGTTACCAGCGCGACCGCGGCCCGTCAAATGCAGCTCGCCCTCCGCTACCAGTTTTAGTTAATAGGGCTACATTCGGCGTAACCAAATCTTGTGAAGGGCCATAAGTTCCTGGCCCTTCACGGATTGTGCCGTCGCGATGAGATTTACCTTACCTTGATTCAGGTTCAGAGTACCCACTGTAAGAGGCCTGAAAACTTCGCGTCCGGCGGTAGGAACCACGTTGTGGACCAGGCTTGAATGGCCGGCTTCTATCTTCAGGGTTCCCCCATCGGCGGGGCGGCAGCCGTAGTTCAGGGAAACCTCATAACGGCCAGCCTTCATTACTTCCAGCTCCCACTTCACGGCATCGCCGGCAACACTCCACCGATCGATAATGTCGCGATTGTAGTTGCGGTAAAGCGGGATTACTTTTTGGCCTAAAGGCGCACCCCAGGTGAGATCGATTTCTACCGGGTTCTCATCGTCCCGGCCTATTTGGATGGGAACGCGGGAGTAACCCTGGTTGCGAGTTACGTCGGCGAACCACTGGTTCATTTGAGCTTGCAGTTCTTGCACTATGCCAGGATTTTGACTCGCAAGATTATGACTTTCTCCCGGGTCGGCCGATAAATCGTATAACTCACCGTCCATGGTTAGTTTGTGCCCCTTCGCGTTACGGACAGCCCAGCTGGCCTGAAGTTCCGAATCGCCCGACACGGAAGTAAAAACCGGATGGCCGCGATTCCATTGGTGAAAGAGATACTCATGGGGACTAACGCCATTACCGGATTTCAGCAGAGGGGCGAGACTCTTTCCATCCAGTTGACGCGCCGGCAGGGGGGTGCCGGTGAGCTCACAGAGAGTGGGATGAATGTCGATGTGCTGCGCCATTGCATCGGTAACAGCGCCAGCGGGAAAGTGGCCCGGCCAGCGCGCAAAGAACGGAACCTTCACCCCTCCTTCATAACAGGAACCCTTTAGCCCGCGAAGACCTACTTTGTCAAAGTGCCCGACGCCCCCGTTGTCGCTCATGAACACGACAATTGTGTTGTCTCTTAATTCCTGGTCATCAATTGTTTTTAATAGGCGCCCGATGTTACTGTCCAGTGACTCGATCATTCCGTAAATGCGGGCTTCCGCTAACGGAACACCACGTTTCAGATAGGGCTCGATGAAGCGATCGGGAACAAGGTGGGGAATATGCGGGGCGTTATAGGGAAGGTACAGCAAAAAGGGGCGATTGCGGTTCTGACCGATAAAGTCAATGGCCCGATCTGTGAGAACGTCGGTGATGTACCCGCTTGTTAAGACCGGTTGCTTGTCGGACCAGAGTTCATCCGAGTCGTCATAGCGGTTGATGAAACCGTATTGCCAGAAACCGAAGTAATCGTCAAAGCCGCGATTCTGGGGATGGTACTTCATATAGCGACCCAGATGCCATTTCCCGAAGCAGCCGGTACGGTAGCCGGCTTTCTGAAACACCTGACCGAGAGTGACTTCATCGGTATGCATAACGTCGCGGCCCAGATAGGTGTCCACGGCCCCGGTGCGCTGGTAATGGCGGCCCGTCATGAGGGAAGCGCGTGTTGGCGAACAGACAGGCGACGCATAGAAGTTTGTAAAGCGAACGCCTTCCGATGCCAGGCGATCCATGACGGGCGTCCGGATGCTGCGATTGCCGTTGACGCCGATTTCGTACCAGCCCTGATCGTCAGTGAGGATGAGAATGACGTTGGGTGGGCCGCCGGCAGCAGCGTTGACCGCGGCGTGGGCCGCAAACAGCGGAACCGCGGCAGCGGTGGCTTGCAAGAAGAGCCTGCGGTCAATGTGGGACATGGGCTAAGTGACTGGTCACATTGTGACGCCTTTTCCGCAATTTTGTGCGTGAAAGGATTGCGCCGAGCGAAGGCCACGTTAGCCGATAATAAAGGTACGCAAGTGCCTTGTTTTTTTCCTCCCGCAGCCGATTCGTGGAATGCTTCTTGCCGCTTTGGTGTGGGCGGCAACCGCTACCGCTCAGGAGAATGCGAACCGCTTTGCCGAGATTGGGGCGCGAGCTACGGCGGCGCGCGAAGCAGGCGATAATTCGGGCGCGGTGGCGCCGTACAAACAGGCGCTTGAGTTGAACCCGAACTGGGCGGCGGGCTGGTGGATGGCCGGGTCGCGGCAATACGATGCGGGGCAGTTCGCGGGAGGCAGGGATGCGTTTCGGCATCTGGTTCAATTGAGTCCGAAAGCGGGAGTAGCGTGGGCACTGCTGGGGTTGTGCGAATACGAAACCGGAGGATACACGGCGGCGTTGGAGCAGATACAGCGCGCCCTGGCACTGGGGATTGGTGAGAAGCCGCAGATGACGCGGGTTTTAAAATTCCACGAGGCGGCGCTGCTGACGCGGATGGGCCGGTTCGATGAAGCGGTGCGGAAGTATTCCAGTTTTGTTCCGAGCAAGGTGACGGATGAGCAGGTGCTGGTGGGGTTGGGGCTGGCGCAATTGCGATGGCAAGCGACACCGGGCGAAGTGAAGCTGGACGACAAAGAGTTTTTGCTGGCGACGGGCCGGGCATTCGGGGCGCTGCTGACAGGGGACAGTGCGGGAGCTAAGGCCGGGTATGAAGAGCTGGTGGAGCGCAATCCAGCAAGCGCGAATGCGCATTACGCGTATGGATATTTTTTGTTCGCCTCAGACGCGGACCGCGCGCTGCAGGAGTGGGAACGGGCGCTGGCGCTGAATGAATCTCATGCGGGCTCACATGCCATGATGGCGTGGGCGATGGGGCTGCGGAATGCACAAGTCCCGCTCCCGACGCGCATCCGCCTTCCGCCCCACCGTCGAATAAGCCGTCGCCAGCGCCAAATGGGCTTCCAGATTGGCCGCGTCCTCTTTCCTTTATCCGCGTGGTGAAAGGGGGGGCGGGTTATCCGGATTAGGACATGAAGATGCTGCTGCGGACCAATGCCGTGCTGTGCGTTCCTGGTGATGTTTGCGGCTTCACGCGCCGGAGCGCAGACAGGCGATACGGCCCAGCTTTTTGAGGAAGCCGTGACGGCACAGCGCGGGGGAGACAACGCCGAGGCCATCCGGAAGTATCGCCAGATCTTAAAAGCAAAGCCCGACCTGCTGCCCGCGTGGATCAATCTGGGAGTGGCTTCGGTGCAGGCGGGGCAGTTCGCGGAGGGAATCGAGAGCTACCGGAAGGCGCTGGGGATGGACCCGACGAATCGCACGGTGCAGACGTATCTGGCGCTCGCGTTCTTTAAGCAGGGCGACACGGCAACCGCGCTGCGCGGCTTTGAAGAACTATACAAAGCCGATCCGCGAGACGTGCGCGTGGCAACGCTGCTGGCTGCTTGCGCGCTACGGGGCTGGGATGCGAAATGGGCACTTGCGGTGCTGGAGCCATTCGCGGAAACCGCAGCGGACACTCAGGATTACACATGGGCAATGAGCGACAACGTTGGTTGCGAACGGCAAACTGCGCGATGGGGCAGAGGCGGCGGAGCGCGTGGCTACAACTTCGAACGCGGCGGAAGTGTGGATGCTGGCGGGCCAGAATTTACTGGCCTCGAACGAGTTTGTGCGCGCGCGGACGGATTTGGAAAATGCCGCACGGTTGAACTCCGCGCTGCCGGGAGTGCACACCGCGCTGGGGCAGGCGCGCGAGAAGAATGCTGATTACGATGGAGCGATTCAGGCTTATGCGAATGCCGTGAAGCAGAACGCGAAGGACTTCGATGGCTGGCTGGGTTTGGGGAGCGACCAGTATTTCGTGAGGAACTGAGCGGGGCGCGGGCGAGTTTAAAACAGGGCTTGCTGCTGAATGCGGACTCGGCGCCGGCGCTGTATGCGATGGCACTGGTGGATAAGGCGGTAGGGCAGACGGCGGCTGCCGTGGTCCATCTGGAGAAGGCGGTAGCGCTTCGCCCGGACTGGCTCAAGGCGCACGTTCAGCTTGCCGCACTTTATATTCAACTGCATCGGGCTGCCGATGGCGCGCGCGAGCGGCAGTTGGTGGACAAGCTGACGGAAGAGCAGCGGACCAGCGGCCCAGGCAAGGATTAGGCGGGTTCTTTCACTTTGAGGATTCGATCGGCGGAAACGTTGTGGAGCGTCTGCACCGTGCCCGAAGGCCAAGTTATCTGCATGGTTTCAGCGCGCTTGTCGGCGCCCAGGCCGAAGTGTACGGGGCCATAGCTTGAAGACGCGTAACAGACGCTGGTGGTCATGTGGTTGTATGGAGCGCCAACGATTGCACTCACCACCTTGATGCGAGCGCCGATGCCATCGCGGTTGGAGCGCGTCCCTTCGAGGGCGACATCGAGCCAGTGAGCGGCACCCGGGCTGGAGTTCATCCAGATCTCAGCGGGGCGGGAGATGGCTGTGGCGACGATGTCGATTTTGCCATCGCCATTCAGATCGCCGAAAGCACAACCGCGATGGCGGGCTGGGGGCGCCTCGGTGAGGCCGGCCTCTTCTGTGAAGCTACGCCACTTGCCGCGGGCGCCGCTAT
>Ga0123336_10001267_pt1 | contig 23559 bp, 20 predicted proteins | sample SSSSmetaG_FD_96466 | JGI IMG/M metagenome (GOLD analysis project Ga0123336, IMG submission 96466) | Glacier valley bacterial and archeal communities from Borup Fiord, Nunavut, Canada, to study Microbial Dark Matter (Phase II) - ​SSSS metaG | ecosystem: Environmental > Aquatic > Freshwater > Ice... | reverse complement strand
GCTGATTGCTGCTGGCTTTTTAAAAACCTTCAATTTCTGGTTGCCGGTATTTCCATAACCTTTGTAAAATCTTCAGTTCGTAAGGTTTCCAGTAGAGCCCTGACTTGTAACGGATGCTGGCAAGTGTATGGATGATCTTTCTTTTTAATCCTGAAAGGCGAACATCCGATACAGTAGGGTAGTAGCCGTTCAGCACGGTTTCAAAATCTTTAATCTTGTCAATCATTTCAGCATTGAGCCAGGGCGTCAGCGGGTTTTTTCTTAGATCGAACTGATCCCATTGCGGACTGATCCAGTCTTCCAGGTGCTGAGGAAAACGAAAGCCGCTTTTCAAAACCTTTTCGTATAAATCGGAACCTTCATTCGGTACCGGGCTGTACACATAGATAATTATTTCAGTGAGTGGATTGATAGATTTTATTTCTTTGATAAATTCAATATCCTCCTCTATCTGCTTCATTATTTTTTCCGGTGTTTCAGCGGGCGTGCCCAGTACGAAAGAGTATTCCGGAATGATATCAAATTTTGCGAGACGGCTTGCAAACGATCTTATCTGGATGGCGCTTTGAGTGCCGCCTTTATCCATCTTTTTTAACAATTCGTCATTACCGGTTTCCGCGCCAAAGAAGATCATTTTACAGCCGGCTTCGCGCATCAGCGAGAGTGATTCATCACTGTATTTATTAATAGTATCTATCCTTCCTTCTCCCCACCAGCCCATCTTCTCGGACTTGATGAGGCTGGAAAATTCCGTTACCCGCTTTTCCGATACAAAAAAATTGTTATCATGGAACTCTATCGCGTTACCTCCGAATCTGTCTTTAAGAAATTTAATATCCTTGTATACATTAAGCGCGGATTTCGCTTTCCATCTTCCATTATAAATCGGCACCACAGCGCAGAAAGAACATTTAAAAGGACAGCCTACACTTGAATGGTAGGCAATCGTTTTTGTTCCCAGGTAAGTTTTACCCAAATACTGGCGGAGGGGATAAAAGCTGTTAAGCTTTTCATAAGGCAAGGGCAACAAATCGTCCTGGTCGTACAGCTCGTCTTTTGGTGTTTTAACGATCCCTTCTTCCTTCTTATAAATAAGATTGTTGATATGTTGATAAGGCAGGTTGTTCTCCAGCGCATGCAGTAAAGCCGGAAAAATTTTGTCGCCGGGACCGTTAACGATAAAATGCACAAAGCCGGAATTTAATACCACCCCGGGTTGGGTAGATGGAAAATAACCGCCCCAGATAATGGTGATACCCGGAAACGCTTTATGAATTTTTTTTGAAAAGGGAATAGCCTGTTTCAATTGTGGCCCCGCCATGCAGGTGCAGCCGAAATAAGAAAACGTCCCGTCTGACAGGTAACTGGAAATTTTTTCGTAAGGGTCTGTTTCTATGTTGCCATCAACGATTACATAGTCAAATACACCCTCGATGCTGGCGGCGATATTAAGAATAGAATTCGGAATACGCGGTTTAGACCTTGCGCTTCGCGGGTTGAATAATAAAACTTTACCCATGGTTTCCTGATTAGGTTATATTACGTAGATACCTTTGAAATGGATGCCTGTAAAACAGCCTCCATTTTTTAATAACCAGTAAAGAAAAACCGTAAAAGGAGGATATATAATGAAGTCATATTCTATCTAATGTCTTCTCCGGCCGGTTGCAACTGGTTATTAAAAAAAGCGATATAAATCAATACCTTACGATGAAATGATCAAACTAACTGATCTAACCCTTTACTGTAATACAGCATATAAAGATCCATTTGAACTTATAGAAAGTCAGCAGGAATCATCAGGCTATGCTTTTCATTTAACGGATCGGTTATCTATCAATATTATAAAACATACAACATTCGAGGAAGTTGTAGTTGTTGACGGGGTACAATTTAATTTTTTTAAAGGTAATAACCGGTTTGGATTTTTGTCTTTCAAAACCGTGCGGCACCTGAGATCCGATCCGCCTGATATTATTCTTTTACAGGGACTGATTTTTCCCCTGCAGGTAATATTACTTAGATTGATGCTGGGAAAAAAGCCGGTAATCATAGCACAGCATCATGGAGAATTACCATCCAGGAGATTTAAATGCCGGCTGCAGAAACTGGCAGATAAATTTATCAGCGCCTACCTGTTTACTTCGATGGGTAATGCAAAAATATGGCTGGAGAATAAGTTGATCAGTAATGCAGCTAAGTGCTTCGAAATCCTGGAGGCCTCCACAGCATTTGTAAAGCAAAACAAAGAACGCAGCAAAATAAAAACCGGACTCACAGGTCAATGGAATTTTCTATGGGTCGGAAGACTGAATGCCAATAAAGATCCGCTGACAGTGCTTCGGGCTTTTAAAAAATATCTCTTTGTTAATCCCCTTGCAGAATTATATATGTTCTTCCATACAGATGAAATGATAGCAGCTATAAAAACATTTATCAGTAAAAACGCTTCCCTGCTCAGGGCAATTCACTTATTAAACTTTATCGAACACGGCGACTTACAGGATTGGTACAGCGCCGCTGACTTCTTTATCTCAGGCAGTCATAGAGAAGGTTCAGGGTTTGCACTGATAGAAGCGATGTCCTGCGGTTGTATACCGATCATTACCGGTATACCTACTTTTATAAAAATTTCGGGCAATGGCGCTCATGCAGTTATATACCAGGCGGGAAACAGCGAGCGGTTATTTGAAGCGCTGCTAACTCTAGATCATATTAATAGGGGAGAGATGTCTGAAAAAATAGTAAATTTTTTTAAAAGTGAATTGTCTTTTAAAGCAATCGCTGACCAGCTTTTTTCATTGACGCAATTGGTTCAAACAACTCCATCACAGCCTTAGCGCTATCGTTCATTGAATACACAAGCACGGGACTATAATCGACATCCGTCGAAATTAATATATCAAGGGCCTTATCAAACATTTCTTCCGGGCTGCTTACTACATGCCAGTGTGCTATCTTTCCAAATCCCGGATCGGTGAAACTAATTACATGTGCGCCCGCATACAACGCTTCCAGGCATACGGAGCTGCAACCTTCATAGGAAGAAGGATGTAAAAATACACGGCTTTGTCGCATCTTCTGTAACACTTCCGGATGAGAAATCTCTCCTCCTAATAAAATATTATTTTTCAACTGAAATTTATTTATACCTGACTGAAGTGTTTGTTCTTCCGGCCCTTTCCCATAAATTACTGCATTGATAGCAGGAAGATGTTCTTTCAGCTGGTGGATGATCTTAACAAACAGATCGTACTGCTTTAATTTTATAAGTGATCCTACTGCACATACATCAATAATTTTTGTTACAGCAGCTACCTCAAATTCACCGGTATCTATTCCGTTGGGGATAATCATACCTGGTAAAACAGCATGGTTTCTGTAGAATTCTTTTGCAAGAAACGCAGACATCGCCACCAGTTCATTGTTATGCGGGCAAATGAATTTTATAAACTTATTTTGTTTTCCCGCATCTTGTCCTGAAATCCACGAGCATTGTTTAACGCCACTGTACTTACTGAAATATTTCCCCACCAATGCGCATTCTGAACACCAAAAATTAAATATTCCAATTACATTATTTTCCCTGGTAATTTTTTTTAATCGCATGAAAACGTTTATCCATACACGCAATCTAGATAGTTTGCCTTTGTTCTTTCCATTAAAGGGAACAACGCTGATCCCGTTCCATAAATAGGACTCATGATGAAATGGATATTGAAAGGAAAGAATCACTATCTGTAATAAAGGGTAAGTATACTTAAGCGCTTTCACAAAAACCTGCTGCGCGGGTAGGCAGGTGCTGTCAGCTTCATTTTCAGGGAAGCCGGGAGTCAGAATAACCAGGGTCTTATTAAGATTCATCAAGAGAATAGTTATCAGCGAAAGTTACAGTTAAATGATTTAGTGAGAAAAATTTTACTTTCAAAAATAGCCGGACATACTCACACTGAAACAGTGATTGAATTCAACTGCAGTGATATTTATTTTATTTTTTTTGCTATGGGGTAGCATAACATATAGCATTATAAACATATTCATGTATACAATTACCCGATGCAGATAATATCTTTCACTTAGTTGGTAAGAATTATTAATACAAAGGTGGTGTTAACTACGTAGATTACTAACGATGAATTTCTTTTACCGATCATATTTGCGGTGTTTCGTAAAATCTGCACAAGCTTCGCTCGACAGGAGTACCTGCTATAAAGAAATTGTGCCTTACGCGAATTGTCTCAATGAAAAGGCCAACCAGTTGTTATTGCGGGCTTCGTTTAACAAAACGGTTGATATATCAAAACTGCAAAAAGATTTGTTTCAAACCGGAAAGGAATATATTAAGCTATTTGTAAAAAGATTTCACCAGAACAGCGTTGTAAATAATTCAAATGTACCGCTGGTAATAAAATTGTCAGATCCGGGTGCCATCATTATCTGACCATAATATCAACTTTTGTATATTAACTATTACAATCAGGTAACGTACTGATTCTAATCATATTTTTTTGTTGTCTTATCTGCTAGCTTGCATCCCTAAACTGTATCCATGTATTACCCTTGAAACCATAACATGGAAACCAACAGAGCTCGTTTTTACCACCTTATGAAAACTAAGCGATCTCTTATGAAAAACCCCATGGCACATGCCGGGGGTTTTTTACAACCCGCAGGCAATACAGGTATTGCAGTATAACACCCTGGGTATTTACTCATTCATTACTGGTGGCATAATTATTTATTTAGTATAATAAATTTAAATTATGCTTACCGCGTTAAAAGAAAAAAAATCTTCTTTTAAACCATCACCCCAAGCTGAAAATTTTTTTAAAATTGATGAGCTACCGAAATTCAAAAGTCCGGTTGAAGCCGACAATCATTCTAAAACCGATCCTGCACTAAAAGAATTTTTCACCGGCGAGATAAAAGATATTTTCTGGGCGGAGAATCACCTGGTAAAAGCGCTTCCTAAAATGCAGAAAGCCGCTACATCTGCAGTTTTGGCTAAAGCCATCGGGGATCATTTAATAATTACCAAAAATCATGTGGTTCGACTGGAAAAAGTTTTTGAATTGCTGGGTGAAAAGATTCAGGCAAAAAAATGTGATACAATGGAAGGCATTTCTAAAGAAGGCGAAGGTATTATTGAAGATACGGATGAAGGAACCTCCACACGCGATGTTGGAATTATACTTGCCTCACAAAAGGTAGAGCATTATGAGATAGCAACCTACGGAGGGCTGTCGAAATTAGCAGCGACGCTCGGCTTAAATGAAATAGCAGATTTACTTAACCAGACATTAGCGGAAGAAAAGGAAACTGATGAGCTGTTAAGTTCCATTGCTGAAAACGATATTAATTACGCCGCTTCCGCCGAAGCCTGATAACATTCATGAAAACCAGGGTAGCAGTAATGCTGCCTTTTTTATTTTATTAAAAACTTAATTTCTTATGCCAACTAAAATGCCTGCCAGGGATAGCGAGCTCGTCCAGCCTGATGATAGTACGGCCGTTAATCCGGAAAATGATAAAACTACCAGGCTTCAACCTCATACTGCTGATGCAACGAACCAGTTTATGACTACCAATCACGGTACGAGAATTAATGACGATCAGAATTCATTGAAAGCCGGTAATCGTGGTCCATCATTGTTAGAAGATTTTATCCTTCGTGAAAAAATTACTCATTTTGATCATGAGCGTATTCCTGAGCGCATTGTTCATGCACGCGGTTCCGGCGCCCATGGTATATTTAAAGTGTATCAATCACAATCAGCAGTTACAAAGGCAGGATTTCTAAATGACCCTTCTTTGGAGACCCCGGTATTTGTGCGGTTTTCCACTGTTGCAGGTTCAAGAGGCTCTTCTGACCTTGCCAGGGATGTTCGTGGATTTGCCGTAAAGTTTTATACACAGGAAGGGAACTTCGACCTTGTAGGCAATAACATGCCTGTATTCTTTATACAAGACTCTATAAAATTTCCAGACCTGATACATGCTGTTAAACCTGAACCCGATAACGAAATCCCACAGGCAGCCTCTGCCCATGATACTTTTTGGGACTTTATATCTATGGTGCCTGAAAGCGCACATATGATTATGTGGGTGATGAGTGACCGTGCCTTACCACGCAGTCTTCGCATGATGGAAGGATTCGGTGTTCATACTTTCCGTCTAATCAATGCTGAAGGCGTTTCGAATTTTGTAAAATTTCATTGGAAGCCTTTGCTTGGCGTGCATTCCGTCGCCTGGGACGAAGCACAGAATATCTCAGGTAAAGATCCTGATTTCCACCGCAGAGACTTATGGAATGCTATTGAAAGCGGAAACTTTCCCGAGTGGGAGCTGGGGGTGCAGATAATACCGGAAGAAGATGAACATAAGTTTGAATTCGACCTGCTTGACTCCACAAAATTAGTCCCTGAAGAACTGGTACCGGTTCAGCGTATAGGCAAGATGACCCTTAACCGTAACCCGGATAATTTTTTCGCGGAAACGGAGCAGGTGGCATATCATCTTGGGCATATAGTTCCGGGAATCGATTTCACCAATGATCCATTACTACAAGGCAGGTTGTTTTCTTATACTGACACCCAGCTATCACGATTAGGAAGTGTAAACTTTCATGAGATCCCTATTAACAGGCCGGTGATCCCGGTGCATAACAACCAGCGGCAGGGCCATATGCGCCAGACGATAAACAAAGGCAAGGCTAGCTATAATCCTAATACAACAGGGGAGGGCTTCCCGGTACAGGCAGGAATAAAAGAAGGAGGGTTCACTTCTTATCCTGAGAGGATAGATGCCTATAAAGTACGGGAAAGAAGCAAAAGTTTCTTTGATCACTACAGCCAGGCAACATTATTTTTTAACAGCCAGTCGGATCCTGAAAAAAATCACATTGTCGATGCACTTAGTTTTGAATTGGGAAAAGTGCAGACGGTAGCTATCAGAGAGCGTATGTTGCGCATCCTGAATAAAATCGATACTGGTTTAGCAGCAGAAGTAGCGTATGCGCTTCGCTTGCATATTCCTAAACATGGAGACGAATTGATCAACCAGAGTTTCCCTGCTGACGCTAATCCGGAAGAATTTCAATCGGTAATAAAAGAGGGTTCTATTGCTAAGTCTGCTGCCTTGAGTATGGCGGGTAAAGGTATCGCTGGTATTAAAACAAGGCAGATAGCAATTCTAGCTGCCGATGGTGTAGATAATGAATCGCTGACTGTTGTAAAGAATGCTTTATTAGCGGAAGGTGCGGTAGTGGAAGTGATAGCGCCACGCCAGGGTTACGTGATAGCGCACAATGATGAGCAGATACCCGTCGACAAAAGTTTGCTGACGACTGCTTCTGTTTTGTATGATGCTGTGTATGTCCCGGCGGGTATCAATAGTATTGCAACACTGGAAGCTGATCCTGATGCGATACATTTTTTAAATGAAGCGTTTAAACACTGCAAAGCTATTGCGGCGGATACTAAAGCCTTACAGGTATTACAGGCTACTTACTTTTTTAAAAAGCTATCCGGTGATAACAGTCCAGACAGTGTTCTTGCTGAAGGAATTGTTATCAGTGATGATACAGCCGATCTGTCTAAAAAATTTATTACTGCTATTGCTCAGCACAGGTTCTGGGAAAGAGAGAAGCCAAGGAAAGTACCTGCATAGTTTTTTTTTAACCACGGAGCAGCCTGGATTTTCTCCGTGGTTAAAAAAACGCTTCGTTTCAGGAAACTGAACAGATGTCTCGTTATCGGTCAACAGCCTTTTCAAATATGTTTATCATTGACGCGCACCTCGATCTGAGCATGAACGCAATGGAATGGAACCGGGACCTCCGGCTGCCAGCAGCCGCCATCCGCGAAAGAGAAAAAAATTTATCCGATAAGCCAGACCGGGGGAAAGGTACTGTTTCCTTTCCTGACTTAAGAAGGGGAAACGTAGGTATAGTAGTAGCCACACAGATAGCAAGATATATAGCTCCCGATAATCCTTTACCCGGCTGGCATTCGCCTGAACAGGCGTGGGCCCAGACGCAGGGCCAGCTTAGCTGGTACAAAGCAATGGAAGCCGTTGGAGAAATGGTGATGATAAAAGATCTTGGTGATATGAATAATCACCTTGCAAACTGGAATGATGGTGAAGCAAATGATAACAAAGCGATCGGGTATATATTAAGCCTGGAAGGCGCTGACTCCCTCGTGTCTGTTGACTATTTACAGGTGGCTTACGAGTATGGCCTTCGTGCTGTTGGTCCGGCTCACTATGGCCCGGGGCGCTATGCCAACGGCACAGATGCCACCGGCGGACTTACCAAACAGGGAAAAGCGCTTGTAAAAGAAATGGAAAGGTTGAATATAATTCTTGACGCGACACACCTTTGCGATGATGCATTTTGGGATGCCATGGAACTATATAACGGTCATGTGTGGGCGAGTCATAATAATTGTCGTGCGCTGGTGGATCATAACCGCCAGTTTTCGGATGAGATGATAAAAGCGCTGCTGGAAAAAGACGCTGTAATCGGTATGCCGCTGGATGCCTGGATGATGGTGCCAGGCTGGGTTCGCGGCCAGTCAACGCCAAAGCAGATGGATTGTTCCCTTCAAAAAATGGCAGACCACCTGGATTATATCTGTCAGCTTGCGGGCAACGCCCTGCATGTGGGGATGGGCACCGATCTTGACGGAGCTTTCGGCACCGAACAATCGCCCTATGATCTCGATACTATCGCTGATCTGCAAAAAGTGCCGGAGCTGTTAGCAGCTAAAGGATATTCTATCGAAGACATTGAAAATATTATGCACGATAACTGGTTACGATTTCTGAGGAAAGCCTGGAAGTGAAAGCGGTTATCACAGAAGGCATGCGTGTAAATTATCATTATTTAAAAATTAAGTAAAATTTCCCATCATATCCTTGTATAATCCTAGCCATTAAAACTAAGTCAAAGCCTTTTTGTTTTACCCGATTACCTTTTAATATCCTTATTGTATATCAGGCAGTAAACTATTTTGCAGGGAATTTGTAAAACGATATAAGTTATAAATTTTAATAAATGGAAACCCCGGAAACAGTAAAAACAATTACGGTAGAAACGCTGATAAACGCACCTGTTGAAAAAGTATGGGAGCTGTGGACCGAGACAGAACACATCGTTAACTGGAACAATGCTTCCGATGACTGGTACACATCGAAAGCACAAAATGATTTAAAAGTTGGTGGTGGTTTTCTTGCAAGAATGGAAGCCAGGGATGGTAGCGCTTCTTTTGATTTTACAGGCAAGTATGTAGCAGTAGAAGATCATAAATTTATTGAATACATTCTTACTGATGCGAGGAATGTGAAAATTAATTTCACTGCTGAAGAGAACAAAACTAAAATAGTGGAAACATTTGAAGCTGAAAACACCCACCCTGAAGAAATGCAAAAAGGGGGGTGGCAGTCGATACTTGATAATTTTAAAAAGTATGTGGAGAGAACATAATCATTAATGATTAATTATTAACGGGATAGGCTAAGGTTATTATTGAATAGCAGGAAACTTATAAGAGACCTGAATTCATTGTATCATTTATAGATTAATAATCAATTTTAAATCCCTATTCTTCAAGCAACTTCTTTATACTCTCCAGCACCTTACCCCAATTCTCAATGCTATGTTGCTGCTGCTTTTCATCATCTATATTATCCTGCGTTATAGTAATCAAAGAATGACCATCATCCGGACTAACTTTATAAATTACATTCGCGTAATTCTCGGGTTTGTCTTCTTTACCACTCATACTGCTGTAGTAACTGGTATGCAATAATTTTTCAGGTACAATATCTATTATTACTCCTTTATCTTCATAAGACTTTCCTTCCCATTCACCGGAATAGGTAATGCTGCTTCCTTTCTTCCAGTCCGTTGTAGTGTTGGTGCCAAACAGGTACTCTTTTATCATCGCCGGATCTGTTAACGCCTTCCATACTTTACTGACAGGCACATTGATATTAATGCTTGCTTTTGCGGTTAATTTATTTGCCATAGTAATAGGTTTAAAGTTAGATTTCGGCTGCAAAATAATCAAAACAGTTGAGTGAGCAGATTAATCATTCAGGATAAATATAATTAATCCGTGCGGTAAAAATGGGTTAATTTACTAATCTAAAGCTATTGCCGTTGGCTGTTAGCTATCCCTTTTCAATTAAAGATAATTGGAGAAATCAGTTTGCCCAGCCCGGGGAGTGTTGGTGGTTTGGTTAATTTGTATTTATAAATAATAAAGTCGTTATGGTAAAAATTTTTCTATCAATCAAAGTGTGGGCAGTTCAAGCGATGCTGCTGCTGAGTGTTGTTTCGGGTAGCTATGGTAGTTATGCGCAGGAATCCGCCGTACGGTTTAAAAAACATATCCTTACTACCGATTTTATTTCAGAGGGTGCAGCGGTGGGCGACGTAAATAAAGATGGTAAGCCGGATGTGCTTGCCGGTACGTATTGGTTCGAAGCGCCCGACTGGAAACAGCATGAACTGGCTATCCCTGAAAAATATGCTATAACCACGTATAGCAATACTTTTTTAAATTTTGCTATGGATGTAAATAACGATGGATGGATAGACCTTATCCGTATCAGCTGGCCCGGTGAAGAATCCGACTGGTACGAGAACCCAAAGAACAAGGCAGGATACTGGAAAAAGCATTTTCTTTATAAATCCGTTGGCAACGAATCACCAGGGTTATTTGATATAGACGGCGATGGCAGGCTCGACCTGCTGTGCAACAATTCAAAAGATAAAAAGAATGTCTGGTTGAGCGCGCCTAAATTAAAAACAGATACCGGCTGGACAGAACATATTATCAGTTCAGATACAAGCCAGGGCACTCACAGGTACACCCATGGTTTAGGAATGGCCGATATGAATTCAGATGGCCGAAAAGATGTGATCACCCGGGAAGGCTGGTGGGAAGCGCCCGTAGACAGGAAGCAACCTGACTGGACTTTCCATAAGGGAGCCATCAGCGAAGAATGTTCGCAGATGTTCGCCCTTGATCTCGATGGCGACAAAGACATGGATATCATCAGCGCTTCCGCACACAAATACGGCATCTGGTGGCACGAACAGGTTAAAGATGCAGCAGGTGCCATAACCTGGACAACGCATGAAATCTTCAAAGACTTTTCACAAACACATGGGCTTAATGTTGTAGACATAAATAATGACGGCAACCCGGACATCATTACCGGCAAACGTTATTATGCACATAACGGCAATGATGCCGGCGATAAAGACGCGGCGGTTATTTACTGGTTCGAATACAAGCCGGGTAAACAACCCGCCTGGATACCGCACAAAATCGATGACGATTCAGGTGCGGGCCTGCAAGTAGTTGCTCAAGACATGAATAATGATAAGCTGGTAGATATCGTGATATCAAATAAAAAGGGTGTGTATTTTTTTGAACAGCTAAAGCCTTGATAAGGCGGGAGGCCGGAGATAACAATTCTTATCCTGGTAACATTTGTATCTCATAATTAAAGGCAGCGCAAAAAAAAAAGGCCAGGATAGAAATCCAGCCTCGTTTTAAAATCCAATATCCTATGAAAAACCGAGTTATAAACGCAGCGGCTTGAGTTATATTGTTGAATAGTAAAAAAACTTTCGATCACGCTTAGTCCTTCCTAAGAAGGCGCCTACCCATTAAAGTATTATCCATCACAGGATATGGCTTGTTTGTCACATTTATCAAAAAGGCTTTGCTGGATTTGTTAATGTTGTAATTGTTGCTGGTGGCTGAAGGCTGATAGCTGACGGCTGATAGCAGACTTTTAAATCATTACTCTCATCTTTGTAATCAAGCTACTTACAATGAAAAATATAAAAGCCTTCGCTGCACTTACCGGGGTATTGATGTTAATCGTTGCATGTAATCCATTTGACAGGAGTAGTCGTTCGTTTGTGAACTTATCGTTGCCCGGCAATGGGCAGAGCGTTGCTATAAGGAGTGATAATATGTCAATCGATATAAAGTATTCAGGGGACATCCTGTTCAATAAAGAAGAAACCGCTATCGAAAAAATATCGCCAGGTGGTTATTTGGATTACCGGATGAATAACAAAAGGCTGTTAGCAGAAGCCGGCGCCAATGGCGACGTTGTGTATAATTTTTACAACGATGAAGATTATCAAAATGAAAATGGAACCGGTAAACAATTTCTGGTAGAAGCTATTGCTCAGATGATTTCCCAGGGTATGTTTATAAAAGGCCGCATGGAACGTTTGTACCAGGAAGGCGGTGTCTCTCTATTGCTTACCGAAGCGAGAAAAATTAAAACCGACAATATTAAAATAAAATACATTGAGTATATCCTTCAATCGGACAGCATATCGCAGGAGGAAATGAGGAAGACATTAAATATAATAGCAACAACGATGGGTTCAGATAATGATAAAAAAGAAATACTGGGGAAAGTGCCTTTAGATTATTTACAAGACGCTGTAACGGCAACTGCTTTTTTTACCGCCGTTGAAAGTATCAATTCCGACAATGATAAAGCTACTGCCTTACGTAAATTATTAAAGCAGCCGCTACCGGAATCAGCATTCAAATCGTTGCTCAGTTCTGCTAAAACTATCAACTCTGATAATGATAAAGCAAATCTTCTCAAGGATGTTATCCATAATGATTTCTTTGCAGGTAGTGGTTATAACAGCCTGCTTGGCGTAATTAACTCGATCGGCGCTGACAATGACAAGGCCAATATACTGAAGATACTTATCGATAAAACGATTTACCCGGGGGAGCAGTTCAACAGTTTACTGGCCGTTGTAAACGGGATACACGCTGATAATGATAAAGCCGGAGTTTTAAAGCAGCTTGCAGGAAAAGATATCGGTACAGTGGAAGGTTGGATAAGCCTTATAAATCAAACGACATCTATATCTTCTGATAATGATAAAGCCGGTGTGTTACTGGAAGTTTCTAAAAAAATGCCCCGCGATGAAAATACTATCGCTGCATATATGAAAGCATCCCGAACCATCAGCGCTGATAACGATTATCAAAGAGCAGTGAAGCCGGTTAAATAATATTTCACTGATTGTCGTAATCGCACCCATACAAAGTCGGATTACCTCTTTTCTTATTCCTGTTTAATTATGATAGTTGCCTTTGTAACTAAATCATTTATCATGATAAATCATTCAAAAGTATTCAGCAGTTTTTCTGTAGACGATTTAACAAAAGCAAAAGATTTTTATTCGGATGCGCTGGGATTGGAAGTCAGGGAAAGTGAAATGGGAGCAATGGAATTACATCTTGCCGGTGGGACGAACATATTTATCTATCCAAAATCAAATCACATTCCTGCGACTTTTACCGTTCTTAATTTTTATGTTAGTGATGTAGAAAAGGAAGTCGCTGAACTTAAAAAAGCCGGCGTTGTTTTCGAGCGTTATGATGAGAAGGATTTTAAAACAGATGAGAATAATATTTTTAATGGTATAGGTCCGAAGATAGCCTGGTTCAGGGATCCTGCCGGTAATATCTTGTCGGTAATTGAAGGACAATAATAATCCGGAAGTTGTATCTGAAGAGGGGAACCAAACACAAAGTGTCCTTTTTGTTGGCACTGTGTTTCTTAACTTTGTGCACCTTGTGGTTTAGCTTATTGCACTCGTGGTTAAATATTGAACCACAAGGGCAAAAAGTGAAGCCACAAGGTGACACGAAAAATGGTTATAATTTATAGTACCTGATTATATAGAAGATAAATCATCAAAATGTTCTATCCTTCTTTCACTAATAAGCTTCAGGCCCTCCTGCTCATTAATCAATATAAACATCACCGGCAGATTATCCGTAAGTAGCATTTAGCGTAATAGGTACACTCAGTACTTTGGAGATGATACAATTGGTTTTGGCTCCCTCTGCGATCTCCATAAATTTTTCTTTCGAAACATCAGGGATAACAGATCCTTTTAATTCAAGGTGAATGCCCGTGATACTTAACGCGGTCATGTCCAGATCAAGGATAGCTTCCGTATCCAGGTCGCCTGGTGTAAAGCCTGCCTGGGTTAGCGCGGCGCTTACTGCCATGGTAAAGCAACCCGCATGTGCTGCAGCGATGAGTTCTTCCGGATTGGTGCCAATACCTTCCTGGAAGCGGGTTTTAAAAGAATACTGAGTATTATTAAGAATGGTGCTCTGGGTTGATATCTCACCCTTACCATCTTTTAAAGTGCCGTTCCAATGTGCCTTTGAGGTACGTTTCATATATGTTGATTTTAGTGCTTAATTATATTTGGCAAAATAAATGTATATCATCCGCTTTTAAAAAGAAAAATATATTTTACCCTGAATTAATAAATGCGTGAAGCTAAAGATCTTTCAGGATAAGAGTTAGGGAATTTATAATGCCCGAACAAATGTTGACCTCATTGGACAGTCTGCCACAATAAGACTTTGTTATAATATGCACCGGAATTTTTAATTGCTGAACTTTTAAATATTGATGGTGCTGCCATCCTGATGATTTGTATAACCGGAAATGCATTACATTGAAAAATGAAATCAGAAGAATTAAAAAATCTGCAGGCGCCGCTTAAAGAGAAATACCGGGAGCATCCCGAATCAGCAATCGTTACACTTAGAGCCATGGGAAAAATCGGCGAAGGTGTTTCCTGTAAGATAGCAACCGGTAAAGCATTGGCAGAAGCAGGCCTTCATCCTGCTACCGGTGGCAATGGGATGATGGTATGTTCCGGTGATATGCTTCTCGAAGCATTAGTGGCTTGCGCCGGTGTAACATTAAAAGCGGTTTCTACCGCCATCGCTGTAGAGATAAAAGATGGCACGATTAAAGCAGAAGGCGATCTTGATTTTCGAGGGACATTAGGAATATCGAAAGAAGTGCCGGTAGGATTTAAAGTAATACGTTTGCAATTTTTACTTGATACTGATGCCACACCGGGGCAACTGGCAACGCTTGCTAAATTAACGGAAAGGTACTGCGTGGTTTACCAGACACTTGTTAAAGGTGTGCCGGTTGAATCCTCTTTTAAAATACAATCAGAGATATGAAATTGATCGCTTTACTGCTGTTTCCCTTTTTCGTTTTCGTACAGGTTAACCTTGAAAGGATCACCTTACCGGATAACAAAACTTCGATACTCGCTCCCGTAGAACTTTCCAAAATGACCGATGCGATGTGGACACTGAAATACCAAAAGAGATTACGTCCTGTACTTGTTCTTACTAATAAAAACGGTGAGGTGAACCTGATAGCCGACATGACAAAGCAACCGGTAACGGAGGAGCAGCTGGGACCTTTTAAAGATTTTCAAATCGCACAATTAAAAAAAGGTAAGCCTGATTTTAAGGTGTTGCAGGAGGGCGTAAAAACAATCAATGGAAAAAAAGTCGGGTATTTTAAATTTATGTCTTCGGCTCCTGACCAAAACGTTTTTAACTATTATTTTTTTACCATTGTTGATGGAAAGATTTTATTTTTTACTTTTAACTGCATTCAAAAATTACAAAAAAGCTGGGAGAAAACCGCCGATCAAATAGTGGCTTCTCTGAAAACAAAATTATAAATCAGCGATGGTGTGGTGCAGTTGGTATGAGATGGCTAAAAATTTTCTTCGTGCCCATTAGTGGCTCATCAGGCAAAAATGTTATAAGCCACGAAGCCACGAAGGCGCGAAGAAACACAAAGATGTTTTTAAAATCTTCTTCGATCCCTTAGTGCCTTCGTTTCTTTGTGGCTCATTGAGCAGGTATGATTATCCTAATGATATTGATGTTTACCTGGAAGCATGGGATTTTTTAAAGAGGAGATGAAAAAATAAGGGAGATGAAATAAAATGCATACTGAAAAATACAAAATGCTTAATGGTTGGTTGTACGACGCTACCGACCCTGCACTTATGAAGGAGAGACAGCATGCCCGCTTTTTGACAAAAGATTTTAATGATTCAAGCGATGACCAGCAAAATCTTCGGAAGGATATTTTGATGAAATTAATACCGTTACAGGGTGACAAGTTATGGATAGAACCACCTTTCTTCTGTGATTACGGCACCAATATCATGGTAGGCAATAATGTTTATTTTAATTTCAATTGTACCATCCTGGATGTAATGAAAGTTTCAATCGGCAACAATGTATTGTTTGGCCCATCGGTCAATATATACACCGCATTGCATCCAATGGATTGGGTTGAAAGAAGCGTGGGACTTGAATTTGCAAAGCCGGTTAATATCGGGTCTCATATCTGGATCGGTGGCGGTGTAATTATTTGTCCGGGTGTTGCCATCGGTGACCGAACCGTAATCGGAGCTGGTAGTATCGTTACAAGAAATATTCCCGCTGGTGTTTTTGCAGCAGGTAATCCTTGTAAGGTTATCAGGGATTTGTAAAGTATGCCAGGGGCGATTATCAACACTTATCAATGTAAAATTTATGATAAAGAAATCACAGATCTTTTTGGTGGCTTGTGTATGTTTCGCAAATATGGTTTTGGCTCAAAGCAATGATAAGCTCAAAGCTATTCTCGATAATGTTAGCGCCGATGCGATAAAGGGTAATATGAGTTTTCTTGCAGATGATTTGATCGAGGGTCGTCAACCAGGCACCAGGGGATTTTCATTAGCGTCTAAGTTTGTGGAAACGCAATTCATAGGGTTGGGATTGAAACCAGCTATCAACGATGCGGCATATATTCAAAAAGTCCCTTTACAAAAATCATGGGTTAATGATATGGAAAGCAGTTTTACCCTTATCACCGGCGACAAGGAAGAGAAGCTGGTTTACGGAAAGCAGTTTATTGTCAGCCCTTATTTTAGTGCCGGGAAATCGACAGTAACAGCCCCACTGGTTTTTGTGGGCTTTGGTATTTCTGCGCCGGAGTTTAATTATGATGACTACAAGGATATCGATGTCAGGGGAAAAATAGTAGTATATATAAATGATGCTCCAAAAAGATTTCCCGGCAGTGAGCGGGCCTATTATACAACGGCTGATGCAAAATACAACGAAGCCCTCAAACGGGGAGCAGTAGGTGTTGTTACTTTTAATCTTCCTTCAAACAGGAGAAGTGCGTGGGATGCATCAGTCAGGAGATCGGGATCAGGGTCATTTAAATGGGTCAGCAATAAGTCTGAAGTCACCAACAGCTATCCGGCGTTGAAAGCAGTCGCGTCTTTTAACAATGACTATGTTGAAAAGCTTTTTGCAGGCGCTCCTGCCACGATACAAAAAATATATGAACTGGCTGCGGATGGAAAATCATGGTCATTTCCATTGAAGGTTTCTGCAGGCATTGTAGTTAATACAAATTCCAAAGCTGTTGAAAGTTCAAATGTAGTTGGCTTTATAGAAGGCAGTGACCCTGCTTTAAAGAATGAGTATGTGGTGTATTCAGCGCACCTGGATCATTTCGGTATCGGCGTGCCTGTGAACAATGATTCTATCTATAACGGGGCGCATGATGATGCTTCGGGTGTTTCTATTCTTTTAGAAATAATAAAAGCATACAGGTCACTTGCTGTCCATCCCAAAAGGTCTGTCATTTTTGCTGTAGTCACCGGTGAAGAATCAGGGTTATTAGGATCAGACTATTTTGTAAACAACCAGCCTTTACCCGGTAAGATCGTTGCTAATTTTGCCATCGACATGCCGTTTTTCTTTCATCCGGTTTTAGACATCGTGCCTTATGGCGCGGATCATTCCAGCCTGGGCAATCAAACGAAGAAAGCCGCTGATTTATTAGGATTGAAGATAAGTCCGGATCCGTTTCCGGAGCAGGTAGTATTTATCAGAAGCGATCATTATAGTTTTATTAAGAAGGGCATACCTGCCTTGTTTATAAAAAGTGGTTTTATGACGGTAGCTTCTGATACCGTTGACAGGGCCAAGTCTGATGTCGGCTGGCGCAGTACCATTTACCATACGCCCAAGGATGATATGAACCAACCCTTTGATTTTAAAGCTGCAACCATGCATGTAAAAGTAAATTTTTTAATTGGCTATTATGTTAGCAATGATGTCAGCGCCCCGGTATGGAACAAGGGTGATTTTTTTGGTAAGAAATTTTTGAAGACGCCGCTGGGTTTTTGATTGATAGAGGTAGTCTTGAACTGTGATTTATATGGCTGAATGATGGGCTATGTCTTGAACTGTCATTTATATGATTGAATGATGGGCTATGAACATTCTGACGCGCCATAAACGGTCACTAATCATAGTAAATCATACAATTATAAAAATCACAGTTCAAGATATTATTTCGGGTTCTTCACTGGCGCGCTGCCAGTAACTGGTGAATTATATGCAAGCTCGGTATCAGGTACATCCCAGTAATCAAGGTAGCCATATTCAAACGTTGCGTTGGTATTTACAACTCCTGTGGTTGGTGCGATTTCAATGGCTCCTTTTCTTCCACCTCCTTCAGATAGCAGATTGATGACTCCCCACCTGCGGGCATCATAAAATGACAGGCCTATAAATGCAAGTGTCACTCTCCTTTCGCGCCTCAACTCTTCCTTTGCCTGAACCAATGTTAGACCCGTACCGCTTACTGCGGTAAGACCTGCTCCCTGGGAAGTGCGGACTGCATCGATGATTGCCAGTCCCGCATCAACCTGGTTGGTATTGATCAGCGCTTCTGCTTTCATTAAATCGTTCTCTTCATATTGCCCGGCGATCATCAGCTCTTGTCCACCAACTGCAACGTTTGCATAGACTACTACATTTGCCAGTCCCGATCCTCCATTGATAAGCGTAAAGCGCGTATTAAAAGAGTTACCCCTATCACTATTGCCGATCCATACTGCTGATTGCCTTATATTATTGGTGTACCTCTTGTCACCTGTTTTAAATTCTTGTACATACCTTTCTGTAAGTTTATAACTGGCAGCAGTAGCACTGGCACCCTGCGCACGGGACGTTACGGTTCCGTCACTGGCGGAAAGTAAATCCGACGTGGCATTAGACCTGCTGGTGAAAACTTTGTCGGTAGTAAGAATACCGCTATTAGTAAGCGTAAAAATACTGTTCCACTGTGCAGCAGTCATCGTGGCAGTAGTAGTATTTACCAGTATGTTCCTCGCTTTTAAAGTATTCATCATTCTCTTCCACATATCGGGAGTAGGTAACGTGCCTTTACCAATCTGTGTAAAGCTGGGAATAATCTTACCAAGAATATCATTGTATCCGGCTGTATTAGTGATACTGGCAAGCGATGCCGCGGCTTTATCAAAATTGCTGTTAGATTCCGCAATGATCTGTTCTTTGGTAAAATAGTTTCCGTTTGTTTCAGCGGGGCTGTTAATAATCAAACCTGCATAATAGATAGAGCCTATCCGGGCATAAGCATATCCTTTCCAGAAATAAGCCCATGCTTTAACGGTAGCTTTTTTAACTTCCGCTTCGCTGGTATAATTTACATCATTAACAATAGACAAAATCGAATTGGCTCCATGGAGCATAGCATACATATATGCCCATTCATAGAAAACAAAATTACCACCCTGATTGGCATTGGTGTTTACCTGCCTGAGCATGGCCTTAAATGTATTCGGAGAATTTGGATTTAGCAGCACGGTGCCGTTATCGAGCATAACCTTGTCGGGAGTACCTATCTGGTTGATATAAGCATTCGCTGCTTCAGCCTGCACAACATCACCCATCATTTCATGGAAGCCAATGGCGCCAGACCAGAAGGATCCATACACACCATCACTGAACTTAAGGTCACGAAAGCCATTGCGATAAATACTTCCCTGTGACAATGAGATAATACCCGCTTCCGATTTAGCGCTTTCAGGAGTAGGCTGATTTGGATTGTTTACATCCAGCTGCTTCTTACAGGAAATTATTGAAACAGTTGATATTATCAGCAGCATATAAATGTTAATAAGCTTCATTATCTTTCTTTTTTATTAATGTTAGAACCCAAGGTTAATACCAACCTGGTAAGATTTAATATTAGGGATAGTATTGTGATCTACCCCGCGGTCAAATGCGGAATTGGAAGTCCCTGAACTCACTTCAGGATCCATGCCTGTGTATTTAGTGAATGTAACCAGGTTACGACCTGACAAGATCAATTGCAATTTCCTGAAGCCGGGAATCTTTACAAGCCTGGCAATATCCAGGGCAACAGATAAATTTCTCAATCTTCCAAAAGAAGCATCTTCCAGGAAATAATTCTTTGTACCATTGGCTGTTACCTGTGCATACACTCCGCGATAAAAAGCAGTATATGCGCCTGTTTGGCCGTCTATTGTTAAAGGGTTTGCATAATCTCCATGGATACCATCCCTGTACATCCATTCCTTTGTCTGGTTATAAAGGTTACTTCCATTTATCCAGTCCCATTGCATAGAAATATTAAAAAAGCCTTTGTAAGAAAAATCATTAATAAAAGACATATTAAATTTGGGATTTGGATCACCTAATGCATATTGACCAGCACTTACAAACGGTTGTTTGGTGACTTTGTTAACTACCCAGCCATTGCTTGCTATGGTATAATTACCCTGGTTGGCTTTAGCTATAAAATCCACACCATTGGGATCCTTCTCTTCCAAACTATGAATCATCATGTAACCATACAACTGTCCCACTTTATCGCCCGCTTTCAATACGTAATTGCTGCTCCCTGCGCTGGATGTTACCACGATCTGCGAGCCAACTACCGACCTGATTACCGATGTTTCCTTGCTGAAATTGGTGGTAAAATTCCAGGTGAGATCTTTACTGCTCAAGACATTAACGTTCAAAGATGCCTGTAGTCCTTTTGCTCCAAGGCCGAATGCGTTTGACTTAAGCGCTCCCAAACCGCTGGAAGGCGCCACATCAACATTGTAAATTGCATTATCCGTTGTACGATTCCAGTAAGTAGCGGAAAGGTTGATTGTTTTGAACCAGGCACCTTTCAGCACATTCAAGGCGATGTCTGTGCCTATTTCAAATTCTTTTGAAACTTCCACATCCAGGTTAGGATTGGAGCTGGTTGTTGGATAAACAAAAGCCACATTGTTCCCAAAGCCCTGGGTGTTGAGTGTTACATATCTGTCAAAGGGTTTTGGCTGGATGCCTGCCTGCCCATATGCTGCGCGTAGTTTAAATTCCGGTACAATATCATGAACCCTGGAATCTGACCAAAAATTAAAAGAGGAAAGCCTGAGGTACGCATCCCCTCTCGGGAAGGTAAATGGTTTTGAACCAAGGCCAAAAGCCGAGGAGTAATCACTCCTTAACCCTGCTGAGATCCCTGCATACTCTCCGATTTCAAACCGCTGGTTAACCAGGTAACCATAAGTAATAAAGGGTTCTGTATAGTCGGACGCTGTTTTAAAAGTAATCATCTGACTTGCAGTGTACGGTCTGAAGCTTGGAGCATCTGCACCCCAGGTTATCAATTCATTATACATATTCTTACGGTAATCAAAAGATACCTGGGTAGTTGTCTGGAGTGGAATATTTATATTAAAATCATTTTTAAAATCAGTGCGAAAAGTAGCGGTACCGAGTATATTCTGAAAGGTTGTCCTGTAACGGTAGTTGTCAATTTCACCGGTGTTTTCAGGTGCTGCCGGAGAAAAGTAATTGGATCTCCACGATTTTTTATAAGCAGCATTGGCATTGTTATCCTGCGGTAGTATGTTCTGAACAACATCCTGTGTCTGGTAATTCAATCCGTACTTAGCATCCAGTTCAACAAACTTAACCGGCTTATAATTCAGATTGAAGCTTTGCACTACATCGATTTTTACATTTTTATAGTTTGTGTATTGTGTCCGGAAATTAGGATTAGAGCTGTTCACGCCTACAACATCACCGTAATAAATGCCATGGTTCCCTAATGAGTCATTAAGATTATAATTAGCGAATGGCCTGCTGTTATTTAAACTGAAAAACATGGTTCTGCCGGATTGATCTACCTGTGTATTCTTTGTGTAAACCAGTTGCGTGATACTTCTGAACTTTAAATTCTTTGATAATTCAATGCCAATATTTGTTAATAAATTGGATCTGGAATAATCACCATTTCCTTTAAAATTGCTGTTCTGCCTGTTGTCAGAAGCAGAAATATTAAAGTCTATTTTATCCCTTGCTCCTGATACCGCAATAGAATTGTTTGTAGTATAAGCTGTTTGTAAAAACATCTTGAAATGATCAACATACTGGAGATTTCTGTTGTAAGGTTTATTCTGCATCGCGCCTGTATCGATAAGGTTGATAGGCGCTGCATCTTTATAAGCAAGTATAATTGGATCCAGTACCAGCGGAACGCCTGCTGCGTTTACCACATCGTTATTGGCATTCGTTGCAAAACTATGAAAAGCGGATTTGTGCAGGTTGCCAATATTCAAAAGCGTATTAGATGAAGCGCTCGAAGAAAAATCAATGCTAATCTTTCCCGGCTTTCCCTTTTTTGAAAACAATTGAATGACACCATTGGCACCCTGGGCACCATAAATTGTTGCAGATGCTGCACCCTGCACTACTTCTATCCTTTCCACACCACTAAGATCAAGCGAATTCAGATCAGTGGCGCCTACCTCCATTCCATCTAATAAAATCATTGGCGAAGTGCCCCTGTTTAATGTGTTGACCCCTCGTAGCAGGATATTTGTTTTCGCGCCAGGAGAACCATTGGTGCTGCTGATTTGCGCCCCTGCTATTTTACCAATAAGCGCCTGGTCAACAGAAGCCGTTGGAGCTGCCGGCAATTTTTCTGCGGTAACCGATTCAACAGAAATGCCTAATTTCTTTTTACTGGTGGCAACCCCGACACCCGTGACTACTATTTCGCTCAAAGCCTTTGCATCCGTCTCCATATCAATTTTTAATACTGAGCCTGGCTTGGCCTTAACAGTTTTAGACGAGTAACCAACAAAAGTGTAATCAATGGAAACTTCGGGCTTTGCATTCCTGATGGTGAACGAACCATCGAAAGCGGTTATGACCGTGCCGCCACCTTTTACCCTGACAGTAACTCCCTGTAAAGGAGTGCCGTCTTTTGAATCTGTGACAGTCCCTGTAATCGTACCTGTTTGAGCCTCAGTTCGATTTAAAAATGGAAATAGTATGATCCCTATAAGAAACAGCAGTTTTCCCATGTAGTTAGTTTTTGAATATTTCAAAACTAGGGAATTAGTATTAATAAAGTTTACTTCTTGTTAAGAAAATGTAAAATTTTGATAAATTATATGATGTCTATTATTATAAGTCAATTATTATCATTAAATATAAATTTAATAAATATAATATTGACTAAGATGAATATTGTGTCCTTAACGTATGATTTCATATTACAAGTGATAAACAATTAAAGTAGGTCATTTAAAAGCCTGGTCAATACTAATAAGCCGGCTTTTTATTAAAATGCATCATAAAAAAGCAGCTTATTTATTAAGCAATTTCCCAAGTGACTCCTAATGCTTTTAAATATTGTACTCCTTCATCAGAAGGTGACGCTTATATTTTTATGAAGCTCGAAGTACAACTGTCATCCCTGGTAATTATAATTTCAAATATATTTCAAAGAATACCAAAGGAG
>Ga0123336_10001266_pt1 | contig 23592 bp, 17 predicted proteins | sample SSSSmetaG_FD_96466 | JGI IMG/M metagenome (GOLD analysis project Ga0123336, IMG submission 96466) | Glacier valley bacterial and archeal communities from Borup Fiord, Nunavut, Canada, to study Microbial Dark Matter (Phase II) - ​SSSS metaG | ecosystem: Environmental > Aquatic > Freshwater > Ice... | reverse complement strand
TGCGGCGCGCTGAACACCAGATAGCTGACGAGCAGAGCGACTGGCAGCCAGAGGAAAAGGAACTTGGTGCTGAAGCCGATGCCGACCAGGAACGCGCCCGCGTACAGCCAGCGGTCACGCCCGCCCCGCCACCAGCGTAGCAGGCAGAGCAGGATGGCGAGGCTGATTGGCACCACCTGGGCGATCACGTAGATGCCGATCCTGCTCCAGAACACCCACGAGGGAGAGACGGCAAACAGCAGCACCGTGATCACCGCTGCTGGTCGCCCCAGCAGCGTCCTGGTCAGGGCGTAGGCAAGGACGAGGGCTAGCAGCCCCGTGCAGATGGTAAAGAGACGGATGTTGACCACGTCGAAGCCGCCAAGCAGGAAGGGCAGCACCCCGTAGGTGCCAACCACCCCCTGGTAGTCGCTGTTCATTACTGGCAGCTTGAGGCTACCGAGCGGGAAGTAGGCACCGCGCACCCCACCGAAATCCAGCGGCAAGCCCTTAAGCAGTTGCATTGCTGGCACCACGTCCAACGCCTCATCTGCGTAGAGGCCAGGCAAGCGCAACTGGTAGCCAGTCAGCAAGCTAAAGATGAGCAAGGCTGGCAGCAGATCGACCAGCAGCAATTTGAGATTGCCGAGTCTGGATTTTGGAGCAGTGCTATCGTTCACGCGCCCATTATACCCGATCCCCTTCTTTGAGGCGCACACTTGCCCCCCTGGTAGAACGAACGGCGGTGCTAGAGGTTGCTCCAGCCCCGCCATGCCAATCAACGTAGCAGCACAGTCATCAGGTTGGCGACCAGGATCGCCAGGATCGCCCTTACCAGCCACTCCAACGCCTCCACCCGTGCCGCAGTTCCCGCGCAGGAGACACAGCAGGGGTCAGGCTGCTGGCCTTCCTTTGGTCGCAAGCGGCGGCGCAGGCGGGTGGCGATCTCCTCATCCTGCATAGCTAAGCTCCGCCAGGATCGTGTCTACCGCTTGCAGCAGCGTGCGCGCCTGCTCACCACTCAGTTGGCGGCGCAGACGGGCGGCTGCAATGATCGCGTTGACGCAGCCGCTGACCCCAGCCACATCACCCGCCCGCAATGCCTGTTGCAGGGCTAGCCGCGCCGCCCCGATTTCGACCTCTAGCCCGTCGTCGCTACCCAGTTCGTGCAACTGGGTCAACTCCTCGCTGCTAAAGAGGTTAGCGAAGGGGTCGCCCTTCGCTCGCCGATGGACTGCACAATAACGACTGGGTGCGACCGCCCGCCGCCTGCACGGATCACCGTTGCGGGTGTTGCCCGCGCACATCTCCTCGCTCATCCGTTCCCTCCTTTGCCCGCTCAACCACAATCACCGCCAGTAGCAGCCGCAAGGCCGCCAGTTCTATCACCGCGCCAGCAGCCAGCCCGTTCGCCAGCCGCAACGCCTGCTTCAACTCGCCCATAGCAGTCCCCTTTCAAGCAAACAGAAGCGCGGCTCCTCCGCTCCAACTCTCGCCCATCAGGGGAGGTCAGTAGTGGTGAGCCGCGCAGTGCTTGCTACGGTTATTAGCTTTCTGTCGAGATTATAGCACAAATGGGCGGGCTTGTCAATAGCTAACCACGCCAATTTAGGGTATGGTAGGATGTCGCTAGTGCTTCATCCTAACCTACTGAGGTGTGGCACGACGATGTGGCCGCTCTCTGTGTCACCAAAGACAGTCACCCGCTGCGGCCCCCAGTACCAGTAGTAGAAGGCAACGTAGGCACAGAGGATCGCGTCCAACCGATCCTCGTAGTCCTTGAGCTTCGCCCCCTTAAGGCTAGTCAGGTCGCTGGCGAAGGTGGCGACGGGGATGATGAGGGCGGGTTCTGCGATGGCGAGCGAGAGCAGGTGCGCCTCAAGCTGGCCGAAGGCGGCGTAGCGGGAGGGATAGTCGCGGCCCGGCTTCGCCTTATACTTCAGCGTCCTGGACAGGCCAAAGAGGGCGACAGTAGCGGGATGTGGGTAAACCTCAAAGCTCTGGCGAGCAGCAGTGCGGGCAGTCAGGTAGGGATGGTGGCGGATAGCCTGCTGCTCAAGCAGAGCAACGATCACCTCGCCACGCACCTTGCCGCCGCCGAAGCTGGTTAGCCGCTGGCGGTTGCTGGGGTGCGCGCCCGCGTCGTACTGGCGGTAGACGGCGTTGAGGTCGCGTTCGCCAGGGCGCAGGCCGGTTTCGTTCGGCACCAATGTAGGAGCGTCAATAGCAACCAGCACGCCACCCACGCCGCCGTACTCAGCGACAAAGGCAGTCAGCTCTGCGTCGCTCTGGCGGATACCATTGTAGATCAGCGTGCCGCCGCTCTCGTCGCCTGCGATTACCGCCACCCCAGTGGGATTGCGTGGCGACCAGGCCAGGTCGAGGCCGAGGGCGCGGATCACTGCGCCTTCACCGTCGTGCCAGGCTGCCACAACTTGCCCGTCACCTGAGTCGGCACGGTACGGAGGCTGACCTGGGCAAGGTCGACGGCAAGCTGTGGGCGCAGGTCGTTGGCGGCGAAGTGGTAACTAACTTCAGCAAGACCGCCATCTTTGCCGCTGAAGTCGGCCCAGGCCAGCAGCTTCGCCTCCTGCGCGATGACCGTACACAACACGCGGGCCTCGGTCGGGCTGTCGGTGACGAGGGCGATGAAGTTACCATGATCGCGCTGCCAAACCTTTACCCAGCAGAGGTGATCGTAATACAGGCCGCGTGCAGGATCGTAGCGCACATCAAAGAGAGCTAGCTGCTCGATCTGAGCGAAGGGAATAATATAGCTGCTGTAGGCAAGGCTATGGTTGAACGCAATATAGCGCGGGTTAGACAGCTTGGTGAAGTCCAGACCAAAGAACTGTGCGGCGGTCAACTGTCGCCCATAGCTAAGGCGCAAATCCAATGCTTCGGTGTGCAGCATGGTGGTGGAGGAGGCATCGGTGAAAGCAGATGAGCCACCACGTATGGCTCTGACCACGCCGAGTGTTCCAATAAGTAGCTCAGCAAGCAGGCTCAGGCAGCCTGCTACTTGCTTGCGCTCCGTAGCACTGCTAACCGTCCGCACCGCCCAGCCAAACTCCTTACCCTCCCTGACTGCGATCCGCAGTGGGGCTGGCTCCGGCGGCAAGGCTGGCATGGGGGCGAGGATGCTGGCGGCTGGTCGCTCGCTCAAGTTAGCTGCTTGCTGCTGCAAACGCTGCTCGTTGGAAGCTCGTTCGTAGGCTGACTGATCGAGCCAACCTGCCTCGCTGCTGAGCTGCTCATCCTCTGGCTCCTGCGCTGATTCGTACTGCATTGTGGCTCTCCCCTCTGCTCTGTTGCTCTCTATACGCAAGCTGGGCGCAAGATGTTGCAGCTAGCGAACAGCCAGCCCGCTTTGTTATAATAAACTGAACATTGTGCAAATCTGAACAAAGTAGGGGGGACAACTAATGAAGAAGATATGGTTTGACCGCACAAATAGGCTGCTGCTACCCTCTACCCTGCTGACGCTGGCCGGGGCGATCATGAACCGCCACTTCTTCGTCCGCCCTCCTCGTGCTGCGGTGGTGTGCTACGCCGACCTGGAAGCAGCAGAGCGAGAGCGGCTGCCCTTCATCTCGGTGATCGTGCCAGCCCGCAATGAGGAGCGCAATCTCCCGCGCCTGCTGCCCTCGTTGCTCGCCCAAGACTACCCCGCCGACCGCTACGAGGTGCTAGTGGTAGATGACAACTCGACCGACAGTACGCCCGCTATCCTACGCGAGTATGCCAGTGATCCACGCATCCGCCTCGTAGCGGGCGAGCCGCTGCCGGAGGGTTGGGCTGGCAAGACGCACGCCGCCTGGCAGGGGGCAGAGGCTGCCCAGACCCACAAGGGTGGCTGGCTACTCTTTACCGACGCAGATGCCGTGTTCGCCCCAGCCGCGCTTACCTCGGCCTGGCACGACGCAGACCTACACCAGACCGACCTCTACAGCATCGCACCCTTCCTGCAACTCGGCAGCTTCTGGGAGAAGGTGATCATGCCGATTGTAGTCACCGGCATCTACGCGGTCTACGCCCCTGCGAAGGTCAACAACCCGCACAGCAAGACCGCTATCGCCAATGGTCAGTTCGTCTTCGTCAAGCGGGCAGTCTACGAGGCGGTGGGTGGCTTCGCAGCGATCAAGGCAGAGATAGTAGAGGACTTGCGCTTCGGCCAACTGGTCAAGCACCGTGGCTATCGCCTCTGGCTGTCAGAGGGGCGCAGCCTGATGCAGGTACGGATGTACACCAATTTTGCCGAGGTCTGGGAGGGGTGGAGCAAGAACGTAGCCTTCGGCGTGGCCGAAACCCCCGTGCAAGCGGTGCTGGGCGCAGCGGCAATGGGCGCGACCACGATAGTCGGCCCCGCATTGCCGCTCTACCTGAGCAACCGTCTGCTCCACAACCTACGCCGGGGCAAGGCTCAACCGGCAGACGCACTCGCCCTCGGCCAGAGCCTACTCCAGGTCGGCACCGCTGCCAGTTACCTGCGCCAGACCCAGCGCAGCTTCGACCTGCCCCGCCGCTACCTGCTGACCGTGCCGCTCGGCGCAATAATGTTCCTGGCGATCATCATCAACTCACTCTACCGCCTGCTCAGTGGTAAGGGTGTGACCTGGAAGGGCCGAAGCTATCAGCGTAGTTTGCGAAAGTGACCCGTGCAAGGGGTGGCAGCCCAGGCTAGAGCAAGGCCAACTGCTAGCCGCACAGTAGCTAACCAACCTGCTATCATGCGTAGAGACTACGCCGCCGCAGCACGAAGGCCGCCGCAGTGAAGACGACCACCACCAGCACCGCCCCCACCGCCAGATCGAGCAGGCCGCTGCTGAAGTTGAGTGTACCAGCGGTCGCCCCGATAGTGCCGTCGAACAGATAGTAAGTAGGCACCAAGTGAACCAGCACGTTGACGATGCCAGGCGGCTGGAAGACACCGATCAGGCCGGGGATGAGAAAGACGGTGATTGCCAGTCCAGCCCAGGCGTTGAGTGACTGCGCAGTGTTGAAAATTGCGCCCAGCATCATGCCCAGCCCGCAGGCGAACAGGGTGCTGAGCAGGGCGAAGGCGATGACCAACAGGGGGTTGTCGAACAACGACCAGTTGATCGCAAAGACGATGGCCGAGATCAGCATGGCGTAGCCAACCCCCACCAACCCCTTCGCTATCACCACATCAAGCGTGCTGGCGGGCGAGGTGAGCAGCATCCGCAGCGTCTTCTTCTCCTTCTCCTCCACCAGGGTGATCGGCAGCACTTGCAGGCCAATCAGGATCGGGGTGAGCGCGAGGGTGAAGCCCGCATAGAAGCCTGCCAGACCCTTCGGCCCACCAAACAGCTTGCTCAGTGCGCTGTTCGCCTCCTTCTCCTTATCCACCCCAAACTCCTGATAAGTCAGCTTGAAGGGCGGCTGTTGCGGCGCGAGGCTAGCGAGGTAGGCGTAGAAGCTGCTTTGGTAGCGTTGCCGCTGCAAGCTATCATCCAACTTCTTGCCATTGACGTAGAGAGCCACACCCGGCTGCTTGCCTGCCTGCATATCGGTAACCAGGTTGGCGGGCAAGACCACGCCAAAGCGGTACTCCGTGTTTGCCTTCGCCAGTTCGCGCTCCACGCTGGCTGCATCAGGAGCGTTGACGATCCTGGTTGGCGCATCCTGCCCCAGCCCCAACGTCTGGGTGACGACAATACCCGCTGGGTTGAAGGTGTAGATCGGCACCGGGTCAGAGGTAGGAGACACCTTGCTGATCAACAGGTAGAATAGGGCAAAGAAGATGGGGGAGAGTAGGCCGAGCAGTGTGCTGCGATTACGCAACAGATCCACCACATCCTTCTGGATGATCGCGCGAATGACACGAGGATTCATGATCTTTCTCCTTTAACTTAACTACGCGCCCTTCGCTGCATGATCCAGGCGGCCAGGGTAAAGGTTAGAGCAGCGGCCACCAGCGGCACCGCTGCATAAAGCAGACCTTTGTCCCAAAGCAGGCTACCGTCAGCGGCTGCCCCCGCCCCCACCAACAGCGGATAGGTGGGCCAGGCGTGCAGCAGCCGCAGGGGGCCATTGCTAATGAACAGACCAATCAATGCTGGCATGGTCAGGAGGGTCAGGATCACCCCAGCCCAGATACTAACCGCCCGCACCGTGTTGACCAGCGTACCCAGCAGCAGGCCCACGGAGCTACCGAGCAGGATCGCCAGCACTACGTAGCCGAGAGCCGCCAGCGGATTGTGCAACTGACCCCAGTTGAGCAGCACTGCCGGGCTAGCCAGCACCAGTGCGTAGCCACTGCCAACCAGCCCCTTCGCCATGATGATTGCTAGTGGGCTGGCGGGCGAGGTGAGCAGCATCCGCAGTGTCTTGCGCTCCTTCTCCTCGACCAGCACCTCTGGCAGCGTGTAGATGCTGAACAGGAACGGCACGAAGACGAGAAGGAATACCTGCTGCAAGTGGTTTATGTAGGTCGGGTCGTTCAGCTTGCTGCTGATGCTAGCCAGCGTACTGCTGACGGTAGCGGTTGGCGACAGGCTGGGTGATAGCATTTTGAGGGTCACAGTATAAGGCTTGCGATAGGCAGTCACCTTGTCCAGGTAGCTGCCAACATTACTCTGCACCAAAGCGCGGAAGTAAGGACCGGTCAGCAGTGGGCTAGCGTACATTTCGATAGTTGGCTTACCTCCCGCCGCCACCAGCCCACGCAGATCATCTGGCAGTACCAGGCCGAGACAGTAGGTGCTGGTGATCGCTTGCATTGCATCGCGCACCGCCTGGGGATTGCTGACCAGCTTCACTGTGGTGGTGTAGATGTGGGTGAAGCCCAGCACCTTATCCATCTCCAGGTGGTCGGGGTCGTAGGCTACTACCGAGAGGGCCACATAGTTCTGCAAGCGCGTGGTCGCAGCAGTGGTGATCAAGCTGTTGAAGATAATGATGATCAGGGAAAGGAACGCAGCCAGCATCAAAGGGATGATCGCTGCCTTGTTGTGCCGCAGGTTGAGCCATTCGTTGCCACTCAGAGCCTTGATGATCCGCCAATTTACGCCCACTTCATGCTCACTTCCTTATTGTCATACTCTGTAGATCAGGTAACTGATTATAGAACATGGCAGCGAGTTTGTGCAAGGTAGTGGTCACTTAAAGCAGGCTGCGGCCACTCAGCTTGATGAATACTTCTTCCAGCGTCGCCTCATCGCTGTGGGCAGTGACGATCTGGCCGCCAGCAAGGTAGCTCGCGAAGCGGCGGGCATCCTCGGCCTCACCCATGCGGAACACCTCTTTACGATCTGTACTGCCGTCGTTGATGTGGGCGGTGATCGTCTGTTTGCCGTACTTGATCTTCAGGTTATAGGGGGTATCCAACGCGATGATCTCGCCTGCGCTCATGAAGGCGATGCGGCGGCAAAGCTGGTCGGCATCCTCCATATAGTGAGTGGTGATCAGCACAGTCGTCCCCTGCTCGCTCAGCCTGCGGATCAGGTCGCGCAACTCTTGTGCGCTGGCGGGGTCGAGGCCACGAGTCGGCTCGTCCAGAAAGAGAGCCTGCGGCTTGTGCAGGATGGCGCGGGCGATCAGCAACCGCTGCTTCATGCCCGTACTGTAGGTAGAGACCGCCCGCTTGATACTCTCGCCCAGCCCAACCTGGGCCAGCACCTCGGCAATACGCGCACTTGGGTTCGGTATGCCGTAGAGGCGAGCGTTGAAGTTGAGGTTCTCTACCGCAGTCAGCCGCTCGTAGAGGTTCTGATCCTCAAAGACGATCCCGAAGCTGGGGCTGACCTTCTGCGGGTTGTCGGCCACCACGTAGCCGCCCACCTTCGCCGTGCCGCTGGTAGGCAGTAGCTGCCCCGTTAGCATCTTGATCGTCGTCGTCTTGCCCGCCCCGTTGTGACCAAGCAGCCCGAACACCTCGCCGTGAGCGACGGTGAAGCTGACCCCCTTCACCGCATCTACCTTGCCAAAGTGCTTGACCAGGTTGATCGCCTCAACCATTGGCTGGGCCTTGCCGTCGCTGCTCTGCGCCACCTGCGAGCGGCTGGTTGTCATCTGCTCCATCGTTGTCCCTCTTTGTTCAAGTTTAGGTTGCGCTCCGCCGCTTTGTGCTGGGCGAACCAGCCTTCGAGCGACACTATCATGCCGCATAGTTGGCTGCTTGTCAATTTACACAGCACTTGCACCTTCCTTTACGTTTGCCAATACCATTTCGTCGCACTGATTATCCAGTAGCGCGCTGGGATGTAGCAAAAAGCGGCTGAATTGCATAGAATTGCTACGGTGGCTGGTCGGTGCAGTAGAAGCGGTAAATGGCGACCAACTTGACGTGTCACCACCTGCCCCTGTATGATCGGGGAGTGATTAGCACCCTGCGCCATGCGCTTCGCCCCGCTCCCATCAGCCTGCTGCTGGTTGGTACGCTCTATCTTGCCGCCTTGCTACTGCAAGCACACGACGAGCCGCTTTTCTGGTCACCAGACGAAGGCGCGAAGTATGTACAACTTACTAGCCTGCGCTGGCAGCCCAGCCTCAACCTGAGCGTACCGTACCCTGGCAGCGACGTTGACCCTGCCTACCGCTACCCACCCTTTCTGAGCAAGCAATCGTTCGTGCAAGAGGGCAAGCTCTACCTGCAATGGCCCGTCTTCCTACCTCTGCTGACTTGGCTACCCTGGAAGCTACTAGGCAGCCTCGGCCTCTACGTAGTGCCGCTGCTGGCGGGCCTGCTCACCCTCTGGCTAACTTACCAGCTAACCTGTCGTCTACTACCCGCCACAGAGCAAGGCCGTGCCTGGCTGAGCATCCCCATCCTCGGCCTGACTACCCCACTCGCCTTCTACAGCACTGTCTACTTCGAGCATACCCTTGCCTGCGCCCTGGTAGTGCTGGCCTGCTACGCCCTAGTCCGCGCTTACTCGCCTCTTATCTCCCCCGCGAGCGAAGGTGGCAGAGGGGGCGAGCGGTGGCTGCTACTGTGCGGGCTTGCGCTGGCTGGGGCGATCTGGCTGCGCTCGGAGTTGTACATCCTGGCGGTGGTAGTAGTCGCCAGCCTTGTGCTTCAGCCATTCACTGCCAACCCCCGCAACATTGCCGACTCGTGGAGAAAGGTGCTGGCGGTTGGTGGCGGTTTGCTGGCAGGTTTGTTGCCACTCTGGGGCTTCTACCTAGCGGCCTGGGGTAGCCTCTTGCCGAAGCACGCCACGCCCTACCTCAGCGACGGCAAGGGAGGTCTGCCGCCCGCCCGCTTCATCAGCGAAGGGGGCATACGAACCTTCCTCGGCACCTTCCTGCTTGGCCCCCGCGACGATCTGGCCCCCACCCCCGACCTCGGCCCCCAACTAGCCTCGCCGCTGCGCAGCCTCTTTCTGCTAGCTATCGGTCTGTTTATCGTCGGCTGCGTGCTGCGCCCCGGCTGGCGGCAAGCGATCTGCCTGGGCGGGGGGCTGGCGGCAACCACGCTAGTCAGCGGCATCGTCCTGTTCAGCGGCGAGCAGTACACTGCTCTGCACGGCTTCCTGCTACCCACCCCTGCGCTGCTGCTGGCGACGCTGACGGTTGGGCCAGTAAGTAGGAGGGTGCAGGGCAATGCACTTCTACCGCCCTCCCAGCCAGCCGCCAGTACCTTGTTCATTGCCATCGTTGCCGCCTACATCGGTCTGCACACCCTGGCGATCAGCTTGCTCAGTGGGTTGGGGCCAAGCAGTCAGGTAGAGTGGGGCCAGCGTTACCTGCTACCTGCCTACCCCCTACTGGTCTGCCTGGCAGTCGTAGCCTTGCCGCGCTTGTGGCGGGGAGGGGGACGCTGGCTGCTAGCGACAGTGCTGGCGGTCAGCCTGCTGGTTGGCGGCGGGCTGGAGGTGCGCGGTTGGCTGGCTGGCGAACAGGTGCGCGCACAAACGCGGGCCTGGCGCACCCTGGTGCGGCAAACGACAGCCGCTGACGCGCTGATCCTAACGACCGAGTGGTGGGTGCCGTTGCGACTCAACCTCTACGCCGAACGCCGCCTGCACCTGAGCGAACCCGGTGAGAGCGACGACTGGGCCGCCAGCCTGCGCCAGACCAATCGCCGCGACTTCTACCTGCTCTCCACCGCCGCAGCACCGCCTTCCCTCAAGGGGGCAACCTTCGCGGTCGAGACAGGGCGGGCAGGCGGCCTGGTGTTGCGTCGCTACCTGGTGCAGTGAGAGTGCAGCAAGGTTAAGGGCTGGCTTTGCCAACGCTTACGCTCACTCGTGCTGTGCCGATCAGCCTGCCCTCGCGGTAACCCTCGGCTGCGATCTGGTGGTCGCCAGGGCTGGTCGTCCAGATCAGCGTCCAGGGGGCGTTGACGCGGCCAACCTCTGTGCCATCCACAACGAAGCGCACCGCATCAATGCCGCTGCTGGTCGCCACCGCCACTTGCAGGGTCAGGCGCGCTTCGTAGAAGGTCATGCCCTCGCTGAGGCCGACCAGACTTAGTGGTGCATCGCTGAATGGCGGTGGGCTGCCAGGAATGCTGGTCGAGGCCGGGCGGGCGGCTGGTTGCAGCGGCGCGCCGAGATTGGGGATCGCGCTGTAGCGATAGGGCTGGCTGTCCGCCGTCTGGCCGCCTGCACTGCGAGCCTGCGCTGTAATCGTGTGTTCACCGGCCAACACCTGCCAATCCACCTGCCAGGGGGCAGCATTCACGTACTTGACCGCCACGCCGTCTACCAGGAAGATTACCTGGGCGGCATTGCTAGCGTCGGCGGCAAGCTGGATTGTGCGGCCAGGCAGCAGCAGCCCGTCACTGCTCGGTGGCCGTAGGGTGATGCTGGGGCTGCTGCGCACTACCTGCACGCTGGCGAAGGCACGCTGCACCTTGCCAGCCACATTGCTGAGGGTCAGGCGCAGCACATAGCGGCCCTCTGGCAGTTCGTCGCTGTTCCAGTTGTCGAGGAAGCCGTCATCTACCGCTATGGTGTGGGAGCTACCAATCGGCAGCCAGATGGGGCCATCGGCAGCGGGGCCAAAGTCGAGGCGGTAGCTGGCGAAGTTTGCGCTGGCTGCTGCGCCGCGGATGCTGACCAGGCCGCGCACGGCAGTGCCATTCGTCGGGTTGGTGATTGCCAGCTTGAGAGCGGGGAAGTCGCCGTCGGCAAGTGGGGCGGGCGGCAGGCTGGCGGTGCTGCTCACAATCGGCGGCACCTCAATCGGCTGCGGGCTGGGCGGCCCCGGCTCGGTGCAGAGCGGCGGAGTCTGCAACTGCGGATGACTAGCTACCCAGCCCTTGTACTCGTCGCTCATCTGCGGGTAGGCTTTGCTGGCGACCAGGGTGAGCGGGCAGTAGGGGTTGGCCTGACAGGGGGCGTGGCCGGGCAGTTCGCAAATACGCAGCAGGCGGTAGACAGTATCCTCCTGCTGCGGCTCCGTCCCCCGCACGAAGAACTCGCGGTGGATATCCCCCGCCGCCTGGCAGGCAGCCCCCGGCTTTAGCCCGCTGAGGCCGCACACGTCGGCATCCACGATGTTGAGCGGGCGGGCGAAGTCGCGGGGCAGGGCTGCGTCAGGGTTGGCCTTCAGCACCGCTTCGAGGTCAGGGCGAGCGAAGATAGCCTCCATGAAGCCGTGCCAGATGGGGCCAGCCCCCCGTGCGCCCGCCACCTTCGCTAGCGGTGAGTTGTCATTGTTGCCCAGCCACACTCCCACCGCCAGGTTGGGTGTATAGCCAAACGTCCAGTTGTCGCGATAGTCGTTGGTAGTGCCGGTCTTGGCGGCGGCAGGGCGGCTAAGTTTGAGGGCGTTTTCTTCGCCAAAGACGTAGGCGCGGGCGGCATTGTCGCTGAGGATGCTGCTGATCAGGTAGCTCTCCTCTGCACTGAAGGAGCGCAGGCGGGGGGCAAGGTTGGGCTGGTACTCCTCCAATACATGGCCTTCGCTGTCGGCCACCTCGAGGATCGCCACTGGCGGCAGGTACTCGCCCGCATTGGCGAACATAGCATAGGCGGCGGTCAGGTCGAGCAAGCGCACTTCGCCCCCACCGAGGACGAGGGCAAGACCGTACTGGCTGGTGTTGGCGAGGTCGTAGAGGCCGAGGTCGCTGGCGAGCCGAACCGTGTCGGCCACGCCCGCAAATTGCAGCACCTTGACGGCGGGGATGTTGAGCGAGCCAGCCAGAGCCTTCCGCAGCGTAACCGGGCCATGCTCCTGGTTGTCATAGTTAGTGGGAATGTAGGGGGCGGCTCCAGCACCGTTGGCGAAGCTGGTGGTCAGGTCGGCAATCACGGTCGCGGGCGTGTAACCCTTGTGCAGCGCGAGGGCATAGGCGAATGGCTTGAAAGCAGAGCCGGGTTGCCGCCGCGCCACCGCCACGTTGTACTGACCCCAGCCTGCCTGCCGGTAGTCTACGCTGCCCACCATCGCCAGTATCTCCCCCGTCTGCGGCTGCACCGCGACCAGCGCGCCATTGCTTGCGTGCTGGTCGGTGAGGGCGCGCACCTGCGAAATCACCTGCTGCTCTGCCAACTGCTGGTAGCCGAGGTCGAGGCTGGTGGTGATGCGGAGGCCACCACGAGCCAGTTGCGCCGGGCTGTAATGGCTGCTCAACAACTCGCGCACGTAGTTGACAAAGTGAGGAGCGAGGGTGTTGCCGTCAGCACGGGCGTGGGAAGTCACGTCTTCGGCGAGGGCAGCGGTGGCCTGCGGCTGGTTGACGTAGCCGAAGCGCACCATCAATTCCAGCACGTGCTGCTGGCGCGCTCGGCTGGCCGCCGTGTCCTGAGCAGGGTTGCGCTCTGGCAGTTGGGGGATGCCCGCTAGCATCGCAGCCTGCGCGAGGCTCAACTCGCTAGCTGGGCGGTTGTAGTAGGTGTCAGCGGCAGCGGCAATGCCATAACTTAGCTGGCCGTAGTATATCTGGTTGAGGTAGATTTCCAGTATTTCATTCTTGCTGTAACGGTCAGTCAGGCGCACCGCAAGGACTGCCTCACGCACCTTGCGCTCCAACGTCTTCTCGTCCTTCTCTGGTAGCAACACGCGACGCACTAGCTGCTGGGTGATCGTTGAGCCACCCGCCTGCCCCTTGCCGCTGACGTTGATGTAGACGGCCCGCACAATGCCCTGTGCGTCAACCCCCCCGTTGCTGTAGAAGGTCGGGTCTTCGGCAGCTAGGGTCGCGCTGATCACGTAGGGGCTGATCTGATCGAGGTGGCGGTAGGTGCGTTTGCCCTCGTCCCAGATTTTGTAGAGCAGCGTGCCATGTCGGTCATATATTTCGGAGGTACGAAAGCTGTCGGCGAGGCTAGCCAGGTTATCCACCGATGGTAGGTCGCGGGTGTAGTAGAGGAAGTATCCGACCCCAACTGCCCCTGCCCCAGCAACGAGGCCAAAGCACAACAGCAGGAAGCTGAGGAGGCCGCCCAAGACCACGGCGTTGCGCCTGCGCCCACGGTTGGCGGCACCTTGCACACGGCTGCGGCGGTTGAAGCGGCTGGCGTGCAGGGGGCGGCGGCTGATTACGAACAGCGGCAGGCCAGGCCGCCTGCGCGGACGGTTGGTGCGGGGCAGCGGCAAAACAGCGGACGTGGAGATTGCCACCTGCAACCGCCCGTCCACCTGCTGGGCGCGGCGCAGCCTGACCCGCGCCTGCAAGCGATTGAGCTTTTCCTTCTCCTCATCCGTCAGGCGTTCTCGTAGCACGGTCGGCCCGTCCCTGCTAGCTTGCCCCAACAAACCGATAGCTTATCATAAATCAATCGCCCCTGCTTTGCAAGGAGCGCAGGGCAGCGGTAGCGGGTTGTGACAAAGGGTAGTGCTGACCCGTGCTTGCTCTAAGCCCTCAGTCGGCCTTGTCGCCGCCAATCCCCTCAAAGGCAGGGAGGTTAGCCGGTATCTCCTGCAATACCCAGGTGTTGCCATCAGGGTCGCTGAAGGAGACATACAGAATGCCGCCCTGGTCGTCAATCTCGCTGACGGCCACACCTCGGCCAGCCAGCACTGTGCGAACCTCGCTTATCTCTGCTACCACCAGATGGAGACCCCGCAGTGAGCCAGGCTGCATCACAATACCAGGCAGCCCAGCCCCAAGCACGATAGAGCAGGCCGAGCCTGGGGGGGTTAGTTGGAGAACCCTGACCGTCTCGCTGGGCCGAACGTCATGGTCTACACTGAAGCCGAGCTTCTCGACGTAGAAGGCTTTGGCACGGTCAATATCAGCAACTGGTAGTGGCACAAGTTCTAGTTTCATTTCCATCTTTGTTCCTGCTCTCTAGTTGTTAATCGCCCCATGAACGAGCAATTACTCTTTGCTGCTAGGGATTATAGCATCGATAGCTGGTTCTTTGCAAGGGCTTTCGGCTCGAGCAGCCAGCCGCGAGTTGCCCCACCCCCGCTGCCATGCTATACTGCCCCCATCACGCGAACCTTGCAGCCCCTCAAGCAATGAAGGCAGGTGGGCTAGTGGATGAGAGCAAACTTGGGCAATCAGGGGCGGCAGCTAACCATGCCGCCAACCCTCAATGAGCGAAACTACCGACCTGCTTCGCGAGTATGGCCTGCACCCATGCAAGTCGCTGGGCCAGAACTTCCTCACCGATGAGCGGGTAGTGGATAGGATCGTGGCGGCGGCGGAGCTTGCCCCCGACGACACTGTGATTGAGATCGGCCCTGGCCTCGGTGTGCTGACCAGACGGCTGCTGGCGGCTGTGCCTGCGGGCAGGCTGGTGGCGGTCGAGCTTGACCGCGAACTGGCTGCCCGCCTGCGCGACCGCCTCAACCAACCGCAGATCGAGGTGGTCGAAGCTGATGTGCTGAAGACCGACCCGGCGACCCTGGCCCACGGCCTCCCCTACAAGCTGGTTGCCAACCTCCCCTACTACATCACCTCAGCCGTGCTACGCCACTTCTTGGAAGCCAACCAGCCGCCCAGCCACCTGGTGGTCATGGTGCAGCAGGAAGTCGCCCAACGGATGGTGGCGGTCGCCCCCGACGGCAACCTGCTAGGCCTCAGCGTGCAGTTTTACGGTCAGCCCCAGATCGTATTCAGCGTGCCGCCGAGTGCCTTCTATCCATCGCCGAAGGTTCACTCCGCCGTCGTGCGGGTGGCGGTCTACCCTCAGGCCGAGCGACCATTGCAGGTGGCAGCCGAGGACTTCTTCCGCCTGGTGCGCGCTGGTTTCGGCCAGAAGCGCAAGACGTTGGCGAACTCAGTCAGCAGTGGACTGGGACTGGCGAAGCCGCTGGTCATCGCCGCCCTCGCTGCCGCCGAACTCAACCCCAATGCGCGGGCCGAGGAACTGACTTTGGCGCAGTGGGGGTTGCTGCTAGCTGCGCTAGGCTTAAGCTGCTCAGACTACGCCCGCAGCCCGTAGGCTGGCGATCTCGTCCACCCCATAGCCTAGTTCGGCCAACACCTGCGCCGTATGCTCGCCCAGCAGCGGCGGGTGGCGGCGGATCGTCGCGGCGGTCAGGCTGAACTTGAGCGGGATGCCAACCAGCCGCAGAGCCTCAATAGTCGGGTGTTCGACGCTGACGACCATCTCGCGGGCCAGGGTCTGGGGGTCGTTCAGGATGGTGGGTAGGTCGTTGATCCGCCCCGCCGGGATGCCCGCAGCCCTGATCGACGGCAGCCACTCTGTCACCGTGTGGGCGGCTAGCAGGCTCTCAAATACCGACTTTAGGGCGGAGCGGTGCTGCACGCGGGCAGGATTGCTAGCGAACCGCTCATCCTGCGCCAACGCCGCTTGGCCGAGGACGGCGCAGAGGCTGGCGAACTGGCGGTCGTTGCCGCAGCCAATAGCCAGGTAGCCATCGGCAGCGCGGTAGGTCTCGTAGGGCGCAATGTTGGCGTGGGCGTTGCCGTGACGCTGGGGCGGCTGGCCGGTCAGCAGGTAGCCACTGGCAACGTTGATCAGCACCGCTAGCGCACTCTCTAGCAGAGATATGTCTACCACTTGCCCCCGCCCACTGGCCTCGGCCACCCGCAGAGCCGCCTGTACACCATTGGCGGCAAAGAGGCCGGTCAGCACATCTACGATAGCTACACCCAATTTGCTAGGCTCACCATCAGCCGGGCCAGTGATGCTCATCAGTCCGCTGGCCGCCTGCATCACGAAGTCGTAGCCAGGCAGGTGCGCATCCGGCCCGCTCGCCCCGTACCCACTAATCCGACAGTAGACCAGAGCGGGGTTGAGTTCGCGCAGAGTGTCGTAACCGAGGCCGAGCGACTCCAACGTGCCAGGCTTGAAGTTCTCGACCAACACGTGGCTCTCCTTCGCCAACCGCCGCAGGATCGCCTGCCCAGCCGCACTCTTGAGATTGAGGGTTAGGCTACGCTTGTTGCGGTTGATCGCCAGGTAGTAGGCACTCTCGCCCGCAACATAGGGCGGCCCCCATTGGCGGGTGTCATCGCCCGTCCCCGGCACCTCCACCTTCAGCACCTCCGCGCCGAGGTCGCCAAGCAGCATGGTGCAGTACGGCCCTGCTAGCACGCGGCTGAGGTCTAGCACGCGCACGCCTGCAAGTGGCGAGGGCAGAGCGTGGTCTTTAATCGTGTCCATGCTGCTATTGTACCAGCTTGCAGAGGCGACTGCTAACTGCTAGCCAGTCCTGGCAAGGTGAGACAATTACTATCCAGATTACGCTTGACATACATAGGTTAAAAGCATACAATAGTTCTACCAATGGGAGGGCCAGTTATGCCAGTCAAAGAGCCTGCTACGCACCGCAAACTAAAGGTCGTTGAGAGAGAAGCAAGTCCAGCCGGGCTAGAAGCGAGCGAGGGGATCGCTATACCAGCCGTGCTGGAAACAACCGCTCCCGAAGCCGAGGCTGCCGAGGTCGCCCCACCCGCAGAGGTGCGCGAGCCGCTGATGAGCAGGCCCAAGCCCCGCGAGGTACCGACGATCAGTGGGGCAATGGACAGCTTCAAGGCCACCCTCAGCGGTAAGTCACCACGTACGGTGACAACCTACGCTACGGGATTGCGCCGTATGGCCCAGTTCCTGGAGTCGCGCAAGCTCAAGATAGCGACCGACCCCAGCACTGCTCTGCCCGACACCCTGTTGGAGGACTTCTACCTCTGGCTGGTAGACATTCATGGCCGCGACGCACGGATGACGATCAGCACCTATGTCGCGGCGATCTCCGCCTTCGTGCGCTATCTGGATCGCCGCCGCTGGCTGCCAGAGGAAGCATCGTACTCCAGGATGCGCGAGGAGGTACGCGCCCTGATGGGTCGCTCCTCCTACAAAACGCCGCGCATTGACAGCCGCATCCCCCTGATCGTGATGGCCGCCGAGAACTGCACGGTGCCAATCGAGGGTAGCGACTACAGTTCGCGCCAGAAGCGGCTGGAAGTGCTGCGCGACCGGGCCGTACTACACGTTCTTTTCTCCACTGGCCTGCGCCGCGAGGAGGTCAGCCGCCTCAACCGCGCCGACATTGAGGATGGCCGCCGTAGCCAGGCGATTATCACAGGCAAAGGCGACAAAGAACGGGTCGTCTTCTTCGGCCCCGACGCGCTCAAGCACATCCGCGCTTATATAATCGCCCGCGCCGACAACTACCAGCCGCTCTTTACCCGCCACGACCGAGGGCGCGGCAAGCCAGCACGGGGCGGCACCAACTATCGCCTCAGCGCGCAGTCGGTCTGGGGCATCGTCAAGCAGTGGGCGTTGGTGGCAGGTATCGAGGCGACCACCCACGACTTCCGCCACGCGAAGGCTAGCACCCTGCTCAACCGTGGCGCGCAGTTGAGCGAAGTGCAGGACTTGCTCGGCCACGCTTCGCCAGAGACAACCAAGAAGATTTACGCCCACTACACCACCTCCCACCTGCGCGAGGCTTTCGACCGCTTCAGCGTCTCGCCCCAGGAAGCCGCCAATGCGCTTGAACACAAGACCGGTGACCTTACCAGACCAGATGTGAACAGCGAACCAACAGGGCAGCCCCCGACTACCTCCCCAGGAGACCGCGATGAGCCAACCGGCAACCACGCTTGAAGCAGTCCTCTTTGAAAGCACACCTGTTGCGCTGATTTTTTGCAACGCAGACCTGCGAGTGCAGAGAGTTAACCGAGCTGCGCGCCATCTGTTGGGCGATGAAGCAGCGAGCGGTAAGCTGCTGACCAGCATCATGAGCGGGCTGGACGAAGCGGCCTTGCAAGCAGCACTGGCGGACGGTAGGGTGGCAGAGATGCTGATCCAGAGCGGCGCGGGGGAAAGCGAACGCCATCTAAATCTCACCTGCGCCCCGTTGACCATTGCTAGCGGGCGTGGCCTACTGTTTACCGCCAGCGACGTAACCGCCGCCCAACTTGCCCTGCGCCAGAGCCAGGCTGAGGCTGAGAGCCTGCGCGCCCGCAATGCTGACTTGCAGGCCACCCTCGACCACATCCCCGATGTGGTGATGGTGATCGAACCGGACGGCAAGTCGGGCTACATTAACCAGGCGGGCAAGGCAATGCGCGGCGAGCGGCTGGCTGATGGCAGCTACCCCGCTTTGCAGCGGCCCGACGGTAGCCCGTTGCCGCCCGCAGAACTACCGATTGCTCGCGCCCTCCGTGGCGAAAACTTCAGCGAGGCCGAGGTGCGCTACGGCTTGGGCGAACGCAGTCGCATCTTCAGCTTCGGCGGCAATGTGGTGCAGGATGAAGACGGCCAGACCCGCAATGTGGTGCTGGTTGGCCGCGATATTACCCACCAGTGGCAGCTTGAACGTAGCCTTAAGCAGCAGCGCGACCAATTGCAGCGCATCATCGACAACCTGCCCGACTCGGTGATCGTGGTAGACCCACAAGGCAAAGTGGTTCTCCGCAACCAGGCAAACCACAACCTTCGCACGCGGGTAAATGGCGAGCCGCTCAGCGGTGAGCGGGACTTGGTGGCAGGCAGCTTCTACCCAGATGGCAGGCCGATGTCGCTTGAGGAGTACCCCCGTATGCGGGCTGCGAAGGGGGAGGTGGTGCGTGATGCCGAGATACACTACGTTGACGAGGCTGGCGACAAGCGCATCCTCAACGTCAACGCCGGGCCGATCCACGACGACGAAGGCAAGATTATCCTGGCGATCAGCGTCGCCCACGACATTACTGCCCAGCGTAGGCTTGAAGAAGAAGTGCGGGCCAGCCGCGACCAGTTGCAGACGGTGCTAGATAGCATCCCCAACCCGGTTGTCCTGGTTGCCCCCGGTGGCAAGGCGATCTACCGTAACCCGGCCCAACTGCAACTTCTAGGCATGAGCAAGGATAGGCAGCCCAGCACAGTGCTTAGCTCTGCCACCCTCGGCGTGTTCGACCGGGAGGGCAACCCGCTGGGCAGCGAGATGTACCCCGACCGCCGCGTGCTGGCAGGCGAGGATTTTAGCGACTTTGTGTACTACTTTACTGGCCCTGATGGGCTTAGCCGCCTGATGAGCGTCTCTGGGGCGGCGGTGCGCGACGAACAGGGCAATGTCACCCTCGGCGTGATCAACAGCCACGATGTCAGCCGTATCTACAACCTTGAGCGCGAACTGCGCCAGAGCCGCGACCAGTTGCAGACTATATTGGACAATATGCCCGACGCTGTGGTGCTGGTAGGGGCCGATGGTATTACCCGCTACCGCAACCGGGCCAGCCAACAGCTTACCGACTACGATGTGGCGCAGGTGAACCAGAAGCATGCAGAGAGCGACTTGCAGTTGTTCACCCTGGATGGTCGGGAACTGGTAACCGACGAACGCCCGATCAGCCGCCTGCTGCGTGGGGCGCAAGTCAGCAATGAGGCCCTGCTCTTTTCCACCTCGTCAGGGCTGCACTACATCAGTGTCAGTGGCAGCCTCCTGCGGAGCGCGTCGGGCGAGGGCGACATGGCAATCCTGGTTACCCGTGACATCACCGAGCAGCGTGAGCTTGAGCAGAACTACAAGGCCAAGAGCGACGAGTTGCAGGCGATCCTCGACAACCTGAGTGAGGGCGTAACCACAGTCAGCAGCGATGGCCTGAGAACCTATACCAACCGGGCTGGTTTGGCTATTGCTGGGATGGAAGGGGGCGAGATCCTGCCTGAAACAGTGCTGGTGGATACCCGCCCACGCAATATTGATGGTAGCCAGATGACTGAAGCGCAATATCCGCGCACCCGCGCCCTCAACGGCGAAGTGTTCAACGACCTGCGCTTCATCCTAACCGACTTGCGCGGTCAGGAGAAGGTGATCAGCATTAGCGGCTCGCATATTAGTGCTGAGCAGGGGCGCACCACCCGGGCGATTACCATCTACCGCGACATCACAGAGCAACGCGAACTTGAGCGCGAACTCAAGTCTAGCCGCGACCAGTTGCAGGCGATCCTCGACAACATGAGCGAGTCGGTCGTGCTGACTACGTCCGACCATCGAGTGGTTTACAGCAACGCCACCGCCATGCGGCTAGCTGGGGCAGACCGGCCTGAGCGGTTCAAGACCAACAGCGACTACAGCGTATTGGCTGTGCGCGAGCTTGACGGTACCCCAGTGGCCGCCGAGAACTTCCCTACCGCAAGGGCTGCCAGGGGCGAAGTGTTCAACGACCAATTCTCCCTATTCACCGATCTGCATGGTGTGGAGCGGGTGGTCACTGCTAGCGGCTTCCACATCGACGACGACGAGGGCCTCCTGCGCTACGGGGTGGTGATCACCCGCGATATTACCAGCCAGTACCTGCTCGAACGCAGCCTCGCTAGCAGCCGCGACGAGTTGCAGGCTATCTTGGAGAACATGACCGAAGGGGTGATCCTGATGCACCCGGACGGCAACCTGAGCTACATCAACCGGGCTGGTCGCAAGATGCTTGGCGTTGACCTCGGTGTGGACGTGAAGATACTAGGCGACTTTAGCCAGATGAACATTACCTACCCCAACGGGCTTAAAGTGCCACTTGCCGATTATCCGCTCAACCAAGCGGCGCAGGGTGCAGTCTTCACTGATAGCGAAATATACTATCTGCGACCCGACGGCCAACGCTTGCTGCTCAGTGTCGGCGGCAGTGCCGTGCGCGACGAGGCGGGTGCGGTGCGGCTGGCGATCAACGTCTTCCGCGATGTCAGCAGCCAGCGCGAGATCGAGAACCAAATCTCCCAATTGCTGATGCAGTCCGACCGCGACCGCCAGCGGCTACTGACCGTGATCGAGCAGTTGCCCGCCGGGGTGATCATCCTCTCTGCCCCTGACCTGACCGTGTTGGCCCGCAACAGCTTCGCCAACGAAATCCTCAGACTTGGCGAGCCGGAGCAGATCGGCGAGCAAGATGATACGGCCCTCTATGAGATGATCAGGCCCGACGGTAGTTCCTTGCCCGCCGAGCAGTGGCCGGTGAACCGCGCTATCCTGGGCGAACGTGTTCTTGGTGAACAGTGGCGCGTGCGCTGCCAGGACGGCACCATGCGCGACCTGTTGGTTAGTGCCGTGCCGATCTATGAGGAGCGCGAAGGCGAGGGGGTCGTCTTCAGCGTAGCCAGCACCTTCCAAGACATCAGCGAACTGAAGGAGCTTGATCGGCTCAAGGACGAGTTCATCTCGATCACTTCGCACGAACTGCGTACTCCCCTGACCACGATCAAGGGCTACAGCCAGATGTTGGCGCGTAAGCTGCGCAAACTGGACATTGAGAATGCCGCCCGCCAGGAGTTGCAGAAGCCACTGGATACGATCACCGAGCGCAGTGAGCGGATGATCAGCATGGTCAACGACCTGTTGGATGTGTCGCGCATTGCCACTGGCCGCTTCGAGGTGGTGGGGCAGGCGATAGACATTGCGGCACTCGCCAGCAACCGAAGCGAGGAGGCCGAGGTTGCCCACCAGTTGCCTATCCAACTGCACCTGCCTGACGAGCCAGTGATCGTCAAGGGGGAGGAACGGTTGGTGGAGCAGGTTCTCAACAACCTGATCGGCAATGCCGCCAAGTACAGTCCAGCTGGCGGCGCGATCACCGTCAGCGTCGAGCGCGGTGATGAGTTTGCCACCGTCAGCGTCCAAGACGAGGGCATTGGCATCCCGGCAGAGCAACAAGCGCACCTCTTTGAACGGTTCTACCGCACGGAGAAGGGCAAGCAGACCGCCAGCGGCCTCGGTCTCGGCCTCTATATCAGCAGCGGCATCGTCCAGGCGCATGGTGGCCGAATGTGGGTGGAGAGTGCGGGGGAGGGTAAAGGCTCTACCTTCTTCTTCACCCTGCCGCTAGTACAGTAGCAATGATAGAGGCAAATTAACAACCAGAAGGGTGGATGAGCAGCAGCGATATGCCAGAACGGATGAAGCAGTGGCAGCATTACCGGGTGGCCCATTGCATCCTGCTTTCACCAGCCAGTGACAGCGTACTGCTGGTTGGCAACCGCTGGCCGGGGCAGGTGGGGCTGGTCTGGACGCTACCAGGTGGCAGAGCAGAGCAGGGCGAACCGCTGCACTCTACCTTGCAGCGCGAGTTTGGCGAGGAAACTGGGGTGCAGGTTAGTCCGCTCCAGCTAGCCTATGTTGCCGAAGCGCGCAGCGAAGTGGAGGGCAAGCTCTACCTCACCTGCGCCTACCTGGTTGCGGCAGAGGTGGGAGCGGAATTGCCCACCAACTGGCACGACCCAGAGGGGGTGGTGGCGGCGGCCCGCTTCGTGCCGCTTAGCGCATTGGCGGCAGTGATCACCAGCCCCAGCCTCGGCCTGCCCCTGCGCTACTTCCTTGCCCACCGCGAGCAGCCAGCCCGCTACTGGTTCTTCCCCAACTACAACGCTGATACGGAGCATACGCTTGTCTAGAGCGACCCGACACCTGTTTGCCGCCGTGCTACTAGCTACCCTGCTCCTTACCCTTGTTGGCTGCGACCAGGACAGGCCAACCCCCACCCCGACCAGCCCGCCTGCCCCCACCGTTGCCCCACCAAAACTGCCGAGCAATACGCCCCGTCCAGCCCTAGCCACTGCCACCCCGCCGCCCACCCCAGTTAGCGTGCCGAAGGGCGGCACTCTGACCGTGCGGCTGCTGGCCGACCTCAACAACTTCAATCCCCTACTCAACGTCGCCGACGCGAGCGCGGAGCTAGTCAACAGCGCGCTGTTCAACGGCCTGACCCGGCTAGACGGTAGCTTGCAGCCGCAGCCCGACCTGGCCGAAAGCTGGCAGGTTTCGCCCGACGGCCTACGCCTCAGCTTCCGCCTGCGCCAGGGCGTGCTGTGGCACGACGGGCAGCCACTCACCGCTGCTGATGTAATCTACACCTACGAGGCCTGGTCACGCTTGCCCCAGACCACGCGGCTGCAAGCGCACCTGACCGCAGCACGGGTGCGCGTGACGACCCCTGACCCGGCGGGCCTGACCGTCGTCTTCGAGATGGGTCAGCCCTATGCCCCCCTCTTGGCCGACCTCAGCACGCCGATCCTGCCCGCCCATCGCCTGCGCGATGTGCCGTTGGAGAAGCTGGGCAGCGACCCCTTCGCCTTCCAGCCAGTCGGCACTGGCCCCTTCAAGTTTGCCAGCCACGAGGTGGGCCAGAACATCATCCTCACCGCCAACCCTGCCTACCACCTGGGCGCACCCAATCTTGAACGGCTAGCCTTCGTCGTCGCCCCCGACGAGCGCATCGCAGCTCAGGCCGTGCGCGACGGTAACCTACTCTACGCCAGCCTCAACCACGAGCAGGCGGTCAGCTTGCAAGCGACTGCGGGGATCACTGCC